>Ga0247777_1000407_pt1 | contig 11999 bp, 13 predicted proteins | sample UWRJL154409C5_FD_179937 | JGI IMG/M metagenome (GOLD analysis project Ga0247777, IMG submission 179937) | Plant litter microbial communities from Arlington Agricultural Research Station in Wisconsin, United States - UWRJ-L154-409C-5 | ecosystem: Environmental > Terrestrial > Plant litter >...
AGGGAAGCACTGCGGAAGAAAGCAGGCAAGAGGGCGAGGCCATCTCAGCCCTGTTCCCTGCCGCGTGGCGCGCGAGGCCGATCGACGGCCAGGCTCCGGCATGCGACGTGGTGGAATTGATGTGCTGGCATTTCTTCTCGAACGTCGTGCGAGCCGGGCTGGCTTTGGGCGCAGGGAGAAGCCCTGCTTTTGCGTCGCTCCTCCCCGAGGGCTCGAACCCGGCGGCGCGTTCTGTGCGCCTCGGAGATGCCCACCAAGCCCAGGCCCGCCGCCGGCCCAGGGTCTCTCAGCCCGCCGGCTTCGCGGTGCTCTCCACCCTCTCAGGTATTGTAGGTACTCGTACAGGCGACGGCCCGCGAGGCTCGTGGGCCGTTTGTCCGTCCGTCTGCACGCGCGGCTCTTCGGCTCGCGCCCGCGCGCCCCGGGGGTGGGACGGCCTGGCGGAGAGGGAGGGCGAGGGAGACGATAGGAAGGACGGGGACCTGCGGTGGGCCAAGAACCAACGCCAACGGCAGAGACAGGACGATTGAGAGACAGTTTCACCGCTGCCGCCTCTAATCCTGTCGTGGCCCTCTCCGCCATTGGCAGCCCGACGGCGCCCGGTCTCCGCATTGTGTTCGGTCTGTTCGTCCCTCCGCGTGGGCTGCGCCTCCTTGTTTTTGTTGGCCGGCCGGTCTCGCGTTCTTTCAGCTCGGAGAGCGGACAGGATCTATCCATCGTCCAAGAGACCCGGTTGCGGTGGCAAGCTCGATAGATACTGTAAGTTGATATGTAGGTAACTTTACTGTTATGTACTGTAGCGAGGTACATGTACAGTCCGCAGGTGCTCCGTACGGATTATCTAGGTATGTATACAGTGAGACCGGGTACCTTGGTACTGTGCCTTGCTTCCAGAGGTCGGGTTCAGGTGGGGACGAGTCGGCCATAACGGTCAACCGCCCCTGGAACCTGGTGCGTCTGCCCAGTTGGACCTTGGGACCGTGCCGCTAACCCGCTAGGGACGGAGCAGGAAACAGGGGCCCGCGACACCTCATTTACATATTCCGGCTTTGACCTAGCTGTCGCACCCAGGCTCGCAGTGGCCGCAGGTACCGTTCAGGTCCCGCCGCCGAGAGGCTGGCCTTTCCACAGCGCCAATTTGGCCGCCTTTCCGCGACTTGCAGCAACGGCCCATCCCTCTCGACAGCTCATCTCGTCCAAATTGCCCTGCACCTCTGACACCTCCCGGGCTCGTTCTGAACCTCACCTCGACCTCCGACCGCCACTCCCGAGGCTCTCGACACGGTCACCGCCGCCGACGACGACGACGAGAAGAAGCCCCGAGACCGCAGACGGTTGCGAGCCCGACCTGTCTCCTCGCAGAGCTGCAGCCCGCCATCGATCCATCGATCCCTCGCGCTCCCCGTCTCGGCGCTTCCTGCATAAACAACCCGCAGCCAAACACACCCCAGCCCTTCCCATCCTTGCTGCTGCTGGTGTGCGTTGTCGCGTCCATCTCTGCAGCTCTGCTGGGGGAGACGAGACAACAGAAGGGGAGAAAAAAAAATAGGGAGACCCGACAACGACGACGACGGGCGACAAACGGCTGCCGAACTTTTTCGACCTTTCCGCCCCCATCGCTACGCGACCATGCCCTGACCCCGGCCGATTGGTGATTCTCTCGAATTTGTCGGTCCTCGAGGTCCTTCGGAACGCAGCCTTCCCCCCCTCCCGCGACCCATTGGAGACGCTCTTTTGCCCTCGTTGCAAGCGGCCGCCGCATTGTTCCACGACCTTTTTTGATCGCCGCTCGAGTCTCGACGATTGCTCGCCCGACCCAGCGGGCGCCCGATACCGAACCCCTTCTGCGCTGACCGCGTAGAAGATGTCTTCAGCAGCTGCCTTGCAACCAGGTTTACCTACAACAGTGCCCTCGTTGAACTCGATCCCCGCGTCGCCCTCGGCTCGACAATACACGCCGTCCCACCCTTCGCCCACCCGCGAGGCGTATCATGCGAACCACGCCAACCCGGTCGCCTCGCCTTCGTCCTCTCGCCGCCCCTCCCGCAAGAACAGTGGAAACAACGGCGGCTTGCCCAACAGCCCGGCTGTCTTATCCCAAGCGAACTCCCCCATGAGCTCCCGCGCCGCCGTGTCGTCCCCGGTGGCCGTCGTTCCCGAGGGCACCCCGTCTGACCGCAAGCGACACGCCCCTCCAGTCGCGCCGCCGCGGACCTCGTCCAACCGCCACGATCAGGCCGGCGCGGCACCTGTCTCGAGTTCGCGCAGGACCGCCCACGGCGGCGAACGACCCACCAACTCGCCTCGCCGGGCGCCCGAATCCCACGCAGCGCAGGACGACGTGTCGGGCCAGAGTTCAAGACGTCGGCAGCACCATCACGCCGCGCAGGAGCCCTCGCAACGGACGACGAGCTCTCGCGACGCGCGCGGCGCCGGCCCGACGGCGACCATCCCCGTGAGATCCCACGGCGGCTCGACCACGGCTACCTCGTCCAAAGGCCCGTCGCGGGAAGCGAGCGAGATCCTGAACAGCATACTCGTCACCAAGGACGAGGAAGATATCGAACGAGAGAAGGCCAGGGTGGCCATGGCCAAGCCCCAGCACGGCGCTGCGGCCAGCGATGTCGACGAGGCCGCGCCCGCCCCCGTCGTAGCGCCTGCCGAGCACGGCGAGGAAACCCGCCGCGGCGGACGGAGCCGACACGACCACTCCAAGAGGGAAAAGCACACCCGATTCGGAGAATATATGCTCGGGAATACCATCGGCGAGGGCGAGTTCGGCAAGGTGAAGCTGGGGTGGAAGCAAGAGGGCGGCGTGCAGGTATGCGGCCCCCCCCTCCCTCCCCCCTCCGTCGCGCCGACTTTGAGGGGCCATCCGCTGACCAGAGCACAGGTGGCCATCAAACTCATTAAGAAGGACAGTCTGGGTAACAACCCAACGCGCATGGCCAAGATCATGCGCGAGGTGTCCATCCTTAAACAGTTGCGACATCCCAACATCGTCCAGCTGCATAAGATGGAGGAGTCGGAAAGGCACTTTGGCATCGTCCTCGAATACGCATCGGGCGGTGAGCTCTTCGACTACATTCTCAACCACAGATACCTCAAAGACAATGCGGCCAAGCGGCTATTCGCCCAGCTCATCTCTGGGGTCGGCTATCTACACAAGAAGGGAATCGTCCACCGCGACCTGAAGCTCGAGAACCTGCTACTCGACCGTAACCGCAATATCATCATTACGGACTTTGGGTTTGCGAACACGTTCGACCCGTTGGACGAACTCACCGAAGACGAGGAAAAGAACCTCGGCGATAAGGAATTCGTCCAACGGCAGGGTCTCGACAAGGTCAAGTCCAACGGCCTGCGGCGGGGTGACCTGATGCAGACCAGCTGCGGAAGCCCCTGCTATGCGGCGCCCGAGCTCGTGGTCAGCGATTCGCTCTACAGCGGCCGCAAGGTGGACGTTTGGAGTTGTGGGGTTATCCTGGTAAGCAGGACTTGCTCCGTAGCCCCGTGTCGACGGTCACAACTAACAGCCCTGTCCAGTATGCAATGTTGGCTGGCTATCTTCCTTTTGACGACGATCCCGCGAACCCCGAAGGCGACAACATCAATCTCCTTTACAAGTACATCGTCGGCACGCCACTGACCTTCCCCGAATACGTCACACCCCACGCGCGCGATCTCCTACGGAGGATACTGGTCCCTCACCCCCGGAAACGCGCGGATCTGTTCGAGGTAGCGCGGCACACGTGGCTGAGCGAGTACGCCCACGTGGTGGAACAGATTACCAGCACGACCACGGCGCCGGGGGACGTTCAGAATATCCCGGTATCCTCCGGGGACGACTTGGCAGACGGGACATTACTGGGCCGCAGCGCCTCGGTGCGGGAGTCGGCTAAGAAGGCGACGGTGTCGCCGACGATCGGCGGCCTGACAACGAAGCACGGCACCATCGACCCGGAGGCCGAGGCGGCCATCCTCAAGCAGCAGAAGGAGAACAAACGACGCACCGTCCAGGTCGAGTACGTGGCCCCGACGACGCAGACCCAGCGCGGGGAGGCGGCGGCCGCCACGCCGGTGGGAAAAACGCGCGCCCGATCCGGCAGCGAGGGCCCTGTCGAGGTCCTAAGCTCGCCGGCCTCGCCCAACGACAAACCCCTGCCGAAAGACCCTCCCGGGGCCAAGCCCGGATACGCAAAGGGGGCCCGGGACGCCAGAAGACCTCCGAGCGCCCACCAGAACCCGAACACGCTGCCGGCGAGGCCGCACCGAGACGGCACCCGTGCCGCGTCCGACCATGCCTACATGACGCCCGCCACCACGGCCGCGGGGCCGCGACCATCCACGGGGGGCGCACCGGCAGGTTCAAGAGTCGTGGGAGGGAGTGCGCGGACTTCGTACGCCCAACCACTCTCCCCTACGGTGGCGGACACTAACGTTCACGGAAGAATACAACAACCCAAAGGAAGCAAGCACTACGTCATCTCCAACCCCATACCGCAGGATGCGCAGAATGCAGACTACCACCAACCCCGAGTAGGGGTGCCGGCCAAGTTCGCACGTGTGGCCGGCTTCTCCGAGGAGGGCGGTGCCGACAACAGGGGTCACCGGCGCTCCAACACGATAGGGGAGCTGTTCAGCCGCAGCGGCTCCATCTTTGGTCGCAAGCGATCCGAGCAGCAACAGCCGCAGCCGGGGGCGGGAGAGAGACGCAGGTACCCACCCGTGAGCATGACGCAAACCATCCCCACGGGCGGGGACGAGCCGCGGATGTCGATGGACTCGAAGCAGTCGAGGCGGTCCTTCTCTCTGGGGCTCGGGAAGAAGCGGTCTGGTAGTATTTCGGGATCGCAGACGTCCCAGGAGAAGAGCACCCGACGCTTCTCTCTGATACCCAACTCGTTCTCCCTCAGGGCCATCGGCATCGGCAAGGAGTACGGTTCCCGACGCGGTTCGCAGCACGAGCTGCCCATGCAGGACCCGCCCCCATCCATGCGGCAGGTGAACCAGAGGGTCGGCAGCGCCGGCATGGACGCTCCAATGCTCGACGGCATGTACGCCCAGCTCTCGGATCCGCAGCAAGCCGCCGCGCCCGGCCACCACTCCAGCCCCATCGCGACGCCTATCCACCAACGATTCGCCTCGGTCCAGCTGGACCGCCAACGGCCGTCGGCGGTGCCGAGCTACATGCGGGCGGACGGGGGCCAAACGGGCTCCAACTCGTCGCTGGACAACGCGCAGCCCCAGCCGCCACGGTCGGCGCCTTACCCGCGCAACTTCGAGCCCGGCGCAGACCCGCGGCGGGTAGGGAGCCGGGGCCAGCGCGGCGTGCTCCAAAAAAACAAGAGGTTGGCGGACGCGTACGACACGGACGAGTTCTCTCGGCCGCACGACCACAGCGGCAGCAGCGGCGCGGCGAGGAGGGTCATGGACTTTTTCCGACGAGCGGGGCGGTCGAGAGGCGGCGAGAGTCGGTAGACGGAGGCGGTCTGTTTCTTTCCACCGCACGGCGGATAGCCATTCTTATTACTATTACACAAGCCAAGCCGTCGTCGTCGTCACCAGTCGGCCTTCGACCCCGACTAGGGCAACAGCGGAGAGCAGGAGTTGGCGACCAAGGATCAGGGAACATAGTAGCACCAGACATGTCGGCGTTTGGTGGAAAGAATGTACATGTAAGCGGAGCGAAGCGGCCGGCACCATTTTCTCGGATGGAAACATTCCCCCTCCCCCGGACCTACCTCTCCCACACCCCCCTTTTTCTCTTCGAGGTGGATTTTCGGGAGAGAGCTTTACCCGCCGCACCTACCTATACGAATCCATCGCCATATGGCCTTGTAATAAGACGGACAAGTGGCGCGACAGGGGGGGAGAGACGTTGGAGCGAGATTCGATGTTGTGGTTTGCGAAGCGGGTACGGGAGACGAGTCGGCCGCGACACTAGCGGCCACACGAGGCGAGCAGAGGCGGTCCAGGAGATATCTCCTGACCGGTGTTTACGGAGGAGGGACAGATCATGGCCGAGGTGGTAGACACCAAGGGTGGAGGGGAGGTTGGACTTTAGGGGTCGATACGATGCACAAGCGAAGCGAGATGGAAACCCGGCCATGTCCTGCTTGTGCCAGCTGTGATATGATTGTTGATCTACCTATTACCTACTCCGAGAGCCGCAAAGAGACTCCGTTAGGTCTGATTCGACGGCAAGCTGCTCAACACAGCACCGCATCTGTGTGCTGGCCGCCCTCCGTCAATATCAGGGAGGTTTCCCAAAGTTCCACAGTTACTGCTCTTTACCACATAGATCTTAGTAAACGGATCCATGCTAGGAGTCATAGAATACCCGACCATAGGTCCAGGAGGTCGGTAATTGGCAGTACAGGAGCGAGAGGAGGTAACCGAAGGCAACCTGGAATATTGGAGTGTCGCATGGATGTCGGATACTACGGTGGACCTTGCTCCACCGCGACACATCCACACGTCCAGAATCCCGTCAGCTGAGGGCGGTCCAGTGACATGGCGTTTCGTGGGGCCAGCGATGCCGGCGTTTGTCGGCCACGATGGCAGTTGGGCAGCCAGCGGAAGAGGAGGGCATAATGACGTTTGTCCTTGGCGTGGCGATGGCGAACAGCAAGCAAGGGTCCTTCCTCCTCACCGTCATGTTCGACGGGCGGGCTTCCCGACGTCACCAAAGGCCACGAACGGTCAGCTCCTCTCCGAGCCAGCAAACAGTTTGGCCAGGAGGCCGGCTCCCTTTCCACATCGACGGGCGGAATTGGCAAAGTGCCGGCATCCGTACGTACAGTACCGGGCCCCTGCCGAGCCCTGACCCGAGCCTGACCCCCTCTCTTATCAGCGTGTCCAGGATTCAAGAATGTTGCTGGACAAGGCCGCCAAGCGACCCTGACGAAGATCCGAGGACGCTCGACCAAGGCCGACGAAAGATCAGGCGGCCGGCGTGCTCGGAGCTCGCTTGGCGGCTGCAGGGCACGACCCCAGCCCAATCCCGCCCTCCCACGGCGCCCCACACCCGCCGCCCGCGCTTGCACCACCCCGACAAGGCCGGCCCTGCCCGCCGTTTGGGACGGGATTTGACCCGCTGATCGAGAGCGATCCGGGGCACTCGGAGGCATTCGGTCTCCGAGGTGCAGTCCCATTCCCTCCCTCCTCCGTCTCGCCAATGCGATGCTGCAGCGCTACCCGTGACCGACCCGGGGTTTCCTAGAGGGGGGAAGGCGCGGGCTTGGGCTTCGCGGATGGTTGCCCAGATCCCTTGGCCTTGCACAGGCGGCAGGCCGGCACCTGTCAAGCATTCCTCGTCAAGATCGGGGAGGCGAGACGAAGGGAGCGGTCAGATCAAGCCTCGATCCGAGCCACCCGTCCCCTATTCCCCCATCCCCCATTCCCCATCCCCCAAGCGGACCCCCGCCCTTGACCGAGTGGGGCCATTCGGACATCTCTGTTGAGATGTCGTCAACGGAATGGGGAGCCGCACGGCGCCGAAACGACCAGGCCCAAGTGGGAGTCGGTGGGGTTCTCGAAGACGGGGGGTGCTTGGGCTTGCTGGGGGGGGGGGACCTTTGGGTGACCCGAATGCGTCCTTGGCGGGGCTTATCACCCAATCACAGGCCGATCCCGCCCACCAGAAGATGGGGAAGCACGGCGAAAACGTGCCACTGACATCCATGGATATCGCCGAACCTTGAAAAAGGCCTTGTCACCGTTCGCCTCCCCTCTCCACCTTCTCTTCCTCTCCTTCTCTTCCTTCTCTCCCCCCTTCCCCTCCTCTCACCCCCTTCGGTGCCCTCAACCCAAAACGACGTCGCGTCGGACCCGCCTGAAGCTGCAACGCACTGCCCATTCGATGAAGGAAACTTCACCTGACCAGCCGTATATAGATCGCATACGCTTCTGGGCATCCACCAAAGCGCATGGAGGCTCACGTAGCTCGTCGAGACGACCCGACCCCGGTCTTCTTCCCCTAAGCAACCCGCGGACCACCTCGTCGTCGTTGTCGGCGCAGTCCTCGGGTCTCTCGCAACCTCCCGCCCCACCCCGACCCGAGTCGCAGGCGGCTGTGTCGTTTCGGGCCCTCGTTGGTCATGACCCCCACCACCCGAGCTATGGCGTGCCGCTCCCCCTTCGCGGCGGCGGCGGCGGCGGCAGCGGCCCCACGCGTGTCGGCGAAGAGCGCCGCGCAGCCGAGTCCGGGTCCGGCCCCGGGACTGGTTTCGGCCCCGGCGGCAGCATCCCCGTCAATAGCGGAGCGGCCTCCGGCCCGGCATCTGCTGCATCTCCGGAAGCTCCGCGGCAGGGGCCTGTCGTAGCCGCCGCCGGCGAGGACGAGAAGCACCCCCCCCAAAGCCTCGCAAAGAGGTTCAACGAGGCTCTCAAGCGCATCGTGCTCTACTCGTGGCTCAACGTCCTCCTGGTCTTTGTGCCCGTCGGCATCATCGTCGAGCTCGTGCCCGGCATGCCCCCCGCGATCGTCTTCTCCATGAATGCCATCGCCATCATCCCGCTCGCCGGCCTCCTGAGCTTCGCGACCGAGAGCGTCGCCCACAAGATGGGCGACTCGATTGGCGCCCTGCTGAACGTCACCTTTGGCAATGCTGTGGAACTGATCATCTTGTATGCCGCCGCCTTTTCCCCACTGCCCCCCCCCCCCTTTCCCCAAGTCCTTTTTGCAGCCAGTATCGCAGACCGCTAACGAGGGCCACAGCATGTATGTCTGCCTAGTGGACAGTGATATCAAGACAAGAGAGAGCGAGAAGCCTGCCCCCAAAGGCTGTATCATATCAATCGCGTCCCGCATCATTTGCTCCCCGGAGGCTCCCGTCTCCTCCAGCGAACCCGTGCCGTTCGCCCCCCCCTTGTCCCCATGCTCACTAACACGTCTTCTCCTAATCTAACAGCATAGCCCTCGTCAAGGTAGGCTCTATGCTTCTGCCAAAGTCAACGGTATGAGAGGCTGACATTCGTGTTAGAATGAGATCCGCATTGTGCAAGCTTCGGTCCTGGGTTCCATCCTCTCTAACCTGCTCCTCATTCTCGGCATGGGCTTCCTCTTGGGTGGCCTCCGCTTCCGCGAGCAGGTCCGTTCACCTTTTCCCCGACATGTTGCATCCCCCCCAAAGCAGTTATTGACGGCTTCTAGCTCTACAACAGCACTGTCACGCAGATGAGCGCTTGCCTTCTGAGTCTGAGCGTTATCAGCCTCGTTCTGCCGGTAGGGATGGCCGAAAAACGCGACTGTCTCTGCCTTTTTGCTGACCGATTCCAGACTGCCTTCCACGCCTCGTTCAGCGACACGACTCTCGCCGACGAGCAGTCCCTCAAGATCAGCCGCGGCACCAGCGTGGTAGGTTTCGGAGCCGAGCGAGGCTAGAATCACGGATGAAAGATACATGGCTGACGCGCGTGCAGATCCTCCTCCTGGTATACGTCATCTATCTCTTCTTCCAGCTCAAGTCGCACGCCTACATGTACCAGTCCATGCCTCAGCACGTGATTGACGAAGAGGCTACCCCCGGCCCGGTGACGGCATGGTTGGAAACGTCGAGCTCGGACGACAGCTCCTCGTCGGATTCGGACTCGAGCGGCTCCAGTCATTCCCGAGGCACGGTGACCAAGCGCATGAAGAGGGCCATTCGTGGGGGCCGGCGCCGCAAGTCGAGCTTCGCTTCTCAGGACGCCGCCGACGTCGTCGGGCCGCCTCGAACCCCTTCCTTTGGCACGGCCAACACGGCGTCTCCGCATGAGGACGCCGCGGCTGACGACCTGGTCCGCACCCCGGTCCGAGGGAACACGGGCGACGTCCATGAGGAAGCCGGCGAAGACGACCGCGGCCAGCGCCGTAAGCCCCGCCGGCACCGGCATTCGATCCGCCGGCACCGGAAGCACAAGAAGAAGTCGCGCAGCGGCCTGAGCTCGAGCGATATGATCGCCAGTGAGGCCACCATCGACGAGGATCCCGAGACGGCGGAGAAGCAGGCCGTGCCCAACAGGGACGGCGAAACGCGCCGCGTCGATTTTGCCCTCGGAGCGTCGGTGGCCTCGCACGCCGAGGGACAGGACGACAGCAGCGCGGCGAGGCGGCCCTTCACCCTGCGCAACGTGTCGTTCCGGCCCGTGGCCAAGAGCCTGGCGCCTACCGTCTTCACCCAGCCGGCCGACCCGTCGGCCCTGCCCCCGGCGCCGACGGGCCCTATCCCCCGGGTCCGCTACGGCATCCGGAGGACCAACTCGCTACCGGACCGGCTGAACGAGTACCGCTTCCGACAGCCCGGGGCCATGCTGCCGTCGCAGATCTCCATGGCGGCGCTCGTCAACGCGCCCCTCGCGGCCGAGGAGGCCAAGGCCGAGGGTCACCTCCTGTCGCGGCGGGCGTCGGTCTTCCTCCTGATCGTCACGACGGGCCTGGTGGCGGCGTGTGCCGACTTCATGGTGGAGTCGATCAACGGTCTGGTCGAGACCAACAACATCGGCGAGATCTTCATCGGGCTGATCATCCTGCCCATCGTGGGCAACGCGGCCGAGCACGTGACGGCCGTAGTGGTAGCCATGAAGAACAAGATGGACCTGGCCATTGGCGTGGCTGTGGGCAGCTCTATTCAGGTGGCCCTCTTCATCACGCCGCTCATGGTGATCCTGGGGTGGATCATAGGGCGCGACATGACGCTCTACTTTTCGCTCTTCGAGACGGTCTGCCTGTTCGTGTCGGCCTTTATCGTCAACTTCCTGGTACTGGACGGACGCAGCAACTACCTCGAGGGCGCGCTGTTGTGTGCTACGTACATCATCATCGGCGTCGTTGCCTTTTACTACCCGGCCGAGAACCAGACCAGCCAGTACGGTCAGTAACACGAGGGGAGGTAGCGCACGCGAGGAGACGACGACAAGGGGGGTCCGTGGAGGATGGAAAGTAGCGTTGACGGAGTACGCTAGTAGGGAATGGAGGAGACGCTGTTTTCTTTGCCCTTTATCTTTCTGCTTGCCCCGATTTTTGGCGGATGTCAGTTGAGATGTGGCCCGTTGACGTTGCCTCCGGCGTACCTCTTTCACTCGTTCTTTGCAGCCTTACCCACTTAGACTGGACGACGTTCGGCAACGACCAACTGAGCCGGAGGACTTGCTTTTGCGTGGGAGGACGGGTGTTTCCGGGACCGAGGAAGCTCGCACATATGACACAGGTTAGGACCGATGTGTCCAGATTGGCGACCGAATACAGTCACTCGTTGGCCATGTTTTGTTGCCCTCTTGCCTGTGTGGCATGCTCTAGATGACGAGCCTAGGTACAGTACTGTAGCATTCCTCGTTACTTAGATACCTCAACGAGTCACGAGCTTCGTACGGCCTTCTAGAAGCTCCAGTGACGGAGTAATTTAGACGGCAGGGACGGGCACACGGGTGATGCGCGTCTACGCTCGATCACAGGGCCTCCTCCCATTCGCCCTTTTACCGCTAATTGCCGGGCCACGCCAACCAACGTCAACGTCATATTTGTGGCTGTGCGGGGGCGGACCCTTGACTTCGCTGATGCTGTGATTCCAACGACGGTCCAATACCGCAGCGCAACCTTTGCTCCCACGCATCCGCCGGGGCAGAGACGGGAGACACAAAGAGAGGGAAGCACAGCCCTCGTCGCCCTTATCCCGAAGACGAGCGACAGTACGAGAGTACCTAGCCCCGCTAGCCTTAGGAGCCAGGAGTTTGATTCCACATTCCCGCGCCGCCCCGACTCATTCGGTCGCGTTGCCTCGACGTCAGGCGCCCAGCCGTTGCCGCAGCAAGCGTGTCGGCGTGCCCAGGCTGTCAGAAGAAAACCGGACGACGTCGCCTCGTCGCCTAGGGACTAGTAACTGAGCCCGAGGCGCAGCGACCATAAGTCGTAAGGTCCCTCTCCCCCATTTGGCCCTTCTAGCCATTGTCTGCTTCTTCTCGCTCACCTGCTCCCCAACCACGTATAGGCGCAAGCACCCCGAGATTCCTTCACCGCC
>Ga0247777_1000408_pt1 | contig 11995 bp, 19 predicted proteins | sample UWRJL154409C5_FD_179937 | JGI IMG/M metagenome (GOLD analysis project Ga0247777, IMG submission 179937) | Plant litter microbial communities from Arlington Agricultural Research Station in Wisconsin, United States - UWRJ-L154-409C-5 | ecosystem: Environmental > Terrestrial > Plant litter >...
CCACCCGACGATGGCGGACTCGGGAAGACCTGCTCAAGCGGGGAGGCATGTCTGAGACACAACCTGGGGTCCATCTCCGGCCCTGGACTCACTGGGAACTCGTCTTCGTAGACCTGGTGTCGAAATGACGCAATGATTGAAACGCGGGAGGGAATACGACACCAGGCGAGGGGAAACACGACGAGGAGGGGCTGTGTCGGAGAGACAGGGCGTCGAGAGCGGTGGTGAGTGGTTGTGGTGGACGAGTGTGGAAGTGGTGGCCTTTAGCCGCGGACCCAGGAACCGTGTGTGTCGAGCATGTGTGCAGTCCGCCGCCCAGGCGAGCCAGGGGAGCTCAGCCGACCGTTGGGGCTGCTTAGCGCATCTTGGTTCGCTGTGTCGCTGTGAGGCGGCTGGCTTGATGCTGAATTTAGCATCTCAGGGTGGAACGTGCTCAACGAGGCTCGGCTCCGCCCTGTCGCGCGGCCAGCATCGTCGTCGGTGGCCGGGTCGGCAATGACTTTGAGGTTGGGGATGGAGAAGACGGACCACAATATCGGGGTTCCTGTCAGAGCTCGGAGGGCATGTCGTAGGGCAGGCATATCACAAGGCAAAGACTCTTTTCCTGAGCTCTTGACAGGAGCGGTCGGAAGGATGAATTACTGGGAGGATTTGTTGGCGCACTCTCCTGTGAGGCGGCCCCCCATGGAAGGGAACCGCAGTCGTCATCCCAGCCAAGGAGCCTTGTCCCGATGACACTGCGGAGCGGCGGACACGACAGATCAACACCGACTCAGGGATAAAATTTACCAGGAGGATCCTCCCGCCGAAATGCGTCGAGTTCGACGAGAGCCCTTCTGCGGGCTCCTTGCTGCTTTCGACCTGGGGGAAGAGGAGCCCCACGGAGAAGCATTGCCACCGACGAACTGTCCAGCTCGTTTCAGAAGTGCCGTGTCGAGGTTCAGGAGATCCGGGGCGAGGGGCGGACGCGGGCTCGGGACTTTCGAAGGCCGTCCTGAAGCGGCAAGTGCCACGTCCACTCGGGCGAGACAGTGGCCAAGTCCCCCCAGTGTGAGGTGGTACAATACTGTAAGGAGTACTGTAGGTAGTGTGGGGTGGCTGACGGCGGGGGCCGCCTGCTGGCTGATAGTGGGTCGAAGAGTTTCTCTCGGCGCACTGCCACACCCTGCCACTGCACTTCTGCACCGGACCGCCTCCTCGTCTCGAGCCCGCCCGCCTCTTAACCTGCGCCGTCGCCGAGTCCAAGCCCGCCCGCTCTGTCTTGGCCGGCTTTCGTCAGCTCCCCGATCCTTTCGGTTTACCATCGTTGACAGACCGACGTCGCTGTTCTCGGCCTTGGATTGCTTTGGATTGCCTCGCAGGGCTCCCGCTTCCTTGCAGCGACGTTACCCACCCTCGTGGATCCCGTCTATTCGCCCGGTCGCACCTCATCGGCGTTACTCCGTTACTCACCCCGCCGTCGCGCTGACCACAAGCGCAAAGCTGACGGCGTCGCCAGCCGAACCGCGCATCGGCGGCCTTCGAGTGGCCAAGTTTCGTGTCCGGTCCCTCCTGTCGAGCTTGTGTCTCCCTCTCGACTTTCTGCTGCCATGCAGGACCGACGGCCACGCTTCTCGCTGTGATCAAATGATCCCTTCCCCGTTCCTTACACGGCCGTCGCACTCGCTTGCTCTGTTTATATAGCGCATCGCCGCGCTCCTCCTCGCCCACGATGCATCTCCGGATACCCATGTCCGTCGATGCCCCCCTCGACTTCCGGGACTCGACCTCCCTTTCAAGCCTTGAGCGCAGAGACACGCGGTCGAACTTGACCAGCATTGTGCGTCCTCCCACCCCTCCTCCCACCCCCCTCCTTTTGAGGCGGATAATGAGCTGACATGGCGCCTACCAGATTGTCGCTGCAGTCATCGGCGGCATTATCCTCCTATGCTTTGGCTACATCATGATCCGGACCCTGCGGGCGCGGCACCCGACGCCGAAGTACATCCCGACACCGTTTCTCAAGAAGCTATGGATCGAGTGGCAGGTACCCACCTACCAGACCAAGTACTCGGCTACCGACGGCGATGACAGCACCATTGATACGCGAGGGCGTCGGAGCCGTGTGTCAGGCGCTCACGCCGACTTTGAGGCAGCCCTGGGCGAGGAGCAGACACGAATCAATCGCCAGAGCGCCGCCACGGTCGATCGGAATACGAGCGTGAGGTCGGTCATGACGCTTCCGGCCTACCGCCACAAGGCGTCGGCGGAGGAGCAGGTTCTTGGCCGCGAAGGTGAGCGCGACGGTATCGACGTCGTCGTCGAGATGCCCACAGCCGAGGACGAGGAGGCCATGCGCGAGGACGAGATGGGAGCCCTGTATCACATTCGACTGGCCAGGCGGCGGCAGATTGCGGAGCGTGAAGCACGGCGGCAAGCGCGGCGCGAAGCGCGCGGCCGTAACGACCTGGTCGCCTTGGAGCAACTGCGAGACCGTGCTCGGGAAGCCAGCTCCACCAACAGCGAGGAAATCGACGAGCTGCGCGCCGAGCATGAGCGGCTCAAGGCAAACCGCCAAAGGGCGGTCAGCAGCGTCAGCTATGCCGACCTCGGCGTGGCGAGACTCGACGGCACGAGGCTTCGGGCCAACAGCACCGAGAGCGAACGAGTCGGCCTGCTCAGCGACGCTGCCAGCATCTCGGCGTCGACGCGACCGTCGTCTGGTCTGCAGCACCGGAGAGACCGGAGTGCCAGCTCGGTGCTCAGCGTCGATACCTTCCAGAGCGACCAGCCGGGGTCCCGGACGAGATCCCGGGCGAACTCGGGGGCCAACACGCCGCGGTTGTCCCAAACGAATACGCGAGCAGGATCCAGCCCGGAACTGATCGATGCGGCGGAAGCAGACTTGGGCGACGGGGACATGCCGCCGCATTCCCCCCCGGGCTACGACGAGGTGTCGTTGGACGAGATCACGCCGGCCCATTCGCGGGCGCCGAGTCCGTATCCCGACGCCCCGCCCGATTATCCGGGGCCGACTGAGGCTAGAAACCACAGGCTATCGGCCCACATGGCCGACCTCGCGGCGGGGGCCACGACAGAGGACGAGGCTGGTGCCAAGCGGAATTCGCGCGGCGTCGGAGGGATCCCTCAACTTCCTAGTCTCCGGCTCGCGAGACTACCACAGATTGTCATTGAGCCGTCGACCGCACTGCCCGGGGATCACGACCGCTGAGCGTACACGGGACGAGACGGAGAGGAATGATTATGACGGATGATGGGAAGGGGTGCCGAACCGGCAGACGATGCCCGTCCGGCAGCTCCTGGATATACCACCATTTCTTCGTGTATAATTTTCAGACTACGGGCCATGTAGCAGCTGGACAGGCGGCACGGAGTCGGGGTCTGGAGCTGCGGGGCAAGCGTTCGTGGGAAGGCGACAGGGCTGTATACACTCTTTGCGTTTACCTATCCAGGACAGGCCACCAAAACGGTGAGCAAAGACGACTACAATACAATGTGTCGAAAGTAGCCCCACGGGCATGTCTGTCGGGACCCAGGACGGATGACGGCCTCGCGCGGCGGCCATCTGAGTAGGTACCTACAGTACCTAGACACTCGGACTCTGTCGCGATAGGCCCAGAGACCCACCCCCCTTCTTGAGACAGCGAAGCAGGGACGAGACGGCCGCCGCCTATCGACAAACGTTGCTAGCCATGACGTGGCGGGCAAAACTGTCCAGAACGCCTTGCCACTCGCAGCGCTGTTCGTCAATGGGCGTCGTTGGCTCTGCATCGAAGGTCTGATGGACGACGACGCCGGCGTCGATTTCGTTGAACTCAACTCGCGCAACGAGGTTGTCGCCGGTCCGCCACTCGATCAGTCGCATCGGCTCGACGGCAGTGTATGTTGCGACGAAATCGAAGGCCGTACCGTCATGCCGGGGTTCGATGCGGAGTTCCAGCAGACCGCCGACTTTCAGATCGTTCGACGCCGAGATGGTCCGCCACTCTTCGGACGCATCCCACTTCAAGATGTCATCGGGATCGTTGAATGCTTGCCAGACGAGGTCGATTGGCGCAGCGATGGTCGTCTCGACCGTGATTCTCATGGCTTAGATGCTACGCTCACTACGGAGGATTCGAGGATTTCGTGGTGTTAGATGCTGACCAGTGACCCCCCCCGGGCTGAGGGCTGTTTCTGACCGTAGATCGACTGTAGATCGACTACTGCAGATAAGAAGCCCGTTCCACGACGAAGGCTCAAACTCGTTACCCGTCTTGGCTTCCCCAGCTTCGCACCAACTTCCTCGCACTTGGCCACTTCCTGGGGGAGCCCTCGTGGGGAGCATCGATTTCAGACAAGGATCGGCGCATGTCAGATTACGGAGAGCGAGCCATCGGAGCCCTCGGGCCAACCCTGGCGGGACGATTGCACCCGATCCGGGCTCGAGTCTCGGGACAGAAGGTGGGTGGGTTTATAGGGAATCCCCGTTATTTACCGTCCGATTCACGTCTTTCGTCCGATTCCCTCTATTTCTTCTGCATCTTATCTCACTGACCGTCCTCTGCCTCGCGCGGACGCGACACGAGGTCAAAATGCCGAGCGCAAGCGCGTGGGCGCCTCTATTCTTGGCCTGGGCCTTCGTCTGGCATGGCCTCTTCGCCGCGGCGCAGACGACTCCGTATTCTTGCACTCGCGATTTTATCACACGGCCCTTTCCCAAGTTGATCGACGCAAGTCTGGAACACCTGCGGTGCGGCTTAGAATTGAAGCTGTTTACCAGCATCGACCTCGTCATCGCATACACGGCGCGTATCAAGGAGGTCAACTCGACGCTGCGAATGGTGACGGAGCTCAACCCGGATGCCATTGCCATCGCAAGGGAGCTGGACACGGAAAGGGCACTTGGCCGGACCAGGGGGCCTCTTCATGGCATACCCATTCTCATCAAGAACAACATTGCTACTAACGACCGCATGGGCAACACGGCCGGCTCGTTCGCTCTGCTAGGCGCGACGGTATCCGAGGACAGCACCGTGGCCGCCAAGCTGCGGAGGGCCGGTGCCGTGATCCTGGGGAAGACGAACCTCTCCCAGTGGGCCAACTTCCGGAGCGACAACACGAGCAATGGCTGGTCGGCGCATGGTGGGCAGACGGAGGGTGCGTATTTCCCCGGCCAGGACCCATCGGGTTCCTCTTCGGGGAGCGGAGTGGCCAGCTCTCTCGGTCTGGCCCTGGCCTCGCTGGGGACCGAAACGGACGGCTCCATCATCTCTCCCTCGGACGTCAACAACCTCGTGGGCATCAAGCCCAGCGTCGGGCTCACCTCCCGCTTCTTGGTCATTCCCATATCCGAGCACCAGGATACCGTCGGGCCCATGGCCCGTTCGGTCAAAGACGCGGCCTACATTCTCAGCGCCATCGCGGGCAAGGACCCTAACGACAACTACACATCGGCCATCCCTTTCGACACGATCCCGGACTACGTCGCCGCCTGCAACGCCTCGGCGCTGGCCGGCAAACGCATCGGGGTGCCTCGAGACCTCGTCAACCTGGGCGGCCTCCCCGCGCCCGTGCTCGCGGCCTTCAACGCCGCCCTCGACACCCTCCGCGCCGCCGGGGCGACCGTCGTGGACAACATCACCCTGCCGGGCCTCGAAGCCGTGTTCAGCAGCAATTTCGAGCTCACGGTGCTCGAGGCCGACTTCATCACCAACCTGCGCGGCTACACGGCCAAGCTGACCGGCAACCCCCACAACATCACCGACGTGGCCTCGCTGCAGGCCTTCACGCGCGGCTTCGCGCCCGAGCTGTTCCCGGAGCGCGACACCGACATCTGGCAGCAGTCGCTGGCCCTGGGCCACGGCAACGAGTCGCCGCTGTTCTGGGGCAACTACTCGGCGCAGCTGGAGCTGGCTGGCCCGCAGGGCCTGACGGGCGCGCTGGCCAACTTCAGCCTGGACGCGCTGGTGGCGCCCACGTCGGTGTCGTCGACGCTGCCGGCCATGCTGGGCGCGCCCGTCGTCACCGTCCCGCTGGGCCGCCTGCCGCCCAACACGACCGTGGCCCGCAACCGCTTCGGCAACCTCAACGCCACGGCGCCCAACCTGCCCTTCGGCATCAGCTTCCTGGCCGAGCGCTTCAGCGAGGCCAAGCTGGTCGGCTTCGCCTACGCCTTCGAGCAGCGGACCAACGCCCGCGCCGCCGTCGTGCCGTACTTGCAGCCCAAGACGGAGTTGATCGATGTCGTGCTGGCGAGGCGGGAGAGGGAGCAGTTTCGGCTTTGGATGTGATTTCTGGGGCGGAAGGGAAACTGAAAGCGCAGGCAGACCCATGACGGCATCCGTGAGAAGTTGTCGCCGTTTTCAGACTGAGGAGGCAAATACATTGTTTCCGCGGGCACATTGCCGGGCCCCATCATCATTCGTACCACGGGGCTACGACGTAAGCGACGTCTAACTCCACGGCCGCCTGGCTCGTTTTGGGCCGGATTGCTGCTGGCCCTTGTTGGGAGACTCGGAGGCAAGGGGCCACTCTCTATTTTTCAAAGACATCTTGGACAGCCGGTGTGTTGAGCCAGTCTACCTGCGCTTGGCGGATGTCTGCGAGAAGTGGTCTCGAGTTAGAAGGCGGTCCCGGGAATCGCGAAAGCACTCGGGTCATACCATCGTCTATCATGCCGAACTGGGACTTCTTTATCTCGAGCAGCTGTCTTGACGCGGATGTGTACTTGGTCCAGATATCAACTGCGAGAGTTAGACGAGGGGGGCCGCCTGCGGCGCCGGGCGCGAGCACTTACCTCCTGGGTCACGCTTGTTGATAAAGTTGATGTAAAAGTCTTGGTATGCCTGGGTGAATACATCGTATTCCGAATTGTTTGCCTTCCCGAAGGCGTAGACGAGATTGGTGCCGTGATACACTAAAAGATCGTGAGCCGAGGAGGCCGGCGGTTGGCAATATTCGCGGCGTGCGACTTACCGCCGAGCTCCCGCGCAACGCCCCCGGGCGGAACTTGCTCGTTGAAGAGGTACCCATATGTACTTTTCCCCTTGCGCGAATTCTGCGCCATGAGAAGCTTCATGTGGGAGCTGAAGTATCCGTCGGTGAATATAAGCGAAAGGCGGTCAAACAGAGGGAGGCCCGTCCTGAACGGCCCCTCAAAGGTCGTGTCGTCTGCTGGGTAAGGATAACGGGCGTCCAGCTCGGCGAAGAAGGCATCTGTCCAGGTGAGGTTGTTGAGTTGTGTCGTGGTGAGAAACTTGTTTGTGACGGCATCTTCCTGTCCGGCGGCCGGCGTGACAGTGCGCTGCGTGGCCGCGAAAACCGTCCCGTCCTGGGCCATGCGACCCACTGGGAATCCAAGTCAGAGAACTGTGCAAAGAATACTCGGAGGGCGAGCGGCGGGGGGGCCGGGCTCACTGATAAGTGGAATCGCGGTGAAGTTTCCAGTGCGGATCTTAGCGGACGGTCGTTGATCGAATCGAGTGCGGGGGTCAATAATGACGGGAAAGGCGTCCCCGGGAAGAAGCGTCGCGAGTTTCAGTGTCATGTTGAAGAGTGTCTAGGGAGGATGAACGGTCAGCGTTTTCCCGGGATGGAAAACGAGTACTTCAGGAAGTGCCGGTGGACAAACCTGTTCCGGGACAGTTCTGAGGCAGGCAAGCTTGTCCGACGCAGTCGTACAGTTTGCAAGGCTCAGGAGGTTATTCCAGGTGCGGGGGGTGCACTCGGCTATGGTAGTCGTCGTTTTCCTGCGTCTTGCTCAGCCCCTGAATCAAGGGGGGGGGCCGGGGGGGGGGGGGGGGGGGGGGTCCCAGTGCGGCGGAGTGGTCCGGGCCACTTACATCGGCCCTGTGCAAGAGTCTAGAATGCCAGCAGACGGCTTGAAGTCCCGTTTATAGAGCATTTCCATCTCTAGCATCGAAGCACCGTAGGACTGCCCCCAGACTGTAATCTTGTTCTTGTCGCCGCCCAAGGCATGGAGGTTGTCCGAGACGAAGTCCATGGCAAAAAAGTGGTCAAGGATGCCAGCATTGAGGTCTTGCAACGGAGCATCGGGCCCACAGAGGAAGCCAAATACGTTCAAGCGGTAGTTACTGGAGTATCCATCAGCATCGGGCTCACGGGCAGGTGAGGCCATCGGGCGTACGGCGCAACAACCATGACCGGCTGACCGATCTGCACACTGCGCCGGACGAAGTTGGAAAAGTCCCAGGTATTAGTGCCTGGAAGACAAGGATAAGGTCAGTCTCCTCGCAGGCACCATCAACGGCGGAAGAACGTACAGCCCCAGCGAAATCCCCCTGTCTGGTGGCGGCACCCGTGTCAGTTTCTATCGGCCGGACGATTCCAGGGCTGAAGACGTACGAACGGCCAGAAAACGACTGGCAACTTCCCACTGACCCCCTGTGGGCGATAAATCTACTCGACCGGGTCAGCTATCGCCAAGACGGGGTTGATGCAGAGAGACATACATCCATTGTCAAGCAATCCTCGCTCAACGTTCCGCCGAGGGGATCAAAGGGGGAAGAGGGGATGGCCGTCTTGAGGAAGATGGGCGGAATCTACGGCCATGTCAGCCATCAGCCCCTTGCAGCATGGCAGCCCTACGCAGGACGTACCGCTCCCCAGCAGCAGTTGCCCGGCCGAGTCGCGTTGATCGTGCGAGCTGACCGGGTGGCCGCTTGTGGAGCCTGGAATCGGAGGCCCCCCGTGGGAGCCGCCGCAAAAGGCACGCCCAGCCATTTGTTTATCCCATTGTTGGTGAAGCCGTGTACACAGCCAACGGAGAGGGCCAGATCGCTGGGGCCACTGCAGCGGCCTCGATCTTGGCCCCCGTCGGCCTGAGAGCCCGATCCCGATACCTCCTGGGCGCTTATCGAAATAGACCCGAGTGCGACGAGGAGCCAGGAGACGATGGCAGACTTGCGGCGTAGCATTGTCTGGGCGCGGCGGGTGCCGACAAGACCGGAGTAGGGAATCTCGATTTGAGCCAGCCGACAAGATACCCTTAAAGAGACCAGGAGGGGCCTGAAGCACAGTAATACTGCGAATACTATGTAGCAGACGTGCAGAGGTGTGACGATGGGGAGGCAGACTTGGAATGCGGAGACTTCCACCTAGGTCTTTGTACTGGGCGGCACGACGGCACTTGCGCTCGTGGACCAATGCCACCTGGTGAACCAAAGCGCAAGTGCTTCTGGGGCAACTGCAGAGTATCGATACTGTACCTCGAATGAAGGTCCGAATTGGGACGCACTCGTCCCTTACGGGGCGCGGAAACAGGGGACGCTGCAGTCATGCCGAGGATTCGTAGGTACCTATTTACCCGTCCGTGCCCGTCAAGACGTCGACCGTCCATGCGTACCTACATACATACTGTACCTAAGCACGGTAGGATCCGTTAAATTACATGGCGCGAGTACACAGCTTGAATGGGCGGTGGGGCATTTGTCGATCGGAACGTTGAGCATGTAACCAAGGGACGTTGTCGCGGCCCCGGTCTGGATCCACCAAATCCGGGCCGCACGCGGCAACGAACTACCTGTACTGTAATGTTATTTAGGACCTCGGCACGGGGCGGGCCCGCAACGAGAAAGACTCGCTTCCCCCAAAAAGCACTGGTACTGTACGCTGACGATCCGGACGAGGTGTCGAGGCGACTCCGCATCCTGGCAGCAGAGCGGCTCTGGGCCGGGTCAGGAGCCGGCTACAGGGTACGAACAAGGGGAAGACGAGGATGGCAAACCAGGGCGTGTAGCTGTGGGCCCCCCGTCTTTGCCGTAACATAGGCAGGGCGGGCGATTTCTTATTTTTTTGCTCGTTCAACGACAAGTACTCTCGGTCCGTCCATATAGGTTGTCGCGGGTCCCGTTACACAAAACCCCATTGCGTGAGCGGGCTGCGATTGGCGGGCAACTGTCACAGTTGGCTCGGGAGGCAGCATTGCGCACGTGATATCGCACAACACACCCGCTATTGTCTTCGGTCAGGTACGAGGTACGAGAGTACTCGTGCTCCGTACCTGCGCGGACGCGATCACACTGCCCGCCCATCATTGTTCTCAGCGTTGAACGCTCGGCTGTTAGAGCCAATTCTTTTCGACTTCCGTTTTCCTTCCCCCGAGTCACCTCGAAAATCTAGCACACGCCGAAATGGTCGTGCGGCATTCCGAGCCCTACGAGACGGATGCCATGGGCACCGGCGAGGCACCTGCCGATCACCCCGCCAGCGATCCGCTCGACGACGTCTTCGGCGCCGGCGACGACGCGTCTCCCGGCCCGGACGGCCCCCGCCCGCGCCGACCCGACGCGGCCCGCGCGCCCGACGCCCCGCACTCGCACCCGTCGGACCTCGTCCGCCTCCGGCAGCAGCACGTGACGGCCGGCTACCGCGACGGCGTGACGGCCGCCAAGGCCGACAGCATCCAGGCCGGCTTCGACGAGGGCTTCGGCTTGGGCGCGGCCGTCGGCGCCCGCGCCGGCGAGCTGCTCGGCCTGCTCGAGGGCCTGGCGCGCGCCCGACCCGGCCCGGCCGCCGCGCCGGCCGCCGCCGCGCTGCTCGCCGACGCGGCGCGGGACCTCGGCGTTCGCGCCGTCTTCGCGCCCGAGTACTGGGCTGCCGACGGGACGTGGAGGTATGAGGTCCGCGCGGCGGCGGGGGCGGCCGGCGGCGGGGACGACGTCGTCTTTGCCGACGTGGCCGACGCGCATCCCCTTATTCGCAAGTGGGCCGGGATCGTCGACGACGAGGTGAGGAAGTGGGGCATTGACCGGGCGGTGTTGAGCATCGCCGACGAAGAACGCGAGGGGCGCGAGGGGTTGCCGTCGGGGAAGTCTACGGTTGTTGCTCCGTCCACGCCGGCTGAGGCTCTGGACTGGTGAGTGCGGTCGCTTCGTACAGCCTGGGCTGGCGTGGCAGTCCGCCGAAACCGAGTGGCTATCCGCTCACGGAAGGACCGGGAGTCAAGCTGTCGCGGTTTCGAGGTTGCCCCGATGCTGATGCACCTACGGCACCTATGTTTCTCGCCGAGGTTCCATTCGCCTCAGACAATTTTCTACGATCTTCGTGTAGTGTCGAGATCACCGCATAGGTACGTCGAACGCCCGCCTGACTTGGCCGGACATGTGCTGAGATGTCCAGGGTTGAGAGTTGGTGTGGCTCTGCCGGCCGGACCGGTCGTCTCGCGCACGTTCTGCCCTTCCGTTACCAAAGTCACAGCACCTGCCACTCCTGGGAGAGAAGGCAGCCCCAACGCCGCTGTGCATCTGGCCCAACTTGGTTTCACGAATGTGGGCACTCTCGCCGACCTTCGGTAGCCGTTGTAGGTCCTGGAAACGTAAGGAATCTTTGGGAACAATCAGCGGCAGGGCGGATCAGGTTACCAAGAGTCAATACTGCACTGCGGGTGGGAAGATGACGAAAGCAAAGTTCGTAATCCAGTGCCGGATCATACAAGTTCCCAAGACGAGTTTGCAACTCGATCTCATCACCATGGGACGGGATTACATGAACCCGCTACCCCCCAACGCCCAAGACGGACGGAGCGAGCCCGCGTCTCGTGGCCTACACGCCGGTGAGAGGCACAATGTCAGCCGCAGCACTCATGCCAGGACCCGATCTCAAGGCGGACGAGTTGACTGCGATTCGTGATCGCGAAGCTTCCGGTTCTTCCGTCTCATAGGTAGGGCGAGGTAGGCACGGAGCAGGGCATCCGGTAATAGCCGTGGTTGAGTCCCGGAGCCCGGTCTATCCCCGGGGACGGATCCGGATCCGGCACCCAGCACGCAACCTGGATCCGATCCGGAGTCTTGGCATCTAACCGGATTCAGGGGGTCCCCACCACCACGAGGTCGCGAACGCGGAGCGTGGCCCACGGCCTTTGCTCGGTTTTCATCTGCCGTGCTTTCAGCGGGTGGCAAAGCATTTCTTTTTACTACTACTTTGGAGCAGCCTCGCCTTGGGAAATCCATATTCCCGGGTCCGATGCGGAGCCGTTATAAGTTGTGACGTCGGA
>Ga0247777_1000409_pt1 | contig 11990 bp, 6 predicted proteins | sample UWRJL154409C5_FD_179937 | JGI IMG/M metagenome (GOLD analysis project Ga0247777, IMG submission 179937) | Plant litter microbial communities from Arlington Agricultural Research Station in Wisconsin, United States - UWRJ-L154-409C-5 | ecosystem: Environmental > Terrestrial > Plant litter >...
CGCCTGCCTCTGCAAGACTACAACCGCGTTCAGAGGATGCGGCGAGACCTTGACGATGCCGAGGACACGCGGAAGCTGCGGCGCATCGGCGGCAATGGAAGGCCCTCCTTGCCCGACCGGCAGCGCGCCGACAAGTATGACACCTTCCAGCGTCTGATCGAGCTTCGCTTCCTCCAGTTGGTCCGCTCCATGGGGCCCTGGGCGCACAACAACCCGGAATGGCAGATATTCGGCGTGCACAGCCAGAGCGAGGTGGACAGGGAATGCAAGCTATTCCGCGCCGCCATCGACAAGTCCTTCCACTCGGCCGCCGTCAGGGACCTCGTGGGCCGCTCCAACAACCCCCTATTCTGGAAGCTCCGCAACGCCTTCGTCCGCGGCGACTCGCCCGCCCTCACCAAGGAACTCAAGTTCGCCTTCCACACCTTCGTCCTGCGATCGCGGTACTCCAAGTCCGCCACGGCCACGCACCAGCGCCTGGCCGACTTCCGCTATCCCTACGAGTGGTTCCCCGCCACGCGGACCATGCAGCGCACCGTCCACCTGCACGTCGGCCCGACCAACTCGGGCAAGACGTACCGCGCCCTGCAGGCCCTGGAGAAGGCCGAGTCCGGCATCTACGCCGGTCCGCTCCGCCTCCTCGCCCACGAGATCTACACCCGCTTCCGAGCCAAGGGGAAGCCCTGCGCCCTGATCACCGGCGAGGAGCAGCGCATTCCCGAGGGGGACATCTGCAAGTACCGCAGCTGCACCGTCGAGATGACGCCCCTGAACCAGCAGGTGGACGTGGCCGTCATCGACGAGATCCAGATGATCGCCGACGACGACCGAGGGTGGGCCTGGACGCAGGCCTTCCTCGGCGTTCAAGCGCGCGAGCTGCACCTATGCGGCGAAGAGCGCACAGTGGAGCTCATCGAGTCATTGTGCGCTCGGATAGGCGACAAGTGCATCGTCCACCGCTATCAACGCCTGAGCCCGCTCCAGACCATGGGAACCAGCTTGCAGGGAGATTTCGGCAATCTGCAAACAGGAGATGCAATCGTGTCCTTCTCTCGCGTGGGTCTCCACGCCCTCAAGGCCGGCATCGAATCGGCCACGCACCGGCGATGCGCCATCGTCTACGGCTCGCTGCCCCCCGAAACCCGTGCCCAGCAGGCGGCGCTGTTCAACGACCCCAACAACGACTACGATTTCCTCGTGGCCAGTGACGCCATCGGGATGGGCTTGAACCTGGAGATCAAGCGCGTCATCTTTGAGGCGGTCGCGAAGCGGGACCGCGTCGGGTTCCGCACCCTGACTGTCCCCGAAGTCAAACAAATTGGCGGCAGGGCGGGACGGTATCGGACCGCCGCCCAGGATATCAAGTCGGCACAGGCGGGCATCTCCGCCCAACCTACCACCGCCAGGTCGAAATGGGGTGCACCTGGCTTTATATCCACACTGGAGGACCAGGACCTCGCTGTCGTACACGACGCCTTCTCCATGGACCCGGAGCCCATCAAAACAGCGGGCATACAGCCGCCCACCTTTGCTATCGAGAAGTTTTCGACGTACTTCCCGCCGGAGACGCCGCTCAGCTTTATCCTGCTGCGGCTCCGTGATATGGCCAAAGTTTCGTACCGCTTTCACCTCTGCCAGATAGAGGATGCCATCGAGGTGGCCGACATCATCCAGCCATATCCAATGAGCATATATGACCGATGTGTTTTCCTCTCGGCGCCTGTCTCGCTGAGGGAGCATGGTCAGAGGCTCGCGCTCCAAGCCTTTGCCCAATGCGTCTCGGAGATGCGCGATGGGAAGTTGCTCGACATTCCTGAAATCGACCTGGAGATCCTGGACAAGGCGAGGGACGACCCCACCCTGCCCAGGGGCGAATACCTGCGGCGCCTCGAAGCGCTGCACAAGACCGTCACCACGTACCTGTGGCTGACGTACCGGTACGTCGGCGTCTTTACGAGCCAGCCCCTAGCCTTCCACGTAAAGCAGCTCGTCGAGGACAAGATCACCGAGTACCTCGACCATCTGAGTTACACTCCGGGGATTCGAAGCAAGCAAAACGAGAAGATCCGGAAGCTTTTGAAAGAGAAGGAGGAGCGTAAGAAGTCGGTCCTGACGGAGACGGACAAGGGGGAGGACGAGGGCGTTGCGGAATTCCAGGGTGGAGTTGGGCGGTGGAGCGGAGAGGCGCCTCAGGCGCCGCTACTAGACGACGAGACGGAGCTGGCACTCGTCGATGACCCAAGCGCCGTCCACAGAGTCGCCAACGAGGTGCTTACCGACCGCAAGGCAGAAGCGTCCGTCGTCAAACAGACTCGTGTATAACATCTGGTGTAACGTTATACCCCCACTCGGATATAGGGGAGAAGGACATAGAAAGTCGGACAATAGAAACACTCGGATTAGACCGGGAACTGGCAGTACGAAGGAGATGGGCCGGTCGTGGGTACCTTTAGTATCAAGGTAGGGAGGTACTAACTTATACCTCTAAGGTAGGGTAGGTACCTAGGTACTGTGTGTAGGTACCTACATACGGAATCTAAAGTGGATATCTATCTCCGAGACATCTCCTCAGCCCAGAAGCCACAGCCATGGCCCAACAATCAACTATTACCCCCCTGTCCGAAAACAAACGGCGAGGGCCTCCCGGCCTCGTCCCATCCCGCGCCGCCCCGTCCGTGCCATTGGGTATAAAAAAGTGCGTCTCTTCGTTTGACGTCGTCCCATCCGCCCACCCCCCACCCCGGTGAAGGAAGGCAAGGAAAAATGAAGGTCCCGTGAGTGTTGGTGTGCGCCCGAGCGCGGCGTCCTCGGGCCAAGGGCCAATGCCTGATGCTGCTGATGGTCTTGGCCCGCACAGCGCACACTGCCCGCCGCTACTGCTCTACATCAGCGTCGTCCGGGTCACCCGTCTCCCTCGCCACGGCCTTCCCCTTGGCCGCGGCCCGGTAGGGGCTCTCGCCGCGATGGCGGTCCGGCATCAGCAGGGCGCGCTTCTTGGCCTTGGCTTCCTTGCGCATGCGCACGGCCGTGGCGATGTCGACCTTTTCCAGCCGCTCCTCCTCGATGACCTGGTCGCTGACGCTGTCGTAGCGCCCGTGGCCGCGGTGTCCGCCCAGCGCCGAGATGCGCCGCGTGTGCCGGCGGCCGTCCTGGTGGCCGGCCCCGGAGAAGAGCCCGGGGATGGTCGCCAACAAGGCGTCGTCGCCGCCATCGGCCGAGAGCGTCTCGGAAAGGTCGTTGTCGTAGTAGTCGTCGTCGGCCACGTTCGGGTGGATGGCGTACTTCCGTTGCCGCACCCCCCGGCCGCTCGTCTTGGGGTAGGAGAAGGCTTGGCGCAGATTCTCGGCGGGTAGAGAAGCGCAGGAGCGCGGCCGGTGGGATCGGATCTCGGGTGCCGGGGCGGACATGCCGTCGAGAAGACCCGGCAGCTGCGAGGCCGACATGCCATAGCCGTCGACCTTGAAGAGCAGATGCTCCTCGCCCGCGGCCCGCGGCCGGTCGGGCGCGGTGAAGGAGTCGTCGTCCGAGGAGAGGTAGTCGTCGATGTTGAAGCCCGGCGAGGTCACCTTGTGGGGACTGGCCGAGACCTCGCGCGCGGTGTAGAAGGACTGGCGGCCATGGCCGCTGTTGGCGGAGCTGCGGCTCGAGGGACGGCCCGACGGGTAGGCGTTACTCAAGTCGACGGACGTGTTTGCTGTATGGGCGGATCGGGCAAATGTGTGGGAGCTGGTGCTGGACGTGGTGGGCGTCGCCGACGTCATGGACCAGTTGCGGATAGAACTCGACCGCGGCGGGATATCCTCCAGCTCGTCGAAGGGGGGCCGTGGCAGCGACGTCAAGCTCTTGGTGCGAGGATACCGACCCGCCTCGTCGCGACCCTCATCTCGCCACTGCGATGATATCGTGTCTGTACGGCAGAGAGTCAGCATGTCATACACCTCCCATGCGACCCAGGGACGACGCGGTAGGCACTAACAGGTCGGTTGGGTATCCCGGCCCCTGCCGACGGCGGCCATGTCGACGTCTTCGGCCGTCTTGGATCCTCGTCTAGGGGGCTTGGGGTGCGCAAGGGGGGTGAAGTCCGTCGGCGTCTCCCGATACGTCATGGACGACGAAACGGACGAGTGAATGGTGTGAAGACTGCTCCCCTTACGGGAGTCGTCCCTGTGATGAGACGGAAAAGTGGAACTGGCCACTGACCCTCGGCTCGACCTGGGACGCGCAGCCGCCTGCTCGTCTTGGTGGGACTGGAACTGGAACTGGAACCTGTCCGTCGGGACGATTGCCGGCTTCTCCGTGCCCGTCTTCTTCATGAAAGCGAGAGCACGGTCGCGGGCAGCCCTGGGGGAAGGCACCTGCTTCGCCGAATGGACGACAGGCGGGGACATGCTATCCGTGTCTGGCGAGTTCGTATCCCAGCCCGGAGCATGTTGGTTGGCACGTGTTGCCGAGATGTGTAATCTCTGGTCGACGGACCTTCCACCCCTGTGGAAGCTCATGGGCCGTGTCTTGAACTGAGGGCTGTTCATGACCCCCAGTTCGGGGCTGTAGAGGTAAGTATTGAGCGACTGTCTCTTGAGGGCGCGGCTCGTGGGTCCCGTGACCGGTCTTGACGTGTTGGCCAGTGTGTTTTGCGGTGCGCTTGTCCTCGGCGGGCCCGGTACGGCCGACGAGGCCCGCTGCGGAAAGGCGAAGGCGTGGGGCGAGTTCAACGGTTTTGCGAGGCCGGACTCCGGGGGTCCGGATGTGGGCAGGTCCAACCTCCGGGGTCCGGCTCTGCTCGCGCCCAAAGGCGTTCTGGGAGGCTCCACCACTTGCGCCGGTGCGTCTACGGCGTAGAAGGCCTGGACCTGCGAAGACTGAAGGTCCACGCCGTTCTGTCCGAGGTTCCGTTCTGCCACGTCTTCTCCGTAGTCCCGGGCCCCTGTCGCCTGCACCCGGCTGCGGAAGTCGGTCGGAGTGATCTCCGACTGGGCATCCAGGAGGTCAACGAATCCCTTGCCGACTTCGCTGCGCAGGGAGAAAGTCCGTGAGTGGGCATGCGGGATGTGCGAAAAGGGGCGCCGTGGTGTCGCCGGTAGCGGCTTCAAGGTGGCTTGCGTGGCGAGCCGAGTCACCGCCGCCGTCGAGGCCGCCTGAGGCGCAGCCACGAACGAGTCTCCCCTGACCGGCGGACGATATGACAGCGGCGAGGCCTTCATCGACGTCCTCTTCTGCGACCGGTCCATGCCCGGGTCTGCGCGCTGCCCGCGGGCTCTATCCGGGGCGGTCCGCGGACGGTCGAAGCCCAAATCCTCGTCCTTGAACCGCAGGACCGTGGGCGAGGGGGCGGAAGCATCGCTTAGGGAGTGTTGGCTTTGGGTGAACCTGGTCGACCTCGATAGAGACTGTATCATGTTCGGACCATTGCCAGCCACGGGGAAAGCTCCTGGCCGAGTCAGCGGGACAGCCCAGCTCGACACCAGCTGCAGGGCATGCCTACCTCGTGTCGGGGGTTGAGACGCGACAGTACTGTCGTACGGTTGCGACTTGGGAGACCGGCCACCTTGTTGCCTGTCAAGCCGGCCCTTTCGGGAGAACAGGCTCATGAAGCCCATCACGACCGTCGACGCCTGCCATGGGCGGCAAGCGGGAGAGTGGAGGGGCCAATCTCGGCGCCGCAACGGTAGCCGCCAACAGTGAAGCCGCAGGAGTAACTTGAAGACGAGGCCTTTTGTGCGAGGTTCGACGTGCAGCACACGATAAGGAGGAGAGCTTCTAATAGGGAGCTAAGGCCGTCGCGACAGCCCGGGAGTGCTACGAGGCGGGACACGAATTGCTAGAAGTACGGAGTGCGAGAGCAAAAGGCGGGACGAAGTGGCAGGCAGCGCCGAGCACGGGCGGGAGGTGTGCCGGGCACTCTCATATACCTATTCCGGGACGCTCCTCGCAGATGCTGTGCAGACTCCCAGGGAGCAAGGCGAGCCAGGTACCGTGGAAGGCAGGTGAAGAAAAGGAAAACGCTGGGCTGTCCACCCCTCCACCCTCGTCGTTCTTAGCGCCAGATCCCAATGCGGCGTCCGAACGGATGCGCCTTGGTGTTCCGCTGTCTGAACCAGCTGAGGCACCTCGGGCGACTGCATGCGAGGGTCTGCCCGCCAAGGTGGGGCAAGGACAGCCGGGGGCCCCTGGTGGCGCACAGGGTGGGAGAGGATGTCCGGCCGGGGGGCCAGGTCGTTTGTTGCGACGGCTCGTCGGGTTGCCGGTATTGACACGGTGTGACCGCACGCAGCAGGGTGCAGCAGCTGCCCCCCCCCATCGTCGTCGGCGTCGTCTGTCGTCGGCGTCTTTCGTGGCGGGCGACGTGGGTAGACGAGCCACAGAGCCACAGTACGGAGTACTCTACTCTACTCCGTACTCCTTACGAGTACAGCGCAAGGAACTGCACCAGGAGCCACACGAGGGATGCAAGCCTGGTAGGGCGGGCCCTTTGGAATTCCCGGGAACGCCGGCTTTCCGCTTTCTGCCCCTTTCAGCCAGCAGGGGCCAATGGGAGCGGCGAACAGCCCTTGAACCCATGCGGATGAAAGGGCCTCGAAGACGAGACGTCGTGGGTTCGTTGTTCATGCTGGACGTGGCATCGCCTCCCTTGGTGCCGGAGCCGGTTTGGAGAAGATTCATGACGGCGGGGGCCAATCTGGCTAGGGGAGACCCCTGAGCGGCCAATGGCATGGCACCGTCGTCCCAAAGGGCTGGGGAGCCATCCACGCCGTCGCGACGACGACTCCAACAACGGGGCGGCGGCGCGGTGACCCAGCAGCAGAGCGCGCTCGATCCTCTCTCCGCACCGCTGCGCTTGATCAGAACGGGGTCATCACAGCGAACGTTGACGGCCGTGCGGACACCAAGGGCTTCTGGGCTGGACCGCACTGACGCTGACGACGAGTCAACCGCCGGCGCCGTTTGCCAGCGTGTTGGCTGTGCTGGCGCATGTCAAGACGCGTTTACCCGTCGAGAAGATGACACAACGGCAGTGGCATCCGATCGACGGCGAGGCGGATCTCCTGTCGGGCGCCTCGGTCGCTCAGGAGGCACGAGACGAGGGTTCCCGGCCTTACACGAGCTGAAAGCTGCTCCTGCCGTCCTCTCCGAGCCGTCGTACGGATACGGAACCCGGTGAGGAATCGGGACGACGTCGACCAAAGGGAGCGAGGCTCGTCAGGGCGCGCCAGGGCCCGTGGTTGGCGTGGACGAGGCGGGCACCCGACAAGACAGTAGGAAAATTCGTCATTTCAAGATGCCGCGCGTGGAGCCGCCTCGGCACGGCAAGCGAAAGGACGGAAAAGCAAGCAATTCGGGATGCTGGTGAAGTGCCGGCAAGCGCTGGCTTGAGGTTGGCTGGCCTTGCTGGCCTGCCGGGGACTGGGTCGGGGCGGACGACTCATGCCCCTGGAACTGTTTGCTTTTTGTCAGGCTCGTCCTCGATCTTCGCATGCCGCCGCGCGGGATTTTGAGAATCTGGCGAGCCCCGGTTGCGATAAGATGAGTCCCTCCCCCCCCTGCTGTTGTGTCGTCGTGAGTACAGTACCGCATCTCTCCGCCTACAGTACTGTGTATTTCGTATTTCCCGAGTGCGGTATGCACGGTGTATGCCGTCCCTCCCCGGCGGTTGAAGACCTCGAGGCGGTTTTTGAAGGCCCGAGAGGGTCGTGAGGGTGGCGGGCACGGTCCTACAGTACAGTAGCCTGGTTGTCGCCGTCTTGTGTCGCCGCCGCCTGTCGCCGCCGCCTGCTTCCCCCAACAGTCGGGGAGGTCAGGGCTTCCCCGCGAAAAGTAACCCTGTCATGGCGAGAACGAAGGAGCACCCGAGCCCCCCCCTTCGCCGATCTCCCAGCCGAGTCAGCGAGCCAGGATGCTGTGACTTGCAGGCGACAAAAAAGAAATGGCGTGAGATGCCGCTCGCTAGCTCGCCCAGGAACCACGGCACTGTGTCGTGTCCGACGCACGGGGCAACAACCGGGGGGTTGGGATTCTGACCGGCGCCCGCCAAGCTGCCGTCCATCGTGTCCTCGAAAAACCCGAAAAGGGGCGCGCAAAGGCCTTTTCCACTCGGGGACACGACGCTCTCAGAGCATTCCTGAACTGACAGCGGAATATGCGGCAGCGGCGGGCCGGAGACCCCAAAGAAAATCCGCATCGCGTCCGAGTCCGATGCGGTCGCCATGGCCGGTCGTGATAGATGCGGTTGGAACCCGTGGCCCATGCTTTTCGAGACACGCCCGGCCCGTCTGCATTGGAGGGTAGCAACGAGGACTCTGAATTTGGACTGCGCGTCCAGCCCACAGGACATTCGCGTCGCCGGAGCGCAGAGAGGAGGGGGGCGAGAGGGCGAGGAGGGCGAGGAGGGCAAGTGGGGTGTGTCCCATGTGTCTAGTCCCGGGTACGGAGTACTGTGAGGGAGGTGCGGTCCTGACCTCCCTCCGGCCTGCCTTGCCACACTGTGTGTGGTTGCAGACGCGCCTATAACACAGGCCGTGCTATGCCGCCGCAATATGGCAAGCCAGCGGGCTCTCCCCCTTGGGCTGCCACACAGAAGGCAGTGGCTTCGTCGTGGCCCAACGGCTGGCGGTATAGTACCGGCAGTCCAAGTCCACGGATTTTGTCATTTTGCATCGCTCACATTTCGGCGAAAATACGAAGGTCCCGTCATTGACGAGGGGGAGACCCGACCTATAGTAGCGGACCGCCCCAGGCTGACCGTCCGGAGGAGACCCATGAGCCACGGCAGCTGGCACGAATGAAAGCCACGAAACCGGGGCGAGTTGGCCGGCTGCTCTTCGAGAAACTCTCGCTTCAGGCCGTCTAAGTATGGGCGCGAGTAATAGCTGCCGTGACGTATACCGCCAGTCCGAGGCAGGCAAGTGTTAAGGACTCTCCGTACGGGTACTGGGCTAGCTACCCGCGAATTACGGACTACCAAATTTACGGGTACTGTAGTAAAGGGAGTTGCGTCAGCTCCTTGCCGTGGCATATACAGTACTGTACATGGACTGAACAAGAATGCGACGACCTTACACAGTACTGTGTGGTAGAGATTGGCTTCTGAGAATGGACGGGAACCACGGGCTCACTTGCCTTACCGCCCCTGCCCGCCCCCGGGCCACTGGCAATACTGCCCGTGTACGGCGGGACAGCCAAGATCCGGGGACGGGAGGATGGGTGGGTTGAACCTGAGGCACCGTTGTGCGTCGTGGTGCCAGTTGCCGTTTTGGGTCCAATGGGACTGGGACTATCGACACCGCGCAGCTGCTCCTTCTCCTGCCGTTTGCTTTGACCGTCGCGATGCGTCTGCTCGACATCCAGTCCATCCATTCGGCAAACCCGCTCTCGCTCGCCGCCCCATTCCGGAGGTCCAAGCTCCCGCTCCCGCACCCACCTGCCTCGCAGCGAGAGGAATCGCATCCGGGGTCTTCCCGGGTCCTACCCGTCATGAATCCATTTGCCCAAAGTCCCGGTCGGATCGTAGCCGAGTACTCCGTAAAGCAGCCAGGAACCCTCCATCGGGGCTCGCTCCCTCCTCGGCGTCTCACTCGCCTCGGCGGCTGCCAAGCGAATGGAAAGCCCCCTCGGACCCACGAACTCGCGGAGGGGGCATGGAACATGGCCCGTATATCCTCGACGACACCGAACAGGTGCCGAGTACGAAGTACTCCGTATGCAGTACTCCGGACGGCCCGCTTCACCGCCCACTTCCCATGCGTCTCCTCGGCCCGGTGTATACGGGCCGAAGGGCTGTGAGGCCGCCTCGTATCACAACCACCCGAAGAGCCGTGAGTCTGTATCAGAGTAGGTAGGTCTTACTAGGTACATACTGCCTGCCTAGTTTGAGATGCTTCTTCGGTACCAAAGGAAGGCTCTGGGAGCCTGATATCGGTGCCGCCTTCTAGGAGTAGACGCCCGCGCGGGGGAATCTGCCAGGTAAGGCACTCTACCTACTATTGAATTAGTAGCCGGGCATCGAACGCTCCTACGAGTACGTCGTCAAGTCTCGTTCTTACCTAGGTTGGAGGACACTGCCATGGCCGGGCGGACATGTCGGGGTGAGGGCAACCGCCCGGGCACCACCACACGAGCCGTCCTGGCGGCTAGAACGAAGAGGTGATAATGCCGTCAGGAAAGAGCTGCCACTTGACGGTAGAAATAGGTAGGTACTTCGTCCCGTCTCCGCCGTACCCTGGAGGAGTACTAAACCGCCTGGCTATCGTCTAGACTTCTCTCCTTTCTCCTTCACTTCCTCCTCCCCCAGACTTGTCTAGCATTCCCTCGCGGACAACCCACCCCGAACGTCATTGCTTGTTATCAGAGTTACTCCTAGGCTTGCTTCTTCAGAACATTTCCGCCCCAGCACGCCCTCATAACCCACTCCCGTTCTCCAGAGCCGTCAATATGGACTCACGCCAAAGTAAGCCGGCTACTGATGCTTCTGAATCGGCGCCTCTTTGTCCCAAGAACACTCCGCAAGAGGACCCCATTGAGATCATCAAGGACAGCGGTCCGCCATCCAAGACATCGCCGCCCATCCCCAACTCTGCTCCCTCGGGCAGGGCCCACGGCGACCCTAAACCGCCCCACAGTCCGACTGGCGAGTCTCATCACCCCAGAGCACCTCATCACGACGGGCCGACAGACGAGTATTCGGACCCCCCTTCCCCCGGCCCAGGGGATACCGACGTTATTGGCAAGGATGGCCAAGTCGACCCCAAGGGCAAGGGAAACTGCGCCATCTCTCGCACGCAGGATCCCCGCAAGGAGGAGTCTTCGGACCAGGATCTGATCACCTGCGCCAGCCGGGGTACCCACAAGGAGAAGAAGGTCGATGTTTCGAGTCCGCTTGCAGAGGACTACCCCCGGCCATGCGTCAAGGCCCCCGGCGCAGGCTCGCAGGTGGACGGCGAGAGCTGCTGCGACGGGCCGGGTGACGACAGCGACGACGGCAAGAAGAACTCTGACAAACGGCGTGGTGGTTCCGACGGCAAGACGTCTGAGCAGACCAAAACCCTTGGTTGTTCCAAATACACCTGCCCCCGGTCCGGTGCCTCAGACACAGCGCCGAAGACGGATGGGAAGGCAGAACCAGAGAAGGGCGACGGCGAAGTTGCCGACCGGGCTTAGCTTCGTGGCCCCTGAGAGCCTGGGGAAACAGAGTCATGCATGAGGTTCGCGCACTGCCTTGTTCCTCGACAAAATCATTTGGCTGATCGGACGCGGTAGGGTTCTAGGGGAAATTGGGTTTTGTTTGGCGTTGGAGAAGGACGGGGTTATTGGGATGGATGGCGGGCATCGTCGTCGTGTCACCTAGAAACCGCCTTGGAAGGTTAGACAGACTGATACCAAAATCCTCTGCTTTCAGAGGTTCCATGTCTCATTCGACGGCGTCCACCACGTTGATTGTTCTCCGGGAAGCGCCTATCTCTAAAAGTTGAAGGCAAGCCGCCGGAACTCCCTGAAATGCTGGTGTGTTCGCCCGGGAGGTCGGTCCCCCCTTTCCCACCCCCTTTTTGGTTTGCACCCCTCTAGCCATACCCGGACCTCGACACCAGGATCCGACCCCCCTAAGTCCTAGTCCAAGCTCCCCGCGAGGGCAACACAGCTGAAGCGCATGTCGGCGCCTTCGCGCTCAAGGAATTTGCGCGGGCCCCAGAGCAGGGCCTTCTCCGAGAGCACATCCTCGGCCTCGGCGAGCTGGCCGCGGGCCAGGGGACCCTTGCGGCGGCCGTCGAGCTCCCATAGCGTGCCGTCGTCGGCCTTGACGAAGCAGACGTAGTGCAGGTCGACGTGGTCTTGCGCGTCGGGCGCCGCTGTGTCGCCGGCCGACGCCGCCACGTGGTGCGCCTCGGCCAGGCCCTCGTTGGTCTCAACCAGCCGGGAGCGGTCCGCGGGCGCCAGCGGCACGGCCGACGCGAGCAGGGCCGAGAGGGTCGTGTTGGGTTCTGTCGCGGCAGAGGGTGGGA
>Ga0247777_1000410_pt1 | contig 11988 bp, 24 predicted proteins | sample UWRJL154409C5_FD_179937 | JGI IMG/M metagenome (GOLD analysis project Ga0247777, IMG submission 179937) | Plant litter microbial communities from Arlington Agricultural Research Station in Wisconsin, United States - UWRJ-L154-409C-5 | ecosystem: Environmental > Terrestrial > Plant litter >...
GCAAAAGAGGCGTCTCGTGTGGTGTGCTCCAGTTGCGATCAGCTAGATGTGCCTCACGACTAATTGTGCGGAGGAGCGAGAATTTTCGGTGCCAGGACGTAAAGCGCATGGGGATGCGAAGTTGTGGAAAGCGGTGTGCTCTGGCAATACCCAGCCTCCCTGGCATGGATCCATCCATGGACTCGGCGTCGTCCATGGAAACATCGAGAGCATCGATACGCAGGCTCGGCATGGTCATCCGGCACTGATTACAAGACAGTATTCCGTGTGTTGGCCTCTTTCTGAGGTGACAAGCAGAAGCGTGTCCCGTTGGCTCCGAACACTACAAACATAGTTTTCTCTGGCTGTCTTTGATGTCCGGATAACGGGGGATCATCCAACATGGGCAACGAAAAGGGGGAGGGAAACCACTGCGGCAGTAGTCCTCCCAGCTGTGGGGTATGTGTAAAAAAAGAACCAGATATCGGGGTTACGTCCGTTGAAAGCCTCCTTCTCAACTCCGATCAACCACCGCCACCCTCCAGACCCTTCCAGACGTCCAGATACCTTCGCCGCAGACCCACAGGCGTCCACATTTACAACAACCCCATGACATACGGCACCATAACCCTAAATATTGTCAGTGTGTGGAATGAAAGGATATTGCGGGTGAGGATGGGGCGTACCCGACGGCCAGGGTGGCGCTGATGCCCAGCAGGGCCCGCTTGCGAACACGCTCCTTCTGGAGCTCCACTTCTGTCTTGACCTTCTTCGCGCTGCGCCCGCTCCCGGCCTCGTCGTTCTCCTTGTCCGCGTCGCCGACGGTATCGGCGGCCTTGCGCTTAGCCTTCTTGGCCGACGGTCCGCCGCTGGCCGCGACAGTATCGGCAGCCGCCTTGACCATCTCCTTGGCCTCTGCCACCATCTGGGCTGCTTCTTCGGCGGAGGGCGGCTCCCCCGTCACCGGGATCTCCACCTCGACGTTGGTGCGCGTCGTCTCGGAGCCGTCCTTACCGGCTTTGACGTCCTGGTCGATGGTGATCTTGACCTTGGGTTCTTCCGCCACAGGCGCAAGCACGATCGAAGGCTCCTTGTTGCCAGCTTCCATGATGGCGCTGGCCGGCGGCGTGGGCATGGGGAAGCCCGGCGAGACCGACGCTTTCGCGCCGTCGTCCGACTGCTGTGAAGAGCTGATCTTGGCGGTCCGCTTGCGGGGGCTGGCAATGGCCCGCTTGCTGGCCGCCGCCTTGGAGGGGCTAGCGGATCGTCGAGTGCGCGAGCCACGAGAGACCGAAGCGGGCGCCGGAGGCGCCAAATCGGCGTGTGCGAGGTTGAACTTCGGCGGTGCCGAAATCCTCTTGGGGGGCGAGCTGTCGTTGCCGCCAGAGAGTACGATATCTGCGGGGTCCAAGAGCGCGCGGACCCAGGGGACAACGTTATACTCTTCGGCGAGATGAAGAGCCTGCTCCGGAGAGATCCACACGTTGCCTGCCGTCTCGTCGGGGCTCGTAGTCTCGAGGGACTTGATGTAACGGCGCTCTTGTTCTTCCTCCTCGGTCTCGGCGTACGGGAAGGTAGCCTTGAACATGCCCGTGGCCGAGACGAAGCCGTCGAAGCTGCGTCGCATCAGGAAGTAGCTGCTAGGGCTCGACTTGAAGATGCCGGAGGAGATGCCTTTGGGCAGCGGAGCGCGCAGGTGCGCATAGTCGAAGGCGGGAAGACTGGACGTATCGATCGCGGCACCGGGAGCCGCCGCGACCATACGCGCCGTCAGCTGCGTTTGGCCCAGCCGGCGGCGGGAGACGAGTTCGGCGTCTGCAACTAGGGTGAGCTTGGTCCACGAGGCAGTTATGAAGCCGGCGACCCACGTTCGGGGATGCCTTCCACCTCGGTCATGAGGGGATTCTTCTGGGCGGGGAGTCTTCGTGAAGGCGCCATTGTACAGGGAATGACTGTCTGCCGGATGTCGCAAAGATCGATTTCGGAGGAGAGATACGAAGGCGATGTCGCCTGATGATGTGTGGGCGGATTCGCGTTGCGTTGCTTCGCGTTGCGTGGCTTCGGCGCGACGGTTCAGGCCGGGTCGGTCCGCGACACGGAGTACGGCTATGTGCGCTGTCATGTCAGCAGGAGAACCATCCATTGCCAGTGCTTCGCGCAATAGATCACAGCGGCGGTCGCATACCTGGGCACAAGGGACAACGGGCAGAGAGAGGCAGTCGCGGCGAGGAAAAAAAGGCACGGTCGCGGTCGCTAAACGTGACAAGAAGCTCGATCCTTAGCGCCAAGTGCGAGACCCGAAGAATCTGGCGCAAAACCCGACCACGGGAAGCGCCAGGTGAGAAGTCAGAGACTTGCGGAAAATCGAAGCATGAAGGGAGGAGGATCCCAAGGTATGGAAATGCTGCCGGCGAACGACAGCGAGGAGAAGGGGAGGTGAAGTCGAGAAATGGAGAAATGGCGACTGTGCACTTTGCCGTCGCAATTCGGGGGTCAAGAAGCGGCGTCTTGGGAGCAGGAGACGGGGGAGGCTGGTCAATCGAGTCCCCCTTTCAGCCCCAGAGGATCCTGGCCTATGATAGTGTCGCTGTAGACACTACATTCCATGCGCTTCCGTTACGCCCATCGGAAGCCGTTTCCGCGGGGGGGCACTGACCATTCAATTGTAATTGCTTATCATCCACTAACAGCCGCCAGGAGGAGCTCTTGGAGCAACAAGGGTCCTCCCTCCCGCCCGCCTGAGTTCGCGGGGACAAACTACGGCACGCCCACGGGGGCTCGGAGGGCTCGGGCTTTTTGCATCCATGGCCGCTCTGCCAATGGAGCCGCGCGAAGCCCTCGGCTCGCGACGTGAGCGTGACCGCCCGCCCGGCATCAACGCAACCACATCCGGGTGCGGCTTAAAGCGCCCTGAAAGCTAGGTACAAGTACGGGGGCACTCGTACCTGACGGGCATACTTCGTATCTGTGCCAGGCATCGAGGACTGAAAGTGAGGTAATCCGCCTTCCTGGACAGCTGGAGACCTGGGTGGGGGGTGAACCTGAGGGATCTGCTCGTCCCGGCAGCTCGTCCAGCCTTGTTGGGCTTTATATTGATGCAGAGACCAGGTCTGCAAGCTCCTTGCCCAGCAGTCAGTCAGACCACGACATGGGGGGTCCTGGGGGTCGAGGTCCTCCGTGGCTCACCCCCCGTTGGGCTTGCAACTGCAGGAGTTGCAGAATATAGAGAGACCCAATCACAAGCGGCAATGAGAGACAGACCCAGGGGTCCCGCCGCTGGCGAGGCGACCCCTCCAAAGTTGGGTGTACAGCTGCTTCCACCGTTATAGCTACAACACCTATTGCCCCTCCACGCCAGCTGCGAGGTCTTCATCGTTCCACCACCTCGAGGCCACGTGCAGTCTACCCACCGGGTTCCTGCGTTTATTTTCGACTTCCCTTCTGTCTACTCCGTCTTCTACGGACGAATTGGCACCATGGCGTCCCAGCATGACGAGGATATCCTTCCCGATGTCACCAACGGCTACAAGCTCTCCCAGCCGAAGCAGAGCTTGGCCGAATATAACCAGATGGGTAAGTCAAGATCTTCGCGGCATCGGTGGACAAGCCCGGCTTGGTGGCAAGAGCTATCAAACCTTCCCCCCCCCCCCCGCTGTCCCTCTCCAAGACTGGAACGATTCTACTCCGTACACGAGCAGCAACAGGCGATCTGCCTCTCGTCTAATCCACGTCCCTTTGCCAGATGCCGAAGACGAGTCCCTCCAGCGTTACAAGGAGTCGCTAGGGCTAGGTAGCGGCCGCGACCTCTCGGACCCGCGCGATCCTCGCGTGTGCATCATCCACAGCCTGACGATGGAGACGACGGGGCGCCCGCCCGTGACCATCGACCTCAGCACGCCGGGCAGCGAGGCCACGCTCAAGGACAAGCCCTTCAAGATCAAGGAGGCCGCGAAGTTCACCATGGTGGCCTCCTTCCGCGTCCAGCACGAGATCCTGAGCGGCCTGCACTACGTCCAGGTCGTGAAGCGCAAGGGCATCAGGGTATCCAAGGACAGCGAGATGATTGTATGTCGGGGACGGGGCCACTGTGGGAGCAGACACGGAGGCGCTAACGAGGGTGGTGCAGGGCAGCTACGCGCCGAATACGGATAAGCAACCCATGTATGAGAAGAGATGTACGTGCAACCCCCTCCGGCGGGGGCGAGAAAGGGCGTAGGTGCTGATCAGACCGCGGCAGTTCATGAGGAAGAGGCGCCCTCCGGCATGCTTGTTCGCGGCCACTACAACGCGATCTCAACCTTCGTCGACGACGACAAGAAGGAGCACCTCAAATTTGAGTGGAGTTTCGACATTGCCAAGGACTGGTGAAGTCCTCAGCGGCGGGACGGAGACGCACCTGTGACTTTTCACTGGCTTGCATGCGACTCCCGACGGCCGCGGGCACCTCAAACTCGAGCGGTAGGGTGCGGGGATCAGCAGATCCATAGGGGTCCATCAACCCGCGCGAGTCGAAGCGGGTCAAGGGGTAGAGGAAAACCGGGTCAAGACATTTCGATGCATTATCAGCCCCCGACAAAGCTTGAACACCATAGTATCATGCAAATCGCTTCGTGGAATCTGCAACATCCTTCCTTGCCGAGAATCGCCGTACTGCAGAGTATTATTCCCAACACGTATCTGTCCTCCACAGGGCCCACGCGGCAGCCAACCCGCTGGGCCTGATTCTAGAGGAAGTAATCAGGCAGCACGTTGCCGTCGGCCACCTTCTCGCCGCCCGCCTGAGGGTCCTTGTGTGCGTCGTTCTCGGGAGAGGCGGCGAAGACGTTGAAGAAGCGCTCGCCCGTGTCGCTGACTTCGAGCACGCTGGCCATGTTACCGCAGCGGTAGCAGTAGTTGGGTGCGCTCCACACTGTGCTTAGCCGGTCGTCGTACAGCACCTGGTAGCCTTCCTGGCACAGCTGGTGCGCCCGGAGGATGTGCGACATGTTGTTGACGGCCAGAAACTTCTTGACCACCTGTGCCCCGAAGGTGTAGCCGGCGCCGCGGGGTGACAGCGAAAACTCGTCGCGGTCTGGATCCGGGTCCGACCATACCAGATCGGCCATGGGGCCCTCGTGGGGGATCTCTCGGAAGCGGTCGATGATTTTGATCTGGTCGATAGAGTGGATCGACGGGGAGAGCCCTGCCCTCGCTGTCAGCGGTCTGCGCAGTGGTAGGTTATGTTTCCCGGACTGTCTTACCGCCGTGGACGCAAAAGATCTGGTCGTTGATGACCACACTCAACGTCAAAAAGTCAAACATGTCTGTGAAGTAGTGCCACACATTGGCGTTGCCATATTTCCTGGAACATTCCGTATAGAAGCCGTACGACTGCGTCACGCCGCGTGACTCGTGGTTGCCTCGAATCAAATGAACTCGGTTGGGGTATCTTAATTTCAAACAGACGAGGAGTGAAATGGTTTCGACGCTGAACATCCCACGGTCGACGTAATCGCCTAGGCGCAACACAGGTCAGCACTTGTCCCTCGGTCTCTCTTCGCACGCGCAGCCGGCGAGAAGAACCCACCCAGGAAGAGATAGTTGGTGTCGGGACAGTAACCGCCAATCTTGAAGATCTCGATCAGGTCGAAGAACTGGCCGTGGATATCGCCGACGACGGTCACGGGAGCTCGGACGTGGACCACATTGCTCTCGCGCATCAACAACTCTTTTGTTTTGGCGCATATGGCCTCAATGACGGATTCGGCGAGAAGCTCCTTCTTATACAGGCGCGAGATGCATTCGTCCAGGTCGACGGACGCTGGCAGGGGGACGGGACCGTTGTCAGCACGGCCACGTCCCAAGCGTCGTCGTCGTCAGACGACGACGACGATAGAGGCTGTCGGGCGACTCGAAACTCACCAGGTAGGCCTGGCATCCTTCGCAGAAAAGCCCCAGCTTGTGGGCTTATCCAACCGGCCGGGGCGGGGCACGGGGGGCGGCGGCCAGATCGTTGTTGGGATTGCTCCCTCTCGCAGCGAAGGCTCTCTCTTGGACTCGAAGCAAAGAAACAAACATATTCGGGCTTGTCTTAGGGCCGGCGTAGGAGTAGACTCTGGCCTGTCCCGAAAGAATTTCTATAACCAGGGCATGGCATCGCAGAATATGCGGCGACAGTTGGGTCGGGAAACTGGAGATGCAGAAATGCGAATCGCCGTCTTGCGCGTTGGCGTTTGCCGCCCGTCGGTCAGGCCCCTGGACATTCACAGGGGTTGAACGCGGGAGCGGGGCAGCTTTGTCAGCCGGTTTCGGCATGCTCGTCCACCGCGGTTTTCTGTCACCAATTTCCCCTCCTCCTGCAAAAACCTGCACTTTTTCCCAACTGCCACGTCTCCCAACCTATACTCTCGTCTCCGTCGTGTCCACAGTCCTTTTCATCCCATCTCTCACCAGGGGCTTCTCTGGTTACGGTGTGAAGCTAGGGCACACCGTTGTTCTCACTGCTATCTCATCCAAATACCTCGTCCGTCTTTTCCGCCGGCGTCGCGGTTAGTGCTCTGTACGGAGTAAGGGAAGAAGACCCTCTGGCTCAGAAACGTGGCTGGTGTGCCTAGATTCTCATTGTCACTCGGGGTCGAAGATTTTCCCTTCTCTCCATCACTCACCATTTCGCGCCTTCTGGGCCGTTGACCTTTCCGTTCGCCGCTACAAGCGACGTAGCCCTGGCTACCCTGTTCGATATCGTGTTTTCGTCTTGCGATGCACAGCTGTGTGCTCCTGGACTTGTCCATGAAGACTGGGGCTCTCAACACCATAGACCATGCCTCCATACCTCGTGACGGTCTGATTTCCTCTATCATCCGCCGAGAGACGTTTCATAGCTCTTCCACGGCCAAAATCTTCTACAACTCTGCCCCCTGTACCGCATGACCACGGTTGTCTGGCTTGGGCCCAAGTTGGTGTGGGATCCGTCGTCTACCTAGTCCACCACCCGGCTGTCGACACCCACGGCGCTGGACTCTCCATACCGTGCTCTGAAAGTCCAAACAAGTGCTGTTGACGGAGGCTACGATCTCAGCGAGATCCATCATGTGCGAGGCGACACGTCCGCTCGGTGCTCGAGTCGGAAACGCCGGAGCTCGGGCCGACGTTTTCCCAGCCATCGCCCCAAGTCCTTCAGTCACGAGGATGAGTCCACTCGAGCAAAACTGAACCTTGTTGCCCGACTTCATCGAATCGCCAGGCATCCCCAGAGTCGACGCTCGTGGCGTATTCAGCCACTGCCTATACTCTCATGCCAATCTAGAGGCCCATAAACTTGTGCGAATGCCTTTTTTTCTCTCGCCGGCGGTCTAATCGTGCCGGAGTCTTCGTCTCGTGTGGTCGGGCGAGGACGTCCTGACTGTCAACAATGACGAGCTGGCCTCACCATCACGACTCCTGACGGTCAAGGGCACCAGGGAGTTCAGGGCTCGACGGATACGGCTCGGTGCATCTGCGCCCGCGGGCTTGGACAGCGGCGCCCGGCATCGGTTACATTGAGCTATTCGTCGTAGCGGAATCCGTCCGTCTTGTCTCCCCAGCCGTCGCAATCCATCGAACGTTCATCGCCAGCGCGTCGCCCACCCTTCCCGGAGGGCAACGGGAATTGGAGGCCGACTTCCACTTCTTCAGCGCGGGCCTTTTCGTCGGGAAGAGTCCACCGGGCGTCGGTCGAGTGGGCTACCGAGGCAAACAACCGTCCCTCGCCTGGCTGCCAATGCACGATGGCCAGCTTTGCGCCTGGTCAGGGCTCACTGCGGAATGATGCCCCTGAGTGTTACAACTGCGGGCAGCGAGGGCACTTCACTGTGGCCTGCCCCGAGGAAACTCGAAAGATACCGGCGTAAGTGCACTCGCAAGCAGCGGGCGACGTCCGGTTCGCTGCTTGTTCGCCAACGCTGGATCATGAACTTACACGGGTGGCAGTGGTCTAGAAGCTTTTCGGAGACGTCGGGCGGAGAGCCAGGGCGGCTCCATCGGCAGCATCGCGTCGCAGGGCCGGCAGTCCGGCGGTATGGTCGTCACTCGGTATGCGCCGCCGCCCGGCGCCGGTACCCAGATGCACCCCTATCCTCCTCCCGCTCCGCCGCCAGGCATTCCGCTACCTTCGTACCCGCCGCAGCCCCCACAGCCACCTCAGTGGCAGCCGCACCCGCAGCCGGGGTACGGTGGCTCGTATCCCGTCCCGCCTCCCGTGCCCACGCCGGTGTACGGGCATCACGGGGGATATAGGCCGCCGCCCCAACCCCCGCAGCAGCCGGCCATGGGTCCCCCTCATGGACACGCTGTCTACGGCCCTCCCTACCCCGATCCGTATGCGCCGCCCGGCTACTACCCCCCCGGTCCGCCTGCGCCGCCGCCGCCGCCGCCGCCACACCATGTTCCCCAACCGTTTCCTTACCCTACCTACGGGCCGCAGGGGGGCCTCCCTCCTGGCGGGCCCCCGCCGTTTCCCCCGGGCCCGCCATTGCCCACGCCGCCAGGTCCGTACGGCCATCCACCACATCCACCAGGCTACGGGCACCCGCTACCCCCCCCTCCTGCTTCTCAGCTTCCACCTCGGCCTCCCTTTCCCGCGGGTAACAGCTGGAAACAACAGGATGGCGGCACCTGGGGTCAGACAGGGAATCGTATCGGACAGGGCGCCCGAAATCGTCCCCGACACGACCGGCGGGGACGCGGTCCGCGGGATTCACCGGAGCAGCGGGACTCTTCCAAGCCGGTATCAAACACTGCTGAGCGTCCCTCGGCTCCCCCTAACCGGCCGCCTGCCGCCGCCCCAGATATATCAGTGTCTGCGGCTCCCCCGTCGGTGGTAGAGGCGCCGACGGCGTCCGATCTCGACTGGACCGAGGAGGATCAATGGGATCTGGATCAAATATTCCAAGAGGCGGAGAGAAAGCCGGCCGACCCTGTTGGCCATCCGCTGCCAGTAAAATGGAACGACAACCCCACTATTCCCCCAGCGTTTGACGCAACGGTTATCAAGTCTCGATTTTTTACGGCAGACGATTCGGTCGAATTCAGTCGTACGGCCCGAGACGCCCCACATTGGGATCAGCTCAGATTCGATCCAACTCTTAAGCCTCGACCCGGGATGGTTCGAAGGAAATTCCCCGGCGGCGAGCTTGAATACTTTACCTACGACTTGCCGCGTCGAAACGAAAGGGGAGAACTCGTGACCTCGGACCCCGGCGGAGCCATCGTGGGGCCCCCTCTCGCCGGGAAGGCCGATCCGGACCCAAGGGACCTTTGGTCGCCACGCATCTCGCGGGCGAAGGCGGCTGTTGCGCGGGAACGGGATTCTCAGGCGGCCATGGCGGAGACGCCGATGCGGCGATCGCTCTCCGGCCACGACAGTCACGATCAGATCGACCGCCACAGGCCTGGGGGCACAAAGAAACGTGGACTCCAAGACGGCCTCCACGACACCGACTACCAAGCGAAGCGAGCCAGGCTACCCCACAGCCTTGGCGGCAACGGTCAGCATGACTACGACTACTCGTCCCCGCACACCGGCTCGGCGGTCCGACCGCAGTCAAGAGGCGAGGTGGACAGGAGGGTCGCCGATGCCCATGGGAGTCGCAGGACCCAGTCGCCACCGGTGTCGGCTTCACGGAACGATTCCGGGTACCACAGCGGCTACTCCAACGACAGACGTGCGCCAGTCAGGCGAGGCGAGTCACCGCCGACGCAACCACCTCGACACGAGCATGGTCGAGGTCGGAGTAGAAGTCGCAGCCGCAGTCGGAGCCGAGGCCGTAGCCGAAGCCGCGGTCAAGATCGAGCGGCGAGTGCAGTTCGACAAGCCAGGCGAACGCCTTCCCATTCCAGCCGGAGCAGCTCTCCACTCGACGACCTGGAGCTGGAAATCCTCGGCATGGTTCGGCCGGAAGGGGAAACCTCCAAGAAGAAGGGTGCTCCCGTCAGTAGCCAGAGCAGCAAGAAGCGCCAACCGAAGGTTGCTGCCGTGTTTAGGTATGTCTGGGGCGAGATTGCTCCCCTGTTTTGTTTAGGTCTCGACCTCCTCCGCCCATCCCATTCTGACATCCGGCAGCCGGCGCTGGTAAGGCAAGCTGCTACCCCAACTGGCAGCATGTGGAATGCTCTTTCGTTCCCGCGGCTCGCGCGGATGGGTTGCCACTGTGGATGATAGGTACAGTACAGCGGGGCCTATCACCGAACACCTTCTACCCCCGCCCCCCTTTCTCTGTGCGATCCATGGATTTGCAACAACGACGCAGCGGTGTCGCACAGTTAGGTCCGAGGGCTTGTTTGTCCCCGACGGTCTTCAACAGGGAAGCCTGTCAAAGGCGAGCTCTCGTGGCCTCGGCGAAAGCGGCCTATGGTGGAGTCCCTCGCCGAGGGCTACGACGGTTTATGGGTTGATTATCCGGGCGCTTTCCTTCGAACTAATGCATTGGCATGGACATAGCGGCATGGGTCACACAGTCGGGCTTGTCCGGTTCCAGGAGCTACATTATAGAAAAACAGGCGTCGAGGATAAATTCTCGACCTTTCATCCCTATTGCTGGATAGACATCGCCAGGCTCAACGTTCCTGCCTCTTCTCGCGACGCCATGCGCTTTTTCAAACACTTCTTCCAACTGGTTAGTACCTATGGACGTCTCCATCTCTCCATTGTCGGCCGACAGACGGCGGAAGAGCTCGACCAACCTCCCGACGTCCAGGGTCGGGTGTCAGGCAAACAGCCCGGGGTCCCGTTTGTTCTTGCCCCCCATGCGTCTCAAGGGGGGGTCCGGGAAATCGATATCGCAGAAGGAATGACGCCCAAGTTGACTCCCTCCCTAGGTATGAGAAGGTAGGTAGGTACCTACCCGTAGACCTCAGCTACCTTGAACCCGGGGCAGAGCGCCTGCTGTTCTGGTAGACTCGTCAGGAGTTGAATCGGTCGATCTTCCCGCTTCCCACCGCATTGCTGCGTGGACCGGGACGGGCCCCGGATCCACCCTCACTCGAACTCGCCTCGCTCGCGTACCAACTCGGCCATCCATGGGTCCATAGAATGGATGTCTCGACTTGTGGCGGTATGGACGGCTGCCCGCTGGCCGTTTCGAAGGCCGCTCGGCCGCTCGGCCGCTCGGCCGCTCGTCCGCTCGTTTTCTCTTTCCCGTTCCTGTTGAAGTCGTGTTCCTACCATGGATGTGTTCCGGCGGCATCTGGATCTGCCTTAGTAGGTAGGAGAGAGTAGGTGCCTACCTACTTGAAGCAGGTAGTCAACCCCTGCTGGTTTTCACCCGTCGAGATCCGTCATCCGTACAACTTTTTTGAGATTGGAGGGACACGACCTGCTCTTCACGTACTGCCCCATCTTGACATCTGCTAGGCGCATACCTATCTAACCTTTAGAAACCCCCCGAGATCATCCGTTCCCGCTCACCTTCGCCGTCTCGAGGCTGGCACGCCCGATGGATGATAACCGCGATGGGGAAGGCAACCCGGCAGCCTCCGATGGGGAGGACGGCCCGGCCATGTCCGACCAGGGCGACAGCCCAGCCATGTCCAATACGAGGCATGGCCCACCGAGCTCGGTATCGAGGCTCCCAGTCGAGCCAGTGCGAGCGCCGCTTTAGCACAGCCTCCCCGGTGAGCTGCGGACCATGATTCTACGCAATGTTGCTCTTGGTCACCGTTACAATCCGTCGAAGCCGTTGGTCCGCGCGGGTTACGCCACGGTCTCCAGGGAGTGGACTCGGGCTTTCGAAGCGGAGAACTTCAGACGTCTGGCAGTCGATCAACGGCGAGTCTTGGAGTTAAAAGGGCTCACAACTGGCAATTACCGCTACCGGAGACGGATGATCGAGGACGTCCGACTCTTCGTCAAGTTGGACGAGTACGACTGCGATGTCTGTTGTGAGCTAGAGGATGAAGCTACCATTCAAAAGCATGTTGACACCCCCCCCCCCCCCCCCCCCCCCCCCCCCCCCCCCCCCCCCCCCCCCCCCCCCCCCGCCACACCCCCCCCCA
>Ga0247777_1000411_pt1 | contig 11985 bp, 6 predicted proteins | sample UWRJL154409C5_FD_179937 | JGI IMG/M metagenome (GOLD analysis project Ga0247777, IMG submission 179937) | Plant litter microbial communities from Arlington Agricultural Research Station in Wisconsin, United States - UWRJ-L154-409C-5 | ecosystem: Environmental > Terrestrial > Plant litter >...
AGACTCGCTGCCCCCGCTGCCCGCTGCCCGCTGCCCGCTGCCCGCTGCCCGCTGCCCGCGCGTGCCCTTCCAGCCAGCCCCCCGCCGCCGCAGCGGAGCCGATTGGCTGGCCGGCAGCGACGCTCGGCTTGCAGGAACCTCGCGCTCGTCAGTGCCGCTGCCGGGACCACCTGGTGTGGTCCTGCGCACCTTGCCTCGGTCAAGCTGGATCTCGAAAGGATGGTTCACAGCCAGGAGCCGGAGCCTCTCAAGAGAAAACGAGACGCCGACGACAATGGCGCCCCAGCTCGCGCGGACCGCATCCCGCAGCCTCCTCCGCCCCAGACAGGTGGGTACTAATATATCTCCCATATGGATATACCCTCCACCATCCTTCTCCGCGGCCCGGTCGTCGGGAATGCCGTCGCCAGAATTGCTGGCAGCTGCCGACGGGCCCCCCGACGTCGCGATCGCACTGAATGCACTGACTGCCCTAGCCTACACGGCTTGCGCTGACGGCCGCTAGGCAACGGAACCCCCATCAACTACCTGTCCAGGTCCGACGCCAAACGGCTCAGGCTCATCCAGAGTGAGGGCGAGGTCTTCGCTCCGGTCCTCGCCCTCATCAGCGACTACGAAGGTGAGGCGGCGCAAAAGCTGGCGCGGCACCGCCGTCCGCTCGCTGACACGTCCCAGGCGTCCTCAATCGCCATGAGAGCATGGCGGCCAACCTCGGCGCCAAACTCACCGGCCCGCGCCTCGTCAAGGCCATGGAGGGCGTGTTCGAGGGCCCCATTACCGTCTCGCCGCACAGCTCCGCCTCGCTCGTGTCGTGGTTGGACATCGTCCAGTTTGCGAAGGCGAACCCGGCCGAGTTCAGCCTGACGTCGGCCCCCGGTCGAGGGCGCGTGTGCCAGTTCTTCCTCAAGGGCGCACAGGTCGAGATCACCGAAGACGACTGGCGGCTCATCATGTCGGGAGCGCTGGATAGGTTCCGCTTGGCGCCACCGCACCCGCTCGAGGAGGACGAGAACGCCGAGGTGGCGACGCTCGAGATCGTCGAGCAGCGGCTGCAGGTCCTCATCAAAAAGGCCGACGAGGTGGCCCGCAAGGCACGGCAGCTCAACTATCATTTGAGCGGTCGCAAGGCGGCCATCCACGCCCGCATGGCCTCTCCGCCCACCAGCCAGACGGGAAGCTTCCATGCGGTGGCGTCGCCGCGGACCTCGGCCCCGGTCGGCTACGACCTTCGTGCCGACTTGCTGTCGCAGTTCGTCGCCTCGACCCCGGGCGGCGCGTCTCTCCCGGGGACGCCGACAGCGGTTCTTCCTAGCGTGGCTGCCGCCTCCCGCCAGCCCCTCTCGGTCAACCTCAGCAGCCGACCTTCACCGGTCGTGCCGGCGTCGGAAATTTCACCCCAGCACACGGGAGGCGACGACCCGTCGGCCCAGTACCGGCTTCTGATCACGATGCGCATCGAGAAGCTGGCCAGGGGCGAGGCCATCTACCCTCCTTGCGACCGGTGCCGCCGCCTGCGGGCCAGCTGCATCAAGCACCTCACGGCCTGCGCCGGCTGTACCAAGAAGCACGCCAAGTGTGCCTGGCGAGGCATCACGGACGACGAGGTGACATGGCTTCAGACGCAAGAGGGCCAGACGGAAGAGGAAGAGCGTCAGGGCGCGCCTAGGGCTCCCCGACCGGTGGCGCCTGATGCTGGCAGCAGGCCGGCGACGGCCGAAGGCCTGGCGGGAGGACGAGACGCAGGGGGGTACGACTCGGAGATGGAGCAGGACGGGCCGCCAAGGAGAGACTCGGCCGAGACGTATCCGAGTCGAGAGGCCGTGCTTCGGGACTCGTCGCTGCTCACTCACATGGCCAGCATTGCCAGCATAGCGAGTGCGGCCGCGGAGGCCAGGGAGCGAAGCGGGCCGAGGGCGCTGTCGCGGGGCAGCAGTGCCGGACGAGATTAGGTGTCTCTCGTGAAGCACGGCCGGTAGAAGGCCGATGGACAGACATGTTTGCGCCGTCGCCCGTGAGAGCCAGCGCAGGGGAAAATAGACCGACATGTCGCTGGACAGGTACAGTAACTATACAAAGGGAACTTGTAATGACGGATTCACACAATCATCAAATCTTGAGAAGGGAATGTCCGTCTTTCAATTACATGGGCATAGCCCTTGAATCTAGGTCCATGACATTCTCCCAGGTTGGCTCCGTCGGCGAAGTCAACGGACCACTGCCTTCACATCCTCTACCTCTCGATTCCACGAAGTTGCCGCGATTTAGACTCGCGGAGTTCTCCAGTGGACCTGAGCGCACCCCGCAGCGACCACATGGTATCATGCAGCATCATCCGCGAGGTATTGACCGGCTCTGGCGACTGAGAGTTTATGGTTCGTCAGAGAGTGGGAGTCCTCGCCATCATCCATGCATGGATGCCGGCGAAAAGGAGACACCCGAGAGTTTTGGCATCGAACGCGGGATCCTTCAGTCCATACCGCGGACTTCCAGAAAATTCTGTCTTCAGTCGCCTCTGGTGAGTTATGCGTTGCTCCTTCGGCGGATCTAGGGTTTCCTGCCCAGGGGGTTCCAGTTGCAGGTGGAGCGATCGGTACTGTACCTGACCATCCTGGCACATGCCCTGGATGCCGCCCGGACACTCTTCGAGTCTGCCAAACACTGTGGCCAGAAACCACTAAACTGCCCACCAAGGTGCCCACGAGGGTAGAAATATCTCCAAGATGGCATATTCTAGTGTCTGATAGGGCAGACTTGGTTCTTCGGCCTGCTACCCCTCATTGGCGAAAGAGTGACTATGCCATCACCGAGAGGATGCGATGAGTCCCCATATTTCACCCGATCATCCTGTGCAGACGTCAACATACCCGCTTGAAATTCCAAGGTCTTCAGAACTTATAAGTCTCCTGTCGTGGCTATAAGGTTTGGAGCCTTGGTGTTCTGCTGCGGGGAGGAGCTCTCCAGGGGGACCGGCGGCCCAGAGGCGGTCCAGAGGCGGCCGACTTCCAGCCTGAGATACACGTTGCACACATCACGACGTCTCATTCATTGATGGTGCTGATTCCAAGAGTAGTCTTGGAGTGAACACCACAGCTTTGAGTCGGGATTTATGGCCGAGTGTCAGCGGGGCTGGCTGCTACGCCGTGAATCCGAGATGTCGCCCCCGGACCGCGAAACTGGACTCAGCCGCCCCCAACCGTCGAGGAGACGGGGAGGCGAGGAGGTACTGTGGAAGCCGACAACGGCGAGAGACCGACGCGGGTTGCCACGATGTGGTGGAACAGCGTCGGCAAGCTCGGAGTCTCGCGGAGATCCTCACTTTGAGACCGAATGAGCAATTGCAGGTCGGATGCCCGGCAATCCACCACACCTCTCCATGGCAGGATATGTACAATCCTCGGGTGCTGACGTCTCCTCTGGCCTGAGGAGAGGAGGGGGGATACGACCCAGCATCCACTCGGGTGGTCGAGGGTCACCCGGGGACCAACGGACGGTTGTGACGAGGACGAGGGCGGCGACCGCCATTGCAAAAGATACGTAGATACACCCTCCGGTCGTGGGTAGACCTCTCATGTCGCAGGTCCGTCGTGTGCCTTCGAGATGCGTATTTCCCATGGAAGGTCGCGAGGCGTCTGACTTGCCCTCATCCAATCAGAGACCCTGAGACAGCAAGCCCCTGATGGATGGAGGTCGAGACCCGGCCAAACCTCGCCCTTTCCCTGACCGCCCGGAAACAGAGAGAGGCCCGTCCGCTGCAGTGTGTTGGATGCTGACATCAACACCGACGAACCTCAATACGGATGATTGCTTCCCTCCCCGGTTTCGCTACAGACTGCCCCTCCGGGCCCTCCCCATACGTGCCCCGTAGGCAATACTCTATAGTTGAAGCGCCGTCCTACGGACGATAAAGTTACCAGTGCTGCTCAGCACCGCATAGGTACATACATATCCGACTTGGAGTGTATAGACGACACACCGTAGAGATGGAGCAAAGATACCGAGTACAGTACCTATTGTGTGCTATTGCCTCCGGACATCGTCGCTATTGGACACTTGCCTATTGTTGTGGCCCATGGGAAAGCCTTTCCTCCTGAATGGGGGTTTCTGAGGGGCCAGGGAACCCAGCCTCCAGTTAAATAGCCTGGCGCGGCCCGCTGCCTGTCCCACACCTGACCTGACCTTACTTGACCTCTAGACTGCTACTGTAATCCGCCAACACGGGAACGCATCCTTTCCCTTACCACCACAGACACGCGCGTGCCGACTCGCCCGCCACAACCACAGTCGCGTCGGTTTTGCAATGCACGCGCTCTTTTCGTCTTTGCCTTCCCTCCTCAACCTCTACTAACTGCCAATTCCCCGTCGCGGCGCGGCCGCCGGCCGATATCTACCCGCGCGGCGTCGTGGTCACGGACCCCATCCGTGTTTGTGACACTCGTCTTTTTCTCTCCCCCCAACCCCAAGATCGCGCCCCAAACGCGTCGCCGCCGTCGCTAGTGGTCCCGGGAAGCCATGGCAGAGCCTCTCTCTTTGTCTTTGCCGGCTTTGCCGCCCAATACGCCCATGGCCAACGCGGCGAGCCTTCCCGCCGACATGAGCTTTTCGGCTCCGCCAACCGAGGCGTCGTCAAATCCCTCGTCTCTCAGCTCCACCCCGCCTACCACGGCCGCCGACAGCATCAGTCTGGCATCGGAGCCCGCTTCCCGGATGGAGAGCGAGTCCACGCCGATTGAGGACGCCATCGTTGCCCTTCCCCTCCCGCCTCCGGCCAAGCCCAAGTCGGAGTCGACGCCCGATCCCACGACCTCGGAGACCGCGACGCCAGGACGCGCCCGTCGCGCCAGAGTCAGCACACCCGTCTACAACCTCGCCAAGCTCAGCGGCACCGACATTCACGGCAAGCGTAGGGCCAATGGCGACATAGTCTCCAACCGACGCCGCCGCAGCCGCAACATCTCGGGTGCCACAGTCGTCGACAGTCCCGTCGACCCCGCCAGCGCCGGCGCGTCTCGGACGGACCCGGACAAAACGGAAGCATCAGGCAGACAGATTTCAGTCAGCGCACACAGCACCCCGCTGCTCCAGCGATCACTGGCTAAGAAGGCCAAAACGACGCCCAAGGCCGGCCCCTCCACAGCACAACGCGTCGCCACGCGTCAGACGGGCCAGCAACCGCATACCCTCACCACCAAGTTCTCCAGCCTTGGAAAACGCGGTCGCAAGACGTTCGAGAAGGGTATCCACCGCATGTCGCGCGAACTCAGGCGGCTCCAGGACACCAACGAGTTTGCACACATCGACGAGCGCCCTGTTCTCTACACCGTTTGGAGGAATGGCAAGTACTTCGACCCGGCCGAGGCCGAGGCCGAGGCCGCGGCCGAGAGGGAGAGGGAGCGGCAGCAGCAGCAGCAGCAGGAGCAGGAGCAGGAGCAGGAACGACCTCGCAAGAAGGTCAAGATGGGCAAAGGCGCCGCGGACGTGCCGGTTCTCGCCAAAGAGCTCAAGGCTGTCAAGGCGGTCAAGGCGATCAAGGACGACAAAGACGACAAGCCCGTGCTGGGGTCGAGCAAGAGTCGTGTCAAGAAGAACTGGTTGTCCAAGGGTCTCTACGCCGGCCAGGCGGCGCCCGAGGACCCCACCAAGGGCCTGACCAAGACGGAGAAACAGACGCTCGCCCAGCTCCCCGAGCTCTCTGCGCCGTCGGCCAACAGCAAGACCCTGCCCTTCCCCATGTATAACGGCCTTCGGGAACTCATCCAGGGCCGCGATTTCAAGCTGCCCTGGGACGTCTGCCACCCGATGGGACGTGCGCAGCCCAAGCCCGATGAGTGGAAGAAGCTGACGAGGAGTACGCGCTCCGACCGGCCCTGGTCACGTGTCATGCTGACTTGGCGACAGATCGCTTCGTAGGGGATGCGCAGGCGTACTGGCGCAAGGCAGACCACAAGGACGAGTCCATGTGCAACTGCACGCCCGCAGACGGCTGCGGCGACGAGTGCTTCAACCGCGTCATGCTCTACGAGTGCGACGAGTCCAACTGCCCCGTCGGGCCCGCCCTCTGCACCAACCGGCACTTCCGAGACCTAGCCGCCCGTACCAAGGGCGGCGGTCCCTACCGCGTAGGCGTTGAGGTCATGAAGACGGAGGATCGCGGGTACGGCGTCCGCGCCAATCGATGCTTCGACCCTAATCAGGTCATCGTCGAGTACACCGGCGAGATCATCACGGACGAAGAGTGCGACAGGCGTATCAACGAAGTCTACTCGGGACGTGCAGTGCGTGGCCCCCGTCCCCCCTCTTACCCCGTCGACCTGTTTGCTCCCTGCTGACAAAGACAGAACTACTACCTCATGTCGTTCGAACAGAATATGATTCTAGACGCCACCACTGGCAGCATCGCCCGCTTCGTCAACCACTCATGCGAACCCAACTGTCGCATGCGCAAGTGGACCGTCAACGGCCAGCCCCGCATCGCGCTCTTCGCCGGCGATCGCCCCATCGTGACCGGAGAGGAGCTGACGTACGACTACAAGTTCTCGCCCTTCGGAAAGGAGTTCACCAAGTGTCTCTGTGGCAGCTCCAACTGCCGGGGTGTGCTCGGCCCGCGGCAGAAGGAGGTAAAGGCGCCCAAGAAGGAAATCAAACGGCCCAAGAAGGACGCAAAGAAAGACAAGGCGTCGCCCTCAACCAAGACGCCGCCCCTGAAGGCGGGGAAGCGCAAGCTCAAGGAGTTGCTGGACGGCAAGGCCGACATCTACGAAGTCCCGGGCGACGCCAAGAAGCGCAAGATTCTACCGCTTAAGAAGACGGTCAAGAAGTCGCTGTCGTCCTCAAGCCTCAAGGGGGCGGCCAAGGGCGCGGCCAAGGGCGCGGCGTCGGTCCTTAAGAAGTCCGTCTCCCACCTCTCTCTGAGTGCCCAGGCGGCTTTCGGCGCTCGCAAGCCGGGCAAGTTGGCGGCCCGCAAGTCGTCGGGGAACAGCCCGGCGCTGAAGAAATACTTCAAGGCGGACCAGAGCAAGCCGGCATCGGCGGTGGCCTCGAGGAGCTCCAGCCTGACCATCGTCGCGGCCGGCGTGGCCAGGGACTACGACGAGAACCCTACCCTGGGCAAGTCAGGCAAGGGACCGGTCGCGTCCGCCACCAAGGGCTTCCAGGCGGTGAACCGATCACCTCTCGCGGCCCAGGCGACCAAGGTGGTCAAGCGGACGAGCAGCGGGCCGGCGGCCTCCCCTCGTCAGGCGCTCGAGATCGACCGGCCCACGACTAAGATTCGGGTCGTGCCGTCGAGCTTGAACCGCAAGGACTAAGGGGTCAGGCAACGGACGGCGCGCGGGGACATGGTCAGCTTCTTCAGTGTTTCCGGCGGAGAACTAGAATCCAGGAGGACGCGGAGGGACCGGCGTTTCGGCGGGGGGTGGGGGTCCAAAAGCAAATGCCCACGGCTCCGGGCTTCCCTGGGACGTGACACAGTACTTGGGGCGGCTACGCTCGATATATGCTGACCGAGGGATGTGTCCTCGGCCAGGGGAGACAGTGGTTTTACCAGTTCCGAAAGTACCAAGCATATGTACATTACGACCTTGGTGCGCTGGCTTGAAGAGTCCTTGTCGACGGCGTGGATGGTACCGGGGGCAAGGGCCCCAGGCAAATTACCGTTCCTGAATCGATGCCCCATTCACGCGCGGGCCGCGAGTTCATTGTTGTCCATGCTGGGGCGGCGGGCCGGCTGAGGGGGAGTGAGAGAAGACGGGCAGCCGCCGCGGCCGCAGATACTCCGTAGCTCCCAAGCAGAAGAAATGTCGGATTCCCCGTCTGCATCTTGGACTTTGTAAACGAGCATGGACCGGCGTAGGAGGGCTGTGGCGACTGGGCCCCTGGGGCACAATACTCCCTGCTCCATCGACCCAGGGAGAATGAAGTATCGAGATGTGGCTTGAACGGATTTGTGGTGCTGGCTGCTAGGTAAATACGTGGCTGGAGCATCTCCCTCATCGCATTCCTGTGAATCATGCGAGATTCCACGTCAGACACACCCTAACGTACTTGAGGGTCGCACCGCGCATGGTCTTGCCTCCTTTGCCCTTGAAAGATGGTGTAGCCGAAGCCATATATATTCATTACGAATATCCTTCCACGGGCGGCGGTGGTGCTAATGCCCCCGTCTAATATCGCGTCCCTCGCCCATCCGTCGTGTGCGTCACCTGAGGGCGCGACCCTCTGCCCATCCCCAACGACGGTATCCCATGCTCAACAGGTATCTGCTATCCCCTTAAAAAAACGCCGCGCCTGCCCTTGGTACACAAAGGCTTTCCCAAATGCGCCGTGGTCCCTCGAAATGCGCCCAAGACCCCATCCGGTCCCCCCGGCATTGGCACAGGACCGCCTCCTCCAATTCCCCACCCGCTCCGACGTGAGAGGGACGGGATAGATATGTCCTCGTGATATTAGTATGTACAGCCCCGAACCGATTGGACACTAGGCCGAGAGGGTGGTGCTACGTGCTCGCCGCGGCCGACGGCGCGAAAAACACAGCCAAGGGATTGCCAACTCTCTAAGGCAGCCCCGGGATGTGCAGCGACAACCTCTTTGCGCCGTCCCGGTCCGACGGCGCTAGCGACTGCGTCGAGTCGCGGTGGCTCGGGGGCGACGCCTGCGCGGCGAGGGCATCCGTGGCCGTCCCGCTGTCTGTAGCGTCGATCGTGGCCGGCTCGGCGACCGGCCTCTCTTCGGCCGTGGCATGACTGACGATCGTTTCGGCGCTGTTCCCGCCGGCGCCGCGTCTCCTCTCTTCCACCTCGAAAGCCTTCTCGTCCTGCGGCACCCTCGGGCTCTTGACGCTTGCGACGCTGCTGAGATTGCCGCCGCTGCCGCCCTGGGCCGGGGTGGGGACGACGCCGCCGCCGATACGTGACCAGAACATCTGCTCGCGCAGGCGGACGCTCTCCTCCCAGGCCGCCTTCTCGGCCTCTTCGTCGTCGGCGCGCCAGTGGCCGTCCTTGACCATGCGCAGGAAGCCCAGGAAGTCGCACGTCGAGCGGACCCGCCCGAGGCAGTACTGGCAGAGGGGGTAGCGCTGCGCGCTGTCGGCCTCGCTGGTGCGGAACCGGTGGCGCCGCAGGTGCGCCTCCTCGGCGCGCGCGTCGCCGCACAGCGCGCACGGGTACTGCAGCGGCTTGTTAGCCGCGCGGAAAAAGGTGCCAACGCCCGTCGCGGTCGTCGTCGTCGTCGGTACCGGCTCCACTACCAGCGAGCCCTCTGACACGGCGTTGAGCACGTTTCGGCGCGCCAGCCACGAGAGGCCCGGCGCCGTGTCGAGGCGCAACGTTGGCTCGATGTCCTCGGCCAGCACGCGCTTGTAGAACTTGGTCTCCTTTAGCGGCGGCAGCGGGGCCAGGACCGGCGGCGGCAGCGCCGTCCCCGACGAGGCGCTGATCGCCGTCGCCGGCGTGTTGGGCGTCTGCGGGGAGAAGCCGGCAGAGACAGGCGTACCCGCCGTGGTCAATGAGCCGGTCGACCCGTTGGTCGCGGGGCCGGCGCCGCCCAGGGCGAGTCCGAGCGCGGCTAGGCTCGTCTGTGTGCCCGAGGGCGGGCGACTGTGCGTCGAGCGGCGCTTGGACGTCTTGACGAGGCCAATGAAGTCCTCGTAGGCCATCACGTCGGTGCGGAGTACGGGCTGCAGGAGGTGGGTGAAGCTCGTGGGGTACGAGGGCGAAATGGGCTCCAGGCCGACCTGAGAGGCGCCGTCCGACGCGTGGCGGTCGTCGTCCTTGACGTCGAATTTGCTGAAGCCGGGTGACGAAGGCGCCGTCAGGGCCGTCTGGTCGTCGCTCATTTGCTCCATGACGTGCTTCAACTCGGCGAGCTGCTCTTGCTGGGACCGGAGCAGCCCCTCGGTGTCGGCGAGCTGAGCCCGGAGAAGGTCGTTCCGGCGGTGGAGTGCCTCGTGCTCCGTCTTCGCCTCCTCCTTGGCCGTGACGACCATCTTGTTGGCCTCCTCGAACAGGGCGGCCGTCAGATTCTCCAGCTCCTGCTCCATCTTCCTCTTCTGCGCCTCGACCTCAAGCCGGCGCCGCTTCTCCTCGGCCACCCTCGACAGGAGCGACGTTTTTTCCGCCTCGACCGTTTTCCGCCGCACCCACACGTCCCCGGAGAGCATTTCCCTTTGCTCCGCATTCTGGGCCTCTAGCTGCCCGACCCTGTTGCGGGACTCGTCCAGCTCCATCCTCGTTCGCGACAGCGTGTCGTCGAGGTTCGTCTGGTTGTTGATGGCGTCGATGAGCTTGGTGCTCAGCGTGGCCACCTCGTCGTTCAGATCAGGGTGGTACTCTGCGCTGCCCAGGGGCCCGTCAAACCCGGCAGGGCTCATGGCGCGGCTCCGAGGGTCGGGGAGGGTGCTGAGCGGGCCATCGAGGGAGTCGAAGCGCGACCGAGCGCCGGCCGTCCCCTCGACCCCTACGGCAGCAGGTAGCGCCTGGGCCGACATGTTAGGCAGCGATATCGACGTCGACTTCAGTCGCGTCTCGGCAGGTCTTGGGGTTGTCGGCGGTACGCTGGACAGCGATCTGACATGGCCGGCAACGCGTGGTTTGTGGTCAACGCCGTAGTGCTGGGACCAGCCGGCGAAGCTAACAAAGCTGTCGCTCCTTATTAGCATCCGAAATGTCGTAGCGAGGCCGGCGGTCACTTCTCGGAAGGGGGAAAGAAGCCGCAGGAGTGAAGGGGAATACGCACGAAGCCAGGTTTGCGGCGAGGGGGCCCGCGCGAGCTGGGCCCTGCTCGTCGTAAAGTCTGCTCCTTCTCTCCCAGCCTTCCTCGCAGTCTCCTCCCTCGACCCTGCCGCCAACACACGCCAACACACTACCAGGGGGTGGATCGCCGCTCTTCTGCTTCGCGTTGTCGAGAAAAATGGCTCGCGGCAGAGTCAGTCGGCCGGATCGGGCGGTATCGGCAGTTGGGGCGGGCCGGGCGTCGGTGATGTCAAAGGCCGCGGATTTCGGAGCCGTGTCACATGGCAGGGTAGCCCGGGGTAGAGGGTCGTCGTTTGTTCGTTCGGGGAGGGCTTTCAAGTCGAAGAGGGACAAAGAAAAGGGGGGATGGGTCTGAAGGGATCAGAGCCGAGGAGGAAGCTTGTCTTTCAGGTGGTCTGCTGCTGGGGGCAAACGACTTGAGAGCTTTCCTCTTGCAGGTGCAGAGCCAGTGGTCAAGACCCGTCGTCCGTGCGGCGGGGAGTGGGCTGGGGTGTGGGTAACGGGCGGAGCTGACCGGAAGACGCTAGACAGGCCTTTGCAGCCAAAAGAAGTCTCAAGTATCGGTACCGACGAACCCTTTTGGTGTGACGACGATGTTCTGACTGGGTGGAGCTGGTGCTTTTTGGGGCCACTTGGGCCACTCGTCGCACTCGCCCGATGCTGCCGCAAAGACGCAGGCTCCGGCCACGGGATTTGGAGGTTGGGAGCACCGGACCGGCCGGCAACTGACCTAGATTCTGTCCTCGAAGATTACTCCTTATATATCTACGTAAGATTCTACTCATAAGTAGGTAGTTAAACACCGAAGCATTGGATCCTGTTCCATCGCTTTCGCTTGATCTTGCGACAAAGGGTCGTCAGCAGGCCGCCGGTCCCTCTGCCCAGTACTCCGTAAGCACCCATGTTCGTCATGGCAGGCGACGACTCTCGTGTTTCTGCAAGCTTCTGTGCTCGGCCTGTGCCGTGCCCGCTGGCCCCCCCGGAGCCTTAGCAGCGACCTGCTATGAAGGGCAGGCCGCCTTGCCGCCTACGACTCGCCCGGAACACGCTGCCGCAAATTGGCTGCCAGCCCTTGGCCCAGTTGCCGCCCGTCAAGCCTCGCTCGTTCTCGCCCGACCCGTGCGCTGAACCCGGTCTCTGGTCCGAAGCGAAGCCGAGGCGTCCGCGGCCCCCAGCAGCGGCGACGAGGGCGAGACGTCATGGGCGCGGCCGTGCCCCATTACCGCCCCCCGTTAAGGTT
>Ga0247777_1000412_pt1 | contig 11985 bp, 8 predicted proteins | sample UWRJL154409C5_FD_179937 | JGI IMG/M metagenome (GOLD analysis project Ga0247777, IMG submission 179937) | Plant litter microbial communities from Arlington Agricultural Research Station in Wisconsin, United States - UWRJ-L154-409C-5 | ecosystem: Environmental > Terrestrial > Plant litter >...
TTCGGCCTTGCAAGGTGATCAAGTAGAGAGCATCTAAAGCTCGTGAAACCGCCTCGTCTTGTTCTGGTCATCCCGGTCGCTTACAACGTCGAAGTGTGTCCGCGGAGTCGACTCACGGTAATAACTAGGTTAGAGGAAGGTCCACGGCGGGTTTCATTCGCGATTGTTGTTTTGCTGACGGTTGCTCCCGGAACAGGGGTGGGGCGGTACCGTACCATCCAACCTGATGAATAACTTCTCACTTCTCGAGCCTCATGCTTCAGGGGTGTGGTTGGTTGTCCTATTCCATGTAGAGTCGTAGGCACTTAGATACAGTAGTGGCTTGGATGCATCTGGGCATTTGAGCACTTCGCTCGGCACACCTGCCCCGTCCTCCAAGACATCCATGCGTGCCGCGTCTCTTGTCCCTCGCCGAGGAGCTATGGTGGGGTTCCCCAAGCTCCAATGCCGAGACATCACCGGCACAAGTCCGTGGGGAAACGCTTCCCTCCAAACTGCCGGGCGGTTACGCCGGCCGAGATACGGAGAGTTCCTGCATAACCACGCGAGCCACGGTAACTACTTGGGCCACGAGGCAAACGAAGCGAACTGAACCATGTGCCGATATCAGGAGTGCCGTCAGCCCCCAGTCCGAAGCGGCCGTCGTGCGTCTCGCAGGCTCGAAAGCCGCCCGGCCCAGACAGACTGCGCGGGCGACCGGTGTGGGCGGCGTCGGCTGTCCTCGGTCTAGGGGGCGTGCGAGCCCTGCGTGTGCGCCGGGCTGGTCGACGACTCGGGAGTCTGCTGCTTGCTGGAAGCACTACACGCGCGGGGCGACGAGTGGTGGTGGTTGTGACGGCGAACGCGGGGTGGGGAAAAGGGCGCCGGTGCTGGAAGCCACCATAGATGTCGCACAGCGTCTGCCGGCTGAAGGACTGGCGAACCCCTGAGCCCAATGGGGGCCGTCCAAGTGCGGAGACGGGCGAGTGGCCCCGGGATTCACAGCGACGGGCGATCCTCCGGCCACAGGCTCTCTCCGCACGAAACAAACCCCATCGCGCCCATGTCGTCCCTCCCCATCCAACGGGCGGATCTGCATGCTGTACCAGATCGGCTCCCGGTCATCCCAGCGGGACCCATGCGAGCCATACGAGCTACTGTATCTATGGTCGAGGACCGGGTGCGGAGCATAAATACAGCCGCCGTCGTCTCTCCACGTCCATGTCATCCTCGTCTACTACTACAGTACTACTTGGGGGAACCTACCTTACGTCTTAGGTAACTCTCACAACCCTCCCGCTCCAGCCGTCTCTCCCCTGTCTACATAAGGTACCTTGCCGCCCTCGGTTGCCTTTCCCCTCCCCGTTCCTGTCAAGTCCCCCCAGCTGATACCATACCTATCCAGTTCGCTCGTAGTGTCCAAAGACACTTCGTACAAGTCCCTCGGAGCCAGCAGGTCGCCAGCAGGTCGTCAGCACTTGTCAAAATGGTACTTGTCCTCCCTCGCTCCGTCCCCCGCTCCCTGGGCTCCTTGGCCTCGCGTCGACTCTTCCACCAAGCCGCGGCCTCGCCGAGACCCGTCTACCGCAGCCACCCGCCTCGTCTGACGCCGACTGCCCTGCCGCACCGAGGAACAGCTTTCGGCCGGCAGCGAGGCGGCTTCCCTGGGCCCGGCACATCAATTCGAATGCTGACCGGTGCGCGCGAAAAGGTCAAAGTCCTCTTGGTCCTCTACGACGGCGGGCAGCATGCCAAGGATGTGAGTTGTGTGCTTCTCTCGTTCCCACGTCGGTCGAAGGCCCCTTACAAAAGACGGGGGCGGCGCGTCGGTCGCTCGTCTTCCCCGCCCCGAACCTCGCCGGGAGATATGTCGGAGGGGTGGAGCTTTGTGCGGGGTAGCAGCAAAAAAGGACCCGTTTGCGGGAACAGCCCTGCGTCATGGCCGCCGGGGCGTGATTTGTTCCTAGCTCCCGGGACGGCAGATGTGGGTTCGGAGGGGAAAAGGGGGGCGGAGACAGGGGGCTGGAAGGGCCGTAATGAGACGACTGGCCGCTGACCGTTGTCTTCGCGTCGCCGCTCTACAGGTCCCCGAACTCCTCGGCACGACCGAGAACGAGCTCGGCATCCGACAGTGGCTCGAGGACCAGGGCCACACGCTCGTGACCACGTCGGACAAGGAGGGCGAGAACTCGACCTTTGACAAGGAGCTTGTCGACGCCGAGGTCATCATCACCACTCCGTAGGTGGTCCGCCCCCCTTGTGACTCGGTATTTTTCCTTCTCCGAGACCTCGGTGCTCTGACATGAGCCCCTCCCCAGCTTCCACCCCGGTTACCTGACGGCCGAGCGCCTGGCCAAGGCCAAGAACCTCAAGCTCGCCATCACGGCCGGCATTGGCTCCGACCACGTCGACCTCAATGCCGCCAACAAGACCAACGGCGGCGTCACCGTGGCCGAGGTGACGGGCTCCAACGTCGTCTCGGTGGCCGAGCACGTCGTCATGACCATCCTGATCCTCGTCCGCAACTACACGCCCGCCCACGAGATGATCGAGCGCGGCGAGTGGGACGTGGCCGGCGCCGCCAAGAACGAGTACGACCTCGAGGGCAAGGTCGTCGGCACCGTCGCCGTCGGCCGCATCGGCGAGCGCGTCCTGCGCCGCCTCAAGCCCTTTGACTGCAAGGAGCTCCTCTACTACGACTACCAGCCCCTGTCGCCCGAGGCCGAGAAGGAGATCGGCTGCCGCCGCGTCACCGACCTCGAGGAGATGCTGGCCCAGTGCGACGTCGTCACCATCAACTGCCCCCTGCACGAGAAGACGCGCGGTCTCTTCAACAAGGACCTCATCGCGAAGATGAAGCCCGGTGCGTCGCCTCCCGCCCCCTCCCTTTTTCGTGCCTCCCGCGCGCGTTCCTTCAAGTCGTCCCCGCTGACCACCCCGTCCCTCGCCCAGGCTCGTGGCTCGTCAACACGGCGCGCGGCGCCATCGTCGTCAAGGAGGACGTAGCCGACGCGCTCAAGTCGGGCCACCTCCGGGGCTACGGCGGCGATGTGTGGTTCCCTCAGCCGGCGCCCGAAGACCATGTGCTGCGCACCGCCAAGAACCCCTTCGGTGGCGGCAACGCCATGGTGCCGCATATGTCGGGCACGTCGCTCGACGCCCAGAAGCGCTACGCCTCGGGCGTCAAGTCTATCCTCGACTCTTACCTGACCGGCCGCCACGACTACCGGCCCGAGGACCTGATCGTCCACGGCGGCGACTACGCCACCAAGGCCTACGGCCAGCGGGAGAAGAAATAAATCTGTTTCCCCGCGCGGCCCATGACCTGGCCCGGTCGGCCGAGGAAGGCAAAGGGGAGGGGGACTTGGAGAGAAACAGCGGCGGGTAGCCTCTTCCATGTGAAAACTTTTTTGGGATGGAATACTTTTGGGCTCTCGGATCTGGCAACCCCAGGTGGGGTGGTGGATGTATCTCCAAAAGTATCGCTTCAGCCCCTTCTAGTCGCCAGCACATGTAAAGTTGACCTCCTTGTCGCTGTATCCTCGTCTTGGATGCTGTGGGAACCAAGTGAAGTGGATGAACTCACACAGAACAGACCGCAATGCTGAGTTTTTTGATTGCTGCCACGAGCCCCTGAATGTCACTTTCGGCTTGGACTTCCTGTCCGTACCGGCGGCTCCGCTTACGCCGTCGTCAAAGACACCGGACTCCCTCCACATCATCTCCGACGACCGAGGCCTCCTGCTTTCCGGCGGCGAGCCACCCAAGCCCCCCCTCCTCCCCAGCATGCCCGCCACGGCGCCCAACCGCCCCCCTCAACCACACCCCTCCCCCTACTTCCTCACTGGCTACGACCCGCCGTCACAGCACGCGCATGGCCAGCTCCAGCACGTCGAAGAAAACAGCGCGGTCGGCATCGGCGGCGCGCAGGCCCAGGCCCAGCACCAGCGTGCGCCGCTCGTCCGGGTCCCGCAGCAGCAGCTGGCTCGCCACCTGCGCCGCGTACAGGTGGCCCAGCGTCTCGCGCTGCCCCGGCCCGCCCGCCACCCCGCCCAGCAGCGTCGTCGGCGTCAGGTGCGACGCCGGCAGCAGCAGCGCGCCCTCGCCGCTGCCCGACACCGCCCGCGGCAGGTGTGTGTCCGGCAGTGCTGGGGAGGGGCCTGATAGGGGGACTTGGACCTGGGTGGCCCCCCCGGAGGAGGGGGGGAGTTAGTAGGGGGTTGATAAAGGGGGCGGGACGGCGGAGGTGGGGTGGAGGAGGAGGAGGGGTAGGCGGGTGACGGCTCGGGGGATGACGGTGCATATCGTACCCACTGGGCGAGCCGGCCGTCCTGGGAGAGGGTGATGAGGATCCGGTCCGAGAAGAAGATGGAGGTGGCCGTCGTGGGGATGCCACCGATGGCGCCGTCGGCCGTCTTGGACGGCGCCGGGAAGGGGTCGTCGCGGGCGACGCTGGCGGCCATGGTGTGGCTGTCCGTGCGAGGTTCTCCTCTGTGATGGCGTTTCTTGCTTCGGCGGAGCCAGTCTGAGGTTGTGGTCAAGCCTCGCCACGAGAGGGTCGTTGGTTGTGGGGGAGTGTGCGGCCTGTGATTGGTCAATGCTTGGGTGGTCAAGCATGGGCGGACCCACTTAAAAGTTCAACTTCACGAAGCTTGATTTCAACTTTTCCTCTGGCTCGAACGCTCCAAGTTCGTCTCGCAACGTCCAGAAATGGCCAAGTTTGTCCGGAAACAACGCAAGCACAAGTCCGTGGGGCGCTCTGCCGGACATGATGAGAAGCAGAATAGCAACGTCGAGGTCATCCATCCGGCGGCCCCCAAACACGAGGCGAAAGCGATAGAAAAAAGGACCACGCCCGCCGTCTCTGGTAAAAAGGCCAAGCGACTGGAAAAGTATCTCCAAGCAAAGTTGGAAAAGGATGAGGTCCGGGAGCTGCTCGAGAAGCTATCGGCAAACCGCATCGACACGTCCGTCTTCGAGAGCATTCGACACCTGGGGCAGGCAAAGCCCCCCAAACGTGACCCCGCCATCGCCTTGCCGAGGACCTCCTCCCCATCGCGCAAGGAACCTGTGACCTTGGCTTCCTTGGAGAGACAGTCGTCCGACGATGCGAAGGACACGTCCCCTTCCCGGCATCACTCGCCACCCCGAGTAGGCTCGGGGTTGAAGCGGCCCCTCGCGGTGGACGACGATGCGCGGCCCATCATCCAGAAGCGCCGGAAGCGCGGAGGTGTGCGGTCCAAATTCCAGTCCCAGTCCCTGGTTTCAAGGGGAGAGGGTAGTGGAATAGCCTCTGGCGAGGACGACGAAGAGGGAAGTCAGGAGGACACGGATCACGATGTCGAAGGTGGCGGCGAGGAGTGGAACGGATTCCCGGACTCTTCTTCGGAGTTGAGTGCAGACGGTGGCCGGGAGGGCTCCCACGACGACACCGACGATGGCACTGGCGACTCTGGGACGGACGAAACGGACGATTCCGAAGACAACTCCGAAGACGAAGCGTCGGCGCCTACCTCTAATTTCAAGGCATGGGCACATGGGGCCAGGAACGCAGCGTTGGGTTACCAACCGTCTGCACCAGTGGTAAATTCTACGGCCTTGGAGATCCCAAAACCGGAGAATTTTGAGGCGAGGCCCTTGGAGCAGGACCCTCTCCCCCTGGAGCTAGAGCCAACTGCTCGAGTGGACAGGAAAGCGCACGCTGTCATCATACAGACGCCCTCCGAGATTCAGGAAGCGCGACTGGCCCTGCCTATCGTCGCCGAGGAGCAGAAGATCATGGAGGCCATCCACAACTTTGATGTAGTCATCATATCTGGCGCCACGGGGTCCGGCAAGACCACACAGGTACCTCGGTTCTTGTACGAGGCAGGCTATGGGTCTCCCGACTCACCAACACCAGGGATGATAGGCGTTACTCAACCCCGGAGGATCGCTGCTGTAAGTATGTCGAAGAGGGTAGCCGAAGAGATGGGCGACCACGGCCATGTGGTGGGCTACCAGATCCGCTTCCAGAGGACGACGACCCAGAAGACTGCCATCAAGTTCATGACAGACGGCGTACTTCTGCGTGAGGTAGCAGAGGACTTTCCCCTCCGAAAATACTCGGCCATAGTCGTGGACGAAGCCCACGAGCGGAGTGTCAATACGGATTTGCTGCTCGGCATTCTCAGCAGGGTCAACAAAGCCCGAGAGGAGCTGAGAGAGGAGGTGCCTTCGCTGGAGCCCTTGAAGCTTATCATTATGTCGGCCACGCTGCGGATCGAAGAAATCACCAACAACGCCAAGCTGTTCCCTACACCACCGCGCATCGTGGAAGCCGAGGGACGGCAGTATCCGGTCACGGTTCACTTTGCACGGAAAACAAGCTGGAACTACGTGGAGGAGGCGTTTCAAAAGATCGTCAAGGGCCACCGGAAACTGCCCCCGGGCGGCTTTCTCGTGTTCCTCACCGGTCAGAACGAGATCCACGAGCTGAGTCGGCGTCTTCGCCTGGAAATCAACGGCGCAGCCACTGCCCGCCCCCCCCGAGTTCAGATCTCGGCCAGCGAGGCCCCTTACGAGGTCGAGGACGTCGACTTTGGTGAGGCGGAATTTCGAGACGACTACGACGACGACTACGACGACGGCGCATCCAGTGGCGACGAAGACGATGCCGCCGAGTTCGCCATCGAGGACGAGGAATCGGGGACGGGCCCGCGGCGGGTCAACGTGCTGCCCCTATACTCCTTGCTATCCACCAAAGAACAGCAGAAGGTATTCGAGCCACCGCCGGAAGGCAGCCGGCAGATCATCTTGGCCACCAACGTCGCCGAGACGAGTCTGACGATACCCGGGGTCCGCTACGTCTTTGACTGCGGCCGTTCCAAAGCGCGCAAGTACGACCCGGTGAGCGGCGTTCAGAAGTTCGAGGTCGGTTGGATCAGCAAGGCGAGCGCAAACCAGCGGTCCGGCCGGGCGGGGCGTACCGAGCCAGGCCATTGCTACCGCCTCTACTCCTCGGCCGTCTACGAGCGCGACTTCGACGCCTTCACCCAACCGGAGATCGTGCAGACGCCCGTCGACGGCGTCGTTCTACAGCTCAAGGCGATGGGCGTCCCCAGCGTGGCGGCGTTCCCCTTCCCGACGCCGCCCGAGCAGGAGAGCCTCATCAGGGCGGAGAAGGTCCTCAAGTACATCCGAGCGCTCGAACCCAACGGCAGTGTCAGTGACTGGGGGTCCCTCATGTCCATCTTTCCCCTCCCGCCGCGCTTCTCGAGGATCCTGCTGCTCGCCAACAAGGGCGGTTGCATCCACTACGCCATCGCCCTGGTGGCGGGCCTGTCCGCGCGGGAGGTCTTTATCCCCTTGCCGGAGGTGGTCCGAGACGTCGGGGATCGCGAAGAACGCGCCGCCATCGAGAAGGCGTACAAGAAGTTCCATTGGGACTGCTGCGTCCTAGACGAGTACTCGGACGCCATGAAGCTGCTCAAACTCGTTGGCGAGTTCATCCACGAGCCCAGCGAGGCGTGGTGCCGGGACCACTTTGTGCGCTACCGCGCCCTCGCCGAGGTGCAGCAGCTGCGGCGCCAGATCACGGCGCTCCTCAAGTCCAATATCCCGGCCTTTGCGAACCTGACCTTCCAGGACACCCTGGGCCGCCCGACGGACAAGCAGGTCGACCTCCTCAAGCAGATGGTCGTGGCCGGCTTCATCGACCACGTCGCCATCCGCGCCGACAAGCTGCCCCAGCCACCCGACGTCCACGTCGCCTCGGGGCGCGCCATCGACCAGCCCTACATGCCGCTGAGCCCCGTCGACGCGGCCGACGCGGCCGACCGGCTTGTCTTCCTCCACCCCTCGAGCCCGCTCGCCCACCTCAGCAAGTCGGAGCTGCCCGACTACGTCGTCTACTCGCACCTGCACCAAAGGGCCGAAAGCGGCGCCAAGACGCGCATGCACGCCCTGACCGACGTGTCAGCATCCCGCCTCGCCGCCCTGGCCCAAGGCAGCCCGCTCCTCTCCTACTCCAAGCCCATCAAGGAAGTCATCGAGTCCCCCTACGCCTTGGAACGCGTCGTCTGGGTCCAACCGTACCTAAAGGCCGACGGCGCGGCCGGCGGCGCGAGATGGGAGCTGCCTGTTTCAGTCAAGCTGCGGGAGAAAAAGGTGCCCGGGAAGGGCTGGGTCGTGCAATAACTGCCCCCGGCGGGGTCGACGGCGCATGTCGGCCGCGGAGCCCGAGTTGGGGCGTGGGCAGAGTTGCGCGGCTATGGCTATGGCTGGTGGGGCGGCTCCTACGTGTGCCACATCCGTTGCGGACTACGCAGCCAGTCCGGGTCCAGTACTGCCTGCCCGTGTGTAACGGGCGCCTGAGCGGGAAGGTTGGAAGGATTCTCCATCCATCTGCCTGAAGGGCCGCGCCCTCGCCGACGTGGTATTGACGTGTAAGGCTGACCGGCCAGGCCGGCGCAATATGGCGAGGGCATTCTGGTTCGTGGCACGGCCCCCAACCCTCGACTGCAGCTTGGGTTGTGTCTGATGTCTGGGAGCAGACGGGGCCTCGGGGCTCACTGTCTGGGTTTAGCCGGCCGTCGGGAATGCGTCCAGTGAGGGACGACGGGGTGGTAGGAAAGGCTGTGTAACCGATGCAGAACCTGTGGCAGAATGTAACGTGCAGCAGCAACAATAAAATCTGCTCTCATGGAACTTGAAAGATTGTGGCCGCCTGGGTCCCGCCCCAAGAGGCGCTTGTCTAAGCCGGTCGGACGACAGTTCCAGCCACGTCTCGTTCGAGTTGCCGTTGGCGGCCGGGGCTCTTTCTTCCATCCATTGCTGGCGCCATTCTGTCTCTCTCTCGCTTGTGTAACTTGCTCTATGACCTAGATTACTACAAAGCTGCAATATCCAGCTCGGGGGGGGGACCCTGTCTCTACCATCGCCGAACAATACACACACGCCCTCGCGCCCTTGGTCTGCGTCTTAAAGCGGCGAGAGAGGGAGAACGGAGAGGGTAGGCACATCTTGAGTCCTTTGGCACGATGAGCCCGCACATTGAGTCCCGGACATTCTCTCTCCCCCCCCCGTGTGGTGGAGGGGCGCGCGCGAAGGTAACTACGGGATGGAAAGTGGGCGTCAGAACTCCGATAGGGTATTCTGGGACGATGCCGGGGAGCCTGGTGCGACCAGTAGCTACAGGCGATATAACTGGACAAGGAGCAGTTGCCGTAGGGCGCGTCGGTGGACACGAAGACAAGCCTTCTCGCGGAACTCTCCACAAGAAACCGCTGGAGAGGGATGGGTGACACGATGACGGAAGCCCTGAACGCAGCAGCAGGCGCTGGCCCGGTTCCCAGCCCATCGGCCGGGTCGGATTCGACGTGAAGCTGAATTACGCCACCCCAGTGCCGTGGGCGACCCGGAAGGCGGCATCGGAGAATAGTTGGCGCTGTGTGAGGACAGGAGCCGCTGGGAGAGGTCGGGTGCTGCGAGCTCCTGACGCATCAGATGATGCGTCGCGGTTCCGCACAGCTGCGACCGCGAGTGGATTGGTAGTAGCCGGTACTGCGGTGGAGGAGATAGCGCCGTGCCTCGTGCCGGCCCGGAGGGCAAGATCTCTCTCTCTCTCTCTCTCTCTCTCTCTGCTTGGCACCACATGGTGCAGAGTATATGCTGCCGTGCGAGCAAGGCATGTCGTGCTGCGGGAACCTCCACGGACTCCGACGCCGCGCAAACAAACGTGGTGAGGGCCCGGGGCAAGCAGGCCTTTGGTCGCCCCTTGGTGCCCTCCGGGCCGCCAGCGGTGCCCGTGCCTGTTGCCAGCAGCTGCAAAGTAATCGCGGTGGTTGAAAAGGTCGACGTGCGCGGCCCCATATCCAGAAGACAGACAAGGCAGAACGGCTTGTAGACGTTGCCGGGGGAAAAGCCATCGCAAGGGTCCGTGGAGCTCTCTGGTGGGCAGGAGAAGCCGTATGACCTGCAAACCCAATCAACGGTGATGAGGGCGGTTCTCCCGGGTCCCAGGACAAAAACGAGCCCACTTGAGCGTGGCTGGCTCGCCCCATCCGGCTACTGCCCGGCTTCTTGCAGGTCTTCCGTCATGACGGCCCGGAAAGAGACGGACCTGGTCGCGTGCTTTTCTAGCCCCTCGGCCATGCTTCCCCCGGCGGGTGCACGGCGGGAAGAGAGACTTCTACTTACGGGAGCAGCAGATGGTGTCGAGCCGGTGAGAGAGCACATCTGGAGCCGTCCAGTAGGTAGCAAACTTGCGAGTCCTGGGCAGGAAGGCAGCACGGGCAGCTCTCGCCTGACCGGCAACCACTAGCTTCGGCGAAATATGCCCGTGGCCGCCCGGGTTTGCGTCTTTGCAAAGCCCTCACGGGCGAAGCAGAGTCTGCAGCGAAGGAGGGCGACGGAGCGGCGGCGAAAGGGGGAAAACCCGGCAACGCGAAGGTCGAGTCAGGCACGGGGAATGATTGGGCGGCGGAGAGGGGGGGTCGGTCGGCCGGCGCATCGAATGGTACATGCCAAACATTCCCTAGTGAGTGGAGGAGAATGAGCCTGGGGGCCTGGCTGTCTGCACGTACGTGCCTGGGCCGAGCAGGCTGCATGGCGTGGTGGGCCGGTACGGTACAGAGGAGCAGAGGCGACGGGAGGGCGACGACGCCAGAACGCGAGCGTGGGGAGTCGGGCCATTCTCACCGCCTCCGAGGCATTTCCGCTTGCTGGGTCCCGGTTGCGAGGGAGCGAGGGGACAGCGCCAGAGGCTATCCATGCGGTACCACCGACGGCGGCATCCACCCACGGTACCGGCAACACGATTGGATACGCCGTGGGCAGCGCCGCGAGGGAATCCCATCCGGGCGGGTTGAGTCAGGAGAGTTGGTTGGCGTCCATGGTGCCCGGCCGCCGGGAAGGGGAGGGGGAGGAGGGTTTGGAAGCCCCGGAAAAGCTTCTGCGGGCCCTGTGGTACAGGGAGGAACGGGAGGGAAAGGTGTCGTGGTTGCCGACACCGCCACCGTTCGAGCTCTGGCTCTAGCGTGCCCGAGGGCGTGGGATGAAACGTTGTTTCTCCTCCGTACAGACCTAAGGACGAGGTTGACGGCGACGGCGATGGCGACGGCGACGGCGACGGCGACGGCGACGGCGACGGCGACGGCGGTGATGACGCACATAGAGGGAAGACAGGGCAAAAAGAAATGGCGACCGTGGCGGCGGTGCCCTGCCCACCTCGAAAATGCTTCCCGAAAAGGCAAGAATCCCCCGGCCATGGTGAAGGACCCTCTGGGCCTCCTCTGCAGGGAACCTGAAGTGAGGGAAAGAAGACTGGGGGGTCGGAGGTTGCGCGGGTTGCGCGGCACCCAAGAATAGAAACGGGCCAAGCCCAAAAGCCGCTAGCGCCGCTCATGCTCGCACACGCAAGTGGCGTCCCTAAAAACCCTGCGGCGGGCCAGCAGACCCGTGGCATCGATCACCGGAGGCTGCTGCTCCCAGGCTCTTGGGGTACCGTGTCCGCTGGGCCTGCTCGCCTGGCAGACCCCGAAACCTGGCAAAAGCCCACCAATAGGCGGATTCTCAGTCTCGAAACCGCACAAAGACGTGCCGTCGCGTACTGTGTAGAGGCTGTCAGCCACAGGGTCCTACTATATACCCTACAGAGTACTTGTACAGAGAAGGGGTTCTCGCTTGTCAGGCTTATTCAGGGGCTTAGGCCTGTTTAAGCTCCGAGGCTGGTCGCGGTCTGCTGGCTGACGACGTGGGACGGCGGTATTTAGGGTCAGCTCCAGCTTCACAACCCTCTCCGGCGACGCCTTGCGGCAGCGCGGTGTGGCAGTGGCAGCCCGTGAAAAGGAATGAGGGGAAAAGCAACTCACGTACTGAATGGTCAGGCGTCCGTCCTCGTCCGGCCGCTCTCGGGTTTCGTCGCCGACCTGTGCATCATATCTTCTGGAGAGGGGGAGCTGCTCCTGCAAGGCACGCTTCGGGGCTTCGGATAGCCAGATATCGTGTCGCACGCGTCGCGTATTG
>Ga0247777_1000413_pt1 | contig 11978 bp, 13 predicted proteins | sample UWRJL154409C5_FD_179937 | JGI IMG/M metagenome (GOLD analysis project Ga0247777, IMG submission 179937) | Plant litter microbial communities from Arlington Agricultural Research Station in Wisconsin, United States - UWRJ-L154-409C-5 | ecosystem: Environmental > Terrestrial > Plant litter >...
GGTAGATTGTCGCTGTTAAGCTCACCCGGCACGGTCAAAATCGGCCTCGTCGAAGACCAGCAGGAATTCGTTCTCCTCCTCAACGCCTTGAACCGTATGCGGCGCCCCCTTGGGGAAGTACCAGATGTCTCCGTAGCCTAGAGTGGCGACTTCGTACCGCCCGGCCTCGTCGATGGCCGAGACGATGACAGAACCGCTAGGTGGGTAAATACTTGAACCGCCATTGAGAGTTCGGGGAATCCGAAGTTCCTGGCCTTACTTGTACACGATGCCCCATTCGGCCTTTCTCCATCGTTGCCCGTCAGCGATGTCCATCATCTCTCCCCCCCACTGTCGTCGCCGGAAAGGTCCGGACGGGGAACCGCAACTCACCACCTTATGCCAGTGCATCTCCCGCATCGCCCCCTTTTTCAGGTGCATCTGCGCGCCGGCGATGTCGTGGCTCTGCGGCAGGTCCGTGACGACCTGCTCGCGCACCCAGCCGCCCTTCAGGAGCCTCGTGCGCGAGTTGCTGAAGCTGTACTTGAAGTTGGGCACGTTGCCGTTGTCCGTCGACTGCCCCCCGAGGTTGTCCGGGTTGGCGAGGTCGATCTGGCGGTTCGTCCCGCCTTCGGCCCGGCTCGCCGTCAGCTTTTCCTCCGCGCCTCTGGGGCTCATGGCCTGCAGGGAACTGGGGAGCGCTCACCGAGGATGCGGCCGCCTTTCCCGCTGGCGTCGACGGGTTGCCCCTGAAGCTGGCCCTTGTCGGGTCCTGCGAACTGTGGCGAGGCCACGGCCGTCGCGGCCAAGGTGAGCAGCGCTGTGAGTCTCATCGCTGCGAGGAGTGCCCGGGAGAAAACGAATGTGGAGGTCTTCAATTCAACGGATCAGATTCAAGACATGCAACGGCGTCGACATGCACATTAGTAAAGGAGCGACTTGACCACTTCGTCATCCGATGGTCACTTGTGCTCAGACACGCCAGAGAGCATGAAAGAACAGCGAGGCGCCCTGAATCGGGACTGTTATATACTTGCGGAGCGTACAATCCTCCGAGGCCTCATCGATGTTCAAAGGCCCCTCTCCATTCTCACCCGCCCTGCCGAGCCTAAAGCTGCCTGACCCATTTCGGTCCCGGCCGCCTAATCTTGAGGTTGTGGGCAAGGTTGCCAGTTCCAAGAGATCTTTCCGAGATGTGTCCGGGTAGACGATACGTTGTCCCGCGGGCTTGGCTAAATGGGAGGCTCCGAGTCCAGGGATCCCGAACTTGAGCTTGACCTCCTCTTCTGGGCTGCCACGAACCTACCCGCCGCCGTAGGTGGTTGGCTTGGACAATCGGCCACGGGTCCGAGGTCGGCTTTGGGATGCAACCCGGTTCCGGGATTCTTGGAACATGCATGGCATGGTGGTCCCTATTTACCCCTGAGTTGCCGGGGAGCATGACTGCGATTGCCATACACTGGACGTCGAGGATAGGTACGTATGTACGGCATCAGGACCAAGTTCGAATGTGACCAGGCCAAAGGCCCTCGGAGGCGCCATGCTCCATTTCTCGCCCGGCAGGGCTAGTACATACATTATCTGCCCAGTGTATACGTACAATCTAAACCCTTGGTTCGCGGGGTTGGGTACAACGGAGCCGGCCGATACGACGTCGTCCTTTTTGTGCCAACCTCGTCTGCAGCGGAAACTTCGACAGTCCCCTTCTTCTCTTGGTCCTTCCCCACTCAGATGTGTAGCGGGGGGGGAGGAGAAAACCATACGCAAAACAATGCCAAATGCCGCCGGCCCATGCGTAACGGAGAAGCCAAATTGTCCGGGTACCAGGAAACTTCGAAACCCCCTCTGATGCCCCTGAACGTGCCGTCGGTCGAAGCTTGGGGGAGCATGAGCTGAAACCTCCCTCAGCAACCCCCTCCTTCCCTCCTTCCCCTACCTTGTGTGTCTAAAGTACCTAGAGACGATGCTGTCGGGCCTCGGGAAACCCAAAGTCCGCTGCTCCCCCCAACGCCTCCCGCGAATGCCCTCGCCCTCGCTCCGGGAGACGATCGCCCTATTTTTTGTTGGCGCCTTTGTTGGCCTCGAGCACGGCGGCGAGCGCCTGGGCTGCCTCCTTGGTTTTGACCTGCAGCATCCACGTCTCCAGCCCGTCGCCGTCGTCGTTGAGCGTTGTCAGCTTGACGTACTTGCCGCCCGGCTCTGGTTTGTAGTTGAAGTTGGGCAGCAGCGACTTGTTGACAGCCACGTGGCCGCGCGGCTCCGCCCGCAGTAGCAAGCGCACTGAGCCCGTCGTCTTGTGCTTGAGCACCCGCAGCGGACCCACCCCGATTGTCTTCCACGGGCTCTTCTTGTCCTTGCTCGTCGTCGACTCGCTGTCGGAGCCCTCCTTCGCCGTGACCAGCTTCAGCGCCTTGGTCCGCACCTCATGGACGGCGACCTCGTCCTCCTCGCCCGGTCCGCCGTCGGTTAGGCTGAGTTGCTCCTGTGGTGCCTCATCCCCGTCAGCCTGCTGTCCATTGTGGTCTGTATGGTCCTGAGCGGCCCCTGGCTCCGGCGTGCCCGTGGCTGGGGTAGTGGCCAGGCTGGAAGCTCCGCCAAACGTGAAAGGGGTGTCTAGAGGCCATCCTTGGTTACTACGGCTGTGGTTGCCACCGGAATTCGAAGGGCGTTTGGGACTTACTAGTACCTGTCGATGTTCCGCTCGGGTGGGGCGCCAGGTTGATACCAAACGGGGCCGGCTTCTGCTGCGGAAAGGCCGTGGAACCGTCGGCCGGCTGTGTGGCGCCTCCAAAGTTGAAGAGGGAACCGGCACCACTGGTGGGGGCGGAAGGGCCGCCGCCGAAGAGGCCGGGGGAAGGACCGGTATTGCCAGACGGTTGAGCACCACCAAAGGAGAAGGAGGGCGTTGGCGTAGCCCCGGCCGCCGGCGTGGTAGCGCCGCTACCCGCCCCGAACGTGAACGACGTCGTGGCCGGAGCCGCACCGCCGCCCCCACCCCCGAAGTTCATCGTCGGAAGGCTCGGGGCTCCCGCTCCCTCCGAAGAGAAGGGGTTATTTCCCCCCGCGGTGAAGGTGAACGACGACCCTGCGCTCCCGCTATCTCCCCCACCAAATACGACCTGACCCGTGGGCTGTGATGCGCCCGGCTGGGTCCCGAACGTTGTGCCGAAGGAGATGGTCGGTGCGATGCTCGGTGCACTGGTCGGGACGGGGGTGCTACCAAAGGTATACGAAGCCGAGGCGGGAGCAGGGGTGGCTCCGAAAAGATTTGAGGCGGGCTTCGGAGTCTCGGTGCCACTAGGGGGGGCATTGCCGAAAAGCGGCTTGGAATCCTGACCCGCAACAGGAGCACTGCTGATGCCAAAGAGCGATTTCGCGGAAGAAGCTGCCGCAGCATCTGTTGCGCCAAGAGCGCCGTTTGCTTTGGCCCCTCCCGTGCCGAATAGGTTGGATGACGGCTGGCCTGATGCGGCACCGAAGGGGGACTTTGTCTGGGTCTGCTCGCCAGCCGCAGCGGGCGTCGACGCCGGGGCCCCTCCAAAGATATTAAAACCGGTGCTACTAGTCTTCGAAGTGCCGGGGAACAGTGAGCCGGACGATGGCTGCGACAGCGTCGACGTTGTGCCGAACAGGCCCTTTGACACAGGCTCCACCGTCTTGGTTGTATCGGGTTTCCCTGCAGTTCCGAACAGAGTTTGTGATTGGAGAACCGGAGCAGCGGGCGTTTGCGCCTGAGCGGCAAAGAGACTCGGGACGGCAGCAGCCGGTGCCGGCACCTCGGCCCTCGGTTCGACTCTCGCGGCCTTGCCGAAAGCAGACGCAGAAGATGCGAAGAGGCTGGGCTGCGCTTGCGAAGGAGCGGACCCGAAGGCCGGCTGGGGGGCAGCCGTCCGCCCGGAGCCCAATCCGGCAGGCTCAGGGGTTGGATCCGCTCCGGTTCCCTTGGGCGGAGAGGGAGCCTCTGCTGGCTGCGCGGCGGGAGCAGACCCGAAGCCGAAACCGGCAGGCGTGGTAGATGCGGCCGCAGACGTTGACGACGCGAAGAGGGACGGCGTCGGTTTGGTGCTGGACGCGCCGAACACCGAAACGGCCGGCGGGGGCTGCGCACCAAACTTGATCGGCGTCTCCGGATTCCAAGTCTGATTGACAGGCGCCGCCGTCTTGACCGGGCTTGCGGGGCGCTGTGTCGACGGCTGACTTCCGAAGGTCGGCGCCGCCTTCTCCTGCACCGCCCGCACGGGCTCGCCATGTGCGTCCTTGCTGACGCGGTCTTTGAGACTCTTTCCGGAGCCCGCCTCGGACACGTCGGAGGAAGTACCAGATCCCGAAATGATGGCCGCCGGCTTCGCCCGCTGAAACAGGGGACCGTCGGGCTGGGGCGTTGCGATCCCGCCGCTAGCAACAACGCTCGGCTCGCTCTGGCTGACGTCGTGATTCTCGGAGACGTCTCCCGACTCGTCGCTATCCTCCCCATCCGCATCCGCATTCTCGTTGCCACTACCCTTGGCGGAACTAGCGTCGGAAAGGTAGCCGAAGATGTTGTTGGACTGCGATGGACTCGGCTTCAGACCTCCGTCGAGAACGGAACGCACCAAGCTCCCATCAGTAAGCTTCGGAGCCGGGGCGAACACATTGGGCCTCGCCTTCGGCGTCTTGGAGGAGTCATCCGCAGACGTTTTGTGGGCGGGCACTCTCGGTGTCACACCCGAGGTAGCCTCCTTCCCCTTCGCAGGAGTATTGGCAACCTTTTCGAAGAAGGCCTTGGTGGCTGAGGTACCCAAGGTGGCCTTTGCGGATTTGGTCGGGGGCGTCTCGTCGACATCGTCAGGGGCGACCGTGGCTTTCCGTTTGTTGCCGCCGCTGTTAAGGGCCGGCGTGGTTGTTTCGGCGAGCGGCGGCCTCTCAGCCACGCGCGCCCGCTTTGGCTGCGGGTGATCTTCCTCTTGTTTTCTCTTACCAAGAATCCCCTCCGTACCGTTCACTCGGATCTTGGGCGCCGGTGTTGCGGCGACCATGCTGCCACCGTCGTCGTCGTCGTCGTCCGGGATGTTGTTGGCCAGCTTCCACTTGTGCAGGACGTCCTTGGAGACCTTGACCGATTTGAACTCGAAGAGACCGTACCGCAACATGATCAGGCTGCGGCTCTTTTCGTACTCCTTGGCGAAGTTCAAGATATTGAGCTTCCAGTCCTTCTTCTGAAATATCTCGTTGGCGGCGTACTTGAGACGCCGCAGGTCGAGGATGCAAAAGAACTGATTCCGCTGGGTTTCGTTGAACTCGGCCGGGCACAGATGCGCAAGAAACTCGCTCGCGTATACGGATCCGGTCCTGGACGGGTCCTCCGGGACCTGTTTCGCGATGGCCTCCCCGGTCAACTTGGGGTCCGGCTCGGGAATCCGCATCGTGAACAGGTCGCTAGATGTCGTCTTGGACATGCCCCGACCGCTCAGCTCGGCAGCCGACGATTTATAAAGCCTCCCGGGCGTCTCGGGTGGGAAAGTCGCCTTGTAGGCATTGGCGGGAACGGGCGGGGTGAAGCTGAAGCCGGCACGGTCTCGCGCGATGGAGGCACCGAAAATGCGGGGCGGCGCCGTCGACGACGAGAAATTGGTGGCTCGAGATATGCTCGCTGAGAAGCGGGTAGAGGAAGGTTGAGGCCGCTCGAGGATCTTGCGCTGCGCCAGGAGGGAGGGGGAGGCGCGCTTCGGAGGGCTGTCGGCTTCGTCGGGAGACGGCGCGGTGAAGGTGTTGCGCGGTCGCGAGGGCGTCCTATCGTCGCTCGGTACCGGACGAGGGCGAGCATGCTCTCCGCCATTAGTGGTCGGCCTTATCGACGGCGAGTCGGTTGTCGAGGCCCGGCCGCCAGCGACGAAGTTGGTGAGGCCGCTAAACCACCCGCTTTTTTGTCGTTTCTGAGCGGACTCCATGCTGAATGACGGGGGCGCCCCGTCAACGGCGGAGACGGGGAGAGTCGCGATAAGCGCCGGGTGAGGGTAAGATTAGGCGCGGCACATAGGGCGGGATGGCGGGTGGATTCGAGAGAGAGACGGAAAGTCGAGTCGTGATGCGATGAAAGCCACCCGTGAATCACGCGAAGATGGCGTTGGGGAACCGCGCCGTGTGTCGCGCCGGGAATGCGTCGGGAACAGAAAAGAAAAGCGCGGAAGCTGCTCTCATGCAACAAGAGTCGCGGGGGGGATGGAAATCAATGAAAAAAAGAATTGTTTTCGAAGACGCGCATCGAAAGGGCGGCCGTCGTTTTGGGCCGACACGACTTTCGACGTGCGTACAGTGCAGCGAGAGGTCACGGTTGGTGTTTGGAGAAGGGCGGTCTCGCGGGAAGGGACTGGCAGAATGTAAATTTTTCAAGTGTGGAAGCCAGTTGGGGCCGCTGGCTTGCCTCACCAGCCTGTGAGCCTGTTGCCAGTGCTCCCCCAGGCTGTTCCCCTGACCATGCGCCTTTCCCGAAGAGGCATGGGATGCAAGATCGGCGCACACTGAACGTTTACTGGTTGGTGCCTTGTCGGCCTGAGGCAACCACGGAGCGGCAGCAAGACCAGCCAAGCCAAACCCATCCAAGCGCCGGGTTGTCGAATTCGTTCTCCGTAGGTACGGAGTAAAGCGTGACCACTTACGGAGCGGCGCACGATGGACGTAGCGAATGCTGTATGTCGACGGCCCGGTTAACATAACGGTGTCGCGTAGATGACTACGGTAGGTAGACAAGAAGCTGGTTGTATGCATATGTTGGTCTAGGTAGGTACCTAACGGTACTGAGGTAGGAAGCTCCATAGGTCCAGTAGTACTGTAGCTTCGTGATCTACTCCGTACCCTGCTAGCCAATCGGCCCCTTGGTGAGCACGAGGCGGAGACAAGCTGCAGGGTCTTGGAGCAAACTCCCAAGCTTGATCCGCCGACGTACCTATACAAAAGCAGTCAACGCCTCCCACTCCACCGTATCTCACCTCCGTAGCGACCCGCGCATTACAGCTTGGCCTTGGTCTGGGCTTTCTTGAGGATGGGGTCCAGCTTGGTCGCCTTCATCATGTCGCCTTTGATCTTGAGCTTGCCCGACATGAACAACCGTTGCGCGTTGCCCTTGCCGCTCACCAGGTTGCCGAAGTCTTCGTCGGATAGCTCGAGCGTCACTGTCGCGCCAAACGTCAGCGGTGTCGGTCAGCGCGGCGGAGCGGGGACCAGAGCGCACCGTTGGGCTTTTCTCCCAGACCGCTGCCGACCTTGCCTGACTCCTTGAGGTCGATGTTCCAGCTCTCCTTCTCACCGCTCGTGTTCTTCAGCGTGAAGGCGAAGACGGCACCGCCCTGCTTGATGGCATCCTTCCGGTCGGCGTCGCTGGCGTTGATGGCATCGTTGATGGCGTCGAAGGCCGCCGATGACGGGAACTTGTCTGTGTCAGGGTTAGCCTCGGCTCGGTGACGTCGGGAGCTCTTCTTCTATTCTAGGTACCTACCGTTCTTGAGAGACATCCTGCTGCGTTGAGGCTTCTATCGATATGTTTCAAGGGGGAGGGATGAGCGCGTAAGGTCGGGATCGCATACCCAAGAAGAACTGAGGGGAAGGATGGAGCCGCATGGTTTTATGAAGGGTCCAGCGCCGGCATGATGACGCCTGTGGACATGTGAACCTCGGCGTTACACCCTGGTCGTGACCCCAGCCCCACAGTTGGGGTCTCGGCGCTTGCCCCGACCGCCCGAGCCCTCCACATGCTAGAGAACGGGATACTTCGCTTTCGTACGGAGGTACAGTACTGGTCATCCATTCATTGCTCTATTGCTGTTTTCTGGGTCTCGGATGGGTTCGCAGGCAACGCAGCACTTGTAATATGGAATTCGCTCGGCTCTTAAAGTTGTACGGAAGCAGTTCTGGTTTCGCTGAGTGATAACTGCGGACCGCGGAATCAGGCACACTTGCAAGAGAGTAGATCCGTCGACGCATCGACTCCCCTCTCAGGGGGAGCTCCTACGGGTTCAGCGGAAGGGAAGCAAGCATGCCTGAGACATGACTGAATACCATACTCGTACAGCAGATAGTTGATGGTTAGCTAAAGAATCCGAAGGATTGGCGCCCCACCGGGGAGTTGACCTTTCGAACTTCTGGGACTCGTTTCCCGCGTTCACCGTGATACGCCAACGCCAGGTGTGACATTACCTCATCCTTGGAGCCACCCAAAATTTGGGCTTTTCCGTCACCATCAAGCATCGAGTATCTGAGGGGGTCGCTCCCACCAACCCCAAACCTAGAGCCATTGCATGGCACCCGCTCGCAACTCAAGATGCCGCTCATAACATCACGCCACGAGTCCCTCCCCTGTGCGTCCCACCGCGCCCCCCCTCCAACCCCCCCCAACCCATCCGCCTCCCACCGTCCCTAGCTAACACTACCACCGCCGCAGACATCGACCCCGAACCCACAGCCGCCCAACGCGCCGCCGCCGAAGCCCTCATAGCCGCCGAGCGGGCCACCGTCCCCGACGACCCGCAGCACGCGCTCCTGCGCCCGGCCTACGAGCCGCGCTTCTCGGCGCTGATGGCGCCGGAGCTCGCGCGGACCGCGGCGTCTCCGCGGCGGCCCCTGACCGCCGTCGATGTCGCGCGCTACGAGGTGGAGGACGTGGCGGCGGGCGCGGACGCGGCGGCGGTGGCGGCGGCGCTGCGGCGGGCGTACGCGTCGGCCACGTACCTGTCGGGCCGGCGGCAGCACCTGGCGCTGCTGGACAGCTACGGCAAGAACGCCTGGCTGGTGGGCAACGCGGCGCTGGAGGCCGAGGTGGCGGCGCTGGAGCGCGAGCTGGCGGCGGCGCGGCGCGATGTCGACCTGACCACGGTGGCCCGGCAGCGGGCGCAGGAGGCGGTGGCGGGCGAGCTCCGCGGCCTCGATGAGGCGTGGAGGAAGGGTGTCGGCCGCGTGCTGGAGACCGAGGTGGCGGCTGAGGGGATGCGGCGGCGTGTGGATGAGGCAAGGAGAGAACGAAGGTAGCCCGCGATCCAAAGTTATGGGTGGAAACGAGGCTCGACAAGGGGAGGGAATCTACGTGCGCACGGCTGGCAACGGTGTTTCCGCGGCTGGCGTAGTGACGAGGCATGGTCCGTCCGATATCAATAAAATCCAAGGCAGCCGGTCGTCACCACAGCTGCTAAGCAGGCTTTTGAAGACTACAACTACTTTTGCAGGTATCTGGATAGTGAGGGACGTCGTGGTAAACATGTCCTAGGGAGCGATCGGGAACGTGGAGGGTCGCGATGGGAAAAGAGACCTTGTAAAACGCCCACCATGACGATCCGTCGACACGGTCTTCTTTCCACTTGCCCGACCTAGTCTGACCCATACAGCCCGAGCTGCAGACTGCTCTTCACCGCGCCGCCTAGCCGCCGCCAACGAAAAGGGAAAGAAAACACCGTCCTTGGTCTTTATGCCGTCTGAAGAGGATCCATGTCCTCCACCCCCCTCTCGACGTCCTCGTACCTGGTTCTCCTCATGATGCCCTCGACAGGTCCCAACAATCGTTGAAATGCACTCTTCCCGAGGGTGGCAACTTTGACTTCGGTCTTGGCCACCACGCTCGCGGCGCGGGGCGCGTCGTTGAGCAGCGCGAGCTCCCCAAAGAAATCGCCCGTCTCGTAATGCTTGACGGGGGTGTCGATTCCATCTTTGAAAGCGTCGGCCTCGCCGATCTCGAGGAGGTAGAACGACGTGCCGGGGTCGCCCTGGCGGATGATGGTGGTGCCGGGCGGGAACTTCTGCGTCTCCAGCGCGTCGGCGATTTTGGACCGCTCGTACTGATTGAGGGTGCGCAATAACGATACACCCTCGAGAAAGCTCTCGTACATGCGCCGACGCTGAAACGTGGATTCCATAAGGATGCGACGGAACGTCAGCCGATCCAGAGCCCATAGCGTACAGTTGGACTCGGCCGAGATGACCGTGGCGGCCCTCGGCGCGTTGTACATGAGGGCAAGCTCTCCGAACGAGCCGCCCGCCTCGATGGTGCCGACTTTCTGGCCCATCCCGTTGGGGCCGCCTTGGAAGCTGCCGCTCGGGTTCACGTAGACATCGAAGCTGCCCTTCTCGACGACATAGAAGTAGTCACCGGGATCTCCCTGCGTAATCACCTGCGGAATGGACATTAGCGTGAAATGGTACCAGACGTCTGGGATGCCCCGTGCTCACCTTGATATCCTTCGTTGGGATCGGCTTCTCGATGAGGGCGCCCAGGATCTGGGCGCTTTGTTCGTCGTCGAGGTGGCTGAAAAGGAAGTTGCCCTCGATGGCCTGTTTCAGACGCTCAAGCTGCTCCTGCGACTTGGGATGCACCGGCGGGGTCCAATTGTCATAGGAATCGGCGACGGGCTTGAGCGATTCGGCCGAGACCGAGGTACGGCGATTGAAGTTGTATTGTGCTGGAAATTCCCCCCCGGGAGGGGGACTACGCAGCGTGGGCATACCACCATCGAAGGCCGTTTCCCCTCCAAACGGCCCGCGACTCGAGTTGCCCGACGTGAGGGCAAAGCTAGGGGTCGTCGGCGACGTGACGTTGTCGGTCTCGTCCTCTTCGATGACCTGGTGCATGACAACGGACGTGTCCGGCCGTCGGCCCTCGTTGGACCCGAAGGGATTGGAGTTTGCCCCAAACGGGCTTGTAAAGCCGGGACTCGACATGTTGGGTCGTTGCAGGAACTGTGAAGATGGCCGCCGAGTTGCGATAACGGGAAGTCGGTGGGTCGGCGAGCCGTTCCGACGGGCAGTTGGACTGACTGGGGCCTGAGTTTCTCCTTCGTCAGCTTCGCTCTTCCCTCGAAGAACGGATAGCGCAGTAGCGTCGGGGCAATGGGCGAAAGGGCCGTCCGTTGAGGCTCTGCATACGTACTTGTAGTATTCAGGATATCGTCCCCCTTTTGGTTCGTCTTGTCTATGCTACCCGACGCCAAGTCATGTCAGTGGCAGCGATGCAGGGGACGAGGGAGGCATCAAGGTATGCTATGGGTACTATCCCGAAACGTGAGAAAGGAGGAAAAGATGGGAAGCAGAAATCGGGCCGTGTAGGGAGGGAGAGATCCCATCCGGGCAACCTGTCGCGGGCGCCCGCGGCCGTGGGAGGTGACGACAGACAAGGAACACGGTGGGCTTTGTCAAGGGAGAGTAAAGCGGGAGGCGGCAGCGACGAAGCACAGAGCAACGGCGACATCCGAGTGGAAAGGCGCCTCCAAGGCAGGCGTGGCGGCCTGGCGCCCAAGGCGATGACCACAAAGAAACCGCCGTCGGTCGCAAGCGCGGGAAGCATGACGCAAAACGGAAACCCCTTGCGCGACTTACAGGCCGAAAACGAGGCGGCGCCGGGCGATACTGTAGAGACGGACGGGACAATGGCGCCGACGAGGAGATCCTAGTGTTGGACGAGGCGATGCGTCATACGAATTGGTAGCTGTTTTGCGATGGATACCAGGCGACGGCGGCGTTGTTCATTGAACGGAGCGAAACCCGGTAGGTGGTGTGGCGGCGACCGGACGGACAGGTGAAGCTCCAGAAGCTCGGGCGCCCCCTTGCCGTTGCGGGGAGACTGACGTCGACAGCAGCAAGGAGCCGATTGACTGTCGAAAAGGGCTGTCGGGGCACGTCCAAGAAAGCCGAGCCCGGGAAGCCGGGCAGTAACACTTGAGGCAGCCGACGCTTTTCGTCGTTGAGCAGGAGACCACGGAGGTAGGGCAGGCCGGGGAGAGGTTGAGGGAGAAGAGTGGATGGATAGTAGGTAGGTCGACAGCCGCCGCGGGGCATTTTACGGAGTCGCAGAGGAGACAGGCGGGCTCGAGGCGGGACAGGGTGGAAATATTCTAGAAGGTGTGCACGGTTCAGGGGATGGCCTGCCACCCCCGCCTCAGAGTGCTTCTCCCGCTTCCAAGCTTCGATGCAGCGCTGCAGACAGCCACTGCAAGCAGCTCCCAGCACAACGGGGGGGGGCAAGACGTACAGTACGCCGCGGGTAC
>Ga0247777_1000414_pt1 | contig 11953 bp, 1 predicted proteins | sample UWRJL154409C5_FD_179937 | JGI IMG/M metagenome (GOLD analysis project Ga0247777, IMG submission 179937) | Plant litter microbial communities from Arlington Agricultural Research Station in Wisconsin, United States - UWRJ-L154-409C-5 | ecosystem: Environmental > Terrestrial > Plant litter >...
GCGCGCGTCCTCGAGCCAGAAGTAGTATTCGTCCACGACGGGGGCGTGGTCTCCCTTGCACACGCAGCAAGGTCCCGTTTTGTCGGCGGAGGTGTACCGCGCCGCGACGGGCAGGCCCGAAGCGGCTAGCCGTAGGAACCGCGTTCCCAGGCGGACGGCGGCTTGGATCCACAAGGGGATGTGGTCGAGTGCCTCTGCCCCCGGCAGAAGGATGAGTGCGGATTTCGCCTCAGGGGACGAGTCAGTCAAGAGCCTTGGCCTCGCAATATCTGGATTTGGCTGATCGGGGTCATTGTCGTCGTCATCATTATCGTCGTCGTCGTCGTCGTTGTCGTCGTCGGGGGGAGGGTCCTGTTCGACGGCAAGCTTCGGCGCAGTCGCAAGCCACGTTGGCCTCGCGCTGTGATCCGGGGTCCCGACGATGCGGAGACCTTCGTCCCGGGCATTGCGGTGGCCGCTGAGGCTGAACGCCTGGAGACCTGGGATGCGGCTCTTCCCGGGCACGTCCGGCAACGCTGGCTGAGACCAGTACTGGCCCCTTTCCGGGCCGGAGAGGGTAGACACACCCGCGCCGAGCGACTTCTTCAGCGACTGAAACCCTTCACTCTCGGCCAACTTAGCTGCCTCCTCCCATTGGACCCAGTTCTCGTAATACCACTTCCTTCGCTGTGCTGCCTGCCACTTCTCAAAGGACGAGAGCTCGCAGTCCCAGCGTCGGAGCAGAGCCTCGCTGGGCAGAAATGTGGTGCCCTCGAGGCCGAGTATCACGCGCTGCATGAAGCGCTGCACGGCGGCGATGGCGTCGTCGATGCGCGTCGTAATCTCGCCGAGACCAGCCTCGACATCCAGCAGGAGCCGGTCGGTCAGATCCCTGGTCGGGTGGTTGTGGGCGGCGAGGAAGGCGAGGAGGGCGGTGCGTGCACGCAGCCGCAGGCCGTCGTTGAGGGCGATGACGAGATCCAGACGGGGCGGAGAATCCGTCCAAGACAACGCAGACCGCTGCACGAAGCGGGTGAGGTTGGCATTGCCGGTCGTGCCGTCCACCACCGCGTTGCCGTCCGGGCTTGCGGCCCAGAGGGCCGGCCGACCGCGAGCGAGTTCGGGCACGGGAGCGTAAAAGTGCTTCTTCAGGCGCTCGATATAACGACCGGCGAGCCACACGCGCGTCGTCCACCTCTCGTCCGCGAGGGCGGATATGTTGGCCTCGTCGGAGAGGTCCCACACGCCGTCCGGTGGCTGGAAGTACTCGAGCGCGAGGGTGGCGAGCGCGAGGTCGATGTCCAAGAACCGCACGAGCTGCGCTACGGGTTGCGGCGAGTCCTCGTCGGCGTGGGAGAAGAGCCGCCAAACGGGCGGCTCGCATACCTCGCGCACCCAGCGTCTGAGCCGGGTATAGTCGAAGATGCGCTCGAACCAGTCGAACAGCGCGGCGCTCCGCTTCTCGCTCGGAGCGGCGCGCTGGTCGACGCCGATACCGGGCGGCAGGTACGTATCGAACACGGGGAGGAGGTCGAAGTTGAGATCGGCGCGGTGGACGTGGAAGCCGCCCTGGCCGTCGAGGTAGTACGACACGCCGCTGAACTTGTTGGCATGCGAAAGCAGATAGCCCAACTCGCTCTCCCACTCGCACGCGCTGCGAGAGGCGGACAGGCAGAACCTGTGGGCGAAGAGAACAGCCTTGAAAGCGCGCTGGAAGGTTCGTCGCGCATCGCGGAGCGATGTGAGGTAGCGGTCGTAGACACCCTCGTAGTACTCTTGCTTCTCATTGTCGTAGCCGAGCCTGCCCGAGCGTTCCTTGAGGTACAAGTTCGTGTGCGGCACCGTGACGAGGCAGCCGGCCGTGTCGGGCCCAGTGTACTTGAGGTCGAAGCCGGTGTGGAAGCGATGGAGGTCGTCGGCGTCGTCGAAGTCCGGCTCAGGCTGGCGGAGCTTGACCGTGATGTCGTATGCCCCACGCCGGAGGGGGGTGGGTTTCGAGTATTTGGCCGGAGTATCGCGGGTGTGTGGACGACGATCCTCGTCGAAGCCCTGTTGGAGGAGAGACCACACTTTTTGGCCGCGCTGCAGCGTGACGCTCCACTGCTTGGCCTTCTCGCAATGGCATTCTCCGTCGTCGTCACCCGAGTTGTGCTTCGGGCAGCGCATAGCAAAGTAGTAGCATCCGTCGTGCTCCACGAGCAGGACCCCAGACCAAGTAATGTCAAAGGGCTCTGCGCCACTGAGGACATCCCCCGTGTCCTGGTTCAGAGCAAAGCCGTTTTTGAAGCTGGCGAAGGCGCTCTGCTCGCTGTTCGCCACGATGCTCAGACGCGGAAGGACCGTGATGACGGGCGAGTTCCAGTAGTTGCTCGGAGAGCCCCAGCCGGTCAAGCCGCCGCGTGTTTCCGCCCACGAAGCACCGTACGCACCGGTATACTCCCCAAGCAGGCCGGTGCCGGTCAGCCCGAGCAGCGCAGCGATGGCCCCGCCCGTCAGCCGAGGAGCGACGTCGAAGGCGGTGGGTCCGGCACCCGAGTCGTCCTCCCAGTTTGTTTGGGCGCGGTTCCCGTCCGCCGTGAGTCGCAGAAGTATCTCCCACGCAACCTGGACGCCGAAGCACTCGCCTTTGCCTTCCTCGCAGGTGCATTCCGCACTGTCGATCTGCGCGGCGGACACGACGGCGGCGTGGATGTGGCGCGCAATAGCACGGCATCGGCGCACGAAGGTGGCAAACGCGCGCTGGAAGAAGCGCCAGCGTTGGTGCACGCACGACTCCTGGACCATGTACTCGACGGCGTGCCCGAAGTTCTCGAAGAGGAAGGCGAAGGGCGTGAGCGCCGCTCGCGGGGCGAGGTACAGCTTCTGCACGGCAGCCTGCTCGTCCTCGTTGAGCTGGCGAAGATCACGTAGCGCGCGGAGGACGTCGTGGTCGCGCAGAGGCAGCCGCGTCCACAAAGTGGGCGTTCGCTCGTTGCTGAGGTCGATGCGGAAGGGCGAACACTCGCCAGCCCGCGTCCACACGCCGGCGCTGGTGCTGCTGGCAGGCAGCTGTGCCTTGAAGCGTCGCGCGTCAGGCTGGACGGCCCACCCTTCCTCCTCGAGAATTTCAGGGAAGAAGTGTTCGCCGAGAGAACGCCCATACTGGCCCCATTGCTCGCCGAAGCCCATCTCCCGGAGCGTGATCTCGATGCGTGCCCACGTCCAGCGGCACGAGTCCTCGTCTGAGACACGTACTTCTAGAAGGCTGCGGCGCAAGGACCAGAGGTCGTGCTTGATTTCGTCCCCGGGGATGTTCAGGGGGTCGTCGAGGGCCTCGTCCTCCTTGGTGATGGGGTACGGGTCGTCGCCGCGCAGGTGCGGCCTGTTGGTGAAGAGAAAGAGGATTTCGCCGACGGTAAACTTGGAAGCATAGAGCTTGGAGAGAATCTCAACGAAACGTATCGTGCAGGTCGGCTTGGAATCCCAATTGTACCTGGTGCCGTCAAGCCCAGCGAGTTTTGCCAGGTCGCCGAAGCTTTCCTTGATCTTGCGCCACGAGCTCGAGCGTTTGGCGCAGTGGTAGGTCGCTATACTGAAGTTCTCAACGGCGTCGAGGATCGCTTCGATGGCCCATTGGCGTTGCTGTTCGCTTGCTGCCGCCCCTGCCCACAAAGCGAGAAGTTGCGTCCGCTGATGAGGCTGCGGCGCATGCGGATCGGAAGTGCCGGGATCGCCCCAGGGCAGGCACCACAGCTCCTTGAGCATAAGGAGTGACGAAAGCTGCACCAGAAAGCCCGGGTTGACGTTTCCCTCGTTGAAGAGGCGTAGAGTCTCGCAGATGTCGGCGAGGGTGGTCATGGAAACGCCCCCCTGACAGCGCCCTTGGAGTTTTCGCCACAGCCGCGCAAAGATGACCATCTTGAGGTATTCTCCAAAGACGGCCCGGGAGTCCCAGGCCATGCGCACTCCCTCCGCACAGCAGGGGAGGCACGTCGGGAACTTGTCGGTCGCGGGGTCCGCGTCGGGCTTGAAGGCGACGATCCCGCTCCCATGCAGCTCGAGGAACTCGCAGTACGTCAGGCCGGTAACCTCGAGGAAGAAGGTTACCTGAGAAACAGTGGCGGCAGAGGGCAGTCTCCCGCCGCGGATGCCGAGGATTTGCAGCGCCTTCTGGGCGGACATTTCGCCCCCGAATATGATGGAGGCCTCCTCGAGGGACACGCAGAGATACTCAAGGGCGATGTCCTTGCGCACGGGGAGTCGCCAGAGGTCGCGCTGGAACCCCGTCGGCTCCAGCGCCGCGTCCTGTGGCAGCTCCGTGATTTCCTTCTGGAACGTCCGTAGCGTCTCGAAGCGCGACGTTCCCAAGGCTTTGAGATAGGTGCGCCCGATGTCAAGTCCTTGCGAGTACGGTAGCTCCGGCCTGAGGAGTTCCGTCTTGAGCTGTTCGTATATGTTGTTGGGGGCGGAGAGTGCGTGCGGCGTGGAGTGCTGCGGCATCGCGCGGAGGAGATCGGTCGCTGACAGAGACCCGGGCACCCGTAGCGGGTGGGCACCGGGGATGTCCAGCTCGGTCAGGCCGTTGTCGAGAGTATTGTACACCGGCCATTCGGATGCTCCCTGGCCCAGTCCATAAGCAAAAGTTTCTAGGGTCTCGTTGACGACGTCCACGGCCGTCAGCGCCAGTTCTTCGTTGGCCTTGGTGACGAGGAGGCTGCCCAAGTCGCCACGACGCGTCTTGAGGGCATCTCGTATTTGCGAAGTGCCGTCCGAGAGCCCCAAGAGGTCGTGGAGGTATTGAATAGGACCAAAGGGCGAGAGGTGGCAAGGTGGGACACACTCGACGAGCGAGCCAGGATTGATGGGCTGGAATGTTCCACCGGGTGCCCCATCATCGTCGTCTGGCTTTGCCAGTTGATAGATGTCGGAAGCTCTCTCGTACGCCACAGTACCGACCAGTGCCCTCGTGAACGACGCCTCTGGCAGCTCTAGGATGCTGCTAATAGTGGTAAAACCCCTGGCGTGGAGGGCCTCCATCCAGGAGAACCTGAGACGGGGCGCAACTAGGCCACGCAGTCAGATGGTGCTGCAGTGGACACGATTAAGTACGGATTAACTCACGCCCAAGTTCGGTCACGGTATAGAGCGTCCAGAGCTCCTCGACCGCCCTCGCGACAAATGACGCGATTTCGACGCTGCTTCCAAACAAACCAAGCGCTGCCTCGTACACCTGCCGCCTCGTGGTGTCATCAAAAGGGCTAGAGAGCGAAAAGCTCGTAAACGATCGAAAGAACTGGACGAGTACGTCCCTGTCCGAAGTCCCGTCGAGATGGGGGACACCTCCCGGCGCATGCGTCTCCGCCGTAACAGTGCCTGCCGGAACAGAGAGTACCTTGGCGATGTCGACCACGAAGGAATGGACTCGGGCTGCGAGGTCGCCGAGAATATACCGTGGGGGCAATAATCCCTCGTGCGTGCGGAAGAAGGCCAGCCAAGCCTGTTCCGAGATCTGAACGAGGTCATCGACGGTGGCGACCAGCGCCCCATCGGGCTTGCGCAGGAACTGGAATATGCCGGCAATGAGGTCTTCCCGGTTGGGAGCGATGCTCTCCAGAACGGCTACGAGATACTGGCGCGAGGAAAAGAGCGGACGCCAGAGCCCTTCCAAAAGCGCCTCATCGCGGTCTTTGAAGCCGAGCCACAGGGTTACGAGGCTGACAAGGTCGGCGTTGCCGCTGAGCTCGACAAAACGGTCCGTCGTCGTGGTCTCGACGAAGGGCTGCAGAGCGACAAGTCGCCTGATGGCCTGGTGCTGGGTTATGTTGGTCGCCGGAGTGGCACTCGAGGCTGAGTGTTCAAAGACGAAGCCGTCCGAGTCCCTGGGGTGCAAGACGCCGGCGTCAAGGGCTTGCCGCATGAGGTCGGTGAGGGTGTCGGCCGAGCTGGTCAAAAGCACCTTGATACGGGTCTCAAAGGCTTGGGAAATGGCGTAAGAGGTGGTCAGGGCGTAGATGAACGGAGCAGGCACAATGAAGGGCGGGTTGAGAGCCTGTACGCCGGCGGCGGGGGGGACGAGACTTCCGGTCAGGGAGACCTGGAGAGCCGCTCTAGCCGACGAATGTGAGATGCCCTCCTTGAGCGGCGCCTCTATCGTGGCCATCCGTCCCTGCTGCACGGTATACTGCTCAGCCTGCACCGCCGCCACAAGAGTGAAGACGTGGTTGGCCAGCTGCAACGCATCGGCCGAATGCAGTGCGTAGTAGGACGTCCTGGCACCCTCGAACTTTTGTCGATCCAGTTCCCTGAGCTGCCTGGCTTCGGCATTAGTGACCGCGCCCAAGGTGAAGAGGTCCTCCAGTATGATCGGAGGGTTGATGCCGTCGGTGTCCGAGGTAGGGTACGGCAGTGCCGGGGGAGGGTCCAGGAGTCGATTGTTCACCAGCTCCGAGGCGATCTGCTGGCACTCGGCCGTGGTGAGAAATCTCGTCATGTCCTGGATGGAGCCGGCGCTGTCGGGATGGTCTTTCTTCAAGACATCGTTGATGGCAGCACGCAGGACCTCGAAGCTGGGCGGTTTACCGTCCCGGCTAGGAAGGAGAACGGTGGTGCCCTCAGGGAGCGGCTCCTCTGGGATATCGATGGTGAGATAGATGTCGGTGGCGGCGTGAGTGAAGTCATTTTGAACAGTGGACAGAGCCGCGGTTGTTGTCTTGATGTTGAAGTCGACGACTTGGTTGCGCACCACAGGCCGCGGGTTGCCAGTTCCGCTGGTCAGGCTGATCTCGAGCCGGATGTCAAACGAGGTGGCCGTAGGATACTCGAGCGTGCTCCCGACTTGAGTCTGGTCAACCACGATGACAGCCGTGGCAACCGAGAGCGCCTCATAGTCGTCCTGGAAGCCCCTCCGGAGATGTTGAAGGATCGATGTGGTGAGGCGAGGCGGATTCGTCCGCCACTCCAGCGGGGGAACGGTTGGTGGGTTCGCGTTCGGGTCTGGAGCGGGAGCCAGGCCTTTGGCGCTTCCGATCTCCCGGTCAGTCCCAGCGGTGCGGACCGTCTTGTCGAAGGCCGTGATGGTGATGTTGGACAGCGCATCGTGGAACACGTCTGGGGCCACCAGTTTGCTGGGGATGATGCGGACGAGGAAGTACGTGACAGTCATTGTCGGTTTGGTGTCCGGTCAGTCTCCTTTGCTGAACTGCGGGTGCTGCTGCTGCTACTGCTACTGCTACTGCTGCTGCTGCTGCGTCTGCTAGGGTGGTTTGCTGGCGACTCGCGTCTTCATCCAGCTTCGCCGTCATGAGTGCGCTCCGTCATAACAATACACCGATTCAGACTGCCTTGAGGCGGATCACGAGAGAAGCAAGCCAGTTCCAGGATGGCGACTTGACAACATGTTGCAGTGGGCCTGGCCGACGCGCCCCCCCTGGGCGAGCGAGGTGAGAGGTACAGTATGTACTTGCCGACGGCGGTTCGCTCAGCCGCAACGCCACGCGGAAAGCATCGGAGAACAATTGCATGATCGCGAGCTGGTAGTCACTAACGCGTTCGTAGTACCCTGAACGAGCGGACGGTGCTGAGAACCCAGACCGAGGAAGTGCCTGGTACACAGGGGAGGGGAGGAGAAAGGAGACCTCAGCCTTATCCGTGCGGAGTACATATATCCGTGGCCCGTCTTGGCGCCGCTGTGGCGTCTTACTGAGCGCCAGGCTGAGCGTAGAAGTGACACCAAGTCGTAGCCAAGGCGCAGTACCCAATACTTCTTACGAGACCGGATTTTGAGCATCACGATCGTGAAAGAACAGATCACTTATCGTGGAAGACCCACGGACCTACTCCGTATGTACCCCTCAAATTGACCGTCATGGGCGTGGCCTTCACCGAGCTTCCAACAGTATTCATATCTGGAGAGCGAGTCCGGTCTTGTTCGCTCCCCGGACGGCAAGTTCCGCCAATGTACCGAGTACATGCCAACCCAAAAGCCGGACACCTGCATTTCAGCTCGGCGCGGCTCTGCGACCCTACCACACCATCACACATCGTCACCTGCACCCCCCTTTCCAGCCACTGGTAGCATCCGAAGCACTAAGGCTGCCTGGAGTACCACAGTATGCCGTCCGCCGCCGCCGAAGAGTCGCGGCAGGCTGCGTGTGCCCCTTTGCGGCCGCGGGGAAAAGCCATGGCCCCTGGGAGACAGGGCGCCAAGGGCTTGGCTTCTCTCTCCCCGAAGCAATCGTCTTGGGCTGTTAGCATGTCCGGCATGTTGCCCTTGCACACTTCCCAGGCGTGTACGGTGCCATACACTACTCCATATACTCCATAGAGTCAAGCGGCCACAGGATCATGCTGGTTTGAGCAAAGGCTCTCTGGGGGAGATCGAAGCCACAGCGAGCGGTTTTGCAGGGTTCGGTTGATATCAAAGCCCACCATCCCACCGTCTCTTCAGGTCCCCAGCCCATACGATTTTGCCCAGGAAACTTCCGAAGCAATGCTCCCATCTTCCAGGAACGACAAAGGGGGCTTCGGCGCTGGGCGGGTCGCCAGACGCCAAGGCCTCGGCGAGGCGGCTCATGCCAACATGGAGGCCGGGAACCCGTCGTCGGGGACGGCGACATCACAGCAGGCAAACCCCTTCGGCACGTCAACAGGGGACGACAAGAAAGAGCCGACCAGCGTCACCAAGTCGCCGCACAACCTGCCCACCGTCTCTCTCCCGAGTTCGGGCGGCTCCCTCCGCGGCATGGGCGAGAAGTTCTCCGTCAACCCGGCCACCGGCACGGGCTCCTTCTCCGTGCCCCTGGCCACGAGCTCCGGCCGCGGCGGCGCCGGCGTCCAGCTCGCCCTATCGTACGACTCGGGCATGGGAAGCGGCCCTTTCGGTATGGGTTGGGCGCTGTCCACCTCGTCGATCCGCCGCAAAACGGACAAGGGCATCCCGCGGTACCTGGACGACCGCGAGGAGGAAGAGGATGTGTTCCAGATCACGGGGGCAGAAGACTTGGTCCCCGTACTTGAGTGGGACGGCGAGGACTTTGGCGGGCGAGAAGTCCACACCCGCTGTGACGGCGAGCGTACTCTTCAGGTGACAGCGTATCGGCCGCGCATCGAGGGCGCTTTTCAACGGATCTGGAAGGTCCGTAATCTCGAAAGCGGCGAGACGTACTGGGAGGTCAAGGCGCCCAACAATACCACCACCATCTATGGCGACAGCGCCGCCTGCCGTATCGCGGATCCCGAGGACGCGAGACACGTGTTCGAGTGGCTGCCCTCCCGCGCCTACGACGAGAGGGGCAACCTCACCGTGTTTGAGTACAAGGCCGAGAACTCCGAAAACGTCGACGTTGACGCCCTCCACGAATGCCACCGCTCTACCAAGGCACGTTCCGCTCACCGCTACCTCAAGTCCATCAAGTACGGCAACACCGTGTCCCGCGTCAGCCCCCTCTTCGCCCACAGCGGCACGGACTGGCTATTTCAGGTCGTCTTCGACTACGGCGAGCACGACGAGACCGTTCCCACGCCAGTCGAGCGCCGCCCGTGGCCGTGCCGGCCGGATCCCTTCTCTTCGTACCGCGCCGGGTTCGAGATCCGGCAGTACCGCCTGTGCCGCCGCCTGCTGATGTTCCACCACTTCCCACACGAGCCCAGCATAGGACGCGACTGCATAGTATCTGTGTCTAAAATCTCGTACCGCTCCGTTGGCCGAGACGCCACCACAGGTCTGGCTGCCACGACGGTCGTCGAGTCGGTTGAACAGGAAGCGTGGCGGCGGCGGGACGGCGGCGGCTATGATCGCGAGGCACTGCCGCCTGTCGAGTTTGAATACTCGACTGCTGAGCCTTCTGAAGTCCCCCGCGTGCTTCACAGCGACTCTATCGCCAATTTGCCCGTGGGCTTTGATGATACGGCGTACCAGCTCGTCGACCTCGAAGGGCAGGGGCTCGCGGGCGTCGTCTCTAAGACCAACGGCGCTTTGATGTACATTCCCAACCACGGAGACGCCGAGTTCGGCGTCGCTGAAACGCTCCTACGAGTCCCTGGAGCCCTCTTCTCCGCCGACGCCGGATCCTGGATTGACCTCGACGGCGACGGCAAGGTCGAGCTCGTCAAGTTCGACGGCAAGGCACCGGGCTTCTACGGCCGCGACTGGGACGAGTCGTCTGGTTGGAACAGCTTCCGAACTTTCGAGTCCTTGCCCAACATTTCTTGGAACGATCGCAATGTCAAATTCATCGACGTGACGGGCGATGGACTTGCCGATGTTCTGGTCACGGATGGCGAGCTACTCCGCGTCTACTACGGCCAGGGCAAATCCGGCTTTGCAGATGCAGCGGCCATGCCGGCTCCCTCGATGGAACATGGCTCCACGCGCCTGCTCTTCTGGGACGGCACCGAGGCCCTATACGTTGCCGACATGACGGGTGACGGTCTTACCGACATCGTCAGAATCCGGCACGCAGAAGTGTGCTACTGGCCCAGCCTTGGGTACGGGCGGTTTGGGCACAAAGTGGTCATGCAGAATTCCCCCACATTCGACCATCAGGAGCTTTTTGACCAGTCCCTCCTAAGGCTGGCCGACGTGGACGGCTCTGGCACGACAGACCTCGTGTACCTCGGCGGCCGCACGGCTATGATATACCACAATCTCGCCGGCAACGGCTTCACGGCGTCCGCCATCCACGGCTTCCCCTCTGTCAACAGAACCTCGAATGTACAGGTGGTCGACCTTCTTGGAAAGGGGACCGCTTGTCTCGTGTGGTCGTCGAAGCTGCCGAGCGACGCAGGTCGGCAGATCCGCTACCTCGAACTGATGGACGAAAAGCCGTATCTCCTCGTCAAGGTGGAAAACAACACGGGGATCGAGACGCGTCTCACGTACAGAAGCTCGAGTCTATTCTATGCGCGGGACAAAAAAGCCGGCCGTCCTTGGCTGTCGCATCTCCCCTTTCCGGTCCACTGTGTCGAGAGATCCGAGACCGTGGATCGGATCAGCGGCAACATTTTTATGACGCGTTACGCGTACCACGATGGCTACTTCGACGGTGTGGAGCGTGAGTTCCGCGGGTTCGGCATGGTCGAGAGCTGGGATACGGAGCACTATGCGAACCTCGAGACCCACGAGAGGCAGCACGCCAACATCAACAAGGCATCGCATATCCCGCCTCTGCTGACCCGGGCGTGGTATCACAACGGGCAGTATCAGAACGGCTGCTGCCCCGCGACGTACTACAAGCACCAGTACTATCGCGACCTTGGTCTGCATCCGGGTCTGGTCGACATGGACCTCTCAGACGCGGCCCTGCCTACTTCCATCCGGGTGCCGGGGGGAGACGTGCGCCATAGGCTCAGCCTCCAGGAACAACAAGAGGCATACCGGGCCCTGAAGGGCTCCCCCCTCCGGTCGGAAGCGTACTCCCTCGACGGCACCGCTCTGGAAAAGATCCCCGTCTCCGTCACGGAGGCCGGCTACAGCCTGGAGCAGCGGCAGCCCCTTGGCCGCAACAAGCACGCCGTCTTCATGGCTCACACCAAGCAGTCGCTGGACATTCTCTACGATCGTAAGCTATTCCGGGTCGGGAAGGATATGCGACTCGACCCAAGGATTCAGCAGACCCTCAGCTTGGAGACGGATTTCTTCGGGAATCCCATTAGGGAGCTAGCCGTAAACTACGGGCGGCGGTATGACGACCTCAACCCGATGCTGACAGAGGTGGACCGCGAGAAACAGCGGCGAGCGTACGCCATGTTGACGGAAACGTCATACACCAACAAGATCGACACGGAGGCGGCTTACGTCCTGCCTGCCGTCGCCGAGTCTGCTACGTACGAAGTCATCAACATCATGTCCATCGCGGACAAGCGCTGGGTCTCTTTCGACACGGCCCGCCGCACGGCTGCCGAGCTTTCCTCCGGCAACTGTGATGTTCCTTTCGAAAACTTTGACGGGCCCTACCCCTCCGCAGTGCGGCCGTACCGGCGCATGACCAAGAAGTCT
>Ga0247777_1000415_pt1 | contig 11937 bp, 11 predicted proteins | sample UWRJL154409C5_FD_179937 | JGI IMG/M metagenome (GOLD analysis project Ga0247777, IMG submission 179937) | Plant litter microbial communities from Arlington Agricultural Research Station in Wisconsin, United States - UWRJ-L154-409C-5 | ecosystem: Environmental > Terrestrial > Plant litter >...
GCGGGCGGTGTCGCTCCCAAGCCGCCTGTCTCCGATCCTCTCCGTTAGGCGGCCGTGAGCCGCGCTCCGCAGGTGGGGGAGGCGGTGGCGGGTATCGACTGCCATTGGTGCCACCTCTTCCGTGCCCGTCGTCAAAGCCGGAATGGGGACCGCCCACCCCTTCCAGGTGGCCCTTACCCACCGTACCGCCCTTAGGAGCCGGTGGCAGAGCCGCCTTGCGATCGTGGAACTTCCTACGGTCCAGTTCGTGCGAGTCCTCAAAAGTGGGAATGTCACTGGGGTGCGCTGGCAGCGGTGGCGATTTGAAGTAGGGATGTTGCAACGCGTCGATTGCGTTGATCCTGGCTTTCCAGTTCAGTCTGAGCAGTTCTCTGAGAAGGGACACGGCTCCCGGGCCGAATCTGCGCTAGAGTTAGCCCAAACAAACCTGTGCGCCCGAGGTGGCAACGACCTACTTCTGGAATTTGGTGGAAAGGTTGCCCGGCCGCGGACGAGGATTGAGACCCTCAGCACCGGGCAGCTGCTTCCAACCGGGCATCGTGTCATCCGTCGCCGTGCCGCAGAGCTCCCAGATGAGCTCGAGCTGATTGCTGTCGCTTTCCCCCGAGAGAATGGGCTTCCCGACCAACATCTCCCCGAAGACACATCTACCATCGGTTTCAGTACAGCGGTTCGAAGAAGCGGGAGAAGGCACACTCACCCGACGCCCCAGACGTCAATAGCTGTCGTGTACCGCTTGAGGAACAAGAGCAGCTCGGGCGGCCGGTACCAGCGAGTAACCACCAAGCTAGTATAGTCCCGCTGCCCTTCTCCGCCTCCGCATCCGGCTATGGGTACGGGTCCTTCGTACTGGCGAGCCAAACCAAAATCGGCAATCTGGAGGATCCCACGGTTGTTGATGAGGAGATTGGCCGCCTTCATATCTCGGTGCAAAATGCGGTTCTCGTGCAAATACCTCAGCCCTTCCAGCAGCTGCAGCATGTAGCATTTGATCTGGGGCTCGTTAAACCGGACGGATGGGTTTTCGAGGAGGCCAGAGAGGTCGTGATCCATGTAGGGAGTAACCATGTAGAACGTCGGGCGTTTCCGTTTGTCGGCTGCCAGGAGACAAACAGGCCGTCAGCGGCCGTTCGCCTGCCAAGCCTAGAGGGGGTCCGAGAAACATACCGCCTTTCTGATGGTGTTCTACGGCCATTTCTTCAAGCTTGAGAATGTTCTTGTGTGCGAGAAGCTTCAGGAGCTTGATTTCCCGCAGGGCGGTGATGGGAAACTAGCCAGTCAGTCTCGCCGTCGCCGGGCAACTAACCCTCTGGCTTCGAGACGTACCCCATCCTTCTCGTTGTGCATGATGATTTTCTTCAGCGCATACATGCCGCCGCTTCGTTTGAGCTTGGCTCGGTGTACCTCGCTGGTTTCCGGCCGTCAGCGGTGGCTTCTTCCAGCCGGCGATGCCGGGGGTTATCGAGGTCGGGCCTACCCAAAGGTTCCCTCGCCCAGCTTCCCTAGAAACTCGTACTCCCTAATCGAAGAACATCCCGAAAAGCTGGAGCTGGGCCGCTTGTGCTGTTGCGCAAACGACTGCGGCGAGACCGGACTCTGTGAGCCCGTCATCGTGGCCGGCGTGTGTGGGCAGCGGGAAACGCGACTGGATTCCCTTCCGGTCGAAAAGTCTATCCGCGAGGCATCAGTCGTCTCTGGCAGCCCTCGAAGCCCGGGTCAGTCAAGGCGAGGGAAAGCGTCCCGGCAATAGTGAGGAACGCTGGTGGAGAGACGAATTCTTCCTCCAAATCAAGTCGGCCGATGGGTGTTTTGTCGGCAGCTGTTGGCGGCCCGAATGTGAGATCGGCATTCCCCGTGCTATCGGGCGACCCACAGAGGTGGGTACGGAGTACCTACCTAGTCTCGGCCTGATTTCCAAGGCCGAGATTTTAGAACCCCCCAAACGCCGGCTACGCTACCACAACCTCAGACCATCATCTGATGCTATTGGAAGCTGTGTTGTCGACACCACCGCCCATTGAGCAGTTGTGCGCAATTCCTGGCCACTGTTCAGTAAGCCCTCTGTTTTACTCACTACTATGACCTATCCTCAGCTAATGTGGCAGAACAGAATCCGTAACAATGGTTCGAGCAGCGCCGACTCCTCACGTTCCCTTCGTCTACCGGTTCACAGCCAAGGCATTGGGCGCCGGAATGTGGTTCTTTGTATGTTCCACTGCCTGTGTATCTTCATTGACACCAGCTGATGCGATATCCAGATATTCTACAGAGCGAAGAAAGACGGTAGCCAGGCCCCGACGAATCTCCCGCATTGTAACAATACTGACGAGGGTGCAGGCCCGGTACTTTTGGGATGGAGGCATCCATGGGATCACCACTAGACGTACAGACAACGCTGGGGGTGTGAGAAAGGACTGGCCTGGAAGATAAATTGGCGGGACGACAGCGGAGCTACGGAAGTGGCCGATGAAGATGCCATAACTCTGTACATACGGCACGACAAATCGACAAATTAGATGCCTCTACGCTTGCCCGCCGGGCTTTTCGAACAGATAGTGCGCCACGCCCCAGGTATCTCCGCCTTCATATGCGAACAGCTCGGAGCAGGCCAGATAGAAGACCTGCCAGCGGTAGTACCACGTCGACGCGTCCTTGTCCCCGTACGTCGCGACCAGGTGCGGCCAGATGTCCGTCTTGTTGGCCACCATCCTGGACAGCCAGTGCTGTGCCTATGTCAGCTCGTTGGGTACCCGGTGGAAGGGATGTCGTACCTCGCACGTCTTCGAGTAGTGCTTTCCGTTGACCCACCAGTGGTTCTGCACCCGGAGGTCGTCCTGGAAGTACAGCAGCAAGTCGGCCGAGGGCATGGTGCCGCCCGTGAAGAAGTGCGTCGTCATCCAGCCCTCCTCGTAGTCGTATGGCGTCGTTTTGTGCGCAAAGTAGTGCACGAACAGCTTGCCGCCGGGCTTGAGGGCCCGAGCCAACTTGGCCATCAGCAGCTGGTAGTTCTTCATGTGCTCGAACAACTACCGCGCCGCACCGTCAGCGCCGCCAGCCCAGGGCTTCTTACGGGAACAAGGAAAACAAAGGGTATGTGGAAATCGCACCTCGATTGAGACGACGCGGTCAAAGCTCTCGGCCTCGAACTCGTAGTCGACGACGTTACCCGTGATGACGGTCAGGTTCTTCAGCCCGCGGGCTTCGGCCTGGCCGTCAATGTACGTCTTCTGCGTGCGCGAGTTGGAAAAAGCCGTCACGCGCGCGCCGGGGAGCTTCTCGGCGAAGTACAGCGCCGCCGAGCCCCACCCGCAGCCGAGGTCGAGGATGCGCATGCCGTCCCGGAGCTCGGCCTTCTGGACGTATGTCTCCAGCATGGCCTCCTCGGCCTGCGCCAGTGTCTCCCGGCCCGTGGGGTACAGGCACGATGAGTACTTCATCCGCGGCCCCAGGGTCCCGACCATGACGCCCGTCCCCACCTCGTAGTGCTGCTTGTTGGCGGCGGCCGTCTCGATGGCGATGGGCCGCGTCCGCAGCCGCCGCACAAAGTCCATCTTGCGCTCGTACGCGGCTGCCAGCGTCGGCGACGACGCCGTGCGCAGCCGTTCGGCCAGCTGACTGCGGATACCCATCCGGATGACGCTGTGCGGGAGGTACCCGCCGTCCAGGAGGCTGTCGGTGAGACCTTCTGTGGGGGCATGTCAGTCGAGGCGCCCGACGCAGGTGGGACGGGATGAGGGGTTCGAAGCTTGCCCATGTTGATGATGTTCATGATAATAACCGTGCCTTGCTCCCAATCAACGCCGTCACCGGATTGTCTTCCTATGTCGGTGTTTGGATCACCGAGTTTCCCGTTTATCACAACGGATCGGTAGCGGGTTGAAGGCGCTAAAGGCTAAGCACCTAGTGTGTGGCTGGGCGAGAGTGATGCGATCATCAGTCCGCTCCCGTTTCGAAGGTGGGCTCCATGCGAGCATGCCCAAGCGCAACAGCAAAACACTCCGTACTGTGCATGTGGAAGGAAGCCCTTGCGACCCGCACATTGTCCGTCGTCAACGAAATCGACACTCGCGGCATTTCAAGAGTCTTGAGAGCATCCCCATTTGCCCCTCCGTGCCCGGTAATCGGAGGACGGACCGTCCATCTACCTAGGTAGGCTTAAATGCGCATTTGCTCCTGAATGACTTTGTACTCCTTCCGCTGCTTCGCCTTTTTCGTGACGCCCGTTTTGACCGTTCCAATGAGCTTCGAAACCCGAGGGAATATGTACTTTTCGCCCAGCCACCCGGCTACCAGATACGCCACGCCCAATGCGATGATAAACATCTTGAAATCCCAGCTGACGTTTGTGAGTTTCATCAAATGCTTGAGCCAATGCGCCGGGTATAGAACCAGGTACAAAGAAATGAGAAGGGTCGTTGTGATTGTGACCATGAATGGCCCTGGGAGCGCCTGTTAGTTGTGACAGAACGAGGCGGGCTGTACTGGTGAGAGGTGGAACTTACAGCTTTCCACCATACTTGTTCGGAACGGAGGACCTCCGTTCAGAATGATGCCCGCGAATATGTACTCGAAGCAGGACACCAGAAACAGAGCCGTGTTCTCCGAGTTCTTGACATTCGACTTCTCGTGATTCACGACGGGCGGTATGAACCTGCATTGCTGGTCAGCGCCTATCACGACAAAGCTCAGCGGCGCAAGAGCATACCATGGCTGCTTTCGAACTTGAATGAACACCACGGTTTGAAAGGCAATGCATAGGCACATTTGGCTGAGCAACGGCGTTAGAACTTTCCGCGAGACCAGATTCGCGGTGGGCCGTTTTCGACAGAGTTCGGGGAAGGCCCCAGACCAGCCCACTGAAGCAAGGCGTTAGTGGCCGCCAGATCGGACATGCTCGACATGGCGGGGAACACATACTGAAGATGGCAATGGGTAGAATGAGGGCCAAGTCGATGAAGAGGAACTGCGGGTACTCGTCAGCCAAGCCTGTAACGTTACCGGGGTACACGCCCGACTACGGGACATACCTGGAAATCTCCAAGATTCGACGCCGAGGCGTACAAGAAGCTCACAGACGTGAACTGTATAGCTGAGTAAAGGCTCATGAATTTGAAACAACTGAAGCTCGTCACGAGAGCCGCTCTTCCTTCGCTACGAGGAAGCGAAGAATCAGTACCAGACCAGGCTCAACCCTGGGTAAGCTCGACAGCAGGGCACTCACCGTATCACCTGCGGCACGCAGCGAATATCGAACACTTGAGAGGTGAACGGCGCAGCTACAGATGCCTCGGCTTCAGACAGCGAGATGCCCACGTCGGCGGCCTTGAGTGCGCCGCAGTCGTTGGCACCATCGCCGCAGAAGCCACAGCAGTAACCGATGCTCTGCAGCTTCTCGATGAGTTCGTGCTTCTCGTCCGGCGACATTCGAGCGAACACTTTGCCCGACACAAGCATTCTTCGGAGAACTTCGGGCTTGGCGTAGTCGACGACCCATCGAAAGACGTCTCCACTGACGGCCACGGAGTAGTTCCTCAGGTTGGAGATGTCGTAGGGGAGCGACGCATCGCCTTCGGGGGGCGGGGGCAGGGGCTATCTATGGTTCAGCGTGACTGTGCGCAGCAATACTTCGTCCCGGCTTACCATGAGGGTATTCTCGTCGAGCTGGAAGATGCTGTTATCGATGCTTTCCCACTGAAGCTTGGAGCTTGGATCTCGAGAATGACCTGCCTCCCGCGTTAGATTCCGTAGTAGAGTTCAAGAGGGCTGAAGACACAGACCCTCCACAAAACGTGGCAAGAAACAGTGCGCCGTTTTGTCGATCATCCCACATTCCCTCGCCACGCTGATGGCGGTCAAAATGTTGTCCCCGGTAACCATGACTGTCCCGATGTTGGACTGCATCAGCTCGTCGATGACGGGCGTGGTTGTCGGCTTTAGCTTGTTCTCGAAGACGATGAAACCGACGAACTCGAGGTTGGATTCCACGTCCTCGCGCGACATCCTTTGCGCCTTGACCCAGCTGAGTCTATGGAGATGCTTGGTGGCGCATCCGATGACACGGTAGCCCTTGTGGGTGTAATGCGCGAGGAGCGCGTCGTAGTCGGAGGGGAAACTCTCTGGTCTGCATATTTCTCTCATGCACTCGGGCGCCCCCTTGACATAAATGTCACCTCCTTGCTCGCCGAACAGCCTGACGATGACACTTGCGCGTCGGAGTTGGGAGATAAACTCGAACGACTTGATCACACCGAGCTCGAAGGACGGGTGCAAGTTGCTTGCGCTCCGGAGGTCCAGGTCGTACACCATCTCGGCGGGGGGGCGCACGATGGAAGGTGACAGGCTCCCTTGCTCGTCGTCGGCCGCATCGCGGCTGCTTTCGCTGCCTTCCTCGAAGGACCAATTGGTGAACTCGAACATTTTCAACTCGAGGGGATCTCCCACCAGTTGGCCGTCGACGGATCTTAGTGAGTGACACGTCGCCATCGTGTAAAGAGCTGCCCTTTGGGTTTCGTCCGCTGGCCCGGCTTGGTTGCCCTGCGCCCGAGCGGGGACCAGAGAAGCCGCATCGGTGATTACATCCCTGAACTTGTTCGCTGTTTTCGACACCACCCTAACACCCAGCACATCAAGACCGTCCTCCGTCAGCGTCCCGGTCTTGTCGAAACACATGATATCCAACTTGCCGCCGACGTTGATGCGCTGCGGACTGATGCAGAAGATCTTCCTCTTCTTGAGCCGCGCCAGGGCGAAGCTGGTCCCGATCGACAGGGTGGCGGGCAACGCAGGCGGCACTACTATCGTGATCAAGTCGAGGGCCCGAACAATGATCAAGTGCCACGCCAACTGAAGCCGGACAAAGTTGACGAACGACGCCACAAACCCCAGTAGAGCCACACAGGCCATGACGGAGATGTACCGGAACGAGTCTCGGTAGAACTTGAAGCCCGAGGGCTTGGGGAACAGCATCGAGCGGACGAGGGCCCCCTTCGTGGTGTTGAAACCAGTCCTGACCACGATGGCCAGAGCCACCGCCTCGCCCTCTCGATCCTCGTGGGGTTTCCGAGCCCGAATTATCTTGGTGCCGCAGAATAAGAAATGGCGCGCGATTTCGGGCAGAATCGCAGGGGCGGCGAGATCCATGTTGCGCAGCGTCTCGTCCGTGGCCGGCACCTTGGAGACCGGGACCGACTCGCCGGTAAGCATGCTCTCGTTGATGATGCAGTCGCCGCTGAGAAGCAGGCTGTCGCTGGGAAACTGCTCCAGGTTCGGGTCACTGACCTCGTAGACGTCACCGGGGACGAGATCATTCGAGGATACATGACGCCAGAATCCGTTCCTGAGGACCCTGACACTGCACTCGAAGCGCGAAATCTCCCGCATCCGCTTCATATTCGCCTTCGTGTCGACGAGCTGTTGCACGATCGCAACCAAGGACATGACGAAGATGGCGAAGGCATAGTAATAGTACTCGTCCAAGGACCACAGGACGAGGCTCGCTATTTGGAAGACGTAGAAGGGATGAAAGACCTCGTCCACCAGGAGGCTGAATATGGACTTTTCTTCGATGTCGATCAAGTTGGTGCCGAAGACCAGATCCCTGTGGCTCTTCTCCTCGCTGTCGACGCCGGCGCGGAGTGCGCGCACGTCGGTCCAGGTTGGGTCTTTCCACCCGTTGCAAATCAGAAACTTATCCTGTAGCGGGTGGAAGTAGAAGCGGATGTAGCGGTAGTTCAATGTCCGGAGGTACGTGAGGATAGGATCGTGCTCGTCTTCGGCCATATAGGAAGAAAGCTTTCCGGGGGAGCCGAAGACGGCCGAAAGGGGCCGTCCATACGGTTTGCTCTGGACCCTAAGGATCGCCATCTCGCCCCACTGGTTCTCGATGACGGTCCAGGTGCAGTCTCGCAAGGCGCATGGCTCCCCCACGAGTCGCACATGCCAGCGAGGAAGCCATCGAAACAAGAGCCAGCCCAAACCCAGGGTAGCGACACAGATAAAGAGGTATGCTGCGAAGCCGACTTTGCTGGTGCGAAACCCGGCGAGAACGACGGTGAGGTCTTCGTTGATCATGTAGGTTTTCTGGCTGAAGCGCCCTCCGCCTGGGGCAGTAGTCAGCGTCATGGCGCTGCTCTCCCGGCGGAGCAACCGAGACCGGACAGAGTCCCTCGACCGGACAGAGTCCCTCGATTGAATTGACGCCCGCCTGTGCAAGACGTAGTCGTTCTCGTCGGAGCGGCGCTCCTGATCGGAGGAATCCTCGCCGTCTAGCGCGTCGAAGCTGAGGTCGTCCAGATCGTCGATCATGGAACCGTCATCTTGAGGTTGTGGCGATGGCTCAAGGTCGTCCGGGTAGTAGGTGAAGCTGGCGATCGAGTCTGCGCGAGCTCGGCGGTGGGCGAAAGCGGAGACGCTCGTGGGAAGGCTCTCAGCCATTGGGCCAGAGTAGAGCTGCGCGCCAAAGTCAACATCGGGGGAACCAGAGTGGGGAATTCTAGCCTACGGGCAGATACGAACCTCGTCATGTGCCATCTCCACATCTTCGAAGACGCTCGTGCGGCTCTGGTTCGAGTGCAGCCGATACAGACCACCTGCCCCGCCGGCGCGCTCGAAGGGGTCCGCCCCCGCGACCGACTCGGCGTCGTCCCCCATTTCGCCTACCGCTAGCAACCCGGGATGAGGGTGACGATGTTCGAGTGTGTCGTCGACATTGGACCTGTTGGAATAGCTATGTGGCAATAGGCATCGCGAGCATGGAGCTGGGATTGGGTAGGCAATGGTTTTCAACTCAACGAGGCATATCAAGGCAGGTACGTCGAAACTGAGGAGTCGTGTGTCTGGAGCTGCAGATAAGCCGCAGAGGTGACGTCCAGCGGTGGCTTGCGAGCCGCAGGGGCGGATGAAACTACAGCATCCGTACCAACGACTGTAGTAGCCTGCCCGAGCCGCCCTTGAATTTTATGCATCTAAGCATTGAATGCATGAAAGGGGTGTCACCGCCGCCTGGTACCGGGCTCTCGGGGGCTGGCACTTACGGAGTACTTAGGACCGTAAATAGGTACCGTAGGGATCGGGCCCTTGGGCGCTTGAGCCCCTCCAAGCGGGGCTGTTTGCACCGGGGCAGCATCGTTGAGAGATCTTCTCCGGAGTACCAGTACGTACTGTGAGGCAATAAAGACCTGCTATAGAATTGCTTCCAACGGAACGCCCAAGCTGTGGTTGTGTCTACCGAATTCCAAAACTACCTACCTAGGTACCATGTTACTACCTACACAGGAAACCTGTTACTGGACTTGGTAGCAGGTGGGCCTGCAGACAAACTCCTCTTGCCATCTGCTTCGGTCTGGGTGTCCATTTGTTCATTGCACTTTAGCAGCTACCTACCTAGGGCAGGTACCACTTACTATGATCGTTACTGAGCTACCTGATGGAGAGATGAAATTCAGGCCTATCTCTTTGGAACTCTAGGTAGGTAAGGTAGGTAGGTTCCTGCTCAGGTTGGATGGCCAACACTCCGTACTTGAAGGTACCTTTCTCAGGCAAGCCTGGTTAACTTTAGTACCCGCCGAAGGTGCCTCATACAAAAGCAGGCCGATGTCTTCCTTCCAGAGGTGGGGCGGGGTGAGCTGAGCTGCCCGTGCCAGCCCAAAAAAAATTCCTCTCCAGGCGATACACCAAGTCGCTGCCCTACCCCACCACCCTTCTTCCTCCCTTCCAACCCTTGCCCCAACAACTTTTCCCTCCTCTTTCGCGTCGCCACCTGCCCAAACTCCCAGGAGACACTGACAACCTCGTCCAATTTTGACCTTGATACCCATCTTTTCCATCGCCATGGCCGAGCCGATCCGGAATAAGCGGCCAACGGACCCGCCCGAGGCCCCGTAAGTCTCGCGTCACCAGCCGCTGACCGCCACAATCGGGTGTGACTGACACCGGGTTTCCCCACGGGTAGGACGCCTCAGAACACGCCCGCAAGCGTCGCGCCGATCTCATCGCACGCTCAGCAGCCCGGCGTTGCTAGTATCAAAGAAGGTAGGACCCTAGCGCCTGCACTCTCGGTTTGCCCTCCCGCCAACGCTGACTTCAGATGCAGAGGAGTTTGACCGCGCCGGTGTTGCCTCGATCCTGGCTGGAAACCCGAAGCTCATTCAGATGATGCACAGCAGACTCGGCTCTCTGGTCGGCCGCTCCTCGGGCTACATCGAGTCGCTTCCCCCGCAAGTCAAGCGCCGCGTCGCCGGATTGAAGGGCATCCAGAGAGAGCATTCCAAGCTCGAGGCCGAGTTTCAGGAAGAGGTCCTGCAACTCGAGAAGAAGTACTTCGCCAAGTTCACGCCCCTGTACGAGAAGCGCGCCGATATCGTCAACGGCAAACAGGAGCCGACCGATGCTGAGGTCGAGGCTGGCGACGCCAAGAAGGCAGATGACGAGGATGACGAGGATGACGAGGACAAGCCCGAAAAGCCGGCAGAGGCGGCGGCCGAGTCGAAGGAACCTGTGAGCGGCATTCCCGAGTTCTGGCTTTCCGCCATGAAGAATCAGCTCTCGCTTGCCGAGATGATCACCGACCGCGACGAGGAGGCATTGAAACACCTCATCGACATCCGGATCGAGTATCTCGACAAGCCCGGCTTCCGCCTCATCTTTGAATTCTCCGAAAATGCCTTCTTTGCGAACAAGACCGTATCCAAGACCTACTACTACCAGAGCGAAGCCGGCTACGGCGGCGACTTCATCTACGACCACGCCGAAGGTGATAAGATCAACTGGAAGCCGGATCAGGATCTTACGGTTCGCGTCGAGCAGAAGAAGCAGCGGAACAAGAGTAAGAACCTGCCTCACGAGCCTGGATGCCCGCCGTTGCTGATCTCTCTAGACACCAAGCAAACGCGCATCGTCAAGAAGACGGTTCCTACGGAGTCATTCTTTAACTTCTTCACCCCTCCCAAGCCGCCCGTGGAAGAGGACGAAGACACGGCGTCGGATATTGAGGATCGTCTGGAACTCGACTACCAGCTCGGCGAGGACATCAAGGAGAAGCTCATCCCGCGGGCCATCGACTGGTTCACCGGCGAGGCTCTCGCCTATGAGGAGATGGAGGACGAGGACGACGAGAATGAGGATGAGTTCGATGAGGAGGATGACGAAGATGATGACCTGAGCGAGGATCACGACGACGAAGACGAGTCGGAAGAGGACGAGGTAAGAATGGCCCGCGCTTTCCCGTCCCCGGTGGGAGAAAGCTAATCAAGACAAGGACGATGCCTCCAAGCCGAAACAGGAGGCCGCCGAGTGCAAGCAAAGTTAGGGCACCCGGATGACTCCTTCGTGGGGATCTTTCCGCGCTCCCTGACGGCAGCGGTGGCCGACGGACATGGCAACGACGGCCGTGTCTGTCGGACCGCTGCATCCTTCATTCCGTGGACTCTGCATTGTTTGGTAGCCCGCCGCATGGATTCGCCGCTAGACCGTAATTCGCACAAAAGAGGTCGAGGGGTTTCCGTACATGGAAGCGGTGGATCTTGCCCGCGTCGGTTCTGCGTCGGAAGCCGCTAGTTTGCCTTGTATGCTTTGAAGAAGGGCACGCGGGCTGGGCTTCGGAGCACTGGTCCTTAGAGGAGGCTCTCCTGAGCCTGGTGAGCCCGCGAAAGGGGCTGGAAGTGTTCCGCGAACGTTCGTAGTGGTTCGGCATGGGGGACGAGGCAAGCTCGCGGCTCTACGACGCAGGTAGCTTACAACATATAGCCCAAGTCTCGTTGCGCGTCTTCACGGCCCAAGAGGAGCACCAACGTAGGACCTCGGAGACCCCATTGTGAAGGACAACCTCGCCTGGCGTCCCTAACGACGTCATCGTACGTGACGCAGCATGCGCTGATGGCCGCACTGCGCTGGCTGGCTTCGACGGACTCGCATATGACCTGAGGGGGGGGGCGACTGACA
>Ga0247777_1000416_pt1 | contig 11937 bp, 16 predicted proteins | sample UWRJL154409C5_FD_179937 | JGI IMG/M metagenome (GOLD analysis project Ga0247777, IMG submission 179937) | Plant litter microbial communities from Arlington Agricultural Research Station in Wisconsin, United States - UWRJ-L154-409C-5 | ecosystem: Environmental > Terrestrial > Plant litter >...
TGAGGGGCCGGGGGGGGGGCTTACTGCTCGAATTTGGAGAGTGCCGTTTTAAAGATGCCGGCGACGTCCAAGGCTAGTCCTTCCTGCAGCTGCAGCTGCTGGCGCAGCGCGGCCACGACGGCGGGGATGCTTTGGTCGGCCGAATTGCGCAGCTGGAGCTTGGCGAGCGGCGAGGGTTGGACGTCGGGCCCGAGCGGACCCTCGCCCCGGACGCGGAAGTTGGTCGTCTCGGCACGCACGCCCGGGTCACCCGGGGCCGCGTAGACGCCGGCGGTGCCCTTAAGGCCCGTGGGCCGCGGGGGGCCGACGAGGCGCACCCAGCGACCCAGCGTGGTGATGGCGTAGAGGAATTGGGAGCAGGTCGTCATGGGGACAATGGGGTACTCTTCGTTCGGCCAGGCCAGCCACTCCTCGAAGCAGCCCTTCAGCGCCGAGCTGCATCGGTAGAACATGTCCAGGGACGATGGCCCGGTCAGGGACAGTGAGGTGAGCGTCGAGGTGAGCTTGGAGACAGACGATGCGTCGATGAGGGGTGGTTCGTACAGCCGGACGGTTGTCAGCTTGATGGACCGGTACAGGAGAACTAGAGATAGCGTTAGCGGGCAGCAAGGCGTCGGGCTCACGCGGGAACAAACTGTAGCCCTTCAAATTCTTGTCCAGAGAGGCTTCAAATCGATCCAGTTCTCCCTGGAAGGCCGCTTGGTACGCAGAATCCGGCGCACGAGGGATGGTTGCGCCGTTGTCGGCCACCGCCTCGAGTTCCTTGCAGTTGAAGTTGTGGATCCGCTCGGTGAGGTGCTGCAGCTGGAGATGTTTGACAAGGAAGGCGTCTGTCTCGAACTCCTGGGCCGATTCCAGTTCCCTCAAGCACTGTTGGACGTAGTTGGAAAACCTTAGGCTCTCAGTTCGCTGAAAGTCGACCGATATGCAGCTGGACAGGTACCAAACACCCAGGAAGATGCGCCGTTCCTCGTTCGTTCTCACCATCGGGTCCTCCGGAGTGAGGGCCAGCAGTCTCGGCTTCACCACTCTCGCCGTGTTCCGGTTGAGTCCCAAGTCTGCCACAAGGCTCATGGCCAGAGACATCAAGTTGTTCAGCTGAGTATGCTTTAGACAGTGATGGTGATACCAGCCCACAGCGACCACGATGGCTGTCTCCGAAAGTACCATGTTAGGATGGGGATTTCTACCAAAACGCCGAGGCGGGCTTGCCTTGAAGGAGTTCCAAGGACCTCTCGGAACGCAAGAGCATCCGATCCGAGACGGCCTTGGTGATTCGGTAGAGTTGACCTTGGACGTAGGCGAGGCTCGCGGCTCGAGAGGCCACCATCTTGATCGCGGTCCAAAGAAGAGGCCGCGTCGCCTCGAGCTGGGCCGGCGTGACATGTTTGTCTAGGATGACGAACTGGAAGACGGCATCAGCTTCGCACATTCGAAGGTCGGGGCTGGACCGGGGTCGAAGGCTCACAGGGAACGCAGGGCTCAGTTCTTCCCTGAAGCGGGCGAGCAAGACGGAATCAGGCTCCGGCGCCTGGGGAATCTGGCCGGCCCCCGGTCGGCCGAGACAGGAGGGCGGCGCGCAACTGTTGTACCAAGCGGGGATGGCCTGGGGCTCAGCCTCCTGATAGTCGTCGTCAAATGGGTCATGACTGGGGCTCCGCAGTTCTTGAGTGCCCTGTGCACATTAGCGAACGCAGAAGAAGAGAGAAGAGGCACCGGAAACTGACTCGGTAGGCGTCCTGGTCGGTGGGGAGGCAGCTGCACTCGGCGTCGATGGTCGAGGCAGACTCGAGAGTAAGGTCGTATTCGTTGTTGCGGACAGGAGGGAGCCGCTCGCCGTGGGACCAAAGAAGGGAGACGAGTCCCTCGAGCTTCTCTTCCAGCTTGGAGGTCCGCCTGCTAAAATGTCAGGTCGGCGATTCAGACGGCGCAGGCCGCGCGTGGACACGATCCGGCAGGCAGTGGGCGCGCGGCCCTTGAATTTGCGCTCCCAGCCTTGAGGGTGGCCGGAAACCTGCGCAAAAAGGGGCACTTACGACGGCTTGCTCGTCCTCTTCTTCCTCGGCCGGTGGACTTGGGCGAAGCATTCCTTGCCTAGTCTCTCGCACCTGGGCGGCACCGTGTGGCGTTAGCCTGTTCCCGCTTGCCGGGTGGGACCTCATCTCGGTGCCAAGCTAAAACGCTACGGGCGGGTGGGCAGGTAAAGGAGGTGGGGAGGGAGGCAAGCATCAAGGCCGGTAACAACCAACGAGCCTCCCCGTTTCGGACGATGATTTGCGAGTTGCAAGAGGCAAGACGCCATGCTGCTACCAACCTATCGCATTTGTCCCCAGGCACTTCCGACGTGCGCATGCACCTGTGGCAGGTGTTATCAGTTGGTTGCCGGAGAGGGGGGTGTAATACAAAGTACACCGTAAGTTCCTCATAGGGGGGTGGACTAGGTGGACTTGCTTTGCCTTGGCCTGCGAGCACTGCGAGCAAGCCTGGCCCCATTTGGCCATGTTCTTAGCCCTCTCCATCGCGAATTCGGGACGATTGCCGCTCGGGTTAGCCACAGTTGGAAGAATCTCCGGCTCCGGCGGGCTTTGAGGGCTCGACGTCCGGACGTCCAGCGCCTTGATGAAGCTCGCCCACCCCTTCGACCGGACCTTTCGCCGTTGAGAAAAACTCCGGTCAAAAGTCCGGCCTGCGCCACATTTCCGAGGTACCCAGAGTCGCCATGTGGCGGTGCTTTGCCGTGTCTCGGGAGGTAAGAGGGCCAAGCCACCTTCCAAGCCGGACTTTTGTCTCCAAGTCCGAGCGCAGGAGTCCGAGTCCAGACAGTTCTGAATCCTCCGGTCTGCAAACCGAAAAACGAGAAGAGTTCCCATAGGTCTCTGGTTGGTCAGCCTAAGCCATGACAGGACTAAGCCGGGCTCGAATTCAAGCCGCGGACACTTTTCGGGCACATCATCTACAAGGACGGATCGGAAGCAGAGGGAAAGTACATCAGGACAAGGGGCTGCACTCAGGCTACTCTCCTATTTACGTGGGCAGCGGCTCGTCAATGGCCGACACGTCGTTCTCGAAGCCCGTGGTGATGATGTACCCAAATTTGGCCGTCTCTTCGCATAGGGCGGCCGCTTCCATCTCTCCCCTGGCACGGTGCGCCTCCGCCGCGAACCTCAGCACCGACACGACATGGATCGTCATCAGCGACGTGGGACCTGGGCGGCGGATCGCTTCCCCAAGATCCCCTACGGACCCGTCTCCGCGAGTCGGTGGGATGAGGTAGCCGAAGTTCCTCAAGACCTTCGTGGCCGTCGCCACCACCTTGACGTGGTTCTTCCTCCCACCTACTCAGCCGTCAGCCATGCCGAACGGGGACGGGGGCAAAGTGCAGGAACGTAGATGGCTGGCGGCAGGGGGGTTAGGGGGAAGGGGGCCACGTACGATACGCCCTGATCAGCCACATCAGCGAGAACACAAGCATCAGACGGGGCAGTCCGTCGTAGACCTCGGGCTCGTGCATGTCCTCCAGCTGCCGCACCATGCGCTCCATGGTCCGGATGGCGGCGTCGGGCACGATGGAGTTGCGCGACGCCTTCTTGTGCCCGAACTTCTCCATCTCGTACAGCAGGTCCAGCCGCTTGTCCCGGCGCGGGCGCGGCGACAGGGCCTCCCCCGCGCACAGCGGGCACGCGCACTGGAAGCCCCACGGCGCGTAGCGCTCCTGGCGGGCGTCGAGGGACGACCGCACTGGGACGTACTGCTGGTAGAGTTCCTCGCCGGCGGCGATGTCGCGGCAGGCGCGCAGGATGAATATGTCGCCGACGAAGCTGCGCTGCGTGTTAGGCACGCAGCTGTGGTTGAGGTAGCTAGCGTAGCGCCACAGGCCCTTGGCCTGGACGTCGTTGGTCCGGCTGTCGGGCTTGGTCTCCTCGAGCGTGGAGACGGGGCAGCTGAAGCAGTTCTTGAGCCGGATGCCCTCGATCAGGAAGACGTCCACCACCGGAACCCCGTCGACGATGGTCCCTTCGGCCCCCGTGCGCGGGTGCTCGTCGCCGCCGAACAGGTCGAGGACGATGGTGGCGAGCGACGGGTTGTCGTACAGCTGGCGGACCATGTTGGCGAACAAGGACGCCGAGGCACGAGCTGGGATGTACTGGTTCGGCATGATGGTGGCCTTCTCCACCACGACAATGTCCCCCGACGGGATGTCCTGCGCGGCGAAGAGGCCCTGTCCGTGGTGGGGCGACTGACGAACTACCGTCTTGCCGAAGAAATTGGCATGGTCCAAGTGGACGTGCTGCGGACTCAGGGACGCCAGCATGGCCGGGAAGTCGTAGTCGCACTCGGCCTCTTCGTGCAGCCGTGCGAGACATCTCTCGTACTCTTTTCGCAGGCCGGGCGCATTCGGATTCTTCTCCAGGGCCAGCTCGAAGAAGCGGCCGCTCTCCTTGTAGTGGTATAAGCCGTAGGCCGCCTTGGCCGCGTTGAAGTAGGCCCGCCAGTCCGTCGGCGCACCCGTGAGAGACGCGAGTGCGTCGTCCTTTGCGTAGTCGTAGCGTCCCATCATCAAGTTTGTGCCAGACCTCTTCGCATACGTTGCCGCTCGGAAGGCAGCGTCCTCGCCGCCGCCTGACTCCTCCAGGGCTTCAGTATAGCTTTTTGCTGTGTCAGGCCCCTTTCCGCATCAAGTTCTTTGTGTCACTCACCAAAATACCGCTGTTGGGAAGTCCCGCTGGATGAACGCCGCGTCGCCCACGCTCCGCCATTCCTCCGCCGTCTTCGTCATAGCCGCCTCTGTGCCGGCCTTCAACTTCCCGGGGATGATGGGATCCTTGAAACGCAGCAAGAGGACGTCCGAGGGATGATCGACAGAGATTACAAAGTCGTTCTCGGCCGTCTGCTTGTAGTAGGGCTCCTTGATGGCCACGATACAGCCTTCGGGTAGGTTGGAAAGGATGGATCCATCGGCCTGGTTGTACATGGCCAACTTAACCACGTTGCCGGCTTCGTCTTCGATGAGTGTCACGGTCCCCGCCCCGCCGGTGTAGGGTGCCACGATAGTTTTTGCAATGATAGCCTCGCCACGGTGGTGTGTCTCGATTTTGAGAAGATCCAGGGGCATCTGCATCGTCAGTTTGGGTCTTAACCCGTCCAGGGCGGGATCCACCCACGATTTTCAAGTCTCGGATGGACTTCGCAGAGGCGTGGTACGCCTCCTCCATGATGGGCTGCTTCACCAGCCGCCCTGCATCTTCGTCCACCGCCTGGGCTTTCAGATACGCCTTGTGCGCTTTGAGAAGCGCATTCCGCGATTTCTTGGCCACCGGGACCGTGCCCGTCCTTGTGTTTGTCTCACCGTTCATTCTGTCAAAGGCGGCGTCGACGAGCTCGGTAAAGGGCAGACCGTGGCTCCTTGATCGATACCTAAATGTAGTCGAGCACCACCCCTCACCGCAAGCATAGTATGCAGCAATGTGGCATCTCGAGCCCGGAACCCAAAGAGCCGCATCTTAATTGGAGGATGACCACTCACATCTCATGGCAAGGCCTAGTCATGCGGGCGGAGACCCCTATTAGCCTATACCATAGGACGACGGCGCCCAGAACCTAGACCGCGGCTCCTCTTACCGCTCTCCACTGGCAGCTGTGGAGAAATCATCACAAGAGATGGGGGGAAAAAGGGTAGAGATCCCGTCAATGGAGCAGAGGTTGAAGTGTTGAAAGGGACAAGGTCGGAATTCCCACCTTTAGATACCACCGTGGATACAGAGGACAGAGGACTTACCATTCTCCCTCCCTAGGTACTTACGGAGTACAGGTAATCAATCCATGTCGTATATCCTAGTTCCCCACTCGCCGAATGCCAGTTCAACGGTCTCGGATGGCATGGGTTTCCTTCTTGATGGACGAAGACGACGTCGACGTGAGGCTGATACGCCACCTGCCAAGCTGCAACGGCGCGAACGAGGAGCGGGCCCGACCCAAAAGTGGCGGAGTTACACAGTACAGTTTTAAGTTAGCGCCACACGCCGTTTCGCGCGCGAAATTGCCGAGGAGGAAAAGGGGTGCGGGACGCCAGGGTTTCCCACGGTTGGCCAATTATCACGGATTTGCAAGGATGACTTCGCAGGGCTCGGTAGGATTTGTTGCTCTGCCCAGACGACTTGATCCTGGCGCGTCTGGTTTTCCTGATGGCCGTGCGCCGTGACCAGGGCCCGAAGTGGTTTCACCATGATTCTCGACAAAAAGAACCTCGAGTCGACAAACGAGTCCTTGCTTCGCTCCTCATCGCTGCAAGACAGACCGCGACACACACCATGAACATCCTGTATCACGGCAGGTAGAAGGTCTCCGTCGCGCCGTCGTCGACTCGGGAGCGAAGTGGACAAGGACTCATCGACGCGTCCCTCTCGCGGCCTCCACTCTACGGAATGTGGGGCATCACGAGCACCGCAGCGGGCGGTCCATCCCGCGACTGGGGCGCGACGATGTGGCGTATCTCTCTACTCCTCTTGGCTTTGCACTACCAGACGGTCAACGCTGTCGGCCCCATCTCAGTGAAAGGGACAAAGCTGTACCGCGAAAACGGTCAACAGTTTTTCATAAAAGGTGCCGTCCCGTCCGTCGCAGGTCTATTCCCTGCCTCCACTGCAGCATACATTGACAAGGCTCTCAGGGGTTGTGTACTCGCGGGGCGTTGCGGGCTCGATGGTGAGGAAGGACCCGGCGCCAAACTCCCAGTACCCCCTCTCCAGGACGCGCTCTAACGGAGTCAGGACCCTCTGATTGACACATCGCAATGTCAAATAGACGCAGGGTTGATGAAAACCCTCGGGGTGAACACGATTCGTGTCTACACTGTCGACGGATCCCGCAGCCACGACGGATGCATGCAAGCATTCGACGCTCAGGGCATATATGTCTGGCTGGAGTTATCTACTGTGCTTCACGCATTCAACAGGGTGAGTTGGGTGCATTTCCAGGCCCGGAACGAGGTGAGGCTGACTGACATGACAGATATCACCGAGCTGGACCACTGAGCTGTTCAACAACTGGACCGCTACTGTTGACGCTTTTGCAAAGTACGACAACCTGTTATCTTTCTCCGTGGGGAACGAAGTCGTCGGTGATTCGGGTAATGGATTCCGCCACACGTCCTAGCCGGGCACAGGACTAAATGAATGATCCAGACCAAACGACGCGGGCGGCGCCCTTCATCAAATCGGCGGCGAGGGACATCAAGGCCTTTCGAAACGCCAGGGGCTACCGCCCCATACCCATTAGCTACTGCGCGACGGATCTTACGAAATACCGGCAGCTCACGGCGAACTACCTCGCCTGCCCCAGCGGAGAGACCGACAGCTCCATCGATTTCTTTGGCTTCAACGTCTACTCGTGGTGCGGCAACGAGAGCTACTACACCAGCGGCTACGACAAGCTGTACGAGAACTTTCAAAACTTGGACATCCCCGTCGCAGTATCCGAATCGGGCTGTGTGGCTGGCAAGACAGGTGATCAAGACTTGTTCGCCGCTATCGCGGCCATGCTGGACCCGGTCTTCCAGGCCGTCTTCTCGGGCGCTGTGGTCTACCAGTGGATGCTAACGGTACGCAGCCGCCCCCCCCCTCCCCCGATGGCGTGCGAGACAGGCAACGTTAACAAGTCCTCTAGGAGAATATGTACGGCATCGTGTCCTACTCCGGATCCAAGGCCACAGGCTTTCCCGTCACCTTAAGCGGCTACAAAGCCCTCTCCACCGTCTTCGCCACCGCCAACCCGACCGGCACCTCCATGGACGCCTACACGCCGTCCAACTCGCCGCCAGTGTGCCCGACGTCCGACTCCTCATGGCTCGTCAACCCCAGCGCCGCGCTGCCGACCATCTTCGGCCTGCGGCTCGAGAGCGTCACGGCGCGCACGACCATTGTCAGCCGCCCCGTCTCCCAGACCACGGCGCCGCCTCCCGGGTCGACGCAGACAGGCGGCACCGACCCCTCGAAGGGAGGGGGCCCGGGAGGGGGCCTGGGAGGCGGGGCGATAGCGGGAATCGGGGTGGCCTGCGGCGCCGTGCTGTTGGGGCTCGGCATCCTCGCGGGCGTCTGTTTCTTTCGGAAACGCAAGGCTCGAAAGCTGGGCGAGAAGCCCAGCGCCTCGGACCTCAGCGACGAGCACAGAGCCGAATTGCCGGTGCCGATCGGGGCCGTCATCCCCAGGCAGGAGATGGACGCGGTACATGCCCGGCGGGCGTCGGGACGGGGGAAGTGGACGGAGGCCGACTCTCTTGCTTATAAAGAGGAAGCGTATCGGGGCGCAGTTGGGCAGGGAAATACGGTATACGAAATGGATGGCTCTGGTGTACCCATGCATTACGCCAGCGCAGAGGAACCTGCCAACGGCGACGTAGGCCCCGGGTCTGTTGAGACGGAAAGGCGGCATTTGTAGCAAGCGAGTCCCAAGTAGAGGTACCGCTTATCAGCACACGACGATTGGCAATAGGCGTTGAATACCTCGTAGAAAGAAATAGAGAGCCTATAGACCAACACTCTCAGAGAGACACTGGCGAGCTTGTGTGTCTTTGCCTCCCGTCCTACCTACTTGCATCATTCTATAAGTACTTCGGTTGCTACTTGCTCCTGTCAAACCGTCCTTGTAGATGATCACTTGAACCCAAGTCAACAACCTAAACCAGAGCGCCGGAGCGTGGCATATTTATGTATATCTCTCTGCCAGCCCCATGAGCGGGTGGTTGTGCACTGATCCACCAACCTACCTCCTACTTGGGTGCCCTGGTATACTGACACAACACAATCAAACGGGCTTTATCAAGTACTCAAGGGAGTTTCTCGCCCAAGACGACAGTACTAGTGCGTTTTCATGAGGTGAACGGTGCGATGAACTTGAGTAACTCGACCCTCAAAGCTGCAGAATTACATGACCATCCAGTGGCTGCTTCAAGCCAACAACCCGGCTTTCACCTCGCCCTTATCTACAGTACACGTGATATCCCCGCGCGCTACCGTCTTGCAGACCATCTCTAGGTCGGCATTCCCGGCCACCTTTCTAAAAAGGGGGTCAGCAGTCGTCGGGTTCCCATCAGACCCCCATGTGAAGGGAGGCCTTGACGAGTTTGACTTACCCGCAACCGAGCGTCGTGATGATGCTGACATACAAGACGTCCATCTGCGACTGCAATTCGATGACGGCGTTCTTGTCGCTGGGGATGCCCTTGATCGTGCAGCGGTAGTTCGCCCTGGACACGGTTAGCCGGAATCGATAATCGCGACCGGCTGGAGCGTCGACTTACACGAGAGAACACTTCAGGGCGTCGCTTTTCCCGGTAAGAGAGTCTGCGATGTTGAGGGTTAAGGTGCCTGACGACCCTACGGTATCTTTGGTGACGATTTTGACCTGGAGCGCGATGTCAGCTTGGCCAGGTCCGACTTGCTCAGGCAAGCTACCGAGCTGAAGGGGGCCGAAGGCGACGTACATCAGTAATGTTCCACACGGGTAGCGTTCCGCACGCTAGTTGCGAGGCAACAAGCCCCACGAAGGGCAGTATGGCCAAGGCTAGGCGTGGAAGCAGCATCTCGTCTCGGTATGGCTGGCACTGGGCGTGTCTGTGAAGGTGAAGCCAGGGAGCCTTTAGAGGAGACCTCTTGATGCTGCCAGGAAGAGCCGAAAAGGACGCGAGAGGTAGTGCGTAGACGGATTTGCGGCTATTGTTCGGCGGCTCCAATGCGGCGAGATGCCCCAAGACTGTTTAAGGGAGATGCTCTATCTACATGATTAGCCGGCGAGTAATCTGTCGCCCATCTTCGGGAGAAGTGGGGTCATCGGCAGTACGGGCATCAGTTTGCTTCCATGGACGAGGAGTTTGGTTCAAGATAGTGCCGGGTCGGCTGGAATGTTCCAGGTCTGGGTCCGTAGTGGACTTTATTGACCTATTTTCAGGGCAGTCGGTGCGTTCCCGCATTGGGTTTTCCTCTGGGCACCAGAGATATCACTGTGTAGGTAGGTAGGCAATGTATCTAGGTAGCCATGTCAAGCTGTTCGGTCTTCTCCTCGGACGATGGGCGTGCGCGGTCGTGGCGGTTACGTCGATGGTGAGCTGCTCAGGATCACGGGACATCGAACCCTGGGAGCAGCGATCGCGGCTGACTTGTGATGGATGGGCGGGGGAGTGAGCTTAGGCCTTCTCTGCCCTCACGCGGATGAGGATATAAAACCAGAGCGTGACGGCTTTCAGGGCGAAGCCCATCAGAGTCCGCTTCCTCTTGTTCCGGTAGACGGCCTCGAGGAGCCGCTCCTCCGCTTCCAGCACGGCCATGACCTCCACGGGTAGCTTTCCGCCTATCCCCCCTACGCCGGCGGCGTGTAGCACCGAGACGGCCTGGACAAGGCTGGCCACCCGGTCCTTGAGGGGCGGCTTCGGTGAGCCTGTCGCCCTCCGCTGTTTCTTGCGGCGCCGATGCGTCCGGGCCAATGACTTGACGGTAATAGTCTCTTTTTGCGCGTCCGCCAGGAAGAGCTGGAAGAAGCGTGCGTCGTGGAAGGAAAAGAGCTTGGATCGAGCCTCGGCCTCGACGGGGACGACGACTTCGGGGCTCGGTGCCCGTGGCCGTCGCATGTCGGCGAGGTCGAAGGTGCCGTCTTCGCGACAAAGGGGCCGGAGAGCATGTGCCAAGGCGTGTGCCAGCGGCCCGCTCATCTGCAAGGCCGTCACCAGTGCCGCCTCCAGTCTCGGAAGCGTAACGCCCTCCCCGTCGCGGGGCCTATCGCCGTCGGCCGTCAGCGATATTGCCGGGCCACCCTTTCGGACCGGGGCCGGTGGTACAAGGTGGCTAGACCGACGCCGGCACGATAAAGTACAGTAACAAAGTTCCACAGACAGGGCCCCGCGCCCAACTTGAGCGTACTCGTACACGGGCACGGAAGGGAGTACATACGGGATGATTATTTTACGTACAGGAAGCCGTGGTTTGCCAGAGCATTCAGGCCCGGGCATGGGCCGCGATGGGTCGTGTGGCCCTTGACGTACGCATGGTCGGCCGCCCGAATCTCGGTTTCCTCAAGTTTTCGCTGCTGCTGCTGCGGCCGGCGGCGGGGGACGACCCCCTTCAGAATTGCGGACAGGCCGAGGCGCATGCTGCAGGTGCATTCGTCGCTGCACGAAGGCGGCAAGGGGCGTGGTTCAGCTGCTGTGCGCCCTGCAGTGGTGGGACCATCGGCCCTGGCCGACGCTCGACTTTTTATAACACCACCCACCGTGGCACGGCGGGACAGGATGACAGTGGGGCATGACCGACTCTCCTCAGACGGCAAGGGGAGGCAACCGATGGTCTACTCTGTCTCAGGTGTGAACTCGTGGACGCGCTGGTCATGATGGCTTCCAAGTACGAAATGTGCCTATCCTCGGCCGTAAAGTGTGCTGCGTGACCTGGAGGCTGGAGGTCACGGTCTTGAGGCTCGACCCCGCATGGCCTGCTTTCCTCCCGAGCCTCTCAATTCCTCTGACCCTCGGCTCCTTCACTGATCCCACTGCCGCTAAGCCGTCCTCCCGCGCACATGAATACAGCGGGCTTTCGGCAACAGGACCCGCTAATGCAAGCTGTCGCTTCCAGGGTCCAAGGGTCTCACGTCATTCGCAGTTGGGCTCAGCCCTGCAGTTGCATGGCGACTCGGCCGAGCTTGGCTCCTTGGGAGGCGAGGGAGGCTCGGGAGGGAAGTGTCTTGGGTCTTTTCAGGGGGGGTTATCCACCCAATAGTGGGGGGGCACGAGCCTCTGGGACTGGCAGTTACAGTACAGTAGCCCCTGGATCCGTTGTTCCATCGCGTCTTCTCACTGGATGCCCGCCGCTTCAGGTCAGCCCGGTCAGCCGCTACGACGAGAACGAACATGCCCCGCCTGGAGCTTCGGCCAATCCCGGCAGCCTTATTCCGCCCGGG
>Ga0247777_1000417_pt1 | contig 11912 bp, 9 predicted proteins | sample UWRJL154409C5_FD_179937 | JGI IMG/M metagenome (GOLD analysis project Ga0247777, IMG submission 179937) | Plant litter microbial communities from Arlington Agricultural Research Station in Wisconsin, United States - UWRJ-L154-409C-5 | ecosystem: Environmental > Terrestrial > Plant litter >...
GCCGAAAACGCCATCCCTATCGCCGTCAGGAGAGGTAATTACGAAGGAGAAGACGGGGCACCGGGGGACGACGTACCATGCCTGAACGCCGAAGTGGCTGTGGTACCAGGACGTCCCGTACTGGGTCGCTTTCCAGGTGTATACTATGGTATCCCCCGGGGCGGTGGGGCACTGGGTGATGGAGCCCACGCCGTCTTGGTCGTTGGTCAGGTGTTGCCGTACCCCGTGGAAGTGAAGACTTGTCCCTTGGACTTCCAAGTGGTTCGTCAGATGCACCTCTGCGAGGCCCCGTCGTCAGCACGCGGTTCGACCCGAACTCGACCTTTCCCATCCGTTGGCGGCGGCCGGACTTACCAATCGTGTCGCCCCACCGGGCCTTGATCGTGGGCCCGGGTATTTGGCCGTTGATGGCGAAGACGGGCCGGGCCACTCCGTCCGGACTCATGGTCGTGCTGGTGAGGTTGAACCGGTACACCTGAGGCGGCCGGTTTGTTGTGGGCACGGTCGCGTAGTAGTCCGAAGTGATATCGAACTGGCCGTCCCAGCAAGTAGGGCTGGTGGCCGAGTGGAACGAGCAGCTGCTTTGCCGCTTTCCATACGAGGAGGGGGCTGCTTGGGCGGCCGGGCCGACGAGGCCCCAGACCACGCCGACGAGGACGGCCGAATACATGGCCAAGGAGATGGGGAACGGAAACTCTGGGTTGGCAGCGAGGAGAAAAAAGAAAAGACAGAGAGCCACAAGGCCAACGAGAGTAAGACTGAGCGAGATGGCAGGGACAGAGAGTCTCGCATCTTGGGCGTCCGCGAGGACCGGTATTTACATAGGCCGAAGGCCGGCCACCGACCGCCACCGAAGACGGGTCGAGGATGACTGCACTCGCATGGGCATCGGGGCTTTGCGGCTTCGCGGCTGCTTTGCGGCGTCGCGGCTTCGCGCGGCATCGCTCGCCGTGCACGCCACCTCCTGTATTCGTGACGAGGAGGGACGAGGAGGGCCTGAGGGTGGGATGGGGCTGACAGCCCGAACCCGGTGCCTCGACCATCCCACGTGTGCATGAGGATCAAGGCTGACCGGCTGCAGGGGAAACGCCTGCTTCTTCCGGACTGGGAACGGTCACGGTCCCTGATTGGTTCCTCTTCGAGGCCGTTACAGGCGCCGCCGCCACAGGTGTGACGCAGACGCAGCACCGCCGGGAGCGACGCCGTTTCCCAGAAAACCTACGGTACCATAGAGCCAACCAAGGTTGCCTCTCGGCGGATCGTCGGATCGACAGGCCCGGGAAACGACTCCGCCCGTTTTGCGCCGCACGCAGCAGCAACAGGACCCGTGGACTCGAACCACGGCGCGGGGTGAGGCAGGGTCGAAGAGCAGGGTCCGTGACGTAGCGTCGAGTCGCCAACGCATAATAGTTACTGTAGCAAAGCCTCCGTATCGTCTTTCGGGCCGCCAGCGTGAAAACCGGCTGTTGGGCTTTGGGCTCTCCCTCTCCCTCTCCCTCTCCCTCCTCGCCCAACTGTTGAGGATTGGCAGAGTCACGGTTTGGTGTGAGCCGCTTGACTCGGCTCGGCGGTAGCGGCAGCTATCAGTGCCGTCGGCAGAGGAGCTGATGAGATTGTATTTAGGCAGTTCAAAGATCCACAGCTGAGCTTTCTGCCCGCTGCTATTAATAAAGTACAGAGATACGGCCGCTGCCGGATTCTTGATGGACATTTCGGAGCAGCACGGTTCGCCTAGGGCGACCAAGGCACTGGCGGTCGGCGTAAGAGGCGTCATCGGGCTGTCCAACACTACCAAGGAAGCTAGGTACGCTCGGTATGGTCGAATAGGTAGGTCAGGTAGGTACGGTACCTTGGTACTTGGTTACCCGAGCATCCACGGCCTCCCGGATACGAACAGAGAGGGCGATGTCGGCCTCGCTTGTGGTTATCAGCTAGCGACGCCGTGGCTGACACTCAGAGTGAAAGCCCCTCCAAGGGCGGGACAGTGTCTTCTCGATCCGTGGTAACGTGGCTGCATACCGTACCAACTCGAGTTGTTTAAAATTGCATACACAGTAGAGAGAGAGCACGGTTCGCGAATCGTGGCGGTGCGAACCTGTCCGGGCATTCATGCAAGTCAGTGCGCGGCTGGCCTTAAGTAACGTCGACGCCTCCTGGGCGCCTCCGGCGGTCTCGTGGCGTACACAGGCCATGCAGGAAGGCCATGCGCGACCCAACCCGAGGGTCCGGCCTCGCCTACGCTGTGCCCTTCAGCAAGTAACCCCCCCTTTACGCCGCTCCCATGGTCACGAGGCAGACGTCGTCCGCGTTTGACACGACTACTGCATTTCATGCCATCTCATAACCGCTACCCAGAGGCACCTACCTATCTAAGTTGGCCTGTAGGCACCTAAGTAGTTGGCAGTTGGGACCGTGGCGTATTGTTCCAACGTCGCGGAAAGCCGGCGGCCCGACTTGAACCCCTTTTCGACTGCCCCTTTTACTTTGTGAGACGGCCACAGCTGGCACGAGCCTTCCATGACTGGGACCTCAAAGCCGCCCTTACTGCCTTTTCCCCAATCAGTCATCGATATCCCCGTTCCTTGCCGAGTTCCCTTCGGAGAACTTGGTACCTAGGTTCTAACTAGGCCATCGCCGGACGAGGCTACTTTCCCAGCTTCTCCTTGGCATCCCCCTTTTCCAGGAACAACTGCCACAACGAAGTCTCAAACGCCTTCGCTCCGCCCTTGACCTTCTTGGCCCACTCCGTCGTCAGGGCCGGCTGGGCGGCGGCGAGAAAGGCGTCGAGGTCGTCCACCTCGTGAATCGCCAAGAACCTCGGCCGGGAGACCCCCGACGACTTGTATCTTGTCGAACGGCGGTAGCCCGGAAGAGGTGCTAGGAGGTCCAGATGCTGCGCCCTCATGTTAGTACGGGGCCTGGCCCGCGCCGCGCGCCTCGGGGCTGAATGGAAGAGCGGATTGGTACCTCTTTCCGGTACCACTGGTCCAGGTCGTCCTCGCCTCCCTTCGCCGGCTCGATGTTGACGACGAGCGCGTACTTGGGCCTGGTCGTGGCCGCGCCGCCGCCCTCGTACGTCTGTTGGGGCAGCCAGTAGGTGAACACCCACGAAGACCACGTCGTCACCGGCTGCGTCTTGGTCGGCAGTGTCTCGTGGTTTAGGGGCAACTTCTCCATGTTGCCGGGCACGCTGACGAAGTTGATGTCGGGCGTGTTGTAGAGGGCCAAGTAGTTGGACGCCACCGTAAAGGCGGGCGTGGCGCCGTTGCTTCCCAACGTGTAGTTGGAGTATCGCAGCGCGATGCTTGCGAACTTGTTGGCGACCATGTCACGCACGTGAACGTCGCTGTACCACTTGTTGAACACCTCGGGCGTCAGAACGGGGTTGGAGATCCGGGCGTTGACCATCATGAGGCCCGCGACCGCGGCAGACGCGAACGCGACCATGGCGTCGGTAGCAAGCGAGCGAGGACGCTCTTGGGAGGCGTCCTCGGGGTTCTGGTGTTTCAAACTGGCCCTCGCCTGGAGCTTCGTGGTCGCGCTTGACCGCCGAAAAGGGAATGGGGATACAGTAAAGGGCGTGAAGGCGTCGTTTATACCTATACTCTCCTGACCCGATCTCCTCTTTCGGGGGAAAGTAGCCGACGTTCTGTGCTGCCGTGTGTGTTGCTGACGGACTTTCAGCCTGAATCCTCTAAAGGCCCCGGAGAGACACGAGCCCTACGCCTGGGTTTGGGAACGAAAGAAAGGTTTCACAACGCTTCCAAAGCCCGTCAGGTCGAAAGGGATGGGCTTTGCTTGCTGTCCTTGATATTCGGCACTTTCTCCCGCACCAGATCATCCAGGGGGTGACGACCTTTGGCAACTAGGCGCGGAGGCAAGTCAACAAGAAACGTACCAGAATGCTGATATATCTTTCCTGGAAAGAGAAACCACGTCGTATTTGCCTCTGGATACAGTGAGATTTCCGCTACCTCATCCTGCTTATCCCCTCGCGGCGCGTGGTCTCTCAGGACTAGTCACCACCACCGGAAACCCTCCCCCCAACCCCCCCTGGATCCTCTACGCTTCCCCCCGCACAATCAGCCTCCGCCGCCACGAGTAGTGGCCCAGCGGGTCACTTAGGAAGATGCGGACCTCGATGGGCAGCGAGGCGTCCTTGCCGCCCTCGACGATGGCGGCCTGCACGGCACGATTGGCGTTCTTGACGGCCTCGTCCTTGAAGCCGAGGTAGCTGTAGTTGACGGCGGCGCGCCAGTAGGCCTCGGCCAGGTACGCCTGCAGGTTCTCCTCCTGCAGCAGCGCCAGGTAGCGGTCGATCAGCTCCTTGGTGACCTGCCGGCTCGCGATCTCCTCGAGCTCGGAAACGATGGCGCCCAGCTCCTCCACCCGCCCGTCCGACTTGGCAATGGCCGCCAGGTCGCCGCCGCCGGCCGAGCACGTCGCGCACGCGCACGGCCGCCCCCACACGTGCTCGGCCATGGCCGCCCGCTCGGCGCGCGAGTGCAGCGGGCGCAGGTGCGAGACGGTCAGCGCCTCGCCCGGCGCCACGCGGCGCGCCACGGCCGCGCGGAAGACAAAGTCGGGCCCCAGGTGGAAGGCCACGTTGGGCCGGCAGTCGTGGCGGTAGGCGGCCGCCTCGGGGTAGTGCACGTAGTGCGCCTCGCTCGACATGGAGTTAAACGGGTCCGGCGTCACCGTGATGGGCATGCGCGTGACCATGTCCGTCGTGTTGCGCTCGCCGCGTGGGAGGGGGTCCTGCGCGTCGAAGAGCCGCCGCGTCGCACGCGGCAGGCGCTGGACGGCCGCCTCGAGCATCTTGTTGTGCTCCTCGGTTGGGATCTCGTCCAGGAAGACCTTGTTGACGAGCAGGACCGGGGCCAGGCTCGGCAGCTGGCGCCCGCGCCGCAGGCCCTCGTCGGCCAAGTAGTGCCCGTCGTGGACCGAGTAGGGCAGTTTCCCGGGCGGCTTGGGCGGGTCGATGCGGTCGATGATGGTTCGGATGTTCTGCATCTCCTCGTCGGTGCTGACGACCGAGATGCCGCGGCCACCCACGGCGTCCGCGTTGAAGAAGAGGCAGAACTCGTCCACACACGTCTTGGTCTTTTGCCATCCCTTGCGCTCCCCGGCGGCCGCGTCGGTCGCGTTGTCGCCGTACCGGGCCTCGACCTTGATTTCCTGCGATGCCAGGTCGGGGCGCTCCTCCGCGGCGCCGCCGTGCACGGTGGCGACCTGGAGGAGGCCAAAGAGGGCGGCCGAGAGGGTGAAGCGGGCCATGGCGTCTCCTAGGGGGATGGTGGGAGTGACAAGGGCTCCTACTAGTCGACAGGGTTTGGTCGATGGGAAACCACCACAACGCCTGTCGACTCTCCATATATGCCACCTCTTGCATGGCCTCCGATAGTTAGTTTCGCGCTGATGCAACGTGGCTAAACACTCCGGCACGTGCTTCGCCAGTATGTTGTCGACGGGGCTGTCGGAGATGTCCACAGGCTAATATCCCACCTGCCGGCTGCGGCTCTCTGGGGCATTTACCCGCTCTTCGATGTGGCGGACGCGGAGGATTGGGCTGGCAAGAAGACCGGAAATCATGCTTGGCACTTGTGGGTTGTTACCGCTGTCAGGGCTTATAAGGAGCTGGAGGTTGACGGTGTCGAATGTGCCACCTCTGTGGCGGCCTTTTCGCCCGCCCGCCACTTGCGTGTCACTGGCACTGTTCTGCGGCATCGATCACGACTGCAAGCACTCGGTCCCGGCTTTTCAGGACATCCCTCGTCCAGCGGCAAAGGGATGAATTCGGTGACTCCTACGGGAAAAATGAGAGAGTGGTGGTATGACGTTGTTGACAGCAGGAGGTACCGCGACGAAGCCAGTGTCCGAGTACATCTCGAAAGGAGGGTCAGGTGAAGTAGAATGAAACAAGGAGTGAGCCTATGAGAGGCGCGGGCGCGAGCAAGTCCTACACCGCACCCTCAAGGACATGCCGCCGCCGGATCCCGTCTGGGGTCCCCTCCCCCCCAGCCCAGCCCCTTGATGGCGAAGGCGTTTCCCAACTGCCATGGGAGCTCACCTCTTATCGACGATGCACAGTGTGCCGCGCCGGAGGCGACCGGCGCAGTTGATTTGGGCACAGAGGGGAGTGGGAGCCTGCCGGGGCTCAGTGGCAGCGGTCGTACCTCAGGTGGCAGACCTGCCTCAAGGCGCCCTGAAGGTCGGAGGCCTGCGCGTTGGGGACACGTCAGCGGACTTTGCTCCTCTTTCTGCGGCCCAGGTACTTAGACAGCTAGAACGTACGCCCATGGTGCCCGACTGCTTGTTCGAGTTCGTCGGCGCCGTTGGCGTCAGTAGCATGGTGATGTCAATGTTGAGGGTGGCCGAGTGGGTCCCGCACGACGAGGTGGCCTTCAGCGTCGGATCGCCCTTGAGCGTGAAGGTGTCGACATAGCCGCTGGGCAGACCGAGGTTCCACCGCGGCTTGCCAGTTCCGCCGGTGAAGGAGGCGGTACCGATGACCTTGCCCGTCACACCCTTCCCGAGAGACGCGAACCCGTTGAACTCGGTGTTGAAGACCGAGACTCTATATGGCGGGCTCGTCGTTAGAAGTCTGGATCCTATAGAGAACTCTCCGGCGAATTGGTACTTACGTGGTGCCTCGGTCGTACTGGATATTGACGACGAGCTTGCACGACTTGGCGGATTTGTCGGCGGTGAGGGGGTACGGCCCCGTGGCCACTTGGAAGGCGCTGTAGCTAACAGTGATTGTCTGGGCGTCTCTGTCAAAGTCCACGATGGCAGTGTCGTTGGGGCAGCCGGTGCCCGACGTGTAAGGTTTGCCGATGATGAAGAGGTGGGGATCGATGGCAGGGCCCCCGGCGCGAGACTCGATCGCGGCGAGTCCGTCTTCCTCGGTTTCGAAGGGGAAAGCAGAGGCGAGAGCCACAAGGAAAAGGGGAACGGCGGTCAGACGCATGTTGGGCGGGGAGGGGGCTTGCTCGACGTGTTTTGGTTGGGGAAATGCTGGTGATCGGAGAAGCTCTTCACTTGAATTGATGACGGCCAGGAGAGTTGAGCGATGTGGAGGATGACATGATGGTTTTATACCAAAACCTTCTCTACAAGTCAGGATGCCAAGGGCGTTCCGTGTAATGACCCGGTCTTCCTACCTACCTAGGTACCCTATCCCGTAAAGTCTGGTGGCGGATGGCACGCAGGCCGCCGTGCTGCTGGCTTGTGTCGATGGGGCGTCGAACATCAGTCCGCCGCGGCCAGAATAGACTGGCAACCCATCTGGCACTTCTATGAGTGGGCCCTCGTTCCGTTATTCGGACTTGGCAGAGTCAGCCGTATGGACCGCCTGGGGGAGGAGGACGAAGCTGGTAGTCAAACTACCGGAAGCAGAGCAGGCAGCAACAATGTCACCACAGGTCGTACAACGTTGATTCAGCACTTGCATGTCTAGGGCGTCGGTTCGGCTGGAAGGAAGCTGCTGGTCGTCGTATAGTTGTCGTAATGTCTCTGAGTGGTGAGGCTGAGCTGCAAGCAGCCCCCTCCCGGTCGATGTCGACTTGTCTAAAGCCGAATCCCTAGAGGTCAAACCTCTAACTCATGTAGGGCAGACGACTGGCCAACCGGGCGAGGCTATATTCTTCAAGTCCTTGTACAGATCATCACTGGAGCGGGCGGAGATGCCTTAACCGCGACGAAACGGCAGGATCGGCGCCTGTCATGATACGACTTTTGGCCGACACCTCGCGCCATACTAGTACCGCGTACAGATCCAAGCACCCGACTTGACCGTCCTTCACTGCATCCTACCTATTCTCATGGAACATGACGATCCGCGGATGCTGTGATATCGGGACGTAAACCAACGTATGGCCGATAGGTTGCGGCCCGGGAGTCTTAACGGCATGACTCCCACCCGACCGCCGGAACTCTCTTAGTACCGACCAGCCGCTAGACGGCAGGTATCTAGTTTGCAGCAAGTTAGTGTACCCAATATTACCTCGTGTACAGAACTCGCCCGTACTGATCGCGGGATGCAAGTCGTCGGGGAACGACAGGGCTGCGGTCAACATGTCCAAACCCCCTGGGCACCGTCGAGTCGTGGAAGCAAGCGTAATCCAGTCCACTCGCGACATGCCCTGCACGGCTTCACCGCACCGAAAGCAGTGACCCGGTGTGACATGCAACCCGCGCTCCGTCTTCTTTTTGGCTTCCGAGGAGAGTCGGTCTGAGCTAAGAGCCGCCGAGCTCCGAGCCCCTGGTGGCCTCGCAGTTAGTGCTTACCATCCCCCATCAAGGCGACTTCCTCGGGACGGCGCCCGCTCGCTCAACCCCTGAGGTGATGAAGGTAAGTTCTTCTGCAGTGATCTCGGACGTGGGAATCCCGAGTCGCCATACTACTGCCGACCCCTGACTCGGAGGGAGGGGAGTGGTCGAGGCTGAGAAGCTGCCGCGCGCAGCTGCGTCGTCAGATATTAGGCTGCCGGCCCCGAGGTTTCACTCGATCTTGCTGAAAGGCGATGCTGTGCTTCGGTGCGCACCAACAGCCTCACCTACTTGTGAAACCATGAGAGAAAGCCGGGATAGGGCTCGTGGTCGATCGAGGTCGGGCCATCCCGAGGGCCCGTTCATACCCACGCCTATGTCCAGCCGTCCCGCCCTAGGGTCTCTGTGAAATTATGTGGCCCCAGTGTGATGCCTGCCGGCGTTGTGGTGTTCTGAGCGGAAGCGACTTGGTGGCGACGAACGCAAGGCACCCTACTATGGACGCCGAGAAGCCCAAAACCGGTTGGAACGGCAATGCCCCGAAGCGCTCTGAAGGACACCCGGATGCCGGGACAGATGAACCGGGGTACGATCCGATTGAGCAGGCGGCGACCCCATAGGCCTGAGGGGTTCGAAGACGTAGGTACGGACCTGCGTCGATATTAAGGCGGCGGGACGGGGCCTGCTGGGGAAGCCGGTTAATATAGCCTCCGCGGCCGTCATTTCAACGCGATGGGAGATGGATCTACCCGGAACGACAGTCGACGGGGAAGAAATGTCTCGCACCGAAGTGCTATTAAACCTGGCTAATGCCGACTCCTCACCATGAAGACGACCTGGTTACGCTGGAGTTGGAGCCAAGGCGAGATTGTAAGCTGGAAATCCAACAAGCCCGAGTACGACACCTACCAGGATGGCGAGGAGCTCCCCATCTCGGTTGTCGGTGACGGCGGTGCCGCTCCTGGCAACAGCTGCCCACGGCCTGTTCCTCGGCGGCGGCCTGACCATTCTCTCTCGGAATATGCTCGATGGTACGTCATGTGGCCACCTCTGTCCGAGCCGAGGGGACGAAGACGCAACCCGGGCAGCGGGTTACTACTGACACAAAGGCCCCAACAGCTGCGCCTACCAACGGCACCGCGGCCATCCTCGTCCACCAGCCTAGCCCCTGGCTCTCGGCCGACACGGCGTGCAAGCTCCTCGGGGAGACGCCCTGGAACCCCGACACCAGCGCCTTCTCCGGCGCACTCAACGCCTCCCTCCCCTACCAGTCGCGGCTGGGCGTCTTCCCGGCCACGCAGCAGTACTGGGTGGCCAAGTCGACGGCCAACAGCACCGCCTGCCGCAGCATCGACGCCGGCGGCAAGACCGGCCCGGCCGAGTGCGCCGCCGAGCTGCCGGTGCTGTGCACGCAGAGCGCTCCCCTGTCCAACAACACCTACGCCGACAACGGCGCGGCATGGCAGGTGACGCAGGCCGTCAACCAGACGCTGGTGACGGGCTTCCGCGACGCGCACACGTGGAAGTTCCGCGGCCTGCGCTACGCCCGGCGGCCGACGCGCTTCGGCTACTCGGAGGGCGCCTACCTGGAGGGCGGCGAGATCGCGGCCGTCAGCCCGGGCGCCGACTGCGCGCAGCCCGTCGGCGAGGTCAAGAACGGCAGCAGCGAGGACTGCCTGTTCCTCAACGTCTGGACGCCGCACCTGCCGCGAATGGCCGGCGCGCGGAAGGCGGAGCTGCGGCCCGTCATGGTCTACCTCTACGGCGGCGGCTTCACCAGCGGCAGCGGCAAGAACCCCAACACGGACGGGACCAACCTCGCCTCCCGGGGCGACGTCGTGTCCGTCTCGGTCAACTACCGCGTCGGGAACCTGGGCTTCCTCGCCTTCAACGACGGCGTGCACAAGGGCAACTACGCGCTCAGCGACATGATCACGGCGTTGGAGTGGGTCAAGCAGCACATCCAGTACTTTGGCGGCGACGCGGACCGGGTGACGCTCTTCGGGGAGTCGGCCGGGGCGCAGGCGACGCACATCCTGCTGGGGTCGCCCAAGGCACGAGGGCTGTTCCACCGGGCCATCATGCAGTCCGATCCCCAGGGCTATCCGCGGGACGGCAAGTTCAGCTGGATGACGTACGACACGCTCGAGAGGGCTTACAACGGCGGCACGAAGCGGGTGCTGAACCAGACTGGTTGTCTCGGCGCCCAAGACGAAGTGGCCTGCCTCGGCAAGCTGAGCGGGCTGGACATTGTCAACCTCCCGACGAACGTCAAGTGAGTTTTGTTGTTGTTGTCCCGGCGAAGACGAGTCCCCCAGGTCCGAGACGGAGTCGTCGAGTCGAGAACCCCTTGGAACTGACCAAGAACTGGTAAAGCGGCGCCGTGATCGACGGCACCTACCTCACCGAGCCGCACCTAGTCGTCAACACGACGGGCCAAGCGTCGAATATCGCCGTCATCACGGGGTTCAACCGCGACGAGGCCGGCGTCCTCATCGACGACGCCCCCGAAAACGGTACCACGTTCGCCGCCTACGCGCCCAAGGCGTTGGCGCGCTACGGCCTGCACCCGGGCTACCTCGCGTCGCTGGCGCCGTCGGCCTTCGCCCTCACCAACGCCTCGGGCCCGGACCGCATCCTCAACGCCACCTCGGCCGTCTCCACGCTGGGCGAGTTCGGCTGCTGGGACATGGCCAAGGCGCTGAGCGGGGTGCACCACGCCGCCTTCGGGCCGACGTACGTCTACGCCTTCAACCGCACCTACCAGACGGGCGGGTACACGCGGCCGTGGTGCGTGCCGCCCAAGGACGCGGCGCACCCCGACGGCGACCCCGAGGGCGGCGAGTACTACAAGTGCCACGCCGGCGAGCAGCTGGTCACGTTCGGGAACGCGCGACGGGCCGGCCGCCCGGATCGGGACGGCCGCGACACGCCCTTCATGCGCCTCGTCGTCGACTACTGGGCGGCCTTTGCGAGGACGGGCGACCCGAACCCCGCCGAGGAGGACCTGAGCGTCCGCGGGCATTGGGACACGCTGGAGCGGGTGCGCAGCGGCGGCAAGTGGGAGGCTGTCAACACGAAGAAGCCGAGCCTGCGGCTGCTTCAATGGAACGGGAGGCAGATGCCGTTTGCCGAGATGGACGGCGGGAGGTGTCGGGCCCTGGGAATTCCTTTGGACGTCCTGGAGACGTGGTCTTGAGTATTTACTGTACCTCGTAGGCCGAGTAAGACGCGACAGGCCTGGCGGATGGCCGTTGACGCAATCCATGGAGCGTGTCACCGAAATACCATCGGAAATAGAATCTCCGCCAGCACGTACTATACACTGAGGTGCATCTCTTATACCTTCCAGGCAATATTACCCTAGCTATCGTGCCCTTGTATGGGACATGTTCTCGCCGAGGGGCTGCTTCGAGCCCGACTCACTGGACTGCTCCCACCAGCGGGCCGGACTTTCTCACCGAAGGCCCACTGGAGTCAGGGGTCTTGACCAGCTACCTCGGGGCTAGAACTCCAAGATGGCAGACCAAGCGAGGATATACTCTATGCTACCAAGGTCGGTGTGCCGTCGAGGTTGCCCAAGGGATAATGAAAGGGGTCGGGGCTCGGGGGGGGGGGGGGTTTGGCGGGGAAAAAAGGGA
>Ga0247777_1000418_pt1 | contig 11908 bp, 6 predicted proteins | sample UWRJL154409C5_FD_179937 | JGI IMG/M metagenome (GOLD analysis project Ga0247777, IMG submission 179937) | Plant litter microbial communities from Arlington Agricultural Research Station in Wisconsin, United States - UWRJ-L154-409C-5 | ecosystem: Environmental > Terrestrial > Plant litter >...
CGTAATGTCGCCTGAGCCGACAACCCTGTCACGATCCTCAACTGGGATGGTGGGCGACGACGATGGCTTTGCAAGCAGCGAGGATGTTTTGGGCTTGTAGAAAGACATGATGTTGTGTGATGGAGAAGTCCTCAGGCTTGGGAAGCGAAACCCCGATCAAGTCGATGCGTGTGGACATAAAATGAAGGCAGTGGGCGAATTTGATGAGTGAAGCGCGGGTGACGGATACACAAAGGCACCCAGGCAACAACACGATGAACAAAGAAAGGTGGCGGATACCGGGGCTATTCTGTCTCCTTGTTACGCTGGAACATTCAATTGCACCCCCTACGGTAGACAGGTAGGTTCTACCAAGGGGTGGTATTTGCTAGTCACGGATACTGGTCATGCCCTGGTTTCCTCTAGTTACTCTATGACTTGCCGCTAAAAAATAGCTGCCCTCGGTGCTTCTTCTGTGGTTTCTGAAATGGGGTCTCAGGAACTCGAGGCCTGACTCGATATCAGCAAGCCAACAAGCCTGAGGTGAAGCAGACCGAGGTGCCTCTAGCAAGAGAGGCTCGACCAAGTTGGGCTAATCACTGAGATAGTACTATAATACTAACGTTACTGAGAATTCACTAAACTCATCGTAAATAGGGGCCAGAAACAAAGACAGATTCGAACCGTGTACACAGTCAGAAAAATATTCTTTTGGCACCCATCTCTCCACTCTTGACTTAGGCGAGAGGGGGCTGCCCAAGTCCCTCGGGGTGGTGCCGTCCACAACCCGAGTTTCGAAAAGAGTCAAATAGGGAGAACGGAGAACCCGGAAGGACGGGCTGGGGATTGGAATTAGAAGCTCCGCAGTTGAGCAGGTAGTATACAGGTAACGTTAGGCAAGCTCGTAAGGTAGTTGTCTAGAACTACGTAGCGGTAGAGTAGACCTTTGGAACGAGCCCCTCCAGGACCAGCACTGTTGTGCTAGCGAGGCAGGGGTAGTACCCAGGTACTTGTCATCCACGGCGGTTCAAGTTACTTAATATGAAGCTGTGGTGATACTTAGTGATCCATGGGCTGGTTCCCCCCCCGAAACCGAGGCTAGATTTTCTAGGCATAGAATGACGGAAACTGATACTGCGTTCTCGCTCATCTTCCTCGCTCATCTGCTGTTCCGTATGCTCGAACTGGTGGTGTTTGAAGTGGTGGCGACATAAAGAAAGGAGAAGAGGAATCGAGCGAGCAGGCTCGGGGTCAACAACTTGAAACTTAGCTAGGTACTAGCTTAGGGCTTCGGTTTCCAACACTACCTTACCTAGGTACCTACCTAGTTTTGGAATCACTACTTCCCATAATATGGCTCTCTACTACTTTCCCCTCGTGGCTGAGTCGAGGTGCGATGATTGGCGGTGTACAAACTGGAATACCGGGTTGGGCTACGTGACGAGCTGGTAGTACGGCCTGGTTCCTCGACGCATAGAGCCGAAGTTGGGGGGAACCCGAGCAAGGAAAAGAGCGGTGATGTGTTTCGCCCGGGATCTTGCGCATCATTTGTCACCTGCGATCACGGCCTCAATTACGGCACTCGCGAGTGTTCCCGACTTCCGAGGAGCGATTTGTTTTTTACACGCATGGGCCAGCAGCTAGTAGCTGCTTGCGACAGAATGCAGTCCTCTGGAAGGCGTGGTGTCTGCTTTTGTGCCAGCGGAACCCGACATTTATTATTCATCGGTGGATTAGGTCGGCGCGACAGGCAACGCAGGAAGACAGCGTTGCATCGAGCGGCCTTGGATGCGGCCTTGGAGCTGTGGTGGTGCTATGGCAGAGTGCTACAAATATATCCGGCGCAATGCTGATGTGTAAAAAGGGGTGCGAGGGGTGCGAGGGGGGTGGAGGCGGGGGTCGCCTTCGAGCCCCGCGACACGACCACAGGTTGATCCCTCGCGAGAGTCACTGTCCATTGCTGCTGCCACCGAAAAGCAAGATACGACGGGCGATCGTGGCTTTCGAAGAGCACAGTGCGCTGTGCCCTCCGATCTTCAGCCTCATGCAAGAAAGAAAACCTCCCGCCCAACAACCCACAGACGTTGCGGTATCATCCGTCTGCTGTCGGGCGCCGGCCGCGCATCCGCCCTTGCCAGCGCGGGCCGGGGGGTGGGGGGGTACGCGAAGAAGGGCTCACGGGAGGAGGGGCCGGATATATGGAGACGATGGTTTGTATATATATCCGAGTGTGGTGGCAGACCACTCCGGCCGTACTCTCCATGGGCGAATCGCTTCTTCTTCCCACGTTTCTTCCTCCGTCGCTGTTGGGGCAAGGCACATTGCCACCAGCCGCACCACTGAGCGTGTCCTCGGCCCACCTCCCTTGAACCTTCGAACCGCAGGCGGATATGTCGTCGTCCTCCTCCTCCCCAGCACCGCGCCGCATCTTTTCCGCCGGCTCGTCCGCTTCCAAGGTACGTTCGGCTGCGCTTCGCTTCTTCCGGCTGATTTCCCCGTGACCCGGTAAAGAGGGTCTATTGCCGTGCGTAGGTCCCCCCAATCTAAAATGTGATGCCGTCGCCAACATGGCCAATTCGTTGCTTCATGCGAACCCTGTCGACGGCAAAATTTCCCCATCCTGCCCAGGCCACATCGTCGAACCCGGAGATTGTGCCCAAGATGCAAAGTCGTCAATATGGCGTTAATAAATCGTCCAAACAAGCGTTCGGGGGCGCCCCGCGACTGGCGGTCGCGGGCGCGTCGAGGGGTGTCGTCGTATGCTCGTCGCCACGCTGCGCTGCCTTGTTGGCTCAGAGGAAGCCCGACTCGGCCAAGACCCTGTGTCACGCACCCATCAGGTAAGCCACCGAACACGTCTGCCACTGGGACTGCCCGCAAGCAAATGCACGTCTGGAATAGTGTCTTGTGTGTCCTTGGACCCCTCCGAAGAGACCTCCGTCCAGCCCTCAGCCGACCGAGAGCATCTGGGCCGCCAGCGCCATCTGGTCGCGTGCGTTCACGTACCTCACAATCTTCTCGTCCTCTCGCTCGCGCGGCTCTACCTGCAGGCTCTTGTCGTACATCTCGTGTACGTCGCCCGCCGCCTGCATATTGCTCAATATGTAGTCCTGCAGTTCCGGGACCGGTTGCAGCGAGTACACCACGTTCTGGTACTGCTGGATGTCCCGGATCACCTCGGCCGTCTTTGCCCGCTTGGCAAAGTTGATCAGGTTAGTCTTCTTGATGATGGACGGGATGCCGTCCTCGATAAAAGTGAGATCCGTGAGATAAACGCCTGTCTCACGTCAGCCAAGAGGCCCGACCCGCCGTGCCGAGGCGCGCCCGGCATGCTTGCGCAGGGGGGGGGGCTACACACCAAAGAAGGGTATGCAAGGCGGGTTGGCAACGTGTAATGCCTCCCTGTACTCGCCAAAGTTCTTGGTGCTGGCCATCAATTTGCGCATGCTCTCCAGCGTCGCCTGCGTTTTTTGCGGCACGATGTCCCACGTCCGCTTGAGGCGCGCGATCGGGGCCGTGCCCAACGCGGAGATGATGGACGTTAGTGTGGAGAAGTTGTTGAGGCTCCGGCATTTCTGGCAACCAACCGTTAGTCGACGGAACAACCACGCTCGGGCTCGGTCCAAGCCCCGCCGCGACTTACGTCTGCCACGGCCACGAAGTGCTTGATGACCACCACTCGCTTCTTGACGTCCGATTGCGCCAGGATCATCTCGGCCACCCAGTTCGTCATCTGGTTGGAGTGTAGAATGAGGGCCTTGACGTTGGGCGCCGGATCCGGCTCGCCCTCGCCCACCTTCTTCTGCCACGTCTTGTTCAGACACTCGGTCGGCTTGATCCTGCCGTACAGGCGGCACTCGATGACGGTGAGCTGCCGCGCGAATTCCGTGACGTCGATGTCGAGGAATTTGAGCTTCTTCATGTTCTTGGGCATGATGGGCGCGGGCGTGTTTTGGTTGAGGGTCTGGATCATCCGTCTCGCGCCGATGTCCTTTCCGCTCAGCCGCTGGTCCAGGACGGCCATCAGGGGGGCCGATCCCGGTGTTTCGGTCGACTTGACCGTGTCGCGGGCGAACGTGTAGACGTCCCGTATTAGTTGCTTGGTATCCTCCAGGCTGGTGTCCTCCATCCAGAAGTTGTCGAACCAGTTCTTGATGATATTGACTACCCGGAAGCGGATCAACTTCTGCTTGCGGTCGCGCCATTGCTCGTATTCGCTTTGGTTCAGGCCCGCCGGCGGCTGGATGCCAAACCTCTTGACGAGAAGCTCAAAGAGCTCCCGTGCCGAGGTGAAGGATCGGTAGGTGAGCAGGAAGGTGTTGTTGAAATTGGAGTCGAGCTTGTCGTGCCGCGTGAGCTGCTCTACCAACGCAAGCAGCGATCCGCCCTTGACCGACCCGGGCTGAATCTTCAGATCCCACGACAGGTCGTTCTCGTGGTCCAGACGGAGGAACTCGGGCGTGTCGTCGACCGGGGGACCCTGCGGCGCGGGGTCCTCGCCCAGGAGCTTCCTGAGCTTGGAGTAGTCGCCGCCCTTGCGATACGTCTGGGCGGCAGGGTCACCCTCGCTGAAGGATTGCGACTGCATCATCTGCGGCCTCAAAATGCCCCGGGACTCGGACCGCTGGTGGGGCGCGCCGTACGGCATGGTCTCCCCACGTCTGAGCTGGTCCCGCTGGTACTGCTCCTCACGCAGGCGAGCCTCGGATTGCTGCTGAATGTTGATCTGCACCTGTTCGGAGAGGAGTTGCAGCGAGAAGCCGATGTGGGACGAATTTGTTTCGAGAGCGCGGGCGCATTGCCGCACATATTCCAGCCTGTTTTCGAGCGCCTCCCCGCGTACCTCGGCCCACTCGTCGGCCAGCGGTCCGGAAACCGCTTGGCAGCCCAGGAGCAGATCCGAGATGTTGTCGTAGAGGCTCTGCTTGTTCGTGCTGAAGTCGGCGAGCTGCGGCGTTTGGAAGCTGTTCCCCAACGAGGAGAGGTCGATCGACTCGATCATGGCGATCCAGGGCTTGAACATCTCGAGAACTTTGCCGCCCGCGGAGCAGACATTGTTGCCAATCACCTCGTGCTTGAATGGGGATATAATCTTCTCGGACACGACGAGGTTCTTGTCCAGCTCCCGTATGCTGGAAACCAACATCCGCTTCAGCTCGTCTTGTCTCTCCAGCAGTTTGCCGTCGAGGACCGCCGTCGGTTCGACGGTGCCCTCTTCGTCTTCGAGAAAATTGGACGTGATGGCATCGCGGGGCCCGAGGCCGTTGTTCTGCCAGCTGCCCCCGGTGTTGCTGCCGATGACGAAGCCGGGGAACAGGCGCGGGATGTCCTCGCCGCGTTGCTGTCGCGCGACTTCCACGTAGCTGAAGACGCCCAGCAAGACGCCGTCTGCTTCTTGTAGGCACTTTTGGACCGACTCGGCGTTCGGCCAGTCTGCTGCGGCGATGTGGGAGGAGATGACGAGCTTGGAGAACTTGGACATCATGTCTCGGAAATGAGGGTAAAGGGCCTTGTTGGTAGAGATGATGGAGGGTTGGCCAGAGTGGTTGTCGGTCGTGCCAGAACCCGCAGCCAGGAGGAGTCGCAGATGGTCCGATATGTCCTCGGCGCGGGCCACGTACTCGGATCGGTTGCCGGTCGTGATGGCATCCCGATACCGGTCGATGGCCTTCTTCATGTTGGAGACCAAGCGACTCCAGGAGAGGGGCGGATTTGTCCCGTCGTCGAAGAAGGATCGCGGTATCGTGGCGGCCGTGGGGAGGTTGAACGCGATCGCCGTGAAGGATGTCGCTACCGCCATTATGGGGGTCTGGCCGGGGGGCCCGCCGTTGGCATGATTGAGGCCCTCGGGCTTGACACGATTCCGGGGGGACTGGCCGTTCATCGAATCCAAGGACATCTGCGCGGTTACGCCGTCGTTGCCAAACGAGCGTCGGTTGGCCTGAGGAGCCGGGAGGGTCAGTCAACGCGATCGCGCAATCGGGAAAAAGAGGAGGGTGATTACCATGGAGGACCGCGATCCCATCATGATGGATTCGCCTTCCATCTCCGAGGCCGAGTTGGCTTCCGATTCCTCGTCCTCGTCCTGCGTCAGACCTCTCGCCATCATCTCGGGCGGCGGGCGCGTCCGCTCCTGCACGTTCACGTTCATGCGGTCGAGGGGTCCACTCTCCATGCCGGACGTGGGTGACTCCAGCGGCAACTCCATACTGCTTTCCCCCGTCATGGTATTGAAGTAGAACAATCTGCCGTCGGTGGTGGCCTGTGGTATCCAAAAATCGGCCCTCGACTTGCTGGCCGAGTCGGTGCCCTCCAGCGGAAGGCCCGTAACGTCGTCGGGGTCTTCGTCGTCGTCGTCGTCAAAACCCTCTTCGTAAACGTCTTCCTCGGGCTCCTCCTCGACGTGGTCGGCGACACCCACGCCATTCTGTTCCGTCTCGGGAAGCTCGTCGGGACTCGTGATGATCTGGCAGTAGTTGCTGGGAAACCAGCCACGGACGCCGTTGATGACGCCGTCCCACCAGCCGCTCTCGAGCTGGGTAATGACCTGGATGATATCGCCCTCGTGGAAGCTGAGACTGGTCCGGTCGTCGGCCTCGTAATCGTAGAGGGCGCGCACGTACATGGCGCCGGGGGGCGCGGTCCCCATGATTCCGTTCATGAGGTTCGGGGAATAGGCCGACAGGTACTTGGGCGTGTGGGCGGACCTGTCGCGGTCGACGCGGGAGCGGTCCAGCGACGTCGACCGGGCGGCGGCGGGCTGTCCCTGAGAGGCGGGCGCGCCGCTGGCGGCGGGGAGGGGAGAGTGTGAATTTTGACCCTGAGCTAGTGCCGAGACCGCCGTCTGTGTCATGAGCATCGTGATGCCGAATCAGGTCAGTCCAGCCATGCAGCCGGAGTGGGTGAGAATCTCGCAACGGGGTGCCGGCCGCACGGCAGAGGGAAACGCGACGGGATCCTCATCAATCGGCAGGCTCGCAAGTGGCGAGGGGTCGGTCGAGCGTCGACGGCAGGGCCTCGCGAGGAATGGAGGCGCTAGAGGCGGACGAGGCACTGGGGAGAGTCGCGCGACGGGCCTCGTGAGTGGTCGAGGCTGGGCGCAGTGGGCGGGTAAGCACCAGCAGGGGAAATGGGGGTGCAATTCGTCGGCCTGTCCTTTGTTGGCGGCCAGTGAGCCTCGCGAACCGTGTTTGTGACCAGAGGGCCTTGAGGGCCACCCGAGACGAGAGGACGATGGGGGGCGACGGCGACGAGAGCCGATATGATGAGTCGTGTGTTGGGAATCCAACGGCCGTGGCCTGCCCTCTACGTCGCCTGCAGGTCCCTTCGTGGTGCGGTGGTCGGGGGTGCTGGACGTTGGCCGGGGGGGATGCTGAAATCCTTTGGAACCACCCCAATCCGTCGCCTGGGCGGTGCGGAAGTCGGCGTCGGCGGGTCGAAAGGGGCGCGGCCTGTCGTCGTGTGAGGAGCGAGTCGTCGCGTCGACGGCGAGGGCTGGGGAAGGTTGGTGGGTTTTGTCAAATGCAGTTACAGTGGTGGAGGGTCTTCGAAAGGGGGGGGGGATCAACCGAATCAAGACCCAGCACGGCTGATGGCTGAAGGCCGATGGAGGGGGAACTTGAAGTTGGGAGGCAGAAGGGGGGAGCGGGGGGGCTTGCGTCCCCTTCCGTCTGGCGTTGGCTCGCAGGCCGCAGGCCGCAGTCCCCATCAGTCGGGGCCCATCCAGACAGTCTCTGCGAGGGGCGAGGGGCCCCCCGAGACGGGAAAGGCCCGAGTGGAACCTGGGGAAGGGCCACTGCCGCGGGCACGCCCACCACACCCACAGAGCCAGACCACCACCCGCACAACCGCATCACACCCTCCAAGCCGGGCAAGTAGGCAGGCAGGAGGGCAGGTACAGTAGTATTTAGCAGACTTCAAGTTGCCGGCGACAGGCAGACGGACTGACGACCGCCCGAACACATCGTTGCTCGCAGGTCAAGCTCCTCCTTTGCTCCGGTACTGTATCTTCTGTACAGTACTGTAGCCTCGAGCCTCGCTCCGAGCCTGCCTCGCTTCCAGAGTCCTCCTAACGTTATCCTCGGTCGGCATGCAGGCCAGCTGCAGGCATTAAGCTCGGACCTGCACGGATCCCCAGCCCGTTCGTTCTCTGCCCTCGGGCTCGTCTTCTCGACTCACAATTGGTGGGCTTGGCGGCCAGGCGGGCCAGGCTGTCAGTGGACATGCCGCGCCTCGCCCCGCCGTGGCCCGTCGAGCAGGAAAGATCTCACAAATCTGCGACTCGACCACAGCGATGCCGCGACCGAGCAACCGGAGCCGTTGACGCCTTGTGCGGTGTGGTCGCATCGCTGTGGGGTCCGCCGTTGACGGGCATGTCCTGGCGAGCAACCCACCGAGTCGCACCGAACTTTTCATCGGTTCGGCTATTCCCATCTTCTCCGTCATGACGGCCACGGAGCCACAACGTACTGTATGTCAGTACTGTACATACGTAGCCAACGTCGCAGGCCGGGGCCCCAAGTTTATCCACCCCTCAGCCGCCCTCCCCTCTCCACGATTGACACCGAGTCAAGTCGACACGTTCGGGGCCAAGACACACGGGCTGCCCCGCACGCCGCGAGAAACTCCGGCTCGCGACGATGACCGCGGATCTCGGGCCCGCGGGGTCCACTTGCTCACTGATGGGGTGGTTTGGCGGGAGACGGCCGAGACGGCCTCGTTCGAAAACGGCCCAGGGGGGCCAATGCGATTTGCAGGCTGCCGCCCTCCTTACCCCGTTCCGGTCCTCCCTACGCTTTTGACCATGTAACCTTGCCACAGGACCGGTCATCTTTCTGAGAAGATATTCCAATGCCCGAGCCGGTGCCGTGCGCTAGTGTTTTTAAGAACGGCCACGGCATGTTGTCCGAGGCTGCTACCCACTAGCAGACTGCGGTCAACAAACCTCGGGGCGTGATACAAGACGTCACCACAAACCGTGATTTCACCACAGTTACGCCGTTGAGACGGCTGTCCGGGCGCGGCGGCAACTCACGAAAACGGGGAGGTCGGTGCCAGTCCTCTTGTGTTGTCGTGTCCACCAGAGAGGCTGCCAGCAGTCTCCCCGGACAGGCCGGCGACACGGTGATGCGAGAAAGAATGCCGAGGATAGAGTACGAGGCCGGGTTGGCGTAACCTCCTGTCTTCTAAAGACGGGAAAGGACTTTGCGCGGACAAACAGTCGCCTCCCGCGACTAACACGCGAGCCGGCATTAGGATGCCGGTTGTGTCAGTACGACGTTGCGGGAAACAGCCCTTCAACAGCTTTCCTGTCGCACCGAGTCTTCGGTCTTTTCTAGTTGACCCTCGTCACCACCAATGGTTTGACTTGCTCCCACTACGGCGCCGGCGGATTTTTGGGTCGTGACAGGTTGATTGGCCGCCAGATACGGAGTACCGAGGACTCCCTTCCTCGAATCCTCGGGGCCCCCCTGAATGAACCCGACTCAGTTCAGTGCCCGTGGGCCTCTTCGACCCGGTATCAAACCCTGTTCCGATCGCAGCATGAAAAGAAAGGCACGGGCAGGTGGTGACCGCGCCTTCTTGATACGTCAGTCAGCGTCCCGGAAAATCCCTTTCTCATCAAGTCCCCCCTTCGAGGTGTACTCCGCATATGGGTTTTGCTCGAGACGGGTCTGGCCGAGGCTTCTCAGCTTTGCAACCAAGTAGGTAAGCAGTACCGATCCAACACTGTCTCTGTCTGGGGAAACAATGCAGACACGCCGGCCTCTCCTACAGTATGTTGTGCGGGTGTCCTTCTTTCATGGACCTCTCATCCCGGACCCAGCTTAGGGACAATGGGCATCTCGAAATATCGCTCTCGGTCTCACAACCTCCTTCTTTTGCGGACTACGCCGTTCGCTTCAGTAAAAGGCTGCTTGCAAGGCCAGTAGTCCATCCACTGAACGCTTTTGCCGCTCGATAGAGGAGAGATAACTTCTGCCGTCTTTCACTTGAGAAGGGGCAGAACAACCATGATATACCTCGTACTGTGTAGAATCTCTTTGTGTATGAAACGGGAATGACGGCTGGCACCAATCGCTGGTGGAGATCGACAGAATGGACGGTACCCCGCGGAGAATGGCCAAGGATCGGCAACCTTCTTCTTCAGGAGATCGCTTCAGGGAGCGGACGAAAAGAAACACCATGGCGTCTCAGGGTTGAGGCAGGCCCGTGGGACACTCGCCTCTCCTTTCGAAACCGGCCTCAGCTCACTATGGCTTCTCACACCTACCCAAGTGTGGCATCGCGGAAGAGGGGGGCACGGGGGGGGACCCGGCGTACTGGGTTGGCGGCGTTTCGCTAAACACGTGGGGCTTCATCCGGATTCCGGAAGCCACCCGCGAGACCGCTAATAAAACTTCATCCCTGTCCGAAAGACCCTTTCCTGGGTGGGATGCCCTGACGAGCCTGAGTCGCGCAACCGGTGAGCCGGTTTGCCAGGAGCCCGATTCGACCATTCTGAGAAAATGCAAAGAAGTACTGAGTATGAGTAGAACAAGAGGGCAGGCAAATCCGCCATCAGATCAAACCAGAACCACGATGAAACTGCGGAGTTGTATTGCCGGGCGAACCGAAAGTCTCTGCCGCCCTTGGTTGAGGTCGAGTACACAGAAGTGGTCAAAAAGCTGGGCAACGCGTGGGGTGCTTTTGTGGGAGTCGGGGACCGGAAGAGGAGGCGTTTCCATCCAAGAACACGGGCGGGCTTCCGTTCGTCTTCCAGAAATGAGGCAATAACCGGGGTATTGAACTCCCAAAGTTCTTGGAAGTTTGGGTTCTCGCCGGCTCCTGTCATGGCAATTTCATCAAGATTTTCGCTTGCCCTCACTCTGGCTGAAATCAAGGGCGTACGGAAGGCCCCAAACCTCGTGGTGAAGGGAGGAATCTGTCCCGATGTGCCCGTTCCGGGTGATATGATTCAGCTGGAGCGTCGACGTCGGGGGGACGGCTCATGGACGACGAGGATGTCCCACCCGGACGCAAGGGAGCAGAGGAATGAAGACGAGCTCCGCGAGGGGGACGACCCCTCGAAAGGCCTCCAAGCCAACCTTTCGAGAAGTCCCGCGGGGGTTTGCCACTAGGGATGGATGACGCCGACGAAGGGAGCTTCGGACGAGGAAATGTCCCAAACCAGCCTCTGGATTGACCCCTCACGCGACGTCGAAAGAAAGTAGCCCCGCATTGGATCCCTCGCGTCTGGCCGGAGTCTGTTTGTCGACCGACGCCTTTGCGAAGCGCGTTTCGTCGTCTTCCACTTGCAGTTCTTGCGGTGCCCCTGACACGAATCAGAGGCAATGATGGCGTGTCGCTTGCACCATCTGCAGACAGGAAGTCGAGCAGCAGCGAAGAAGCAAGCGTCGTCTGACCTGGCATCCGGGCTTCGGCGTGGCGAGGCAACTAGTATTGGGTGCGGACCGCCTGCAAGCACCAGCCTCACTCTCTGACGGCTCGAGCTCTGCCCCGAAAGGCCAGGGAGCAAACGCACGTTGCTGCAGGTCGGCGTCGTCCGGTTCATTGCTGGATATCCAAACACATCAATCTGGCGACCCTATTTCGGGACACGCTGCCCTTTTCACCAACCCGAGGCGGCAAGGCCTGTTCGCACCTCTGGCTGAGACAAGGTCGTCTACGCTGTGGAGCAGTCCCGGCGGTGGCTGAAGGCTGCCGTCGTTTTGATCGGGTTTGCAGCCGGTGAGGGAGACTTGGCCCGCCGACCTGGAGCTGCTGAGAGGCCGCCCCCACAACCCGCGTGACGACGGTGAAGGTCAAGTGGAGGGGATGAGGGGTCGCCATCAGACCTGAGGGGGAGGAGGGGCCGGCGAGAGGGAATATCGCCAGCTGACTCCGGGGTTCTCGGCCCAAACCACCGCAGTGAGCGTCGCGTCCGCAG
>Ga0247777_1000419_pt1 | contig 11892 bp, 11 predicted proteins | sample UWRJL154409C5_FD_179937 | JGI IMG/M metagenome (GOLD analysis project Ga0247777, IMG submission 179937) | Plant litter microbial communities from Arlington Agricultural Research Station in Wisconsin, United States - UWRJ-L154-409C-5 | ecosystem: Environmental > Terrestrial > Plant litter >...
CGGCACGCATTCGCGCGTGAAGCAGTCCGAGTACCGCTGGCAGGCCGCCAAGCAGCGTCTCGAGCGCGTCTCGCGCGAGACCGAGCGCACCTCGCGTGACGCCTACCTTGGCGTGTTGTCCGAGATCTCGCGCGTGCAGGCACTGAAGCAGGCGCTCGAGTCGAGCGCCACGGCGCTGCGCGCCACCGAGGCCGGTTACGACGTCGGCACGCGCACCGCGGTCGACGTGCTCGCGGCCCGCCAGAAGCTGGTGGGTGCGCAGACCGCCTACTCGCGCAGCCGTTACGACTACATGCTGAACGTGCTGACGCTCAAGCAGGCCGCCGGCATCCTGGACCGCAAGGCTCTCGAGGACATGAACGGCTGGCTGGAAACCCCGCCGCCGCCGTCCAATCCGCCCACCATCGATCCGAACGCGCAGGCGCCGAAGCAGTAGCTAGGGCAGCAGCGGCGCCAGGAACTCCATCAGGCGGTCCACCGCGCCGCGATTCGCTTCGATCGCCGCCCGGCCGCTCGCTCCCATCCGGGTGCGGGCGGCGGGGTCGGCGAGCAGCTCGCACACCGCCGTCGAGAGCTCGTTGGCATCGTGCACGATGCGCACCGCGCCGCTCGCGACCAGCAGTCGCGCCACGTCCGCCGAATTGAAGTTGTTGGGGCCCGCGAGCACGGGCAGGCCCACCGCCGCCGGCTCGAGCAGGTTGTGGCCGCCGATCGGCACCAGCGTGCCACCCACGAAGGCCACGTCGCCGGCCGCATAGAACGGCTGCAGCTCGCCCAGCGTATTCACCAGGAAAACCTCGGTATCACCCGTCGTGGCCGCGCCGCTGTCGCGCGTCACGAAGTTCACGCCTTGCTGGCGCAGCCAGTCGGCGACTTCGCCGAAGCGCGGCGGGTGACGCGGCACCATCACCAGCAGCGCCTGCGCAAAACGCGCGCGCACCTGTCGATGCGCGGCCAGCAGGATGTCTTCTTCACCGGCGTGCGTGCTGCCGGCGATCCACACCGGCCGGTCCATGCCCAGCAGGCGCCGCAGCGTCGCGCCCTGTGACTCGATGTTCTGCGGCAGCCGGAAATCGAACTTGATGTTGCCGACCACGTGGGTGCGATCGGGACTCGCGCCGATGGAGCGGAATCGCTCCGCATCCTGTTCGCTCTGCGCGGCGATGAAGATGCCGTGCGAGAGCGCCTGGCGGAACAGCCCGACCAGCCGGCGGTAACTCTTCACCGAGCGCGGCGAGATGCGCGCGCTGGCCATGACCAGCGGCACCTCGAGCTGCCCGCAGCGGTGATACAGGTTCGGCCAGATCTCGGTTTCGAGGATCACGGCCAGGCGCGGCTTCACGCGCGCGAAGAAGCGGCGCACCGAGCCCGGCAGGTCGATGGGCACGTAACGCACGTCGACTTCCTTGAACAACGCCCTCGCGCGCGCGCGTCCGGTGGCCGTGCCCGTGGTCACCACCAGCGGCACGTCCGGGAATTTCTTGCGCAACGCATTCACCAGCGGCGCCGCGGCCTGCACCTCGCCCACCGACACCGCGTGCACCCAGATGCTGCGGCCGCCCTGCACTTCGGCGCCCAGGCCGAAGCGCTGCGAGAAACCCTCCCAGTGGCTGCGATCGCGAAATCCGCGCATGGCCTGCGCCGCGAGCACCACGGGCGCCAGTAGATAGGCGATGACGATGTAGAGCAGGCGCATCGCCGGGTCAGACCAGCAGCGGCTGCGGCAATCCGGCGGATTCGCGGTAACCGGCCAGCAGCGAGTGCCAGTCCTGGTCGGTGAAGCTGTCGGGCGCGTTGAGCAGCGTGACTTTCTCGAGCGAGCGGTACAGCCTCACCAGGTTGTTGTCCGCCCACCAGCCGCGCCTGCGGAGCTCGCCGCGGTCGAAATCGATGATGTACACCTGCTGCGGCGTGAGCAGGATGTTGTGGGCGTTGAGATCCGCGTGGTGCACGCCGGCGTCGTGAAAACGCCGGATGCAACGCCCGATGGCGATCCACTGCGTCAGCGAGATCGGGCCGCGCCCGAGCTTCGCGGCCAGCGATTCGCTGTCCTCGATGCGCTGCGTGATGAGATCCGCGCGGTAGAACAGGCCCTGGCGCCGGTAGCGCGCCGCGATCGGCGCGGGCACCGGGAGCCCGGCGCGATACAGGTGATAGGTCAGGTACCACTCGGCGAACGAGCGGGTCTCGGACTCACCGCGCCACAGGTACGCGTCCTTTGAAACTTTTGCCATCAGGCCGCCGCGCCGGTAGTGCCGCAGCACGAAGCGCGAATCACCGCTGCGAATGAACCAGGTGGTGCCGCGCCCGAGCGCGCTGCCCTCGATGGCGTCGTGGCCGCGCCAGTATTCCGGGTCGAAGAACGCCGGCGAGAAATTGCTCGTGCGGAGGGTGTCGTATAGCATCCGGCCGCCATCGATCGCGGCTTCGCTGACTTCTGCTCCAACGGGCCAGTGGCGCCTCACTTATTCACCATGCAACCGGCCACACCGCCCGAAAAAGTCTGCCTGCTGCGTCTATCCGCGATCGGCGACACCTGCCACGTGGTGCCGCTGCTGCGCACCTTGCAGGAAGCCTGGCCGAAGACCCGCTTCACGTGGGTCATCGGAAAACTGGAAGCGAAGTTGATGAGCCTCATCCCTGACGTGGAGCTTATCACCGTGGACAAGGGTGCCGGGCTGTCTGCCTACAGCCGGATCCGGCAGGACATGCAGAGGCGCGGCGCTTTCGACCTGCTCCTGCACCTGCAGCTGTCGATCCGCGCCAGCGGCGCGGCGGCGCTGATTCCGGCGCCGGTGAAACTCGGCTTCGACAAGCCGCGTGCACGCGAGCTGCAGTGGCTGTTCACCAATGCGCGCATCGCCGAGCGCCAGCGCGAGCACGTGCTCGACAGCTTCATGGGATTCGCCGACGCGCTGCGCGTGGGCCGTGGTTCCGGCCCGCGCTGGGACATTCCGCTGCCCTCCAGTGCGCTCGCCTATGCCGAAGACCTGCTGCCGGACTCACAGCCCACGTTGCTGATCAGCGCCTGCTCGAGTCATCGGCTGCGCAACTGGTTGCCGGAACGGTATGCCGCCGTGGCGGACTACGCGGCCTGGAAACACGGCATGCGCGTCATCCTGTGCGGCGGGCCCAGCGACGAGGAGCGTGACATGGCGGCGGCCATCGCCAAGCTCGCGCGCGCGCCGCTCGTGAACCAGGTGGCCAAGGACACGCTGCCGCAGCTGCTGGCATTGATGTCGCGCGCCACCGTGCTGCTGACGCCGGACTCCGGCCCCGCGCACATGGCCACCATGGTGGAACTGCCGGTCATCGGGCTCTATGGCGCCACCAACCCCGCGCGCAGCGGGCCCTATCTTTCACGACGCTGGTGCGTGGACGTCTACGATGTCGCGGCGCGCAAGTTCCTGCACAAACCCGCGGCCGAGCTGCCCTGGACCACGAAGATCGAACTTCCCGGCGTCATGGAGCTCATCGAGGTGGGCGCGGTGACCGCCAAGCTCGATGAACTGTTAGCCTTGAGTCCCCACGAGAGGCTGTCATGAAAGATATCCAGGTGCCCATCTCTCCGGGCGAGCTGCTCGACAAGATCACCATCCTGCGCATCAAGGCGGCGCGCATGAAGGACGCCGACAAGGTCGCGAACGTCAAACACGAGCTCGGCCTGCTGGAGAAGACCTGGAAGGAATCGGGAGCCGCGGCCGTGAACCTCGGTACCGCCGAGGCGGATCTCACGCGCGTCAACGAGAAACTCTGGGTCATCGAGGACGAGATCCGCGACGAGGAGCGCGCCAAGCGCTTCGCGGAGAAATTCATCGAGCTGGCGCGGGCGGTCTACTTCACCAACGACGAGCGTGCCGCCATCAAGAAGCGCGTCAATACCCTGCTGGGCTCGACCATCGTCGAAGAAAAGTCCTACCAGCAGTACTGACATGTTCACGCGTCGACATGCCCTTTCTTTCGGCGTCGCGGCCGCGACCGCCGCCGCGCTGCGACCCTCGCGCCTGCTGGCCGCGCCCGCCGAGTTCAGGTCCATGACCGGCGACGTCAAGCCCGTGTCGCGCGACGAATATCTGTTGCGCATCGACAAGGCCCGGCGGCTCATGGCCAAACACGGCATCGGCGCGCTGCTCATCGAACCCGGCGCATCGATGGTGTATTTCACGGGCGTGCACTGGTGGCGCAGCGAGCGGCTCACGGCCATCGTGCTGCCGCGCGACGGCGAGATCGCCATCGTGACGCCGCACTTCGAAGCGCCCTCGGTGAGCGAGAGCCTGGAAGTTCCGGCCGAGCTGCGCGTGTGGCACGAGGACCAGGATCCGCTGAAAACCGTGGCGGGCATCCTGGCCGACCGCAAGGTCAAGGACCCGGTGGGCATCGAGGAGACCGTGCGCTACTTCGCCATCGACGGCCTGATGCGCGCCTTGCCCGACGTGCAGATCATGAGCGGCGCCGCCATCGTGCGCGGCTGCCGCATGGTGAAGTCGCCGACCGAGATCAAGCTGATGCAGAAGGCATCGGACATCACCATCGCCGCTTACCGCTACGCCGCGCCGCGCATCGAAAAAGGCATGAAGCCCGCCGACATCGGCGCGCTCATGAAGGCCGCGCACGAAGGCTTCGGCGCCGAACACGAGTTCGCGCTGATCCTGCTGGGCGAGGCCAGCGCCTATCCACACGGGTCCGACAAGCCGCAGTCGGTCAAGGAAGGCGAAGTCGTGCTCATGGACTGCGGCTGCAACGTGCACGGTTACCAGTCCGACATCTCGCGCACCTTCGTGTTCGGCGCGGCGCCGACCGCCGAGCAACGCAAGGTGTGGGAGCAGATGCGCCAGGGCCAGCAGATCGCCATCGAGACCGCGCGCGTCGGCGTGGCCGCCGGCTCGGTCGACGACGCGGTGCGCGCGCAATACGAGAAATGGGGATACGGCCCGGGCTACCAGCTGCCCGGCACCTCGCATCGCACCGGCCACGGCATCGGCCTCGACGGCCACGAACCCGTGAACCTGGTGCACGGCGAGACCACGCCGCTGGCGGAAGGGATGTGTTTCAGCAACGAACCGGGGATCTATCTACCCGGGAAGTTCGGCGTACGGCTCGAGGATTGTTTCCACATGGGCGAGAAGGAACCCGTCTGGTTCTCGAAGCCGCCGGATTCGATCGACAAGCCCTTCGGCTGAGCCGCCTGGTCCCGATGCCAAAGACACGACTGAAATACATTTCGCTGGCTGTGGTGGTCGCCGTTGCAGGTTGCGCGACACCGACCGGTCGATCCATCTCTCAAGGGTCTCGCCCCTTCTCGATCAGCTCCGAGCACGGCGGATTCGCGGTTCGCGGCAAGCTCGCGGGAACGCTCGAAATTCGCCCTACGGAGATAATCATCGTGGTAAACGCGGGCACCGTGGTATCGCGCTGGAAAGACGAACCTGCGGTTCGCCTGCGCCCGATGATTGCCGGGCCGACGATGGGCGACGTGGCGGAGCGGGTTGTGGAGTTCGACGCGCAACCGATCGGCGGATTTCTAAAGGACTCTCCGCGCGCGTTCACCGGGCCGATGATCTTCAGGGCCGCGACGCCCGCAAAGCTTGACCCCCGCGGTCAGTGGCTGGTCTTCGAATTCCAGCTCGAGAAGCGGCACACCACCTACGCATGTGACAGCGACAATCTTGTAGGCCCGGATCCGGCAGGCCCCAAGCGCAATGGGCTGGTTTGTTGGGCGTCTAGGTAGTGAGCTCTTGTAACCCGGCGTCGCCGGAAGACGGCTTACTTGGCAAGGATGTATTCCGCCCCGCAATACGGGCACTTCGCCCAGCCGGTCTGCTCGATGGGTAGATAGACCCGCGGGTGCGAGTTCCAGAGATACATCTCGGGCATCGGGCAGGCCAGCGGCAGGTCGTTCGAGTCGACCTTGTATTCGTTCTGCGCGTTGGGCTGGATCAGTGGTTTCTTGGTGGCTGACATGGCGCGCGGATTATAGCCGCCCCTCGACCATCGTGAAGTTCCAGATGGCGTGCACGACGGCGCGGGTTTCCCCGAATTCCTCACCCGGCACCACCGGCCCGGCGTTTTCCAGCGATAAATGGTGGGTGCGCTCGCGGTAGCTGCGGTACGCGCCGACCAACTCGTCGACCGTGCCCTGCGGCACCAGGTCGGCCGAGGCCACCGATTCGAGCTGGCGGATGGTGTCGGAAAACATGGCCACGGGGGGATGCGAGCCGGCGTACAGCAAGGCCCAGTACTGCGCCAGGAACTCGATGTCGGCGGTGCCGCCGGCGTCCTGCTTGATGTCGAACATGCCCGGCTTGGCGCGTGACAACTCCTTGCGCATGCGTTCGCGCATTTCACGCACCTCGGTGCGCAAAGTGTCACGCCGCACGAAGCGCTGCAGGATGTCCATGCGCACGTGCTCAAACCCGGCGCGCAGAGCAGGATCGCCGGCCACGGCACGCGCATGCAGCAGTGCCTGGTGCTCCCAGGTCCACGCCTCCTTCTCCTGGTACTCGACGAACGCACCGATGCGCGTGATCAACATGCCGCCCTTGCCGGAAGGACGCAGGCGCACGTCCACCTCGTAGAGCCGGCCGGCGGCCGAGTGCATGGTCAGCAGGTGCATCACGCGCTGCGCGTAACGGATGAAAAACACCTGGTTGTCGACCGGCTTGGCCGCATCGGTCTCGGCGCCCTCCATGGTGGAATCGTGCAGGAAGACCAGGTCGAGATCGGAGGCGTATCCCAGCTCGAAGCCGCCTAACTTCCCGTAGCCGACGGCGCAGATCTTCACCACGCGCCGCGCGCCGGCGTCGACGCAATACGGCACGCCGAACTGCGCCGTCATCTGCGCCCAACCGAGCTGCATGGCCTGCTCGACGATGATCTCGGCGATCTCGGTCAGGTAGTCGCTGACGCGCATCAACGGGATCTTCGCGGTGAGGTCGGCCATGGCCACGCGGAAGATGGCGGCGCGCTGGAACTGGCGCAGCACTTCGACCTGGCGTTCCGGTTCGTCCTCGGCCATGTGCGCCAGGCGCGCGGTGACTTCGCGTTCCAGCTCGGCGCGCGGTGGCGGCAATCCGCCCGTGGACGTGTCGAGCAGTTCGTCCAGCAACAAGGGATGCGAGGCGATCTGCGCCGACAGGAACTCGCCCAGCGATGCGATCTCGACCAGCTTGCGCCGCACCGGCGCGTTCTCGTTCAGCAGCGCGAAATACGCGGAGCGCGAGCCGATCGCTTCCAGCACCTTGAGCACGCGCCGCAGCACTTCGGCCTGCGATGCGCGCAGCTCCGCCGCCAGGTCGACGATGGCGCCCAGCAGGCGCGGCACCAGCGTGTCGAGCCGAGCGCGGCCGGGCGCGTCCAGACGCTTGAGCGCACTGGCACCGCGGAATTCCAGCAGCATCTGCGCCGCGGAGATGGGCTGCGAGAATCCGCGGGCTTCCAGCGCCGCCGCGAACGTCTCGGCATCGGCACCGCGCAGCCAGGCCTCGGTGATGCCGTTGACGCCAGGCACCTCGGCGCTGGCCGTGTCGTGGCGTGCGAAGATCACTTCCTGGAATGCGCGCGTGACGCGCGCGCGGTGCAGGTTCAGCTCGGCCTCGCAGGTTTCCCAATTGCGGAAACCCATCGACGCCGCGATGCGCGCGCGGGTCAGCGCGTCGCCGGGAATGGTGTGCGTCTGCGCGTCGGCCAGCATCTGCAGGCGGTTCTCGATGCGGCGCAGGAACAGGTACGCGGCCTCCAGCTCCTGCGCGACGCGCGTCGGCAGCAACTTGCCGCCGGCGAGCTGCGGCAACACGCTCAACAAGGATGGCGTCTGCATGCGGCGGTCCTGCCCGGCGCGAATCAGCTGGAAGGCCTGCACGATGAATTCGATCTCGCGGATGCCGCCCGGTCCCAGCTTCACGTGTTCGGCGAGATCGCGGCGCGCGACCTCCTTCTCGATCAGTGCCTTCATCTCGCGCAAGGACTCGAACACGCCGAAATCGAGATATCGCCGATAGACGAAGGGCCGCACGCTCTCGGCGTGGATCAGCTTCCAGGCATCGAGCCCGGTGATCGCGCGCGCCTTGATCCAGGCGTAACGCTCCCAGTCGCGGCCGTGGGTCTGCAGGTAGTCGTTGAGGAAGGCCGCGCTCACCGTGAGCGGCCCGCTGTCCCCGAAGGGCCGCAGGCGCATGTCGACGCGGTGCACGAAGCCCTCGGCGGTGCGCTCGCCGAGGATTCGAATCAGCAGGCGGCCGAGCCGCGTGAAGTAGTCCTCGTTGTCGATGCGCCGGGCGCCGTCGGTCTCGCCCTTGTCGGGAAACACGAAGATCAGGTCGATGTCGGAGGAGAAGTTCAGCTCGCCGCCGCCGAGCTTGCCCATGCCGAGCACGATGAGAGGTTGCTCCGCGCCGTCGGCGCCCCGCGGCTTGCCGTAGGTGCGGCCAAGCTCCGCGCCGGCGAAATCGACCGCCGCCTGGATGGAGACATCGGCAAACAGGCTGGTGTCGGCCAGGGTTTCCGCCGGCGAAGCCGCCCCGGCGAGCTCGCGCCAGGCGATGCGCACCATTTCCCGCTCGCGCTGCCGGCGCAGCCCGACCATGAAATCGTCCAGCTCGCCCGGGGCGCCCAGCGCCTGGGTCAGGCGTTGCGCCATTTCGCCCTGGCCCAGTGCACGGGTGAGCGCGCCCTCCTCAATCAGCCACTTGGCGAGTTCCGGGCGGCGTGCCAGCGCGTCGCAGGCGAAGTCGCTGGCGCTCACCACTGCCGGCAATGCGGCGCGCAGCTCGGGCGGTCCGCCATCGAAAACCGCCAGCGCCCCGGATTCCCGCAGGCGTGTCAGCTGGCGCTCACAGAGTGTCTCGAGGTCGGCGGTCACGGGCGCGCCACTTTACTCGAAATAGCTATTGCAGACGGCGGGCAACCGCCTACGATCATCGCCATGAAAACCCGGATCGCGATGACCTTTGCCGTGTCATTCACCCTCATCGCAGGCTGCGCCAAACAAGAACAGGTGCGCGAGATCGACTGGGCCAAGGCCGCGCTGGCGCGTAATCCTTCGATGGAGATCATCTCCACCGACGAAACGGCCGGGGTGTTCATCGTTCGCGATACCACCGACGGCTCGACCTACAAGCTGAAGCTGGAAGACCTGATCGCGGGTCCGCCGCCGCCCAAGACCGTGGCACAACCCGCGGCGCCCGCCGCGCCGGCGACACCCGAGCCCGCCATGGTGCCGGCCGAAGAAGCGGCACCTCAAACTACCGAGACGGTCGCCGCCGCGCGCCCGGGCACGGGCCAGCCGCTCGCCGAAGGCCCCGGCTACAGCATCACCAAGGGCGAACCGATGGCGCCGCCGCCCTCGCTCGAAGGTCCGGGCTACACCATCACGCGCGACGAACCGCGCGCCGCCAGCACCCAGCAGAGCACGCCGAACGCCGAGGCGATCGCATCCAATGCCGAGAAACGTACCGACCCGATCATCTGCCAGGGCGACCGGCTGATGCGCATCGACGGCGAGACCATCGACTTCGAAGGCGACGCCGTGATCGCCGAGAATGGCTGCGACCTCTACATCAGCAATGCGCGCATCCGCGCCGGCGGCGTGGGCATCATCGCGCGCCAGGCGCGCGTGCACATCGTCAACAGCACCATCGGCGGCACCAAGGGATCCTACGAAGCTTCCGAGGGCGCCGAGATCTACGTGGCGAGTTCCACGTTCGCGGGCATCGGCCGGCGCTTCGACAGCGCCACGATGAACGACCTGGGCGGCAACCAGTACAAGCTGACGCACTGAGGCCATCCCCGGTAGGATTCCCCTGTTTTCACAGGGAGATTGCATGACGTATTGCGTGGGCTGCCAGGTCAACGACGGCCTGGTGTTTCTTTCGGATTCGCGCACCAACGCCGGTGTCGATCACGTCAGTACTTTCCGAAAGATGACTTTCTTCGAGGTGCCGGGCGAGCGCGCCATCGTGCTGTTGTCCGCCGGCAACCTCGCCACCAGCCAGTCGGTCACGGGGCTGTTGCGCGAACGCGCGGCCAGCGCCAAGGCCAGCCTGGTGAGCGCGCGCACGCTCGCGGATGCGGCGCGGCTGGTGGGTGACGCGGTGCGCGACGTCCACCGGCGCGATGCCGCGGCGCTGCAGGAGCACGGCATCGAGTTCAACCCCACGTTCATCCTGGGCGGGCAGATAGGCGGTGAGCCGCCGCGCCTGTTCCAGGTGTACTCCGCGGGCAACTACATCGAAACCACGGCGGACACCCGCTACTTCCAGATCGGCGAATTCAAATACGGCAAACCCATCATCGACCGCGTGGTCCAGGCGGACACGCCGCTGCCGGCGGTCGCCAAGTGCGCGCTCATTTCCATGGATTCGACCATCCGCTCGAACCTGTCGGTGGGCATGCCGCTCGACCTCGCCATCGTGCGGCGCGATGCCCTGGAAATCGCGTTGCACCGGAGCATCGAACCCGAAGACGCCTATTTCAAAGTCATCCGGGAGGGCTGGGGCGAGTCGTTACGTAATGCGTTCCACGCACTGCCGGATCTGCCCATTCCGTAAACAGCGCACAGGTTCGGGCCTGAACTGGGACATGGAACCGTGCGGCGCGCACGTTTTGGCGCAGCGATGTTTCTTTCGCCCGAAATCAGGCGTAGCGTGCCTCTCATGAGGGAGACGCTTACAAGTCGTCGCTTTGCGCTCCAGGCGCTCCTCGCGCTCGGTGGCGGGTATTGGTCCCGCGCCGTGTTTGCCGACCCTAACATCGGCGCCCGCGTGCCCGGCAGTCCCGAAGACCTCGCCGGCAGTCTCGCCGAACCCGAACCCTTGTTTGCCGCACCCACGCGACTGGATCGCATCGGCCGCGTGATGACGCAGGTCATGGTGAACGGCAAGGGCCCGTTTCGTTTCGTCATCGACACGGGCGCGAGCCGCTCGACGCTGGCGCCGCATCTCGCCAAGAGCCTCGGCCTCACGCAGCCCGGCCGCAACGTCATGCTGAACGGCGTCACCGGCGCGGCCGAAGTGTCGACGGTGGTGGTCAACAGCCTCGAGATCGGCGCGCTCAAGTTCGAGAACCAGCATCTGCCGGTGATCTTCACCTCCATCATGGGCAACGCCGACGGCATCCTCGGTGTGGCCGGCTTCGACGATGAACGCATCGACGTGGACTTCAAGAAAGACCGCGTCAGCGTGCTCGCCTCCAACGGCCGCCGCCCGCATTACTCGCTGGTGACCACGCGCGTCGAGCGCAACGTCAACGGCCTCATGATCTTCGACATGCGCATCGGCCGCCGGCTCAAGGTCAAGGCCGTGCTGGACACCGGCGCCGAGCGCACGCTCGGCAACCTCGCGCTGCAGAACGCATTGAACAAGGGCAAGCGCAACCGCGAGCCGGTCTCGGCCGTGGTGCACGGCGCGACACCCGACATCGCCGACGGCGACGTGCAGGAAATCAAGCAGGCCAGCATCGGCGACATGTCGCTCACGAACCTGGAAGTCATCTTCGCCGACTTCCACGTGTTCAAGCTCTGGGGCCTGGACCAGCAGCCCGCGATGCTGATCGGCATGGACATGATCGGCGTGCTCGAACGCCTGGTCATCGACTATCGCCGCAACGAAGTCAGCATGTACGGCGACCGCGCCGCGTCGCGAATCGTGGCGCGCTAGACAAATCCCGCGCTGATCCCCGGCCGCTGCATTAAGCTGCGGCCCCAATGTCGACCCCCGAATTCCAACCCATCCGCGAGCTGCGCGGCGTCGGCCCGGAACAGTTCCGCGACGAGATCGTGCCCGCGCAGGAGCCCGTGGTGTTGCGCGGCGCGGTGGCCGACTGGCCGGCGGTGCGCGCCGGCCGCGAATCGCCGCGCGCCATGGCTAACTACCTGCGCGCGCTCGACAACGGCACGCC
>Ga0247777_1000420_pt1 | contig 11891 bp, 7 predicted proteins | sample UWRJL154409C5_FD_179937 | JGI IMG/M metagenome (GOLD analysis project Ga0247777, IMG submission 179937) | Plant litter microbial communities from Arlington Agricultural Research Station in Wisconsin, United States - UWRJ-L154-409C-5 | ecosystem: Environmental > Terrestrial > Plant litter >...
CGCACACAGGGCCCGAGGGACTCTCCGGCGAGTCTGGTGACCGAAGAGGCGCCTATTCGGAGTTCACTCCTACACGGTACTTGTGTAGAGGGCGAACTCCAATGACGGCTTGCTCGCTCGTAAGGTCTACCCAAACAGGATCCGGAGCCCCACCCTGGCGAGCCCGGTGAACAGACAAGCGAAAGACGGAAGCTTGACGCCCGTCCCACCCCTTCCGTAGTGGTGACGGCCGCCATCCCCACTAGCAGGCGTTGCTCCCGCCTGCCACAACAAGGAGCCCAGACACACCCGGGAAACCTTGCGCGTCTTGGCAGCTTCGCACCGAGGCCGAGACGCGGGGGATCAGTCCTCCGTCGGCGGAAGGCATTTCGGGGAGAAGGGCCCATCCATCGACCGGGACCGGGAAGGCTGTCCCTTTTCGCGACCCGTCACCTCTTCGAGGAAACAGCTGCGATCCGTGATCCGTGACGAAAGGAACTTCGTTTTCTGGCGACCAGGTTCGAGCAAGGGCAGGTGGAAACGTGCGAGGGGAACCGCCTCAGCCCGGCCGCCGACAGGGCTGGTGGGACAGGGGTTATATTCCGGACTGGCCAGCTTTGGGGATTGACGAATGAAGGCATTGTCGCTTCAGCACGCCGCGGCTCGTTTGGGCCGACTGCCGACGGGACGGCCAGCGCGTGGCATGGGCCGGGCTCGAGCCTGGTTCAAAGGCGATCAGCACGGCTGCCGGGGCGTCGGTCCAGCATGTCCCTGACAGCGCGTTTGGTATGATGACCCTGACCAGACGGCTCAACCTTCCCTCCAATGTCAAATAGCAAGCGTACCCCCTTCGTCTTCTCCCCATCTCGGCCGGGGATCCTCACGACCCTCCCCAGATCCGGTTTCCTACCTGTCTCCTTCCGTCGCTCGACTGCGGCTAACGAGACAGTTGACCACCCTGCACCCGGCCTGCAGAGGTCCAGAGTGCCTCCCCCCCCCCGATCCTCTACTCCCACATCGCGGGCGACTGAAGGGCTGGCGTCCATCCTGCAGCGATCCGCGGCCCCAGAAGTACCGGCTGTGGAACCTGGCGAGCCGGTTCCCTCGTGCAGTCGGCTACGACCTCCTCGAGGGGGGCAGTAGTGGGCGGACGTCGACCTGCCCGTCGAGCTGCACTTTGCCGTGGGCTTCGCTCTGCTGGCTGGCTGGCCTGTCCGGCCGACACTCGCTGTCCTTGAGCCCACATCCCACAAAACTGGTCGCTGGGAGACCGGGTGAGACTTGACCATTGCCAAGGTCAGAGCACAGCGGGATCTGTGTACGACATAACTCGGCTGGCGAGGTCGTCCCCTCGTTGGATGATCGAGCCGGCGACACAACAGCGGCCCTCCTGAAGTGGCCGCCTCGTCCGTCTCACGCGCCCGTTCCGGCAAGGCCCACCCCTGCGGACTGTCGTCGTACACGTCGATACGGAGGTCCGCTTCCCTCCCAATCGCCTGGTCCCCCGTCACGAGCGTCCCCACCGACAGTCCTCCCTGGTGTCGGCCGAGCCCGGCTCTCCCTCTTCCCACCCGCTCTTCCCTGGGCTCCGCCGTGGCATGGATGGGACCGTTGTGACCCGACTTGGATGAGAAAGCCCGCTCCCTGTAGCAGCCGGCAACGAAATCCGTGCCAATGGAACAGACGTTCATGACCATTCACAGTACGTGTGCGCCCCTTCTGGTGCGTGCCGGCGCTGGAGACAGCCTGTGCCGGGCAGGCGCGCGGCCAGGATCGATCCGACCTCGACTAACTCGCCTGGGAACCCAGACCTCACCCCCGACGCCAACATACTCTTTGCCTCGGAATCGATCGCCGACATCCTCGGCTACCAACCAGGCGAGGTGCACGGCAAGTCATGCTTTGAGTACTTCCACCCGGACGAGGTGCCGTTCGCACGCTCGGTCCACAGCCGCGGCGTGCTCCTGGACAAAGCCGCCGTCCTCCACTACGCCCGGGTCTTGTCCAGGGACGGCCGATGGGTCAGCTGCGAATGCTGCTTCACCGTCGTTCACGATGTGCTGGTGGCCTGTACGAGCATCTACCGCAGGGGCGAGAAGAGCGAACGTAAGTCGAGGTCTTTCTTCGTCTTCTCTGGGCTTGGAACCCGAACGAAACCATGCTAAGGACGAACAGGGCGGGCCAAGGAAGCGCCTCAGATACGCCGCCTCTTCTCGAGCTCGCCGCGGGACCCCCGCTACCACATGCTGGAGCACCTGTCGCCCAAGTTCAAGATGCCGCCCATGGAGCGGGAGCCGCGTGCCGCTCTGATCCTCAACCGCTTCACCCGCAGCTTGAACATCATGTTTGCCACCAACGCTGTCCGCGCCATCCTGGGGCTGCGGCCGGACCAGATCAAGGACACGAGTTTCTACCGATGCATCCAGGAGAACTGTCTGCCCGACGCCATCGAATGCCTGGAGCGTGCCAAGGCCAACGACTCGATCGCTTACCTGCGCTTCTCCTTCCGCGATCCCCGAGAGCCGGACGCCTTGGGCGACGACGAGATGGACGCCGCCGACGTAGAGGGCCGAGTCAGCGGCAGCACGAGCGACTCGGAGGACGGTGGAGCGCAGCTGCGGAACGGCGGCGGCATGGACCTGGACCCGGACGACAGCGACGGTCGCCATATCAAGGCCGAGTCCGACGCCGAGATGGTCGATGCCGGCGCCGACCCGCTCGGCACCGCGAACGCGACAGCCGCCGCCTCGGAGAGCGATCTGAACGCCCCGCCCCACCAGGCGCCGCTGGCGGCCAATCCTCGGCGGCCCCGTCGGCAGCAGCCGGCGCCGGCGATTGAGCTGGAGGCAGTGGTCTCGTGCACGTCGGACGGCTTGGTGGTGGTGCTGAGAAAGGCCCGGCCTCCGATCCCAGCACCCCATCCGCCGCTGCTCCCCATCGGTTTCGCCAACGGCCTCTTCGCCGCGCCTTGGGCCCAGCAGCCTATCGCGCCGTACGTTCCCCCGGACATGCTCTACACTTTCCAGTCGCCGCTGCTGCCGCAGCACATGCCCCTACGAGAAAGCGTCATGAAGGCCGGCGGCCCTCCCCTGGACCAACTCATGCGGTCGATCCGAGACGTGGCCGTCTTTGCCTGGGCCCTGGTCGGCATCAATGGTAATTTGGCCACGTACGGCCAAGGCATGCCGAGGGGTGACGCTCAGCCTCCGGACGGTCTTCCGGTGTGGGATCCCGCGGCCGGCATCGAGTCGTATCAGGGACCCGAGAACCAAGCGGCCCTGCGATGGGCCCAGGTGGACGAGAGGGCGGCGGCTCGGGCGAGGACCCAGGGGGGGTCTTACCGGCCTGTGACGCAGAGCCTCAATCATCGGCCGACTCCCGTCGCACGCTTCGCTCCTCCGCTTCCGGTCTGGCCAGGGGCCCCTGGCCACACCTACGCGCCGACGTACGACCACTCCCAACACCACCACGTGCATTTCCACCAGCAGCCACAGCAGCACCAACAGCAACGGCCGCCACAAGTGCCGTACTACGGTGGCCCCGCCCAGGAGCCCTGGCCGGAGGCGTCGGCCGCCCCTCCGTACACCCCCAGCTACGGCGTCACGACGACGCAGCCCGAGAGCCCAAAGGAGTCGACGGCGGGGGGCCACAGATATCCGTGGCAGTGAGCAACGGTGAGGGGAAGACGCTTCGGGCGCGGCCTCGGAATCTCGAATCTCGAATCTCTTTGCTTCTGGCCGGGTCACCACAGTACCGGCATGAATTCTCCCCTCAGTTGGTAGCGTCTTAGACATGGGATCACTGGCAAGTCATGGGTATGGGCGGCGGCCCCCCCGGAAGAGGGGGCGGGCCTGATCGGGGCGCTTCAGAATGGTATTAGCAACGATGTCTACGGCTGTGGACCGGAGGGGCGAGGGGCGTCCATCGTTTTTGGCAACGGGAAAAACGGTGTTGTGTCTTGGGCGGAAGAACTTTGGAGGAGGAAAATCTTGCTGCAAGACTCTGGAGCAATCCGTAGCACGAGCCGAATACCCACCAACTAGAGAGTATACAAAAACGCCATGCGGTGCCTCGAGCGATTGCATGTATCGTGGTTTTCGGTGTCTAGAGAGTGCTAGGAGGGCTGAGCCTGCGGGACGGAGTTGGAGGCAGCGTGGAATCGCCGCCCCCTGTCCAGGCGTCGCCCACTGCAGCTAAAGCTTGGGCCACCCACGCTCATGGCGTCGTCACGCGGCTTCGCAGGGGAAACGTGGATCTTTGGACGACTCCCTTTATGGAAACCCCCGTCCTCACGACGACGACTTGCCCGCAACGCGCACCGGTACTGATCGTTTTGATCGCAGCCCTCGGCCCCATGGCAACAAGATTCTCTATTTCATAAGAGAACTTCAACGGGAAACCATCCCAAACCGTAGAGATGGCTTCCTCGAGCCGGAGAGACTACGAGCAAGCTCCACAGGTGGATGACGACGACCTTATAGACCCCGATGACGGTACGAGAGACATGATCCCCCACCGCGGCACCGGTACCTTCCGTCGCCTTGCGTCCCTGGCTAACCCTCTCTTTGCGGCAGCCGATCTCAACGACTTTGACGACCCGCTAGCGACGCAGTCGTCGTCGCGCACGCCGCTGACGGGCAACATCGGCTCGTCGTCGTCGTCGTCGGGCGGGGGGCGGCCGCTCAACGAAAACTACCTCACGTCGCGCATCCCCGGCGAGGACCGGCGGGCGCCGACCAACACCATCGACGAGTCGGTGTGGGAGACGCTGCGGCGCGACCTGCTGGCGGTCTGGGGCAAGATGCGCGAGGTGCTGTACCCGCGCTACCTCTTCGGCGGCACCATGTTTGAGTCGGGCGACGGCCTGCGCGGCGCCTACGCCAACCTGCGCAGCGCCGGCCTCGCCGGCACCCGCGAGGAGCTCGCCGGCCTCGCCGGCCGCGTCCTCGACCCCGAGGCCCTGCTCAGCGGCAACCACATGACGGCCGGCCTGCGCGACTGGGACCTCTGGGGCCCGCTCATCTTCTGCCTGCTGCTCAGCCTGCTGCTGAGCTTCAACGCCCGCGCCGACCAGAAGGACGTCGTCTTCAGCGGCGTCTTCGCCATGGTGTGGATCGGCGAGGCCGTCGTTACCCTGCAGATCAAGCTGCTAGGCGGGAATATGTACGTGCCGCGCCGTGGCCCTCTCTCACACCGTCCGGCCCCCCCCCTTCTCCCCTACAACCTCCTTCCCTCCGCCAGATCACCTGCTAATGGCTCGTGCCCTTCCCAGCTCCTTTGCGCAGAGCGTGTGCGTCATTGGCTACACCCTCTTCCCGCTCGTCATCGCGGCGCTACTGTCCGTCTTCTCGCTGCCGCGGGCCGCCCGCATCCCCGTCTACCTCGTCCTCGTCGGCTGGGCGCTGGCCGCGGGCATCAGCATCCTAGGCGGCAGCGGCGTTGTCAAGAACCGTGTGGGCATTGCCGTCTACCCCCTCTTTGTCTTCTATTTGGGGCTAGGCTGTCTCTGCTTCATCAGCTAGGCAGTGGAAGACCGAGGAAAGAAGCGACGGCGCCTCTGCCAATGGAGGGCTGCCGGAAAGGGCTGCCGGAGAGGGTCTGGCATCTGGGATACCAGGTTGGTAGCGCTAACTATGTAGGTCGGAGGGCTGTATGAATCCAGTTGTGTTCGCCTGGGTAGGCCTTTGGTGCCACCTGATCTTTGACCTTGACCTGTGATACAAGCTGCCCTGATGTACTGTGGAGTTGCCCCCCACCTCCCATGAGAGATCCATCCAGCTATTATGAGTGTCGTCAGGGCAGACGGACGCCATGTCCAAATGAATGAAGAGCCCCCCCACGGGCTGTTGATTGGCCTGCAAGGAAACGTGCGCGTCGCCCTTCTCGGCCGTCCAAGGTCCCACCTTTTAGCGGGTCTCAGCGCCCCGCCTCCACTGCAGGTAATGTGCCGAAAGCTGCTGAAAGCGGTGGTGAGCAGCGAATCAAACCTTCAGAAACTCCATTGCTACGGCACCCATTTCCACACCCAACTCTAAACTTGCGGCTGACTTTGTTCTGATTGTTCACCAACCCTCAGGTATTCGTGCTCTGGCTGTCTACTCCCTAGCAGCCCCCGCGGCTTCCTGCTCTGCTCCGTCAGAGACCTGCTCCTTTCGCGCCAGCCTTCCATCTCTTCGCCGACGCGACATTCCTGCCCTTTCTCGGCGTCACCCCGCAAATCCCTTGGGCCGGTCGGCTGACCTGAGAACAATGGCCGACGACCCTCATAACACGAGCGATCTCTCCGATCCTGTTGCCAGCGAGAGCCCCCGCGAAGATGCTGAGACCAAAGCTACACGAGAAGAGCTGAAGCACGCGGTCATCTCCGACGAGGGGGACCAAGATGGGACCCACAACGAGGGGGAGGCCGCTGCCACAACTTCCCCGGCCGAGGACACACTCGAGAAGACTCCTGAGCAAGAGGTATCCGATACTGCAGTCGATCCTCTAGAGGCCCAAGTCTCGTCGCCGCGGAAGAAGCGACACCGAGAAACACCCAAGGAAGAAGACACTGCTGCTGTTGCCGCTGATGACTCGTCCAACGGGCATGCTGTCACCAGTCGAACAGATCGGGCAGAGCCCGAGAAGAAGCGTCAGCGGGACAAGACTCCCAGCGAGACGGCCGACGGCACTATTACCTTCTCCGTACGTACGCATTCCTCACCTGCCGACCAGGAAAACGAGTTGCCAACGGAAGCACTACAGTCCAAGCCGCTAGAGGCCGAGGAAGGCCCGATCGCAGGCAAAGCGGATGCACAAGACCCTACAGCGGTAGGCTCGCTACCCAAGGCTCAAGACGCCCCTGTGGTCACGTCTGCTTCAGCCTTTGCGAGCTCAGGCTTCGCTAAACTCGGCGGCTCCAACACGTCACCGTTTGGGGCCCTGGGCAGGGCGTCCAGGCCCAGCATTTTTCCCTCCTTCCCGAGTGCTCAGCCGTCCTTCGGCCTCGGATCAGAGAAGCCGGCGCCGCCGACCCTGAGTTTTGACCTAGGGGGCAAGTCGACGTCGGCGTCGGCGTCTCCGTTTGCCAGTCTCAATGGCCCGTCGACCACTTTTGGCAACAGCCCCTGGGGCGGTGGTTTCGGTGGTGGTTTCGGTGGCGGCTTTGGCGCTCCGAAGTTGACGAGTTTCGGCAAGCCAGGCGAGGTCCTCAAGAGCGACAAACCGGCCCGCCCTTTCGGCCACCCAGGCAGCGACGTCGAGGAGAGCGGCTCCGACTCGAGCGGCTCCGAAGATAGCAACAACGGAGAGGAAGTCGAAAGTCAAGAAAAGAGCAAGGGAAAGGAGGCTGAGGAAGCTAAGAGCGCCACGGACGAGAAGAAGAAGACCCGGCTCCAACGAGGTGAGTTGCCAGGCTTTGGTCACCGTCTTCTCCTGAAACCCCATCGGCTGACCTTCTCAAGTCGTCGTGAACGATGGCGAGGCGGGCGAAGCATCTGTACTACAGGTGCGGACTCGACTGTATTACCTCGAGAAGGATGTCGGCTGGAAGGAAAGGGGGGCTGGAATGCTTAAGGTCAACGTCCCAGAGCGCTGCGTCGACTTCGACGAGGAAGGCAACGCGATTGCCGCATCCTTCGACGCCTCCACGCTGAACGACGATGACAACGGCGGCGACGACGATGAAGAGTCGGGAGGCGCTCCCAAGTCCAAAGTGGTCCGGCTCATCATGCGACAAGACTCGACCCACCGCGTGATTCTTAACACGGCTGTTCATGCGTCCACCTTATTCCAGGAGCGAAAGACACTCAAGTCCACTTCCATCCTCCTCACAGCGATCGAAGGGACGCCCGCGAAACCTGTCAACATCCAGATGAAGGTAAGCTGCCCCCAGCCCGAGGTCAACGACCGGTTTGATACTGACGCGGAAACAGATGAGTGTCGTGAATGCCAAGAACTTCGTGGCAACGATCGAGATCATCCAGCGTGAACTGCGGGACGTATGATGTTACACTACGGAGACGGCGCCCGAACGGACTGACTTGAGCGGCGGTGGCGAGCCTCTGCGTGGGAGGGATCCGGAGGTTACAAGGGCCGATGAACGACAAAGGGCGGGGCTTGTGCAGCAAAAGGAGCCCAGGGGAGTTCGGAAACTGAGCATTTCAAGGGCTTCGTCAGCGCAGGGTACAGTCGCGTCCCCTGACGAGAGGAAGGGAGGCTTGGTCTGTTTGATATATACGGGCATGTGTAGACGTCCGTTCAGACAACGAATAAGGGCCTGCATCAACTAGATCCGCAACTGATGTTATCGTATGGAATCTGCGACAAACCAGTCCAGGAGGGGGCGTTGGCTCTGTTGGGTGGTCAGCGGCTGCTCCCGTTTTAAACAAACCTCAGACCTACGGGGTATGTGTCGGGGGGACGGCCTGAGATGTGCCGAGTCCAGGGTACTGTACAGTAGGCTGGAGACGGATGGGGTGCACGCTACCAGTGTCAGAGGACAAAACCTAGACGCCTGCATGAACCCCAGCACCACCCACGTAATAACTCACCGACTTCCCTCAGGATTCCTCACTCTGAGAACAGTCTAGGGTGGGCAGTTAAGGTTAGGTACTGTAGGTTTACCCATGAGCTTAGAGTACGGTTGGCCTGGTTCAGGGGCTAAAGTGGTCACGTGACACCGCACCAGCCTCGCGTGCTTCCCCGCCCCGGTACCGCGCCGCCAACCGCCCACGTTCTCCTCGTCGCTGTTGATCGCCCAAGGTCCCCATCGGCACTCCTCCCTTGTCCGAACGGACGAGATGGCTGACACTGTGACGGCGGGGCCCACAAGAGGCATTACCGGAAAGCGGAAACGGCCTGGCGGCACTGTCCAACACGATGCGGACACGACGAGCCCGGAGGCCTTGGGTGTACCGTCGGCATCTACCCAAATCGAGCAAGATGGATTAATCGATGTCGCTCCGAAAGCGAAGGTTTCCCAATCAGAAAAGCCAAAGAAAGATGCGTCCGCGGGGCCTCGGCGGGGAGCCGCTTCAATCAAACCGATCGAGTGCCTCGTCGAGTGGCCCGACTGGTTCAAGGCCCTGGACAAGACACATCGGGCGCTGAACCTGGTCTTCACCTTCTGCTGTACCCGCAAGCACCTGGCCACGACGTTCGATACGATCAAGGCCGCCGTCGAGGGCCACATCCGACGCGAATTGCTGATCGAGCACGTCGCCGCCGTCGCGGCGCTGAGGCCCGACGGCATCAACTTCTGCTACGTCGATGAGGTCATGCTGCAGATCGACATCAAAGGCGCCGAACGGGACGACACGTTCAAGCCGGGCGGCCGTACGGGTCATAGGGGTGGCGTGCGATCCCAGGCCCCGGCCCCGGACGCGTCGGTGGGCGGCGTCACGGGCCTCGCCAGTCTCGGCGACGAGATGGAGCTCAGCGGGAAAGAGGTTCTCTACTTTGAGTTTGTCGACGGGGATCTGAAACGCCAGGTGCCGGACAGGAAGACAGGCGAGCCCACGCGCCCGGTCCGCAGACTCCGCAACGAGGACCTCAAGATGCCCGTCTACAGCCAGAAGCAGATGACGACGCTGATTGAGAAGCGGAACCAGAAGTTCACCAACGCGGTAAACCTGTTCATCAACCGCTGCGCGGGCGAAGGCCTGGATCCGGTTCTCATCCTGCAGAGCGAGGCGGCCGCGTTCGTGCCCACGCCCAGCGCGCCGCTCCCGGAAACGACGTCAGGGCCGGAAGTCAACTCACTGCCCGAGAGCATCCCTGCGGAGCGGAAGAGCATCCCGGATATTGTTACGGAGCTGAAGGCCAGTCCGTGGTACTTCGGGCAAGTGGTGCCGGATGGTCACCGTGTCTTCGATGCGCAGGAGCCCGTCTTTGGAGAGCTCAACTTCCTCCTCAGCCAGGATCTCGTCAACGCCTTGTACAATGCCAAGGGCATCACGCAGTTCTACGCGCACCAAGCCGAGGCCATCAACGGCCTCCAAGACGGTCACCACGTGGTAGTGTCTACTTCGACCAGCTCGGGCAAGTCCCTCATATACCAGCTCCCGGTGCTGCACGCCCTAGAGCGAGACCACAACACCCGGGCCATGTATATCTTCCCCACGAAGGCCCTGGCCCAGGACCAGAGGCGGAGTCTGAAAGAAATGTTCAGCTACATGCCTGGTCTCGAAGCCATGACCGTCGAGACGTTTGACGGCGACACCCCTTGGCAGGACAGAGACCAGATCCGCGACGAGGCGCGCATTATCTTTACCAACCCCGACATGCTGCACATCACCATCCTTCCGAACGAGGAGAAATGGCGGGCCTTTCTCAAGAACCTCAAGTTCGTCGTGGTGGACGAGTTACACTACTATAACGGACTGCTCGGATCGCACGTCGCCTTCATCATGCGCCGGCTGCGACGCGTGTGCGCCGCCGTCGGGAACAGGCGGGTGAAGTTTGTATCGTGCTCGGCGACGGTAGCGAACCCCAAGGAGCACTTCAGCACCATTTTCGGCATCGATAACGTCCAGTTGGTCGACTTTGACGGCTCGCCCTCGGGCCGAAAGGAGTTTCTCTGCTGGAATACGCCGTACAAGGACCCGGGCGATCCGTCGAGCGGCCGAGGCAACGCCGTGCTCGAGTGCGCGCGGCTGTTCTGCGCCCTCGTCCTCCGTGGCGTCCGCGTCATCGCCTTCTGCCGGGTCCGAGAGCAGTGCGAGAAGCTGGTCGGGGCCGTCAAGCATGAACTCGAGAACCTCGGTCGCGAGGAGTGCATCTCCCGCGTCATGGGCTACCGCGGGGGGTACACGGCCCAGGACCGCCGCAAGATCGAGAACGAAATGTTCGAGGGCAAGCTGATGGGCATCGTGGCCACGACGGCCCTGGAGCTCGGCGTGGACATCGGCAGCCTGGACTGCGTGCTCACCTGGGGCTTCCCGTACACCATCGCCAACCTGCGGCAGCAGAGCGGGCGGGCGGGACGGCGCAACAAGGACTCGCTGTCTATTCTCGTGGGCGACAGCTACGCGACCGATCAGTACTACATGCAGAACCCTGGAATGCTCTTCTCGCAGCCCAACTGCGCCCTGCAAGTCGACCTGGACAACATGCTCGTCCGCGAGGGCCACGTACAATGCGCCGCGTACGAGATGCCCATCCGGCCAGCCGAGGACGAGGCGTACTTCGGCGCCGGGCTCGCCGGGCTCTGCGAGGACCGCCTGAGCCGGGACGACCTGGGCTTCTACCACTGCCACGACCGCTTCCGGCCGTCGCCGTCCAAGTTGGTGCCGATCCGCGACGTCGGCGACGAGCACTTTGCCATCGTCGACGTCACGCACGGCCGAAACGTGGTGCTCGAGGAGCTCGAGGCGCACCGCGCCACCTTTACGCTCTACGACGGAGCCATCTTCCTGCACCAGGGCGACACGTACCTGGTGCGCGACTTCAACCCGGACCGGCGCATGGCGCGCGTCGAGAGGGTGCGCGTCGACTGGACCACGGAGCAGCGCGACTATACCGACATCGACCCCATCGAGACCGAGGCGGTGCGCCGCATCCCCGGGGGCCGGTCGCGCGCCTACCACGGCACCATCCGCATCACGCAGGTTGTCTACGGCTACTTCAAGATCGACCGCGCCCACCGCGTGCTGGACGCCGTCAGCGTCGACAACCCGCCCGTAGTGCGCCACGCCAAGGGCACCTGGCTCGACATCCCACGGGCGGCGCTCGACATCCTGGCGGGGCGGCGGCTGAACGCGGCGGGCGCCGTCCACGCGGCCGAGCACGCCGTGCTCAGCCTGCTGCCCAACTTCGTCGTGTCGCAACCGAGCGACGTGCGCACCGAGTGCAAGTCGCCGCTCAAAGAGTTCGCCGGCAAGGAGACGCGCCGCAAGCGGCCGGCGCGCCTGACCTTTTACGACGCCAAGGGC
>Ga0247777_1000421_pt1 | contig 11872 bp, 14 predicted proteins | sample UWRJL154409C5_FD_179937 | JGI IMG/M metagenome (GOLD analysis project Ga0247777, IMG submission 179937) | Plant litter microbial communities from Arlington Agricultural Research Station in Wisconsin, United States - UWRJ-L154-409C-5 | ecosystem: Environmental > Terrestrial > Plant litter >...
TGTAACTTTACAAGTAAACATAAAATTTAAATTTTAAGGTGAGGAAAATTGAAATCATTTTTAATACCAGCCTTGTTTATTCGATTCAAATAGGCATTTAACGTTTTAGTTGTAAGCAATTCATTAAAGTCCTTTTTTATTGCATTTAAGTAAATTTCAAGGTCTTCTTCTACCACTCCTATGGGTATATCCTTTCTGAATATTTTAAATTGATCCAATTGCTTTGTCATATAACTGATATAATCCATTCCTTTAGGGTTGTACATGCCGATTGAAATGTGCATGCATGGCTCGTCGTATGAAACCACGTCATGCCAGCAACCTCTTGGGATATACAGCACATCTCCAGGAGCAAGATCACCTTGCCATTTCGGTTTCAGATTTATATCTTGCTTTTGGCTTGGTCCAATACGAAAAGGATATTCTTCAGTAAAGTCGAAAAGCTGCCATTGTTTTTTACCGAATAGTTGAAGTACAAAAACGTCATGGGAATCCCAATGCTGGTGAAATCCTTTTGAATTTTTCATACCGATATGGATTGTCATTTCTACATCGCTGGAAAGGGCTTGGGAGATATTGTTGCAAATGTTTGTTAGGTTTTCAGAGAATTCTTGAATTGAAAGGATATGGATGGCTGTGCCTTTAAGAAGTTCTGCATGAACTTTTTTGGAATTTACTCTAGAGTATTTGAGGCCGCGCTTATCTGTCAATTGGTCCAGGTAAACATCTTGATTTATTACATTTCCATCTCTTATCATTCTGAAACGAGGATAATCTATGCGGTGGGTATATAGAACGTGATTAAGTTCTTCCCAATTAAATAGCGATTGAAACCGTTCAGGTTCACCTGCCTGTATAAAATATTCCTGGCCCTTGTAACGCGATAAAAACTCGGCTGTTGTTAATGGGAAGATTATATCTGCTAGGTTCATTTGATTGGGTTTTGGACATATAAACTTTAAAAATCAATTAAAATTACCTACCATTACGGACAAATAGTAGGATAGGCCGTAGCGATTTTAGCGAAACTCAAAACATTTTTAGCAATTTTGAATTATGGAAATTTATCACGACTACCAAAGAAGAAGGACGTGGGCTTACCCTGAATACTTAGTTCAAGTAGTTAAGAATAAAATTGAATCGTTCTTTAAGGATATCTCCCATGCGTTTGAAAATTTTTCACATCCCGACACCTATGACCCTTTAACAAGATCCGTATTCGGGAAAACGGGAATTAAAGTCACCCAGCGTTGGCTCAAAGATTTTTATACAAATCAAAAGGATAATAAGGAATTAAAGAAGACTTATTTTGAAGCGTTGTTAAAAACATTCAATCTTGATTTTCAACCTGGAACAGAACTTTCAAGGAATAAGAATTATGCAGAAGAAGAAGTCGATAGCGAAGATCGCTCAGTTGGGAAAAAATTGGAGATATCGCTTTTATTTAATGCTAATGTAAAAAAGAATATTAAAGTTGCGAAAGAGTTTGTAGGTAAGTACAAGTATTTTCTAGGAGCAAGAAAGGATTCAATTTATGATTACATTTATGAGAATGAAATGGAGATACTTCCAGATGGCCGAGTAAACATATACAATCCCTTCTCCAAGCAGCACTACAGTGGTTTCATATTTACCCGCAACGAGAAAACATTACAGATCCTTTCTTTTGATTTTAATGATAGCATGATTGAAGGAATAGGAAATCTCATAACCTTAAGAATAAATCTCTATGGCAAAAAAGTAAATCTGATTCCGGGAATTTCATTGAGTTTTGACGCCGATCTCAACCCCATTGGAAGCGAAGTTTTACTGACTGTAGATTTAAATTTATCCAAGACAAGTAAACTTGTTCGTTCGTATTTTGATAATTTGACTTCAAATTTAAGACTCTACTGTCCCACAACAGATGAGGTGGCATTGTTAATGAGAAAGCAACTGAAACTTTGATTTCTGTTTGATGACCTAAACGACATTAGAGGAAGCTAATAAAAATTACAGCTGCCTGTAAAGAGATTTCAAACCCTATATTTCCACTCCAGCGCCCTCATCCCAGTCTCTCTCTTGAACCAGGCACTAAAATTCTCAGCATGCTCATACCCTAACTGCTTTGCGATCTCGCTAATCGATAACTCTGTTACCGAAAGCAACTCTTTCGCACGCACAAGCCGCAACACCAGCACATACCGGTAAGGCGCCACCCCATACACCTGCCTAAACCCTTTCTTCAGCTTATCCGTATTTATCCCAAACCGCTTCGCAAGCTGCGGGATCGTCAACATCTCTTCCGGGATTGTCTCTATAAATTCCTTCACCGCAGCCAATACCTCAATATCATTTTTTCTCAAACGAATTTCTTTCACACTCCACATTTTCAATTTCACCAAAATCGCCTCACAGAATCAAAACAATTCACCGAACTAAAAAGCGCCCTCCCTCCCGGAAGGACGCTGGCCCTGCTTGAACAACTGGCCTATGTTTCACCCTTTACTGTTTGATTATTTTTCTCGAATAAGTTCCGGAAGCACTGTTCATCACCAGAACGTACGTCCCGGTACAAAGCCCGGAAGTCGGTAAACTTAACTTATTGTCGCCTGAACGAAGGTCCCGTACCCAAACACCCACTTCCCGCCCATCAGCAGCAACCAATCGGAACGTAGAACGTGTATCCCGAACCACCGATACCCCCACATGGATGACATCTGTAAACGGCACAGGGTAAACGCTGAAACTAAATTTAGGCTCAACCTTCAGCACCACCACGGACGAATAAAAGTACGAACCAGAAGCACTATAAACCTTCAAGCGATAATAAGCCGTGCGGTCAACCCCGTCAATGTAGCCTGTAATGGAAGGATCAACTGTCGAATAGATCGAAGAAAAGTTAACCCCATCAAACGATCTTTCCAATTCAATACGCGAAAAATCAATCGTATTGTCAAATTTCCAACTCAGCGTATTGATCCCGGACGAAGACCTCGAACCCTCGAACGAAAGCAAATGCACCGCCAGCACCCCCGGCTTATAACAGCAGTTAATAATTATATTGTAGTTGGTAGGAACGCCATTACCGGAAGAAGAACAATTATAATAACCACCGCCCACGCATTCCCATATACATTGATTCTGCCACACCAGGTACCGGTCGATCCTCCAGTTGTCGCCATGCTCTATATCCATAGGTGGCGTGTCCGCGCAGTTAGGAAGGTTCAGGAAAGTAGGTTGTGTCCTTATACCGTGCGACGCGGTAATGCAGTTGCAATAGGAAAAGAACCTTGGATCTATTTGAAGCGGGACGGCGCACCCTGCATCTGCAAACAGTTCCATCTTGCATACCAGCCACTGGCTTTCTTCGGTGTCATAATGCACCGTTCCGTCCGGGCAGGTAACAGCAGAGGTATTGTGCTCCGGTATGTACTCATCGGTGAACGTCACACGGATATAATAAATAGGCCCGCATATATTCACCGGGCTGACTGATGTCTGTGCGCTTAGCTTTAGCACGAGTAATAAAAAGGCGAATGTCAAGATCTTTTTCATGTTGAATTTTTTAAAATGTTTTTTGAATATTTTTAAAATGAGTTGGAGATTATTTTCTAAATGAAAACCGGCTCTTTAAACTTGATTGCGACGAAATGGGAATAGCTTATTTTTTTCTTGTCGCAAATTCTTTTTACAGTCTTCCGTCAAAAAGCACGGCCTGAAGAAAGAGAGCACCGGCCACCTGCGGTGGCGCGGGCCCTGGTTTTTATGCAAAAACAAACTTTTCTTATATCCCGAAAAAACTCTTGATCACCGTCGCCACCACCACCAGGAACACGCAAGACCCGAACCACGCCGCCGCTACCTTTCCCGTATCAGGGTCACCGGCGTTCCATTTCTGGTACACTTTCACCGCACCGATCAGCCCGACTATAGCGCCCACTGCGTACATCAAATTCGTCCCCGCAGCGAAATAGCTGCGCACTTTCGTGTTCGCTTCATTGATACCCGCATTACCGTCTTGTGCAAATATTTTTTCCATCCCCGTCATCACAGCCACCATCACGGCCATCCACTTCTTCCCCATATTTTCAGTTTTTAAAATTTCACAAATTGGCTCTTGATAGGTATTAATCCGATTTTCGAAACATCATTTGCCCTTACTCTTCCCCCTTGGCGGATTGAGGGGGCTTTAAAAAATCCTGCGGCCGCACCGCCCTGCCATGGCGTACGGTGGAAGCAGTGCTGTCACCGCAGGAAACAAGTTGCCCCGCCCTTGGAATTATCCCCCGCAATCTGAACCTCCTGCACTTTTTCCTCGGAGCGGGGACAATTACTTACCATATCCTGTTCATGTCGCTTTGGTCAAGCTGGATGCCGCAGGATGAACCAGCGCTGAGGGCAATATGTTCCTGCAGCGCTTTTTCAAGGTTGGTATTTTTCAAATGCGTGTGTTCTTTTAGTTTAGTTTTGAGTGCCATTAGCAGTTCTTCTTTAGGATAGCCCTGTTCAGCAGCTGTAGAGAATAGTTGGTTTAGTTCCGCCATCAATTCATGCACAGAAGATTGATCCGGGCTTGTAAACACTTCCGGCTGTTCATGCATTCTTCCTTTCAACCCGCCTTTCAATAACAGCATCGCATCTGCACGGAAATACATAATACCTATTACGATGTAGTAGGCGACAGCTGATAGAACAATAAATGTGATGTATGAACTCCAGGAAATATTGTTGAACATGATCTGATTTTTGGTAAGTCGATTTGACCACACAAAAATGCGCAACGAAAAAGCGAAAGGGTTGATGTTGGATTATAGATAATTGATGTAGGATTATTTTTTTAGAAAAGAAGACACAATTGGCAAGTAATCACTTGCCAGAAAAATTCAATTCACTTAATTTTACTCAAAAATTATTTTCTTGAGGAGCTCTTTTTCTTAACTGATTTGATTAATTTTTTTGAGGGAGCTTTTTTCTTTGTTTCAACTAAAACGAAAGCAAAATTGGGGATTGGGTTTGCTGGAATAAGGTCATGCAATGAACATTCAAAATATAATGCTATCTGGTTTAGATGTGTGAGATTATAGTGGGAAGGATTGGTAGGATCTTCAACCTGAGCTATAAACTGTCCTTGAACATCAATTTCGTATGCCAGGTCATCTTGAGATAGCTTAATAGCATCTCTTTTCTCCTTGACTCTTTGTGCAATGAGTTTATCAAGTTTTGTAGGTGAAGTATATTTTTTCTTTACCATTTGACGCAAGCTGCACAATTTGCTTCAGTGGTTTGGCAAGTGATTACTTGGTAATTAGAATTCAAGTAATCACTTTGGACAATTTTTTATTTAAAATTATCATGAAAGAAGAGATTTTTAGATGAGGTATTTTAATTGCAATGCTGACCGTAGAAAATACTGGAATGAAATGTTGTTTCATCATCCTTATGATCAGGTTGAATTGGCTTTTAGCGCCCTACCTTCCGAAACTCAAATGGTGCTTCTGCTTCATTATGGGGAAGAATATAAATTTAGGGACATAGCAATGCTCATGCACCTTTCTGAATCAGTGGTAAGAAATCACCACAGTAATGGCATTTATGATCTGTATCGCTATTTTAACCCCCGAGTCCCTGGGGAATTATTCCATTGATAATTTTTACTTGTGGTTTCTGAATTCACCTGGAGTATAATCAAACCGCCTTTTGAACTCTCTGACGAAAGCTGCGGAAGATCCATAATTCAGTTCTTTCCTTACTGTATCTACAGTTAAGCCTTTCCTCAATAATTGTTTGGCTACCATGAATCTTTTTTCGCGATAATAATCATAAGGATTCATGCCGAAAAGATGCTTGAATCCATGATGCAGTTTGAATAGATTGGTTGCAGCTTTTGTGACCATTGTTTTATTGCTTGGATAAATAGGAAATTCTTCATCGATCATTGCCCTGATATTATACATGGCATCGATATCATGTTCAGAGAGTTTTATCTTGCCAATTTCATCCTTGCCAACTGTTTCAAGAGCAGCAATAAGGATGTTGAAGATATTGTTGGCAAGGATTTGTTCCTTTGCCTTTAAAGAATAACTATTGTGCAGTATGTTGTCAATGGCATCCATCATGAAAGGAGTACACGCACAATGGCGTTTGGAAAGTTCTGCAGGATTGTTCTTGCTGACTGCGTTAAGAAATGTATCGAGCGTTTTATAATCCAGGCCGATGGATTGCAGGAAGTTAAAATCAAAATGAATATCAAATGTCTCGTATTCACCCGCAGATTCAAAGATGGCATTTGTGACTATATAAGGGACATAGTTCATCTGGAATGAATACGCAGGCAGTTCGGCATTGGCCACTTTGTCCCATTTACCGAGTATGCAGTTCCTTAATGAAATTCTGAGTTCAAGCGCAGATAGATTGCTCTTTGCGTTTAGAAAAGTTTTGTTTTTCATCCAGTACCTGCTGTACCAGGCGGTGAATCCTTCACTATGAAACTGCTGCATCATAATGATAAATCTTTCGCCTTTAGCGAATAATGGAATCGCAGAGCTGATCACATGTTTTTGCATTTCATCTGGTATCTGGGTAAATATTTCAATAGGTGCTTTGTTGGGTTCAATGATTTCCAGGTCCATGTTTTTGGGTTTAGGTATAGAAATAATATTGTATGGCTAAGGATCTATAATTTGGGGTCAACAAATTTTTTGTTTGTACGGGTAGCTTGCAGCCCTAATAAATTAATACCAATATGGATGCTGCTTTCGCCAAAACAAATGCTTTGTTCTGTAAGCCATTTGATAATTCTGGAATTTTATTTGAAGTAAGTTCTGCCAATGGTAAAATCTCCTTTCGCTCTCTGGATTTAAGTACTGATCTGGATACAATATATCACTGGGTTAATCAGCAATACGCTACCGAGTTCTGGCAGATGAATGGCTCAAAGGAAGTGTTGAAACAAACTTATTTGGGCATACTTGATAATCCGGCAGCTCATTCTTTTATTGCTTTACTCGATGACTTGCCTGTTGGCCAGGTTGACTTGTACCTGGTAGAAGCAGATGAGTTGGCTGCTCATGTAAATAGTGAACTCAATGATTGTGGCCTTCATTTACTTATGCTTCCTCCGAAACAATCCAAAAAGGATTTGTCAAAGGACGTATTACAATCATTTATCAGTTTTTTCTTTTCCCATCTTGAGGCAGGAAAATTGTATGCAGAGCCGGATTCCAGGAATGCAATGGCAAACCTGTTGGCAAAACGGTCAGGCTTTAATTTTTTGAGGGCTATTGAACTTAGCTCTAAAACTGCAAACCTCTATTGTATAGAGCGTAATTCAATTCACCAATAAATATCTTTTAAAATGGAACGAATAAGGTCACTCGACTTGGCTCGGGGCTTCACGGTATTGCTTATTGCTCCGATCCATACTGTAATGGTATACAGTAATAGTGAAGTAAATAAAACATGGCTCGCCTTTTCTTTAAAATTCATCGCCGAAGGCCCCGGCGCCCAACTCTTCATGACACTCATGGGAATGTACATTGCGTTCAAACCGGCTGAAGACAGTAACATAATTTTAAGGCGGTCGATCATGTTGCTGTTTGCAGGTTATATTTTGAACATTGCAAAATTTGTCTTGCCGATGAATTTTGGAATCATACAGAAATCTATGCTGCAGGATCTCGGAGTGGAGAATAACTTTTCTGGAATGTTACGGTTGCTTCGCTTAGGCGATATCCTGCAGTTCGCTGCACCTGCATTGATCATTACCCACTGGGTCAGGCGAAAGAAAAATTTTGGCAATAACGCATTGCTTCTTGTACCGCTTGTTTTATTAATATCGCCTCTCCTTTGGGACACTACAAGCAACAATGCAGTATTGAATTATATTTTTGAAATGGTCGGTGGCCAGCCTCCAAAGGTTTTCTTTCCGCTCTTGCCTTGGTTGTTTTATCCCTTGCTTGGCCTTTTTATTGGTGAAGCAGTAAAGCATAATACCGAATCAGCTTTTAAAGAAATGAGAATATGGGGTATTGCATGGCTGCTATTCGGTATCGTTGCTCATTACATTGCGGGGAGCACTTATGATAGCTCTTTCTATCGTGCATATCCATGGGATACGGTCGGACACGCAGGAGTAGTATTGATTGCGCTCTCCGTTTGGCAATGGCTGGATACCTATATCACTCCAAACCCTTTCTTTGATCTGCTCGGATACTGCAGCAGGAATATTACCGTGATATATATTGTTCAGTGGATATTCATCATTTGGCTGCTGCCGCTTTTTGGTTATCATGAACTGAATTATTGCAGGACACTTTTTGCAATAGTGATTACTTCTTCGCTTACTTTTCTTTTCACCCGCATTATTAATAAACTTAAGCTAAAATGTTAGAGCTGATCTACGATATTATAGGCATTGGGATCGGTCCATTTAATCTCGGACTTGCAGCATTATTGGATGAAGTGGTTGAGTTGCAGTGTATTTTTTTCGACGCTAAAGAAAGCTTTGACTGGCATCCGGGCTTAATGATCGATGGCGCAAGAATGCAGGTGCCTTTCTATGCAGATTTCGTTACGCTCGCAAACCCCTGCAGTAAATTTTCCTACCTCAATTTTTTAAAGGCTAAAAAACGGCTCTTCCGTTTTGCGATACACGAAAAATACTTTCCGACAAGAAAAGAATACAATGAATATTGCCTGTGGGTGGTAAGCCAGCTTCACAATTTGCAATTCGGAAAAACCTGCGTTGGAATTTTCTATAGCCACAAAAGATCCTGCTACGGTATACAGGTAAAAGATAACCGCACAGGTAAGACAGAATGCTTTTGGGCGCGTCATATAATCATCGGCACAGGAACAGTTCCTTCTATCCCGGAAGCAGCAAACATAAAACATCCTCTACTGTTTCATTCATCGCAGTATCTGGATAAGAAAGGCGAATTATTGGCCCAGGACAGTGTCGTAATAGTGGGTTCAGGTCAAAGTGCCGCAGAAATTTTTAATGACCTGATGAGCACTGTTCCAAAAGGAACAAAACTGAGTTGGTTCACACGTTCAAAAAGATTTTCACCAATGGACTATTCAAAGTTCGCCCTGGAAATGGCCTCTCCTGACTACATCGATCATTTCTATCGTTTGGGCAAAGATCAAAAACGGGCAACATTGGCTGGCCAGGATAATTTATTTAAAGGCATCAATTTTTCTTTGATCGATGAGATATATGATAAGCTTTTTGAAAGAAGCTTGGGTGAAAATGTATGCATTAATGATTTTGGGTTGTTTGCAAATAGCGAATTGGTAAACATTTCAAAACTGGAATCTTTCATTTTAGAATTTCGCAATCCTGAAACTAACATATCATTTCAACACGAAACAAGTGCAGTCATCCTTGCAACAGGTTATAAAAACATTGTTCCGGAATTTTTAAAAGGCATTGAAGATCTCATTCTCTGGAATGAAAATAATTTTTATGATGTCCAAAAAGATTATTCAATTACAAAAGATAAGACCATATTCGCTCAAAATGCCGATCTTTTTTCTCATGGTTTCAACAGTGCCGATCTTGGCCTCGGCCCTTACCGTAATGCAATTATCATAAACACTATTCTTGGTAAAGAACATTTCAGTATGGAAACTGGTATTGCGTTTCAATCCTTCGGATCTTCAGAGTACAGATAAAATGTCAAAGAGCAACTGCATCTAACTTTTTTGCATGCCAATCTCAATGCAGCCTCTATAAGACAACGTTTTTTAATTTAGTAGGGCTCTGGTAATCAGTTTTTTCCAAATTTTTTTTTGCGGGCAGTTACATTCATTTTTTATGTTAATACCAACATTGTTTTGTATGAAAAAATATTACCTTGCCCTGACTTACAATGAGAAAAATTTCCTACACTACCTGCAGCGATGGGGAACTATTGGCGTTCCTGCGTGATGATGACACTGCTGCATTCACGGAGATTTATGACCGCTATTATCAAAGGGTTTATAATTATATTTTAGACTGGATCAAGATTCGTGAGATGACAGAAGACATTGTTCACGAGGTCTTTCTGAAACTTTGGGAAATTCGGGGGAAACTGGAAATTCAAAAAAGTTTTTCCGGTTACCTGTTCCGTGTTTGCCATAATCATATGGTGAATACCACGAAGAAAATTGCAAAGGAAAGAAACTTAAGAGATCAGCTGCTGGATCAATATAAACTGCTGCCGTTGGAAGAACAGGTCTCACTTGAGCAACTGCAAAAATTCGACAACCTCGTTGAAGAAGCATTGGACTCTTTACCTCCGGTTCGCAGGCGGGTTTATGAACTCTGCAGGATGCAGAAAAAATCTTACCAGGAGATTGCAGATGAATTGAATATCTCGCAGAACACTGTCCGGGATCACATGTCAAAGGCGCTGGCTACATTGAGGCTATTCCTAAAGGAGAAAGGGGACATTACAATGCTCTTGGTACTTGCTGAATTTTTTTTCTAAAAATTTCTTCTATCCGCAACCCCACTGTTTTACAAATTTAAAGTCTTAACATAGATATATGGAAAAATTAGACGCATATTATGAAGGCCTTCTGCTCGGTTTCAACCGCAATGAGCTTTCAATGGAACAGGTCAGTGAACTGCTCGATTTCGTACAACAGCATACCGAACGCTATGAAAATATTATCAACAAGAAAGAATTAGTAGATCAACTGGAGAATCAATTTGAGGAAGAAGGTTTCAATATTCCATCAGCTTTGAAAGAACGGATGCATGATAGATTACTAAAGTCTATTGAAGTAAAAAAGCCAAGAGTAGTAAAGTTCAGGATAAGCAGGTGGGCTGCTGCGGCAGCGATCCTGGTGCTTAGTGTTGGAATTTATTTTTTATTGAATCGCAAACCGGCCCAGGAGATAGCAAAGAACGAAACAAATACTAATCTGAAAAATGACATCCAGGCGCCGCAGTCTAATAAAGCTACGCTTACATTGGCAGACGGTTCAGCCATTTCACTCGACAGTGCAGCAAATGGTTCACTTGCCATGCAGGGAAATGTGAACATCGTTAAGACGGCAGACGGAAAGTTGGCATACAATGGAAATGCAACAGAAGTAAAATACAATACACTTTCTGTTCCTAAAGGCAGCAAACCTGTGCAACTCACTTTGGCTGATGGCTCTTTGGTTTGGCTCAACGTTGCTTCATCCATAACCTATCCAACTGCGTTTATAGGAAAGGAAAGAAAAGTGAAGTTTACAGGTGAAGCATATTTTGAAATTGCACGTAATGAATCTATGCCTTTCAGTGTAGAGAAGAACGATGTCGCCGTGCAGGTACTCGGAACGCACTTCAATTTCAACGCCTACGATGATGAAGAAAATATTAAAGTGACATTATTGGAAGGTTCTGTAAAAGTTAAAAGTGGAAATAATACCGGTATGTTAAAGCCCGGCCAGCAGGCACAGGTGGCTGGCGATGTGAAAATTATTAATGGTGCTGATCTCGAACAGGTAATGGCCTGGAAAAATGGCCTCTTCAAATTCTCACGTACTGATCTTAAAATAATTATGCGTGAGATAGGAAGATGGTATGACGTGGATGTTTCCTATCAGGGTAATATTCCGGTTCAACTTTACAACATCGGTGTTCCTCGAACTGCAAATGTATCTGAGGTGTTGAAAGGTTTGGAATTCACCGGTGCTCATTTTACAATTGAAGAAAAGAAAATAATTGTCCGTCCTTAAAGAAAACTGGGCAGCTTAAAAAGATCCCGCCTTCGACCAGGAAGGCGGGAAGATATTTGAGCTGACCCCATAATAACAATTGCGACACTGCTTTTATTTCATCAACCCAAACAACAAAGTTATGCAAAATGCACTTTGGGGAGCACACCTGTGCAAGCCTACAACAAAACTG
>Ga0247777_1000422_pt1 | contig 11867 bp, 14 predicted proteins | sample UWRJL154409C5_FD_179937 | JGI IMG/M metagenome (GOLD analysis project Ga0247777, IMG submission 179937) | Plant litter microbial communities from Arlington Agricultural Research Station in Wisconsin, United States - UWRJ-L154-409C-5 | ecosystem: Environmental > Terrestrial > Plant litter >...
TCGAAGCCAGCGGATCCTTCCCATGCGACCACAAAAGGCCCAGCCCTCTACGCCCCCCACATACTGTATGAGGCGATCATGACTTTGAGGGACGAAACTCTAGCGATAACCTGTCCCATTCTGCGAGTGAAACTATGGACAAAGGGATCTATCGATTCGACGCAGTCAAGGAAAACACCCACCCCGAAGAAAGTCGAGTCCAGTGGAGATGGTCGTTGCAGAGGAATACACCCGGGGAAAGCCTTTCGTTGTATAAATTACAGCGGCCGAGATTGAAAAGCTGGTCCGGCATGCGGAGATGCCAGACGCCATGCTTGCTCAAAAACAGACGCAAAAGCCAGCCATCCCGGGAACGACCCGAGGGAGCATTCCCGAGAGGGCATCCCGCCGCATCTACCACCTCGACCCCTTATCAACTCCCCTCCCGTACGGTCCACCATGCTGGCCCTGCGATCGCGGCCCCCCGATTAACCATCCCCTCACCACGATCGCGGTTTTGTACAATGGGGTATTCGTCGGGTTTAGCCGGAGCCGCCCTTGAAGGCCTTGCCGAACATGATCATCTGGAGCTGATCGTAGATGGAGAGCACACCAGCGCCGGCCACACCACGCAGGATGTTGGCACCGGCACCCTTGAAGAGCGACTTGACGCCCTCCTTGGCGATGATCTGCCGGGCGGCGTCCAGGGAGCCGGCATACTTGACGGCCTCACCCGACGTCATCATCATGCGACGACGAATGGTGTCCAGGGGGTACGAGGCGATACCGGCAGCAGTGGTGACACACCAGCCGAGGGCGAAGGAAGCCAGGAAGTTGTTGGCGAGGTCACCGACGAGCACGACGGGCTTGATCGAGTCGTACAAGCCGAAGTAGAGACCGCGGTAAACGATGATACCGGTGATGGAGGGACCGAAGCCGCGGTAGAGACCAGCAATACCGTCAGAGGCAAGGGTCTTGCGGTAGACATCGACGAGACCGTTGAACTGGCGCTCGCCGCCCTTCTTGGCCGACTTGGCATCGTTGGCGAGACGAGTACGGGCGTAGTCGAGAGAGTAGACGAAGAGCAGCGAGGTGGCACCGGCGGCCTGCATCGTCTTTAGCAACGAACCAGTGGCACGGGAAGTTGCCCAAACTTACACCACCCGAGGCCAGGTTACCGCCCATCCACTTCCAGTAGCCGTCACGCTCCTTCTTGTAGCCGAACATCTTCTTGAACTTGTCGCGGAAAGCGAAGTTCAAAGCCTGGGTAGGGAAGTACCGGATGACGTTGGCCGTGTTACCACGCCACAGGGCGAGGACACCCTCGTCGGCGGAAGTGCGACGGAAGCAGTCGATGATGCCATTGTAGCGACGGTCAAGACGGCCAGACTTGATCATCTCATCCTGCGCCGGGAGTTAGACGCTGAGCTTTTGTTCTCGGATGGCGATGTGGGCTCCGCGGCACGCGAGGCCCTGAGCGCAGATCACACGTGATGGAGAGCGTAACCCTCATCCACCACATGCTCCCTCTTGCAGCTCAGGAGCACCATCGCATGTACCAACAAGCACAAGCTTCGGGATGACGATGACATACCTGGTTCTGGACGAGGAGCTTGATACGCTCAATGGGAGCGGCGGCGGTCTTCGAGACGGCGGCGGAGACACCACCCACTGCAGAACGTCGTGTCAGTCGCCATCCACTCCGTTGGCCCCGGCACACTTCCGAATCTAGCTACATCGAGCCGACGGCAGGGGGAGGTCCTCGAGCACCAATGTTTACGCCGCAAGCAAGTACGTACTCAAGAAGTCGGCCAAGAAAGGCTGTTGGAAATACTCATTAGCTTCTCGTCACAAGTGACCACCCGAAAGGCTATCGGGCTATTTTGCTCCTCTGGCCGGCACGAGGTCGTTGCCAACCGCCCATAGCGCCAGAACGCTCGTCGCCATCAACAGCTATCAATGGGCCGAAGCCAATTGACGACAGGCAACGCGAGTGGCAACGATGAGGGATCGGCGGTTGGCAAACTCGTGCTGCGGGAATTGTTGCGGGAGCTTGAAGGGAAGCTTACCGGCATGCCCAGAACGCGAATTTCATCCTTGCTCGTCATTTTGGCGGTTGGCGACAGAGAAACTGCTCTGTACGAAGTGAAGAGGGAGTGGAGATTGGGGGAGAGACAGGAACGAGGGCGATCCTGTCAAAGAAGGGAGGACTGCTGGTAGTCGAGGGAGAAGATATTCCAACGACGATGGGGTTGCGGGAGAGGGAAAAAAAATTGGTTGCCGGGAAAGGGACAGCTTTTCAGAGCGAATCTTTCCGGTATGCGCTAAGTGCACAGACCGGGCCAAACCATCTTTCCCGGCGTCTGCCACAGCAACGGCCAAAAATGTCCTCATGCCTGAGGCACGAACTTAAAGTTATGGCTGAGCTGACCGACGAGTGATGCCGGTTCAGCCCGAACGCCAAGTCTAGTTCTCGCAGTCGTTCGAGTCTGTCCTGGTAGGAGGGTCGCAGATGTGAGTTGGTAGACACTACCCTCACCTTCCCTACTCCTTCAAACGGCTTCCCTCCTATGCCTATCAAGGTGGCTACTTAGTACCCTACAGTACCTCTGAGGTTCAGAGGCATCAATCACAATTACATTGGTGCGCATGGGAGTTAGGTAGGAAGTCCAGCGAGGCCAACATGTTCCTGCTACGGAGTACACAGACCCCAATATCACCTGCCGGCAAGGGATACGACCAGGGCGATGCGCTGAGGTGTGCGTAGTATGATACTTGTATGGTAGGGATCACCGACGGAGGCGGGAAGTCCTCCGAATACACCTCGTGGCTGCGGGAGCTCGGCCTGCCGAGGCAGGTCAAACATACTGCATGCCTGCCAAACCAGCCTCTCATCGAAATCATATACAGCAGTACTCCGTAGGCGGCGAATATCGGGCGTGCAGGGTGGGGGTGTGGACGGAATGGGTGTCACGGGGTGATCTTGCGCCAGTTTCTCGTCCCGAAAAGTCCCACGACCTTCATGCTCCGCAGACCACGTTGATGATCGGTTTCCCTGTCGATTGGGGATGCAAATGCTCTTTGATGAATCCGTACCCTTCCCGATTGGTATGCTACATCAGAGCCGAAACGTCCCATCCGGAGATGCTGCCATGTGCAGGTGCGTCAAAACCGGCTACCACGAGTGGCGGCTTCCGGGAAACTCCATTGTCCTCGCTACCCTCAGAGCAGACCGTTTAATCCGCACCTCCAACAGCTCGGGCTAGTTACCAGTCACAGTCAGTATCGCGTCTCTTCTGGAACTCCTAAAGGCCCAACGTACTGTAGATCTTCATCCGGCTGTGCCCCACCACCTGCTTGATCTGGCCTTTCTCCTCCAAGTCCTTCAGGCACGTCCGGGCGAGAGAGCCGTTGATCTTTAGCCTGTCGACGAGGGTCGCGACGGTGACGAGACGGTATGATTGCACATCTTTGTAAAGCTTGTCCGAGGTGGCCTTGTCGAGAAGGACGGCGTGCTGGGCCTTGTCCTTGACTGCGGGGAGGCGTCCCGTCAGCACCTCTTGAGAGGCCTACGCTGGTGAGACCGAGACTTACCCTTCCCCTTGGACCACTTCTTCTTCTGCTTCTTCGCGCCAGCTGCGGGTGCCATTTTGATTTGATGATTTCTTGGTGAAGATGCGGAGGAGTGCAGGTTCCGTGAAGCAAGCCTCGGGCGTTGAGGGGCTAGAAAATTGGTCCACATGGTTAGGGCAAGTAGGGCACAGCAACATTTTACGACCTCTGATTGGCTGACACTTTAACGTCCCAATCCAGAGCGGGGACCACGAATACTGGAAATTTTGCGATACGTCGACCTTGCCCTCTGCTTCGATAAACCTCCACCACAAATCCATTCGACGGTCAGCATTTCAGCCATAATGTCTGACAACGGCGAGATCGAGGTCGAGGCCGTCTCCGGCTACAAAGTCCTCCCCAAAGAGGTTACTGACGAGATTGGCACCATCAAGCTCTTGTGGGTGTCCAGGATGGGCGGAAGCGAGGGGCACGCTTTGGCTGACCTGGCACAGCAACAAGTGGACTTACGATGATGTCGAGATCCGAGATATTTCCCTGACGTAAGGAATCCTCGAGCCCGCCTGGGGAATGCCTATCGTCGCCTCAGCGTGACCTACGCTGCGGACGCAAGAAGGCGATGCAGGCCGAGGACGGCAGGGTTTCTGCGAAGACGAACAAGGGCTGATGGTACTTCTTAGCGACTACATTCAAATCCGGGCACCCGTCTACATCCCTCACTCGGCCGGCCGATATGCCGTCAAGCGGTTCCGCAAGGCCAACTGCCCCATCATCGAACGGCTCACCAACTCGCTCATGATGCACGGCCGAAACAACGGCAAGAAGCTCATGGCCGTTCGCATCGTCGCCCATGCGTTCGAGATTGTATGTTGAATCCCGATGCCGAACACGGGCTGAGGTTCTCTGGGGAGGACGATGGGTTAACAGCTACTCCAGATCCATCTCATGACGGACCAAAACCCTATTCAGATCGCCGTTGACGCCATCGTCAACTGCGGCCCTCGGGAAGACTCGACCCGAATTGGCTCGGCCGGTACCGTCCGTCGGCAAGCCGTCGACGTGTCGCCCTTGCGCCGCGTCAACCAGGCCATCGCCCTGCTCACCACGGGTGCGCGAGAGGCGTCGTTCCGAAATGTCAAATCGATCGCCGAGTGCCTCGCCGAGGAGCTGATCAACGCTGCCAAGGGCAGCAGCAACTCGTACGCCATCAAGAAGAAGGACGAGCTGGAGCGTGTGGCCAAGAGCAACCGGTAGAGCAGGCGAAGGATTTACTCGATCGGGGTTCATGGGCGAGGACTGGCATTTGTTCTCACGGGGAGTTGCATCTGCGCGTTCCAGGCCTTCGGATGCGCTATTCACGGCATTCTTGTCACGTGGGGCTTGTAGATAAAGCTCTGGTCCAGACAAAGAACGGCGGTTTGACAATGCCTAGCACCTCCCGGACTCGGGCTCGGGCTCGGGCTCGGGTCCGGCAACCCGTACGGGGTCCTGCGGTGTATGATGAAGTCGCTAGCCCTGGAGATGCAGGCTCAAAGGTCGCGGCAGCATAGGGCCTAGGCCAACGCCGCCGATGCCTCTTCTCTGCCAATGCCCATAGTTCTCGTAAGATCACCCTTTCCGCGGCCAACCCAACACGCCGGGCTCCCTCGTCCCATCCATCATCCACCCTTCATATCCGTGGCGGTTCCAAAGCAACATCCAGTCTCAGAAACATGCCCACGTGCGCGATGTCCTCTTCCCACCACCGACCCATAGCCGAGTCGACGCTGAAACCCATGCGCTCCCATGCCCGAACCGCCTGCTCCTGCGCATGCGCGCACACTAGCCCGCCGAACTCGGGGATCCCACTTGCCGCATCGATACCCAGCCGCTCCAAGCCGACCTCGGCAATCTTGGGGTTGAAGTAGGACGGGTTGGCGCGCAGCCAGGCCAGCGCGCCCTCGACCAGTAGGCGGCCGATCTTGTGCCCACGGAACTCCTTTAGCACCGCGAGCCGGCCAAACTTGACATACGGCTCCTTGCCGTCGTGCAAGCTCGTGGCGCGGTCCGAGGCGGCGGGGCCCTCTTGGGCGGCGGCCACGGCGGCACGGTCGGCCGCGGGTGCCGACGGGTGGGCACCCAGGAGCACAAACTCGCCGTCCCGGATAACGTAGGCGGCGCCGGGCGTGGGGTGCGGTGGGTGCGGGAAGGGCACCAGACGCACAGTGCCGATGGGCTTGCTGGTAGTCTCGGAGCGGCGGGGCCGCAGGACGGCGCCCGTGGCGGCGTCGACCTCCTCGTGCTGCACGACCTCGTTGACGCTGGCGTAGGCGACCCAGTGGCAGGACCGCGGGTCGTCGTCGTCGAACTCGTTGTCGGGGGGGACGCCCTGCTCCTCGACGAAGACGGCCAGACGCACGGCCATGGCGTCGACGAAGGCGGGCGGGACCGAGGGCTGGGCGCCCCTGGGCAGGAGCCGGTCGAAGCCGCGGAGGGTCAGGCCCGGGGGCGGGACGAAGGTCAGGAAAGGGGTGCCCATGATGGGCTCAGGGGTTGGTCGGGTGGCTGAGGTGCGATCAGGAGTGGTGGCGGCGGAGGTTCATGAGCTGTGTACAGTTTCTAGTCCGTTTGCGGAATCCGAGGTCAGGGAAGTGTTTTGCGAGGTATAACGGAGAATCGAGTTGCTCATCTCATGTTTGTGCGAAAGGGGAAGAAAACACGGGATCACGGTCCGATCGAGACGGCGGTGAGAGCCTGCCGAGCGGGCCGCCTGGGTTCCGCGTCTGACCGAACGACATCTACCTCCGCCGTCAGTCTCCCTACTCGTAGGCCCTGGTAAAGATTCGCAACCTTACCGAGCAGTTCTGGATCCGCCATGACTGTCAGCCACTCATCTGACGGGTGATCTAATGTGGCCAATGCGCACAGATGCCCCTTTTCAGCCCACTGATCTTCACATCTGAACCTACATAGTTCGCTCACTCATTCATCGCTTCTCACTGTAGAAGCTGTCGATTCGGCCGAGGTCCTCCGTCTTAGCATTCTTTCTCTCCGTTTGACCGATCAATGACCACATTCGGAGGATCTTACAGTCGGGCCTTGACGTCTGGCAGCACTGTGACAAGCTATTCATATGGTTGCAGTAGCTGGCGGCCTTCGCTGACGTGAGGACGATGGTGGAGGGATACCAGCCAGCCATGTTACGGCTTCAGCTGTGGCACAGGCTTACAAGCTTCCAATACACATCTTGATCTCATAAAACTGCGCGGTCCATCCCTCCGTGCGCTCACGATGGCTCCTCTCCATTGTCTTCAGAGGGCCGGCCGGAGCATAAGCCACCTCTACCTACCCCCCCGACGAAACATCAACCGCAAGCCACGATTGGTGCCTTCCGAACCATCAACATGGCCGAGACTCCGAATCTGACGAACTTGTTCCTTCTTCTGCCCTCACTGGTCCGCGACGAGATCTACTCACACTTACTTCCCGCTCGGCGAACAATATGGCTCTCCCGAAATGTCTCCCGTTCCCACAGATATGTCGACGCCCGCCGCGCTGGGTTTCGAGGGATTCAGTTCCAGAAGCGGCAACTCGAGCAAAAGGCACTGTCGCACTGGTATCCGGGGGCAACGGGGCTTCCCACGCCCGAGGAAATGTCCCCGCAGACCGAGGGCTACATGTACGGCCGCAATGCAGACGACATCAGACACATCCTCGTGGCCAGGCTCGTCTGCCGCCAAGTTGCTGCGGAAGTCGACATCATCTTCTTCCGTCGAGTGACGCTCTGGTGGACGCTGTGGGATGCCGGCCTGCCTTTCGTCGAGTCTTTGGCCGCGATGGAGGATCTCCCGGTTGATGGTGACGCAGTCCCCCGAGGTCAACGGCTGGCGTGCCGCGTGGGCAGATGCTAACGGGCTCACAAACAGAGTCGGGGAGCACGGCCTCATCCCACAAAGCGCCGCAGAGCGACTTGGACTGGTTTGCCTTTGTTAAACGCAGAAAAGATGACGGTTTCCTGCGATGGGTGGCCAGTTTCCGCTGCGTTAGCGTCCTCCTCCAAGAACCGAACATGGATGACGCCTTTGCGCTGCTACAGAGCGTCCTGAGATCCGCCCGGCCGACTCAGGCTCGAATTCCGAATTTCCATCTGCTCGTATGTAGCTTTCAGATCCACTTTAACCAAGGCCAAAACGACTGGGAGGTGTATACGACAAGCGGAAGGGACACGGCACAGCTCGTCCTCGAAGCCAAATACGGCCAACAAGCCCCAGCTTCCAAGAGAGCAAGTCTCCAAGTCACTGGGTTTGCAGAAACCGAACAGCAAAGGTCTTGGTTCCCAAACCCTGACGCAGGCATCTCTTGTTGGCTGGAGCCTTTTCATTTTTGCAGCTCCCAGTTCCAGGCCGACGCCATGTTCAACCGAGCTGATGTCGTCCTAGCCGTCAACGCGGTGTACTATATACGGACAGGGGAGGAAGAAGAGGAAGTGTGAGAGGCGTTCACCGCGTAAAGACTCAAAGAAAATGGGTCGAGGGGTTCGGCCAGGCTCCCAGAGGAAGGTCTCCTTCAAGCGGGAGTTGCATCAGAAAAGGGGGATGATAGCAACCACTTCGCACGAGGACGGCGTCCACCCACGAAACCTTACCCCGCTATGTATCTTGGAGATGCAGAAGCAGATCCTTCGGGACCCGTAACTTGCTGTCGACATCTCACAACGCTCTTCCCCTCCAGGTCCGGTAAAAACTTGCGAGGTGCTCGGGCAGTATTCAACCTCAGTGCGGGCCGATAACCATGCAGACATCCAAAATCGAACTTACTGGCAGGTTTGCCCTTGTCACCGGTGCCTCTGGAGGGTAGGTACACTTGTGCCTTACTTCGTCTAACATTGTATGTCGACCCCGGCTGACAACGTCATAGAATCGGTGGCGCATGTGCGATGCAGCTCTGGGAGCAGGGCGTCATACTGGCACTCACCTGCCACTCAAACACGAAGGACCTGGCACTCCTGGTAGACAAGCTTCGCGACGCTAGGGAGTGGCACGACCCGTCGGAAATCTCCACCCACAAGGTCGACTTGGAAGACCCAGCAGCCATCACGGTCCTCTTGGACGAGATCCGGGCGTGTCACGGGCGGTCGCCCGACATCCTCGTCTCCAACGCCGGGTACGCGAATCGCATCCCTGACGTCTTGGACATCCCGCTCGTCGAGTTTGACAGGATGATCAACATCAACGTGCGCCCATCGCTGCTGCTTTGCCAGGGCTGCATCCCCGGAATGGCGGCGCAACGGTGGGGACGGATCATCTTCGTCTCGTCCATCGCCAGCCGGGGGGGCGGCATCAACGGCTGCCACTACGCCGCGAGCAAGGCAGCTCTCGTCGGCATGATGAGGAACCTGGCGCGCAAGCATGCCGCCGAGGGCATCACCGTCAACGACGTCGCACCGGCCATGATCGGCGACACGGGGCTGATCCCCAACCCGGAGGTCCTGGCTGGCACGCCGGGGGACGTCCGCAATATCCCCGTGGGAAGGCTGGGCAGACCCGACGAGGTGGCCAACGTGGTGACCATGTTTTGCCGGACGGGATACATGACGGGTCAGAGCATTCTTCTGAGTGGAGGGTTGCATTGAGGGCGCTGCTGCTGTCAGTCGCGCCTTACATGGCGGGCGTCGGGGATACATGCTGAACACGCCAAGGTACTTTTGGCCATGAAACGGAGTCGTTGGAAGCGGCAGAGGTAGACCCGCACGTTGATTAGGTCGGGCCTCCCCCCTAGATACGCCTGGCATGTAACGCGAGGAGTCTCTTCCAAGATGGTAACATGGTTTGTTTGTGGATGTGCTCTCTCATAGGGGGCGATTCAGTGAAGTCGTACCATTTGATCCTACTGAACAAGGTGAACGTCGCCCGATCAGTCAGTCTGGTCTCTGTGGAGTACTGTATACGTGCATTTCGGACCGTGAACGGAGAGATACTAGTGGAACCAGTGGGTCGAATAATCTGGCTACTACACAGTAGAGCACAGGTGCATGCCCTTCAATCAGCCACTGGAGTCTGCGGGCCCTACCGAGGCCGAGTGGCACTCAGACGACAGTGTCGCCAAGAGGGGCTCATCAGCGAGCCAAGTAGTCCCCGTGCAAGACCCTTACCGTGTAGACGGCGCCTACGCGTCCGAAAGCAGCCAATGGAGCGAGTGCGAATAGCCTCAAGGGGGGGGGTGTTTTCGAGGAGGTGGTGCGGGCGGGTCATCCCCACTGGCACGGAGCTTTTCTCGCTTCAGGACGTGTCCCTGGCCGTCCCCGGCTCACACTCCCATGGCGGCTGGCGAGCATCGATTGAGAGAATGCCTCGTCGGCTTCTCAATAAGCCCCTGTGCTAATAGACAAGGCCGCAGTCCTGGGCCAAGACCGCCGTCAGGGGTTGCCGCCGCCGATCGCATTCAGGCCGGTGCGCTGAGGGGTAAAGGGGGCCTTGTATAGGAGCCAAGGCCGTGGAGTCGACTTTGCTGAGCCTTAATAGCGGCCGTGTACCTCGGGTAGAGTACAGGCGGCGCCAGGGACGTGGTCGCAACCGCGAACCAATTAAGGCGGGCGGCGGCCAATATGGCTAAAGGGCGCCCGCACGCACAACACCGTCACCTCTCGCAGATGAGATGCTGGAAGAATATCGAGGGGAAATTCTGGGGAAGAACCCAAGAAAAGAAAGGCCTTGGGGCCCCTGTGGGGATCGCGGCGCGGTCGCCTCGATGGCACATCTGCCGGCTGCTATTTCCATTAGATTGGTCCTGGAGGGAGGGCGGCGTATTCGGCGAGAGCTGCGTCGATCCGCCTCTCTGGCCCCAGGCCGTCTCTCCAGGTTCTCCAAGGAAACCCTCCGTGGTATAAAGGGTGTCACCTCCGCGTTGCGGTCCGCCACTCCTTCCCGGTTGCTGTGAGCTGCGTGGTATCCGGAACGAGAACACACCCGTCTGGCTGGGGTATCACCGTCCGAGTCTGCCGTCCCAAGGAGATCTCCCAGAAGACCACCGCCACAATGCGTTTGAGCCAGTACGCCCTGGGCCTGGGTGCCGTTGCCGCCTCCGTCCTCGCCGCGCCGGCAGGCACGGCGGCGTGCTCCAGCAACAAGGTCATCGACAACTTCTCCAAGTTTGCGGACAGGACTAACAGCCTGGGGGCCGTGATGGGTGGTATGTCCTTGCCCGCCGCCGCGCTCTCCCCGTGCCCCGGGTCGACTGACACGGGGGAACAGATGACAAGTCCATGACGAGCATCAGCGCGACCGGCACAACCCTGACCTTCAACCCAGCAGCCAAGTCGTACATTTTCGAGAACTTCCCGTGCGAGAACGCGGCCAGCGAGGGCTACAACGCTGTCAGCTTCACGCTCAGCGGGCCGACCCAGTCGAGCCTGATGATGGAGCTTCAGACACGGGCCAGCTGCACCGCCACCGAAGTCAAGCGGACGTACCGCAACGTCACGGTCCCCGCAACGAGCGGCACCGTCACCGTTCCGCTCAAGGACTTTGAGGGCGCCAACCTTGCTGCCATCACCACCATCAGCTGGTCCACTTTCAACAAGACCGGCTCCGCGTATTCCCTGGGCAACGTGCAGTTTGTCTGCCAGAAGTAGATGGTCCATGGGGAGGGAGGCTGAGAAGGGCTGTGGAGAGCCAGAGGAGATGTCGCGAACGCATGCGCAACACTTTTTGCCACTGCGCTCCTGGTTGCGACCAGGATAGACTTGCTGTGGCTTCAGAAGGGTGTAAAGATATCGGCCCTAGCTCGCCTGTTCTGTGCCCCACTTGGGCTCTCCGTCAGGCGTGGCAAGGGTATGGCCATAAAAGAAGACATAATTAGGATATTGTGGCCACGCCGGACAATGTGAATGTGACTGGAAGTGACCGGGGGAGGTAGGAGGGTGAGTAGGTGAAGTACGGAGTAGGTGAATTGGTACCTCGGTACCTTTCTGAGCTTCCCTGGGAGCCTGGGAGCCTGGACCGACTCCTTCGACAAGGCTGCGCCGACAAATGTGGGATTCTGAGCTAAGCCCTTATCGAACCAATCAGCAGTCTATCAGTGTTCTGAAGCTCCTCCGTCAGGGGGTCCCCTTTCACCAAGCTGTCCTTTTTTTGCGACGACTCCAAATCCGGCATGCGACAGGACCCGAACTTGACAACGTTGCGGTCACGTCTTGAGGCCAGATTACCGCTGGAGCTGGCTACTCTTTCCGGATGCCTACGACTCTCTTTACGTCTTTGATCTGAGGTTCTGCTTTTGTTTTCTTTCCTCATTCTGTGGCCTCCCTTCCGCCTTCCGCCTCTCGTCGCAACTATCCT
>Ga0247777_1000423_pt1 | contig 11855 bp, 6 predicted proteins | sample UWRJL154409C5_FD_179937 | JGI IMG/M metagenome (GOLD analysis project Ga0247777, IMG submission 179937) | Plant litter microbial communities from Arlington Agricultural Research Station in Wisconsin, United States - UWRJ-L154-409C-5 | ecosystem: Environmental > Terrestrial > Plant litter >...
AGCCAGCTGCGTGCCCATGGCCGTCAGCTCGTCGCCGTCGAGGGCGCCCATGCGGCGCAGGAGCGCGAGGGCGCCGTCGACGGCGAGGGCTTCCGGGGGCGTGGGCGCGCGCGCGAGGAAGGCCGAGACGTCCTTGACGCCCATGGCGCGCACCGAGAGGCACAGCTGCTCCAGCGGCACGCGCCGGATCTCGGGCTCGGGCCGCGGGGGCATCTGCTGCTCCAGGTTGCGCGTGTAGAGCTTGTAGCACTTGCCGGCTTGCACACGGCCGGCTCGGCCGCGGCGCTGCTTGCAGGCCGCCAGGGAGGCCCACGTCTCCTCGAGCTTGCGCATGTTGTTCTGCGGGTCGAAGCTGGTCTCCTTCACCCGGCCGCTGTCGATGACGGCGATGATGTCGTCGATGGTGATGGACGTCTCTGCCACGTTGGTGGCGACCACAACCTTTCGCTTGCCGGCGGGCGGGGCCGCGAAGACTTTCCTCTGTTCCCTGGTCTCCAGGGAGGCGTGCAGAGGCAGCACATGTAGAGAGTGGACAGACCGCAGCATGCTGCAGATCTGGTTGATCTCGGCCACGCCCGGCAGAAAGACCAGAATGCCGCCAGACTCCCGTGTGTCGGTAAGTTCCTCGTCAACGGCCTTGGTAGTATCGACGAGGAAGTTGTAGTTGATGCGGCTCCCCAGCTTCTGGATGGCCTTGGCCACCGGATCGGTTCCAGGAGGCGCCGACTCCAGACCGAAACCGGTGGCGCGAACCACGTCGTCGAGATAGAAGTCCTCCACGGGGTAGGTCCTGCCGGCGATCTCGACCGTTCCCACCTTCAGCCCGTCGCGGACAAAGTAGTCCTCGAAAGTGGACGAGTCGAGGGTGGCGCTCATCAGGATTAACTTCAGGTCGCGCCGCTTCCGCAGGACGTCTCGTAGGATGCTGAGCAGAAAGTCGGTGTCGAGACTGCGCTCGTGGACCTCGTCGATGACGATGTGGCTGACGTTTGCTACGGCCGCCACTACATCCTCGGTCCGGCCACCCGAGACTTGAAGTCGCCTCAGCAAGACACCGGCCGTGACAAAGGTGATCCTTGTGCTGCTGCTGGTCTTGCTCTCGCCCCGGATCGTGTACCCAACTTCTTGGCCGACCTGGACACAGCGCTCCTCGCTTACTCGGTCGGCGAGACCGAGAGCCGAAATTCGACGGGGCTGCGTGACGACGATGTTGGCCGTTTGCCCGAGACCTTTGCTGTAGAGGTCGTCGAGGACAAACTGAACGGCTTGGGTCGACTTTCCGGATCCCGTCTCGCCAGATATGATGGTAATCTGGTGGTCGGCGACCGTCTGGACGACCAAATTCCGGGCCTGCCACGCTGGTAACTTCTGCCGGCCCGCTACCATCTTCTTCAAGGCAGGCGCCTCTTGTCTCTGGAGCCAGTCCCGACGGCTACGGTCGTCCACTACCCATTTGAGCGGCCTTGGGTGGCGGACAGCGCGCCTGCTCACCCTCTGCGACGCGGCTCCTTTCTCCTCCGAGGCGGCCGAGGCAACAGCGGCGATGTCGCGAAGTGCGCCTGGCCGGTCAATGATATCGTTGATGTTGTGTTGTATCCAGTCGGCAATGAAGTAGATCTTCATCTCCTCTCCTTGCAGAGACTCGCTCATGTACGCCAGGGCCTTCTTGATGATACTGAGCCTGATATAGGCAGGAAGGACGGCCACCACCGAGATGATGACCTGGACAGGATAGTTTGGTGACCTGCGGAACTGCACCGACGTGTCGACGTTTCTGTTCGGCCCGTTGACGACCGAAGAAAGCCTGATGGCGCAGACGTCGTCCGAGGGGCGGCTGAACTGGTCGCCGAAGACCGACTCTAAACTGGCCGTCTCCTCCCGCCAACACTCTTCTGCTGTTCCCCAAAAGGGCTCCTCCTCCGCGTCATCGACAGTCTTTTCGGCGGTAGATCCGCTGGTCAGCAGCATGGCCTGCAGTGCCTCGGCCGCCCTGCCCTCGTCGCCGCCGCTGTCGTCGAAGACCCCCTTGCATAGTTCGGCCGAGTACCCCGACTGGGAGAGCCGTTTGATGGCATTTTCTCGTCGCAGGTCCGTAGCCCCGACGGTGACGCCGGCGCTGTAGCTCACGGGTAGGGCCCAGCGCGGAAGATCGTCTTCTGGGACGTGAATCAAGAGCCACTCCATGCTTTCTTCACGATCCTTGCAAACTTCGGCAGCCTCCTGAACGTGGCTCACGCGGAATCCCAATTCTCCCAACGCCTTGGCAATGGCCGCTTTCTCCGGGGCCGTCATCTCGACGCCGTTGGGATTCCAGACGGATTCGCGGCGGAGAAGAGCTTCGATGTGGGCGCGGGTTTTGCTTCCCATGTCGATCTTGGGAGCCGACGTCCAGCCCCTCATGGGATCAAAGCCACCGGACCCGGACGAGGCGGCGGCGTGGCTGCGGAGGACAAGACCCGCTGCTCCGGGCATGCTTGCCGCCTTCTCCATGACCGCTTGTTGCTCTCTCTTCTTCCTCTCGGCCGCCACTTTGGCCTCCTCCCGTTCTCGCAGCGCCGTGAAAGGGTCCGCTTCGTACATCCACGCCTTACCTTCCCTGACGTCTTGCTTCTTGAGGGCCTCAAACTCCTTCCACAGCGTCCTGTGGTCGGGGGGCAGCATCATGTGAATGTTCTTCATGTTGCACACCCGGAACAAGGCGTACGTCGCAGCAAAGTGCTTGGCCTCGAGCGCCGTGGGCTTGTACGCCAGATGAACATGGCTCGGCGGCAGTTTGAAGGGGTCCAGCTTGACCAAATCCCCCGTCTTGGGGTTCTTCGCACCGAGGGTGACAAGAACGGAGAATCCTTCCTTGAATTTACGCTGGCGGGGGGGGATTAACGACGGCGCCTGAGAGAACTTCCGGCGCGGCGCTTACCGTGTCGTAGTCAGGCCTCTCCCACCTCTGCTTCTGGCAGTGCTCCGACAGCAGGTTTACAGGAAGTTTACCCGTCCACGATTGACCGCCAATGATCTGTTTGACCGTGGGTTTGGGAGGCCCGTCCGGGACTCCATCGGCAGGTGCGGTCGAGGACGCCCCGGCTTTGGCCGAGCCAGATGGGCCGCCTTTTCGTTCCTTGGGCTCCTTGGTTGAGTTGGTAAAGACGATGAAGTCGTCTTCAGCCGGCGCCTTCTTGGCCGCTGAGCCACCTGCCACCGCAGTGCTCTTGTCTTTGCCCTTCTTCACCATCTGAACGGCTCGGAAACGTTGCCCTGCCGAGGAGCGGTGGCTCTGCTGAGCGACACCTCGGGGAGCATGCTGGGGCTGGAGAGCCCACTGATGAATTTGCGGGCCCACAGGCCACCCGAGGGTTCTCGGCTGGCTCCTGCGGCTACCGTTTGATCTTTTCTCAGCGGCGTCGAACGGCTGGGGACGCGGCTGTTGTACTCGTGGTACCCGACACTCGTGGTACTTGGCGGGTTTGGCGCGAAAACGGTCCTGGCAACTCGGGATGGCGACAACCTGGGTGGATGGATGTTGCGAGATTTGGGATGCCAGCTGAGGGCAGCCGGCAGCCGGGCCGGTTTCTGTTCGACGGCACTTGCACTCACTCAGATCTGGTACAAGAGATTTCTCTCGCCCTCACCCCCGGCTCTTCAGTCGCGCTGAGGCCTGTGTTCCCAAACTTGAACACCATTTCATTCATATGTCTACAATCCCCGAGTGAAGTGCCCTGTATTTGAACCGACCTGGAAAGGCCTAAGCCGAGGCCCCCCATGAGACAAACAACGTAACTGACTCCCACGCGAGGCCACTAGCGGATGGGCGGGTCGCAGCGAAAGCCGAAGGCCCGGAGCGCGCCGTTGCAACCATGTCTTCTGCGGACTCAGAAGCATTCGTGGACCCGCCGCGGCCGACGGCAGACTATGACAACCACGGCCGGCTCTCGGCCGCAACGGACGACTGTGCACCGTATCGAGACGGCGCGCACGGCGCCCTCTATATGCCTAGCGGCGAGCTCCACGATGGACCCGATCAGCCCAAGCGGCGTAAGACGGATAAGAATTCTCCCTCTGTGGTCGTGTCGGCTACGAAGGGTCATGCAGTGCCGGTGCCGGCCCCGGGAGAGGCGATGTCCCGGCCTCCGCCCCTATCGCTCTACCCGGGGATGCCTTCCAGCAGCCCCAACTTCTCGTGGAAAGGCCAGCTCATCATCCTGACGGGTGTCAACAACATCGACGCGTGGCTCCAACAGTGCGAGGCCGTCACCCGTGCCACCAACTGCTACGCTGAACTCACGACCGAGTTCGCCGGCTTCCCGCCGCCCGGCACCGTCGAGGCCTTCATCTGCGAAGCCCGCTTCATGACGACCTGGCGCATCCTCAATGCGAGCATCTCGGGTCCGGCCTGGGCCTATATGAGGGTGCTCGGCTTCGCGCCTCTGGGGGCGCCCAACCCTCCGATGCCGGTCTCGGCGTACCACTTCGCCGAGATGGCAGCCCGTCGGATGCCCATTGCCGGCACGGCTCAGCAGCCAGCGGCCGAGAAGGCCGCCATGATACTGCAGGCGCTGCACTCGACCGCCGTTGACTACCCCACGGAGAAGCACTTCAAGAAAGGCACCAAGTGGCTACACGACGTTCTGGACTCGTTCATCAGGGGCGGGGACCACGATATTGCCCGCGCCTTATACGGCGAGGTGCCCGCTTGGGCGCTACCCACGTCGACACGGCCGCTCTCTCTCGAGTTGTCTCCCGACCCGCAACATGTTCCGCCGGCCGGCCCCGAAGCGGATTCCATCCGGGGGAACGACGGTGCGTCCGCGTACGGCACGCCGCCCGAAGGTGCGGCGATCCCGGACGCGGCGGTGGCAGCAGCGCTTGCACGGGCTGTCTAGACAGAACAGGCCGGACCGGCGGGAGGTTGGGGTTCTTTCGCAGATGAGAAGCACGACGGCCAAAACGGCCAGATGGTTTAGGTTGCCGGCATCGAAGATGGGGGGCCGCCTTCGGGCTTGGACATCGCGAACGGCAGCGAAAAACAAACATCTCGGATGGGATATTGACTCTTCTTATGCCCTAGATGGGCAGTCTCTTTCCCGGCCAGCGGAAAGGGATAATGACTCGCACTCTACAAAGACGGCATCATAGACTTGAACATGGAAGAAGGGCCTCGATTGCCACGGCCGCGATGGGCGTGCTCAGGCAGGCACAGCCGTGCCGTTAATATGACAAGACGAGGCGTCAAATGTCGATACTGTTTTGGTTGGGCTTGGTCCGGCGTTCCCGGAGCACGTGGAGACGCTACGTGCGCAGTGTTAAGGTAGTCACGATAGCCCGTCAGGCTGGGCTCCCATCGAAGCGGCTAAGGGGTATGGACTGAAGGTAGCATCTTCGATCTTCACCGTGTATGACCTTCATAGCTGGCAGATACTGTACCTACAGCACCTGCCTACAGTACCTACCGTACTTACCTAGTACCTAGACAGTAAATTACCTAGGTAGGTTCCGACCTACCCGGAAGCCCAGGTCCGTCCCAGGCACCCAACCCGCACGTCTCATGCATGGAGATGCTGCTTAGGGGGTCAGGGCGTGCAGGGAGGAGGGGTAAATGGGCATGTACAGCGAGTAGCTGCATTGCCTGCACTTATGTACGCCGACCGTAAATCACGTACTAAACACATACTGTAGGTTAGTTGGCTCCTTCGCTATCTACTACTTACCTACCTACTCCGTACTTAACCCGCCTACTACCCATCTAGGTACCGATCTAGTAGTAGGTCCCTACTACCTAGGTTCCTGGGTACTGTACTCGCTACGGTCGGGTACTTGGCCGGGCTTCCAACGCCGCGACGCCCCTATCAACTCCAGGGAGCGAGCAGCCTGTCATATCACGACTTCAGCATGTCGGAGACAGAGTCTGAACCCGAGGAGGCCGCTAACAAGCAGGAGATGAAAGGCACAGCCGTGCCGGCGCCCCAGCCAAGTCCCCCTTCGTCCGCGCCTCGCAATGCCTGTATGCGATTGCCCGTCTCGCGCCCGTCTGCGTGTAGCCCCCTTCTTAACGGCTCTCTAGTCTCGGAACTCATGGCCCCTAAGCCCCCACCCCCTCCCAAGCCACCGTCGGCCATGCAGAAGCTCTTCAAGGACCGAAACGGCCTGGGGGCATACCTCGCCGACCCCGCGGCGTATCCCGCCACGAGGGTCATCTACTCGAACCCGGACGTCGTGGCCATCCACGACCTCTACCCCAAGGCGACGGTGCACTGTCTCCTCCTGCCGCGCTCCCCGTCGCACACCCTCCTCCACCCGCTGGAGGCTCTCTCGGAAGACGCAGCCTTCCTGGCCCTCGTGCGCGCCGAGGCCGCCAAGCTCCAGGCGCTCGTGGGCCAGGAGCTGCGGCGGCTGCTCGGCGGGGCGAGCCGGACCGAGGCCCCGCGCACGGCGGCGCTGCTCGGAGCGGTGGACCTGGCTCCCGGGGAGCCCCTGCCCGGCGGCCGGGATTGGGAGGCCGAGGTCAAGGTCGGCGTCCACGCCAAGCCGAGCATGAACCACCTTCACGTGCACGTCCTGAGCCGCGACATGCACAGCGTGTGCATGCGGCACCGCAAGCACTACAACTCGTTCAACACGCCCTTCCTGGTCGAGCTCGACGCCTTCCCCCTCGCGCAGGACGACCCACGGCGGAACCCGCACGGGTGGAGCGACGTCGGGCTCCAATGCTGGCGCTGCGGAAAGGCGTTTGGGAATAGGTTCAAGGCGCTGAAGGACCATTTGGACGTGGAGTTTGAAGCTTGGGCGAGGGAGTGAGTGCGGGCCTGGGGAAGACAGAGACAGATGGACATGAGAGGGAGAAGTACCCATAGCGAGTCGACGGTAAGACCCTCGTGTCTACTAGCTAGATACCCCGTATACCAGCCACTTTCCCAGGTTGGAGGGAAACTACCACGTCAGGCCCAGGTCTATGCTGTCCGCCTCATCCACCCCCTTTGACGGGTAGCAGGGTCAGTGGAAAGCGGTTTATCGTCAGTCCACAGCTTGGCAGACTCATGCTCGATACGACCAAAACGGCCGGCGCGGGACAGCCGACAGAAGCCATGCGGTGCGTCGGGTCCGCGCAGCGGCCGCCTCAACACCCATTCCATCACGCCTACCCACTTCGCCTATGCACATGAAGAGGCGCCGCGAATTTTCCACTCCGTCTTTCGCTCAAACTCGAGAACCGCAGTGGAGGCAGCGAAGACGCTGCCACGGTTGGCCGATCAGCGCAACGCACCCCCGAGGAGACAGGTGCTGACAACTCACCCTAGTCCTCGTCATCGTCCGCGTCCTGGTCGACCTCGACGTCGCCGCTGTCCGGCAGGTCACTCTGCACCGGGGCCGGCGAGCCCTCGTCCTCGTCAACGTCCTCGTCCTCGTCGTCCTCCTCCACAGGCGCCTTGCTGGGACGACCTCGCTTCTTTGGCACGGCCGCCTTGGCCGGCTCGTTCTTGGCGGCCTCTTCTTTCGCCACGGGGTGCTTGCGTGGGCGGCCGCGGGGCCGGCCGGTCGGGACGTACGGTTTGGCCGGCTTCTCCGTGGCCGCGGCCGACTTACGCTGCGACGGGTCCTTGGGCGGACGGCCGCGCGGGCGACCCGTGGGCACGTACGGCTGCGTCTTTCGCTCGGCCGGGTCGAGCCGCGGGCGGCCACGGCGGCCGCTGCCCTTACCGGTCGCGGGCTTGGTGACCTTGGCCTCGGCCTCTTTAGCAGGGCGGGGGGTGCGGGTGGGTTTGGACGCGGGCGCCACCGCCTCGTCGGCGTCGGCGGCTCGCGAGCCGCGGCCGGGCATTCTGCTGCGACGAGGGTTCCGGCCTCCGCGGGCGGTCGAGGTGGCCTGGCCAGCTGCGTTGGACAAAGGGAGGAGTTCGTCGGCGCGTCGCGGAGAGGAAAGAAAGTCACGGAGGCGATGGAAGAGAGCCAGGTTTGCCGAGGGGCTCCGACCAATGCAAAACCAGGGCCACAACGATTTATCTCGGGAAGGACCGTTTGTACGGCGCGTGTGTTAGGTTGTCTGGAAAGGACGCGTTTCGATACTGAACATCACGCGTTTGTCGTTGGGGCGGCGGATGCCATTGGCCGATATTCAATTATCGGAGCGCCCTTGCCCTGCAGATGCATCCCCGGTCTTAGATCTTCGTATGACTCGGCCCGAGTTCATACAGTACTCGCTCCATAGGTAGGCTCTCACGACGTCGGGGCAACGCGACGCCCGCTGCCTATACCACTGGCAGCTACGATCAGTAGCGGGGCTTTTTTCTTCTTGGATAGCTACGTGACCTTCATCGTCGTCTGCTATGCCCCGCGGAGAGGTACTAGTAAGCCTGCCGACAGCCCACCCCCCGGCGCATGCGTGGCCGTTTCGTACTGTACCATCGGGCGGGCTTTCTCAAATCGGCGGGCGAGTGCCATTCTTCTCCAGGAGAACCCGGGCACCTTATCGACGTCTGAGATCGCCCCCCTGAACATCCATCCATGGCTTCCCATGCTGTCTTCTAGCACCAGCCCCTGAGCGGCAATGAGATCCGACTCCTCCGGATCCGCTCGTCTACTTCCAGTGGCCTTGTCTGTACACTCAGCCACCATTGACACGGCGCATGCCCCGCCTTTCCATGCCTTATCCTATATCTGGGGCACAGAAACGACAACCGAGGAGATGGAGCTGGGTGGAAAGCGGTTTGCCGTCACCCCCCATCTCCGCACCGGGCTCCGAGCGCTGGGGCGGCGGTTCGCGGACGCGCTGTTCTGGATTGATGCCATCTGCATCAACCAGACCGATGATGCCGAGAAGGCGACACAGGTGGGGCGCATGTCCGACATCTACTTGTTGGCAGCGTGTGTGGTGATCTGGCTCGGCCCGGCCAGGGACAACAGCGACTTGTTCATGACCCAGGTGACCCGCCTCAACGACGCCTTCGCCAGCATCCCAGACGTCAAGATGCTCGAGCGGGACGCTCTCCCTGACCACGGCCTACCGCCGATCGAAGACGAGGTGTGGCTCGCCATCCGCCGTTTCGACGGCCTGCCTTGGGCCCAACGGCTGTGGGTCTTGCAAGAAGCCGTACTCGCCGAGGAAGCCGTCGTCGTCTGCGGCGACCACGCCGTGGACCTCGAGGATATGCTGACAGTCTGCGGCTACTTGACGCGCATCTGGTCCCACCTCTTGGAGGAGCCCCCTTCCAGCGCAAGCGTGGTCGACGCATTCGTGATTCTCTGGGGCCTGAGGAAGTCGAGGCAGCGGGACGGATGTGATTCTCTAGCGGACGTGCTCTTCATGTCCACCGGCAGGCGCTGCCGAGAAGCCGTCGACAAGGTGTATGGGTTTCTGGGGCTCGTCTCTGCCGAGGTCCGGGCCAAGATTGCCGTCGACTACACGCTGCAGTCCAGGGACAATTTCTGGAAACTCTATATCCAGGTCAGCAGCATGTTGCTGCAGACACGCGACTACCTCCTCCTTGACATGGCCGTGTCGGAGCATCGACATGCCGCACTTCCAACATGGTGTCCCGACTTTCGCGACGACCCGTCCGTCAGAACCTACCACTTCTCGGATTTCGAAGCCGGCCTTCCCCAATACCCGGGAGACTTCGACGGCCTCCCCGTGCCGCCTGTCTCGTTTGTTCATCCCGATGGGTTGCAAGTCTGCGGCGTCGTCATGGACCGCGTCAAGACCGTCGTGGAGCTTTCCGTCTCGACGGCGCAACAGCTTCGCCTCTGCGAGACCCGCTGCTTGGAACTGTCGAGCGAGGTATACGTCTCTCGGGAGGCTGCGCCACTCGAGCATATAGCCACACTCGTGGCCGGTACAGACACCGAATGGTCGTTATACGAAGCGCCGCGGGTCGTGGAAGACTATGGGCATTGGAAGGTGTGGATGCTGCAGAAAACGGCGACAGACGACCGCGCCCGCGGATCGACTGCGGACCCCGAAGGAAGAGCCGCCGCTCGAGAATACAACAGTTGCCTAGAGGCCGCGTGGCAAGGCAACGCCTTCTTCAGCACCGAAAACGGCCGCGTTGGCATCGGACCCGGGGCCTTGCGACAAGGTGATTCGGTCCACGTCCTTTTCCATGCCAGAGCACCCTACCTTTTGCGTTTCGACGAATCAAGGCAGGCACACTCACTCGTTGGGCCGGCATACGTCCACGGGCTTATGGGCGGAGAGGCATTTCGGGCAGCAGATCCCATCCAAACGCACGAACGCTTCCTCCTGCGTTGAGATTGGCATCGCGACGTCTCTCAAGGGCGAACGAACCTGGTCAGACGACGTCCGCTCCCTGGATGAGGCAGACAAGAAGCCGTGATAGCATCTACAACGCGTTACCTTTCCCATTTTTGGGCGCCCCGGTATAGTACAGTTTCGCCCCCATGAACTTGTGGATGGATGCTCTTCCAAGCGGTCCGGCATACCCCGGCCCCGGAGATGCTAGATAGACGCTCGGCTCCGAATCGCCGACAGTCCGTGCTAGCCGCGATCAACGACCCTCCGACCTCCTCCCCGTTGCACTCGTCTTCGGTCGCGCCGCGGTAGCGACGGAAAAGCCGCATCTCCCTATTCGGCGGCCTTCTTTTGCTTGGCGCTGGCGCTGCTCTTGACCCGCTTGGCCACAGGACGGTTCAGGTGGTGGGCGGGGATCCAGCTCGAGTCGAAGTCGTCGGTACCCGTGCCCGCGCCCGTCGACTCGTTGCCCGACAGGGGTTCGACGACCTCGGCCTTCTTGACCTTGCCAGCGGCGGGGGCCTTGACGCGCTTGGCCTGCGGGAAGAGCGCCTCGATCCACGTCTTGTAAACGAAGTAGAGGGTGCCGCCGAAGAAGCCCGTCAGGAAGAGGTAGAGGAAAATGCTGAACCGCTGTTAGCCATGGCTCCATCCCGGGTCGGACGGCAAATACGGAGAGCCCGGGGCGAAAGAGACGGGGCTACACAAGCGTACATCTGGGGATCAAGGAAGCTCGTAGGCGCCTCGACGATGCCGGCCACGCCGCTGTGCGCCTGGACCTGGAAGACCTGCTGCTCGGCGTTGCTGACGACGGCATAGATTTCGAGCTGGACATCCTGGGGGTTCATGTCAAGGACGAAGTTGAAGGTCAGGGCACGCTTGTCGCCGGCGGCGATCTTGGTGTCGTACTTGACGGCCGTCAGGTTGCGCAGGATGCCGGCGGCCGGCGGGGCGCCCTCGGGCAGCGGCTGCGTCGTGGCTAGGCGTCCGCCCAGGAAGGACACCAGCACCGGACCCTCCTCATGGTTCTCCACCTCGACCACGGCCTTGGTCGGATGCCCGTTGACCAGCTTGACGCCGAAGATGTCCGAGTCCGGGAAGGTCGTGGTGATGTCGATCTTGAGGTCGGGGCCCTCGATCGGGGACATGGGCGCCTGCTTGGACTGTTTTCTCGTTAGCCACCAACCAACAGTCGGTGGGGGACGTCCCGCGAGGCGGACAGGGAAGCGGAGGAGACGACGTCACGAACCTCGTCCGCGGCAGCCAAGACGCCGACGAGCCCAAGAGCGAGAAGGGAGAGAGCCGAAAGCCGTGGGGAGATCATCTTTACGAACAAGGGAAGATGGAATCGGCAAGAGGCAACAAGGGAGACGGACACAAGGGGGGTTGTCGGAGACGCAACAGGTGCCGGTGGCGAGCTTGGGGGAAAACAAAAAAAAGTTGCCGAGTTCCAAAGGGGGCTCTGTGGAAATCTGGCCTCCCAGCCGCCTTCGAGACCTAGTCAACTAGTACGAAGCACCAGCCGTGACAGGGGTCTGGCCCGGTCAGCCTCTTGCGACCTGCAGCCGCAGTGCAGTGGGGGGGGGGGGGGGCGCCCGCGCCCCCCTTTTTCCCACAC
>Ga0247777_1000424_pt1 | contig 11835 bp, 10 predicted proteins | sample UWRJL154409C5_FD_179937 | JGI IMG/M metagenome (GOLD analysis project Ga0247777, IMG submission 179937) | Plant litter microbial communities from Arlington Agricultural Research Station in Wisconsin, United States - UWRJ-L154-409C-5 | ecosystem: Environmental > Terrestrial > Plant litter >...
CCTTCCGGCTTGTGGAGTCCTATCGGCTTCAGTGGCAGCCGGAGAGTTCCGTTGTTCTGCTTAGGTTCGATGTGAAGCGAATCGCACAAGATATTGTAGACCTCCGTGTTTTCTGCGGGTGGTCAGTACCTCGGCCCCTTCAGCCGACGCGCGCTCGGGAGCGGCGGTACTCACGGAAGGCTTCCACGCGGCTGTTGGGTGCGTGGGGGAATGCCGGGCCCCGGGCCACAAAGATGGCCCTCATGAGAGGGTGTTCGTGGTCGTAGCCGTGGAGACCTCGGGGGTGGTACTCGAGGTTCTTCGCCTCGCCCTCCTGAATATCGAACTCGGTTTTCGGGACGACGACCCACCCCGTCTTGGGTACAATCCAGAGGGGGGCGATCCGTGGGTTCTTCGAAAAGTGGTACCGCTCCGGCATGTTAACATCGCGCAGGTAGACTTCCACGTTCGGGTTCGTCTTGGTCTTGGCCACAATGTCGTCGTATATTCCCTGCAGCTCGTCTGGGTTGTTGGGGCGTAATCCTACCAGAGGCCATCCGTCGATGTGCTGAATCTTGCTGACGTCCACGAGATCGTCGAGCTGAAGAAGCCGGCTCCTATCGGTAGTGGCCATGCCGTGATCTGAGACGACAATAACGTTGACAATGTGTGTGAGGTTGCGTTGCTCCAGGCCGTGGAAGATCTGGTCAAGCATTTGGTCGGCGGCGTTGATGGTCAACCTAATTTCCGTGCTGTTCGGTCCGTATCGGTGGCCGTCGGTGTCGACATTGGGCACGTAGGCAGCGATGAGCTGCGGCCTCATGTCGGCGGGATCCGCGGTGGAATCCTCCATGCCCGGCTTATCCAGAAGCTCCAGGATTCTGGCGACTTTTTTCGGCAACTTCTCTTTGCCGTTGTACTTGTCGAGGAAGGCTGGCTCGGTACCCAAGATGTGGGCTTCGCTGCCGGGCCACATGTGGACGGCGGCCCGTATCCCAGCGGCCTCGGCCGTTACCCAGAAAGGCTCCCCGCCCCACCACTTGGGATCCAGGCTCCTATCTGGATCGGTGTAGTAGAACTCGGCCAGCAAGCCGGGGTCCCAGAAGGTGTTCCCCACCACGCCGTGGCTCTCGGGGTATAGCCCGGTGGCCAGCGTGTAGTGGTTCGGGAAGGTGACGCTGGGGAAGGACGGAAGCATGTAAAGCGGCGAGACGCCCTCTTTGATGAACGCGTTCAGTCTCGGAGTGAGCCCTCGGTTCAGGAAGTCGGCACGAAAGCCGTCTAGACTGATGATTATGGTCGTTGGGCCGAAGAGCGCCGTGCCGTTGCTGGTCAGTCGTTGGCTCCTTTCCGCCTTCTTCTGAATAGAAAGCTTCCACGCCAACAGCACCAAAATGGCGAAGGCCGTTGCGATGATGGTATGTATTAGCACCCATCGACAGCAGTTCCGCCTTCGACTCGTCTTGGCCCCGGCGAAGTGTTGGAGTCCCCGTCGGTCGAGTTCGTCGCTGTCGTCTCGCTCGCTGCTGTCTCCGGTCGAGCTGCCGTCCTTCATCCCGCCTGCCTCCATTTCGTACATCAGCTCGCCGTCCTCGCCGTCTTCGGCGTCCGCTTCCAGCCTCTCCCGCTTCTGCTTTCTCCTCTCCCGGCGTTGTCTCCGTTTCTCGGAATACGGTTCTCGATCCGTCGTCGATATCGAGTCCGCCCGCACCGGACTACGAGGTTGGCTGCCATCGCTGTACCGCCTCGAAATGTACCTCAGCGGGTTCGGGATACCGAGTCCCGACCCGCGGCGTTCGAGCTGGCCTTGTTTCCGCGCCGCCGTCACAAGCTTGTCGGTTTCGTCCTCGTCCATGAAGACCATCCTGTCCGCCGCCCGAAGTTCGCGACTGTTTCGCGCTCGCATTTGAAGCTCGTCATCGTCGCTGTCGCTGTCTTGGTTGCTGCGGATCGACTGTGCGTCTGCATCGTACTCGACGGGGGACAGAAGGATGGCGTCCCGGCTTTCGCCAGGGATCGTCAAGGGCTGTAGGGGCATGTCGCGGGGCTTTGGGCCTGACTCCACAACAGTCTTGCAACTCGTCGCCCCCAATGGTATAAAGGCATCTCCGCCGCGAACACGATGTCGCACGTCTGGGGGACTCGTTGTCGTTGAAGGACGCGCCGATAGACCTAATCTGGATAAGTGCAGGATCCAAGCAGAAGACCCCCACTAGGCTCGCGGGTCCGCGGCGCTTATGTCATGCCGCTACCTTACTGTACAGTAGGTGAGCCCGCCTAAATAAATACCGTACAGGGCCGAGGGCCGAAGCAGCAGCAGCCAACGTCGCCAACGCCCTCGCCACAGCGATACCACCAACATCAACATCAACAACGCTACCATCAACGCCATGGCTACGGCTACCTTCCCAGACGACTGCCTCCCCCCCGAAGGCGTATACGAGTCCCGACACGCCCTATTCAGGTCAATCAACACCTGGGCCGCGGCCAGAGGGTATGCTTTCTCGACATCAAAATCCACGAAAGAAAAAACTGGGAGGACTACTATTACCTTCGCATGCGATCGACATGCTCTGCCACAATCGGCGGATACAAGACAGCGGCAGAGAAAGAGAACAAGTCGAGGGACTGGCTGTCCCTTTTCCGTCCTCGGCAAAGAGTCGTCTGGCGATACCTGGGTCCTCAAGTACCGCCCTGATCATCGATTCTCCCAGCACAACCACGAGCCAAGCCAGCACCCGTCTGCTCACCCAGTCCACCGCAGGCTTTCTAGTGGTATCTCACGGCTTGCAACCTTTTCAAACGCTGGCCTGACGCCGAGGGAGATGCAAATCCTAGTACAAGGGAGTGGTTCGCTAGCAACGCGGCAAGATATCTACGACCAGATTGCAGACATACGTCGAGACGCCTGCAGAGACCAAAGCCCTATACATGCCCTGGCCAACCAACTGGATAAGGAGGGCTTCTGGAACCGGATACAATTTGCACCAAACGGCCGAGCCACAGCGGTCCTCTTCGCCCACCCCAAGCCCGTCGCCGACCTTCAAGCGTACCCCGAAGTCCTCATCCTCGACTCTAACTACAAGACGAACAAGTACGGCATGTCCCTCCTCGACATGATCGGCGTCGACGACGCAGCTCAACAGTCTTTCTGTATCGCCTCTGCATTTCTAAGCGGCGAGACAGAGGCTGATTATACATGGGCTTTGGAGCGGTTGAAGTCATTGTACGAGCAATGCAACGCTACCCTCCCGTCAGTTGTATTGACAGATCGCTGTCCCGCTGGTATCAACGCTGCCTTGACCCTCTTCCCGACTGCTGCAACAACTTGGAGTATGAGGTACGAGGATGATGTTACATATGGAGCTCTTGAAGAGGCTAGCAGAGTCTAACGGCGAGACTTTGTTGGCCGCATAGATACCCGACGCTCAGACGCCTTGAGGCGGTGTTCATGTTGCGTCCTAATTGTAATGAAGTGCCCGAGTTGCTTCCGCTTCTAATGATGTACCACATCGTCCACGGCGACATGCCAGTCGGAACGGTACCTACCTAGGTAGGTAGGTATGCAACTCGACAGTCCTTGCTGAGATCTGGGCAAATAAGGTTGAAACGCCGGCGATGGGCTTGAACGAGTCCATCAAGTTAAAAGGGCCAGGAAGTATTCATATTCTGTCCACTTTGGTTGAAGCCGTCATGTTCAAGCCCGATTGCTAATGAATGTGAAGCGGGTCTTCCCGTGTCAGTGACTGGGTCATCGGTTAACATGCCCTCGAGTTCCATGGCTACGGACTTCTAGATTCAATGAGAAGGTAAATTGACGGGCTAATGCTCCCATTGCTACTTGTAGAAGGGGGAAATCCTCCAAGGCTCTTCAAACTAACCTCTGCCGATGGCCGAGTTCGAACCTGGAATGTTACTGTGTAGACTAACTGTGACCGGAAACGGCCTAGTCTTCCAATCGTTACTGAAAGGCGGGGTTCACGGTTGCCGCCCGTGTGCGGGTAGATTACAGGGGTTCGCACTTACCCCTGCTCTCTGAACGGAGCCGCATGTGGCACGGGCATCTTTACTCTGGGATACCCTTGAGAATCCTTGGCCAAGTTCAGCGTGCTGCGAACCGAGCCACGAAAGATGTTTTCCATCCTCTGACCCTTGTGGACAACGCCTCGGGTGAACATCCGCTATGCTCACTACAAGAACCCTGTACAGTCCACCGAAGAAATCGGTGCATCTTCCCAGGGGTTGCCGAACCTATTGCACCACTCTGTCCAAGGCACACACCAAGACCCCTTTGCATGAGATTAACATATCCGGGTCAACGTGGGGCGCCTACGGACCTGTTCTATCAACAGCCATCGACACAGGGCCTGCAGGGGTTGGCGATCCCGATATACCATTCGCAGACCGAAGCCCGGAGCCTGCTGCTCTAGCCCCTCCCCTTTGTTGAAGGCGTCTCCGGTCGCACTTGTGCCAATGACGGCCAGTGGAGTTATGCTAGGTCATTTTCCAAAGTCCTCGCCGCCGTGAGGTCATGCAACCAGAGCGCCTATGCCAGGTGTGTTGAGAATCACTTTCCAAAGCCGCGGTCTAGCACCAAGCGTAATACTCGTTTTCCACCCAGTCCATCGAAATGTTCTTTCCCTCTTTCCATCTCAGACTAGGTATCGACCCATCCAACCTCTCGTTGAACACGACCTTGACAACGTCCTCGTGAGCATTCCCTACCCCCTTGATGCCCCTGGTCACCACGCTGTCCGGGTTCCACACGAGCACTTTTTGGAGATTCCACGCCGAGGCCTCCACCAGCGCCGCCTGCAGCAACACCGTCACAGCCGCAGCACGATCGGCGTCGGAAATCGGCCCCGGTACCGCGATCCGCTGGACTTTGAGCTTCTGCTCGCGCCAGTCGTGGTACCATACGATCCATGCCGCGCCGTCAGACGTCACCGCGCCGCAGGTCTTTGTGGGGCGTCCACGGAGTAGACGCGTCATGGAATCCTCGCGTGCTAGCTGCCAAGCTAGCTGCGGGAAGGTTGGCGCAAAAGATAGCGACGTTTTCTTGCTTGCCGGAGCGGCGGCCAGGCGCGCCTTGAGGTCCGCGACGTCGCGGTCGCAAAAGGCCGGCAGGTCGTCGATCTTCAACGGGCGCGTGGCGGCGGGGGAAGCGAAGGGACCTTCCATCAGAAGTTGGAGCGTGGCCTGCTGGCTCGGAAAGGGTGCCCAGCCGAGCTGCGCGTAGTAGATGCGTCCTATGTCGCTGTACAGCACGCTGGCCTCGCTGTCCTTGTCCATCTCGTCTTGCAGACAGCGAAGCATGTGCGACGCCATGCCCTGCTTGCGGTACGCTGGGTTCGTGAAGACCCCAGCGACGGCGTAACCCGTTGTCGTCTGCACGAGGTCGCCGGGGTGCCGGACGAAAATGGTCTTGCGTGTGCATTCACAGCCCGCAATGAATACTTCGGGCTTGCCCTTGGGGTGCAGGACCCAGTAGCGGGTGCCACCCTCCTGGCTCAGCGCCTGCTGGGAGAGGTGGCGTTCACGCTGGACATAGTCCGCAATGGGCATCGGCGCGGCCCACGATACACCGTTGAGCTCCCATGCGAGTGTTTGCTGTGCTTGCGACGCCTCCGTGAAGACGACATCTGCGAGAGCGATGGCGGGGACGGTTTCCGTCATGCTGGGTAGTGGTAGGAGTCTTCTATGACGAGTGCGGTGACGGGGTGGGCGACCACTTGCTCGCCCTCTCGACGGGACTCGTGCAGGAAGAGCCCGGAAAGGTAACCGAGACCTGTGAAGCTGATGGGGGGTGGGGGAAACGAGATGGTCTGAAGTGAGCTGTACACAAGAAGGGCTTTGAGCAGAGAGGAATATCGTGGGTGCATGACTACCCGAGCACTTATATCCCTCGTGCCACCGAGGAGGCAAAGACGATCTCACAGAACATCGAATTCTGAGTTTGGGCAAATAGAGCGGCATCCTGGTGAGAGGAAACTAGCAGATCTGCAATGCACAAATGATCTCCTGCATGGACCGTCTCGCTGGTGGCTGCGGCCTGTGGTAGGCTCGCTGCGACTGCTGAGATGGCGTGGAAGTTTTTCGTTCATCCCGTTACCTACCTAGGTACCCACCATAATCGCAGCACTGAACGTTCCGCCTTTCTCGCCAGGTCGTGCCTTCCGATGGATGCAGGTCTTGAAGTTTGCTTGCGATCTGGAGTTGCCCGTTCCAGCCGGTCCCTGGATCTTCAGGTTGAGGCCTGTTTCCTTGACTGTTCATGATTTCGACATCTCGAACTTGACGGACAAGGTTTTCTCTTGAGGTCAGGTGAGGCACGTGGAAGGATCACATAATCGAAGTACGCGATTGGAAATGTAGATCCCGGAAGTATTCCGCTGAGGAACTCGGTGACCCTCCTTGAGTTGGAACCATTTTCGCATCTTGGGGTTCGAAGGTCCGTGAGACGGTTGCTTCCCCATTGGGCGGCGCTGAATGCTAACCTCTTTCGGCCAAGCGGCGGAAGTCGGAAAAGCTGAGCGCCCGATTTCCCTTAGGGCACTGGTGGGCCAATTTCGAACCCGCACCAAAAAACCGTGGACGACGACGGGACCTCCGATCATCTCCAATTAACAAAACCACGACCTCAACGGCAACAGTCCAAGTACGTTCGAGGCATCTTCTCGAAACCACTCTCTCCTTCGGCTGCCTCGGTCGCTTACAATATCGTCAGCAGTTCATAATGGGTGACGCAACAATCGTCGGCTCCAACTGGCGCCCCGTGGAGGTCGGCCGCGTCGTGCTCATCAACCAGGGTGACAACGCTGGCAAGCTCGCCACTATCGTCGAGATTATCGACCACAAGCGCGTAGGTTAAGCCTCCGCGAGAGGGTACGGCCAACAGAAAGAGCTGACCAGCCCACAGGCCCTCGTCGACGGACCCTCTTCAGATTCGGCCCTTGCCGTCCAGCGTCACCAGGCGTCGCTGTCCAACTGCTTGCTGTCACACCTGTCAATCAAGAAGCTGCCCCGCGGCGCTCGGGCCGGCACGGTCAAGAAACTCTGGGATGAGGAGAAGATCGACGAGCAGTGGAAGGAGAGCAACTGGGCCAAGAAGCGCGCCCAGTCGGACAAGCGGAAGGCCCTGACGGACTTTGAGCGGTTCAAGGTCCTGCGGCTCAAGAAGCAACGGCGATTCGAGGAGCGCAAGGCGCTGGCGAAGATCAAGGCGTCAGCATAGACTCGGCCCGAAGGGGGGAGGGGACTGACCACGGAGTGGAGGTCACGTAGTGGGCTGGACGGGTCTCGGGAGTGGACACTGCATTCAGCATGCTGATATCCGGCTGCTGGCCTTTTTTGCTACTTTCAAAAGACCTGTAAGGCGCATCATCATGAGAAGGTGACGGGGCGTCAATACAACGGAACTTCTGAGCAAGGGCGAGTTGGCATCGTGGAACTGTGATGAAAACGGTCCGATTTCAAGGCAGCCCCCATTGCGTCACAAGCAAGTACCTTATTATCCCACCATCGACCTATTGATCGTGATCCATTGCCTTGAGTGGCACTCGACCTCTTCTCCTGATGTCCCCGGCCACGGCGAGGCTCGTCGGTCGTCGCAGTGCTGCCTAATTCGGTTAGCGCGCCTTGTGTCTGTGAACCCTACCAAAATTTTGGCCGCCAGCAGTGAACCTCGTCTTTCCCAACAACGAACTATAATTCGGATTCCGCCGCGTCCTTACGGCACTCACAGGCAATTATAGACGCACCGGTAAGTCCTACCGACCCCTTTTATACGGACTCGTTCTTTCTTCCGTAGGTCAGGCGAGGTCAATGACGAGGCAGCAACAACGCTCGTTCCGTAACGACGGTTCAACGAATCATACCCGACTGACCATTTCCTGCTTGCAGACAGCCAAAATGGCGAACCCCCGGATCGAGGAACTTCCCGACGACGAGCCCAAGAAGGCCACCGTTGAGGAACAGGAGGATGACAGCAGCGACGAATCCGAGGAGGGGGGTGAGGAATCAGGGCTCCCCTCCGGTTCCACCGCCGTAATCCACTCGCGCAACGAGAAGAAGGCGCGGAAAGCCATGGAGAAGCTCCACCTCACTCGCGTCGAGGGGATCACCCGCGTTACGCTGCGGCGACCGAAGAATGTAAGGGTCAACCAGGAATTCTCCGACGGACACCCACTGACTGTGGCATCAGGTCCTCTTTGTTATCAACAATCCCGAGGTCTACAAATCGCCGAACAGCAACACGTACATGTGAGTATTGGTCACGTAAAAGCTATATTGCAGGTTGGGGAGGCTGACATGGGAACAGCGTCTTTGGAGAAGCCAAGATTGAAGACCTCAATGCCACGGCCCAGGCTGCTGCCGCCCAACAGCTTGCCAGCCAAGGTGGCGAGCACGATCATGCTGGCCACAGCCACGGCGAGCCGAGTGCGGCCGCGGCTGGCGGTGCTGCCAAGAAAGAGGATGACGATGACGATGGTGAGGAAGTAGATTCGGACGGCATCGAGGAGAAAGACATCGAGCTCGTCATGACGCAAGCTGGCGTGTCCCGCAAGAAGGCGATCAAAGCTCTGAAGGAGAACGACAACGACATTGTCAACTCCATCATGGCTTTAAGCGTCTGATAACTCGTCACGGTCTCGCCAAGGCTAAGTTGCCTTCTCGCAGCATTCTCGCGGCGGTCTGGATGGATTTGGAGGTATATCAGGCCACCGTGCAATGTTCCGGTAGACAAGCATATGCGGCAGGGCATGGGAATCAAATGCGTAGCATTCTGGGAACCGCAACATCTCTATCTCGTGACTGTGACACCTGCGTGCCCCCGCCCCGTGCGTTGCTGCCATGGAAGTGCGGTGTTGAATGTTGACGCAGCGTTAGGGGCCAGGTGGCTAGGTAGTCTTTGACATGACCCTTGCCATTTGGCAGTATGTCCGTGTGGTATGTTGACTGGGAGGTCACCATGTTACGCCACCGCTCATCGCAGTCTGGCGGCTGCTGGACGAGTTACCTAGGGTCCAGTGGTGGAGAGGGGGAGGTGTGAGGTGGTCCAAAGCACGTGACCTTGAACATTCGAACATCTCAACTTCCGGGACCTCCAGGGACAGCCGAGCCGCAAACACCATCGCGAACCCCATCCTTCCCACCCCTCGAAACGCAGACCGTTTATCATGGCCCAAGTAAGTACACGCATGCAATTGAATATTCGAGCTCCCAGGGCGGATTCGAGCCCAATTGCCCTCTCCTGCGCGGCGTAGAGCGTGGCCGCGGAACGATGCGCTAATTTGGCCTTTTCCGCCGTCGCCAGCGACAGGCAGCCCTCAAGGTCGACTGGGCCAAGGTGACGACGTCGCTCGGCCTCCGGGGCCAGACGGTGGCGTCGCTGCAGGCCTTCAAGAAGCGCAACGACGACGCACGCCGCAAGGTGCATCAGCTGTCGGACCTGCCGACCGCGGTCGACTTCGCCGCGTATCGGGGCGCGCTCAAGAACACGGCCGTCGTTGACGAGCTCGAGCGGCGCTTCAAGGCCTTCAAGCCGGCCACGTACGACGTGGCGCGCCAGATCAAGGCCATCGAGGCCTTCGAGGTCGAGGGTGTGCGCAACGCCGAGGCCACCCGCGAGAAGGTCGACCTGCAGCTGCAGGACCTGGAGAAGACGCTCAAGAACATCGAGGACGCGCGGCCGTTCGAGGACCTCACCGTCGTAGGTTTTTTTATCTGTTCGGCCCATGGGCGACCTCCGGACGAGGATGCTGACTGGGGAACGCAGGACGAGGTGGCGGCTGCCGAGCCTACCATTGACGAGAAGACGGCCGCGCTCGTCTCCAAGGGCCGCTGGTCCGTACCGGGCTACAAGGTGGGTTCCATTTGGAAAACAAGGACGCCCCTCCCCTCTCCGTATGCTAACCTCTTCGGGTAGGAAAAATTCGGCGATCTCTCGGTACTATAGACGGCGCCTCGAATGACAGTACGCTTCCCTTTTGTACTCTAGCATTGTAGATAGGAAGGAACGCGCGCACCATCCCGACAACTCTCTAGAGAAGGTTTCCCTTGCCCCAAGGGCAGCCGGAATCGCGAATCAAGACAGACCCTTGTTTGGGTAATCGTGGTATAATTGCCAGGTATCAGGTTCTTCATAACGTTGGTGCGGCTTTTTGCTGCTACACCTTGTGCCTTCCCCCCCCCCCACCCCCCCCCCCCCCGCCCGCCCCTTTCCCGTCTAATAATACAGGAACCCTTGCTCCCAAAGAAAAGCCAAGAAGAAAAGCAGGGGCGTTCCACCCTCGTCCCCCGTTTCACTCGGCATCGGCGCGAGCCACCCACGCCAGGCCGGCCAGCATGGCGCGGTCGGCCTCGAGGGCGCGGTCTAGCTGCGGCGCGCTGAGCCAGAAGGTGTGCGGCCAGCCCGTCACCACGTCGACGGCGACGTCGACACCGGCGGCTTCGAGGGCCGCGGCGTAGCACACGCCATCCGAGTACAGCATGTCGTTGGTGCAGACCTGCACCCAGTGGCGCGGCAGGGCGGCTAGCACGGCCTCGGGGGCCTCGAGCGGCATGCGCGCCAGCCCGTCGCGCGGCACCGCCCGCTTCATGATGCCCAGCAGGCTCGTCAGGAACGACAGGTCCCACGCGCTCGTGTGCAAGCCCCGCAGCCGCGCCGGCACGTACGCCGGCCCGTTGAAGGCGTCGCTGGTCACGGGACACCGCAGCACCACGCCCTGCACGGCCCCACGTGGCGCCGCCTGCGTCACCAGCGCCGCCAGCTGCCCGCCGCTGGAGGACCCGACGACGAGCAGGCGCGCCGTCGGGTGGCGGGCGCGCGCGCGCGCCAGCCCGTCGGCCGCGTCGGCCACGCACGTTGCCGCCGCGTGCTGCGGCATCAGCCGGTAGCCGACCGAGTACAGGACCGGGCGCGGCAGGCCGGTGTCCTTGAGGATGCGGCGGCAGGAGAGCTCCTCGCTGTCGGCCTCGCCGACGTGGAGGCCGCCGCCGTGGTAGTACACGACGACGGTGAGGGGGTCTGCGGGGGCGGACGGCTCGGCCGGGGGAGCGGCGGTGGTGGTGGCGTCGGGTGGGGAGGGGAGGAGGTCGTACCGGATGACGGGGATGGGGAAGCCGTCGAGGGTCGAGGGCACGGTGAAGGGGCGGACGGCGATGCCGTGGGCGAGGTGGTGGTCCCGGGCGCCGGGGGCCATCATGCGGGCGTGGAGGGCGCGGCACTCGTCGGCGTACACGGGCTGGCGCACCAGGGCGGGCACGACCTTCCGCGGGGTCGGGAGGTTCATCTCCCTCTCGTACTGGAGCCAAGCCGGGTCGAGCGGCGGCGCCTTGGATAGTCGCAGCGATTCCATGGCGGAGGAGGAGGGTGCGAGAGAGCCCATCGGTGCTGGGAAGCCCGCGGCGGCGGCGGTGAGGTTGAGGATGGGCGAGCGAGTCAGGGTGAGACGGGAAGGGGAGGAGGAGGCGGCTAGGGCTACGGTGCTGGCCATGGCGTGGTGTGTTCTTGTCCTGTCGGACGCTGTACCTTGGTCCCTTTTACAACAAGACGGCGGCTCCTTCGGGGCTTGCGCGGTCCTTGATACGGCAAAGGGGGGGAAGGTGAAAGACAGAGGGGAGTGGGTGGAGCGGGCGGAGTGGGCAAAGGGATATTCTGTCCGCCTTTGCCGGAGACGGCCTCGGTGGGACGTAGGGCCAACGAGAACAAGACGAATCTAGACCCGGGCACGCAATCCCCGATACACGGCCGATAACAGGGCAGCAGTAGGCTCGGCACTTGTACCGACAGCAGCAGCAGCAGCAGCAGCAGCAGCTGGGGGGTGGAGGGCGCCGACGAGGCGAAGGGGAGGG
>Ga0247777_1000425_pt1 | contig 11832 bp, 4 predicted proteins | sample UWRJL154409C5_FD_179937 | JGI IMG/M metagenome (GOLD analysis project Ga0247777, IMG submission 179937) | Plant litter microbial communities from Arlington Agricultural Research Station in Wisconsin, United States - UWRJ-L154-409C-5 | ecosystem: Environmental > Terrestrial > Plant litter >...
GGGGACCGACGCAATGCCGGCACTTACTCTCTGGCTTGATGTCCCGGTGGGCGATTTTGTATTCGTGGAGGTAGGCGAGGCCTTCCAGGAGCTGCAGCGCGTACACCATGATGACCTGCTCATCCTCGATCCGGCCGTGCTCCAAAAGGCTGGCCAGCGACCCGCCCGAGCAGAACTCCATGAAGATGTAGACGCGGTCCCGGTGGACCTCGATGCCGTAGTAGGACACGACATTGGGATGGTCCACCGCCTCCAGCACCCGCATCTCGTCCTTGATCTGCGTGGCAATGGTCGGGATGAGCTTGGGATCTTGCAGCCGGATCTCTTTGACCGCCATCAGGTGGCCCGAGTCGAGGTTCATAGCCGCGTACACGTTTCCGAAGGTGCCGCCGCCGACGAAATGACCCTGCTGCCACCTCATGTTGAAATTGGACGCCGTCGACGAGAGGTACGCCAGCGACCGGTCGACCTCGTTGGATACCTCGAGCACCCGCCCGAGGGCCGACCGCTCGGCCAGGATCTCTTTTCGGATCTCGTCGATCTGATCCAGTTCCTCGAGTCGGTGGTCCGCCACGTTTTTGGCCGCCTCGTCGTCGTTCAGGAAGCGATTCTTGTCCAGCCGCTTCGCGTTCAGTGTCGTCTCCATGCGCTGCCGCTCGAGCTGCGCAGCTACGTTGGATCGCGCGCCCATGATGTCGAAATGCGAAATAAGCAGCGACATACAACCCGAGACCTTGACCCGTAGCCGCGAGTATTCGTCCTCCCCGAGCGCAAGAATGTGTCTTCCCCTTGTCATGCCCATGGCAAACTCGAGGGCCAGCACGGCCCACCGGAACGTCTTGCGGTCCGAAGACACACAGTCGTCGCAGATGAAGCTCAGCCAGTCCAGCGCCAGCTTGGTCAGCTTCAGGTTGTTCATCTGCCGCCGGTTGGCATCCATGTGCAGCAGCGATCGCTGTCCGAACTCGGTGGCAAAGACGAAGCAGGTCTGGATGAGCTCTTGGCAGTCCATCCCCTTGGTCTGCTCTCTGATTTTCTCGACGCTGTCCATGAAAGCGTTGGATAGCTTGTACGCCGTGCGGCGGATGTCCATCAGCTTCAGGTTCACCTTCTTGAGGTTGGACCTCTGTTCGACGACGAGGTCGAGGTGGAGGTCAATGTCGTCGAGGAAGGCCTTCCTGGCATTGGAGAGCCGGACCTGCGACCCGCTGGCGATGAGCCGCATGTGGCCCACCTTGATGTCGAGGGGCTCCTCGCGAACCGTCAGCGTCACCTTGGACCCGTACCAGACGGGGGGGTTCTCGGGGCGCATGACGAGGATATAAGGGTCCGTAGGGTCCTCTTGGACCAGCTCGTACGATGTCGTGCCCATCAGGGCCTGGATCTCCTCAGGCCGGCCGACCAGGGACGGAGAGGCCATCAGGATGATACCCTCGTGCTCGAGGCTGCCGGTGTAGACTTGGAAGTGGCCAGACTCGGCGAGGCGGTCGTAGAGGCTGTGGAGTTGGTCCGGGCCGAAAGCGATGCTGAAGTCGGATGTGTTTTCGTAGTTGTCGCTCAGCCGGCGGGAGAAACGCTGGAGCATGCGCTGCCGCACCCGGACCGAGTCCATGAGCTGCTTGTAGCGCTTGCTCATCTCGCCGACGCTTTCCTTGGGCTTGCGTGGCAGCTCGCGCTCGAACGTTTGGCTGAGCCGGGTGAAGGCCTTGAACGTCAGCGCACAGAACTGTTCGGCCACCTCAATGTCGCCATGGTTGAGGTGGCGGCCGATCTCGTTGGCGAACTCCCAGTCGTTGAAAAGAAGCTCGGCCTCTTTGAACGTGTTCTTGTTGCTGCTCAGCTTCCAGTTCAGCAACTTGAAGTAATATTTCAAGGCGTCGAGGACCACCTGGTCGAAGGATTCGTCAATGCAAGGCGGCAGCTCCCAGCCTGGCTCGGGCTGGGAGATGGCTACGTATTCCTGCTTGATTCGGATGGTCAGGTTGAGGAGGACCTGGAACTGCGAGATCATCTGGTTCTGCATCATCAGGCTCGTCTGGGCCGATTCCTTCATCTTTTTGGCGTAGGCGAGGCGGAGTTTGATGATCTCTTCGATGAGGCGCGATGGAAAGCTGATCAGGGTCAGGAGATCCTCGATGAAGGGGGGCAGGTGGCGCTTCTGGAAGGCCTCGGCGTTGTGGATGAGCGTTTCTTTGGCCTTGAGGATGGTCCGCGAGATGCCGCCCAGCATGCTCTTCCGCTTGCTCAGGCCTTGCGTCTCCTCCTCTACGTGATCGTGTAGGGACTTCAGGCCGTCCTCCTTCATCAGCCTGTCCAGGAAGGAGGACTCGTCGCTAAGTCCGTTCCCGCTCGGCGACTTCTCTCGCGTTCTCGTGAAATCCAGCTCGTCGTTGCTGACCCAATTCTTCAGGATAGAGAGCTCCGTGTTGATCAGCTCGTGGGAATTGTACCAGGACATGACGGCGTCGCACGACTCCTGAAAGAGGGCCGAGGAGGCCGACTTGTGCGCTGCCAGAAGCGTGGCCCTGGTCGGGTACAGAGACTCGACCTTCTCGATCTTGGCCACAACCTCTCGGATCTGCTCGAGGGGCGGCATGCCCGCCTCGCTCTTCCCCTCGACACGAAAGTTGATGATGTCGTCGATGGTTCGATCCAGGCTTGCGCGGGCGTCCTCGACCATGCGCCGCTGCAGCGGGAGGTACCGTCCGCACATCTTGGACCGTATTTCCAGCCAGAGCTCCGCCTTCTGAGCCGCCATGCCCAGCTGCTCCTCCGACGACCCGATCAGCCGCTTCTTCTCCTGGCGCACGACGTCACCCGTGAGCACGGCTTCCAGCATGCCATGCCATTCGAGCCTCTCGCGCGTGGCGGGCTCCCGTACATCCTCGTCGGTGGGGTGCACATCGTCGTTGTTGTAGAACATGATGGTCTCCTGGTCGAAGCGGTCCTCGAAGGGTCCTTCGGACGAAGGCGTCTCGCCCTCCGAGTCCGAGTCGGGGTAGCCATCCACCGTGTTTGTGTAGGGGTCGAAGTAGTCGCTCGCATAGTCCTGCTGGCGGAGCCGCCGCACGTACTCGCGCTCCTGGGCGCGGAAGGTCGACGTGGCCGTGCCTATGCGCGGCTTAGAAGCCGAGCGATGGTCGGAGCCAGTGTGTATATAGGAGGGGTTCGCGGGAGCGGGCCGCCGCTGTGGTTGGTATGTGTTGGAGGGCGTTCGCGCTGGGCCGGTCGGCCGTTGAGGTCGCGGGGTGGAGCCGTTCGCGTAGACGGGGACGGTCGAGGTCTCGCCGCTGCTACCGCGGTGGCGCCCGCCAACGCCGTTCGCTGCCGAGTTGGGCACCAGCGCCGTCATTGAACCGGTGTGGCCCGCCATCTCGGAATATCGGTTCAAGAAGCCGAGTGCGTCCTGGCTCTCGAGGTTGTTGGCGTCGACGTTGGAGTCAGCCGACGAGTTGGAGTTGTCCGAGTCGTTGGCGACGGCTTGCGGACGGTGGCCCTTGGGCTTCTCTGGGCGCGCCGTGTCGTCCTCGCCCTGGGAGAAGCGCACCGCCCGGGGGGAAGTGTCCGAGGCCATGGCGGCGGCCGTGACAAAGCCGCTTGTGCGCCGGGTCTGCCAACGGCCCCGGGACAAAGAGGTTCGGTGGTACAGAGACCGCCGCGTCCTAGCGTTGGGACGGTACGGGAATCATGGGCACATCACGTCAGGTCGAGAATGTGCGCTGCGGGCCGCGCACGGAAAGGAGAAACTCGCAACACCCGACCTTTGCGGAAAGAAGGCAATGGAAAGCTTCGATGCAAGATTGCATGGTTTGGGAGACCGCTGGTCGACTCGGCTATAGCGGGCACTTTTAATCCTGTTGAGCCACAGTGGCGGCAGCTCTAGGAATCGCGCTTTTGACGGGGAATCGGCCAGAGCTACATAATCCGTGCTGTATGACCAAGAGCTCCGCGTCGCCGCATCACGCACACATCGGGTCGCCAGTCTTCAGGCAGATTGATGCACGGCACCCTGACGAAACAGCTCAGCAGTCGTCCTGGCCCGTTTCACTTCCTGGCCTGCTTCTCTGCCTTGAGCCAATGTTCCAACGCTCCGTTGCTCCCGCGGCAATTATGCGCCATATGGACCGGCCGAGCTACAGTAACCGGTACCTTACTGTAGCTCGCTTAGTACCTCTGAGCCTACCAACTGCCTACTACTAGCTACTGTACCTAGGGTACCTACCTAGGTACAGTAGGTAGGTACTCTTCAGGACATGGGCGGGGGGGAAGTGATCCTCCCCAAGGGGTGCAAATAGACACCCTGGTGGAGGTCGTCGCTCAAGACTAAGCCAGGAGCAGGGCGATGGAAAGCCTGGTGTCCCATTCATTGGGTCTTGGGCTCTTTCATCCCCAAACGGCCATCCGTACGGATCCGTAGGGTGCCCCGCGCATTGGTCCGGGGGTGCTCGGGCGCCACCCCGGACCGCCACGTCGGCGTTTCGGCATGTGGCTAAGGCGCTTGGGAACCCCCCGAGGACCCCCACCTCGCGTCTCTGGTGTCTCGACGCGTGAAGCAGCATTTCCATCCGCCAATTCCCGCCACACCCACGATCGATCCGCCGTCACCTTCCGTGCCACGCGCGTTTCCCTTTGCCTGTCGTTGGTGTCAACCCTTCCTGCATATATTAGATGGCCACTTTCTCGCTCCGACAGCATGTCTTCTGGAGTATGGCCTGGTTCCGACGCGTCGCGCTCCGCAAATCTTAAAAGACTGCCAACCCCTGCATCGGATGTATCGCTAGGGAAGTCTACAGCGTCGAGTACCGCCGACGATCCTGAGATACGGAGACGCGGCGGCACTCCTGACGTCGACGGCGCACGGCCGATGCTGGAGAGTCATGGGAACCCGATGGAGGAACTCCTCAAGGCACCGATCACGGTCAAGGTCCGTCCTGGCCGTCGCCGACCCGAGAAGAAAACCACACTGTCGCTGACACTATGTAGTGCCACCCACCCAACCTGCTAGCGAAACCGTGTGCCTTGCTCCCCGTCATGCTCCTACCCCGGGAACATGTTCTGCTCTCGTTCCTGGACCTGTCAGGTCCTCACGAGGGTCTGCCCGCGGCTCGCAACTACGAGTCTCACATACGAATCCTGGAATTGGAGGGCCGCCTTGGGTCCAACGTGCTCATCGCCCACACCCGCTCCAACAAACATGTATATGCCATCGAGAGAGAGCACAGCGGCCTGTACGTTGTGTGCAAGCTCGGGTCGTGGGTGAATCTTCACACTCTCGGCAAATCAGCTACCGTCGTGTGTCCGCCCAGGATGCGTCGTTTCGCACCGGATGTCACCGGGGCCAACGTATCCGAAGTCCCTCTGACAACACCGCATATGCACAAAGAGAGCAAGCGCAAGAGACTCGCCATCGAGGAGCTCCAGTCGCTGGTTCGCAAGAAGCCGAGAAGTCAGTCGGTCGTTGGGTCTTCCAACGGGAATTCTGGGGGTGGATTGAATCAGCTTCCAACCCCCATCGATACCATGCCCCAGCCCCTATGCTCAGAAGCAGCGACACGCCCAGAGCAATCCTCCGAAATTCAACCACCGTCACGGTCATCGCTTGCAGCAATTGTCGCCTCCCCAACTGTTATCCTCCCGTGTGACACCTTTCCAGAACCCCCAACAGGCCATGAAATACTTGAGAACCTCCGAACCCAGTACTTTGAGGCTCTCTATCATTCCATGGTATGTCGAGATCTCCCCCTTGCTCAGACCGTTGGCTGACCACCAAAGGGATCCCTGGCGTATTTCGCAAAGGGTCCTCTATCCCGAGCACGAGCAGCTTTCCATCTGGACTTCGATTCCGACCTGGAGATGTCCGACCTCATCGACTTCCTGAAGGATATGGTCATGACTCTACACCTCCTTGACAAAAAGTACCGTGATACAGTTCCAAATGTGGTTGCGCAAATGAAATTCCTGGTCGAGAGCTCAGACGACGAGCCCAAACGCAAAAGAGGCCGTGCCAAAAAGATGAGGCTAGGGAAGGATGGCCTCTATCCGACCGAGGGCGATCACGTCCGGCGATGGTGGAAGGCGAACAAGCCTGAGCCTCGAGACGATGAGGTCATCCCCAGGCCCGAAGACGTCAAGTACCGGATCGGCTGCTTGCGAACAAGAGAGACACAGCTGCAGATGATCCTCATCCTCGAGATCATCGCCCTTGAGACCCTGAGACCGGCGGGCGGCGCGCAGGAGAGCCAGTTCCCGGGTCTCGAGTCCAAAACGCCGTCGAAGCAAGCCGGCGCCGAGAACTCCAAGAAGCGAAGGAAGCAGGACTTGTCGGTTCTTGTAGATCTCCACGCGGACCGACTTTGTATTTGGCAGTCGACGACTCCAGACGACATCATGGCCATGGCGGAGTCTCAAGCGAAGGACGGCGGTGAAAACACGCTCCACCCAAGTTCGGACCCTCTGAAGGACTTCTGCGTTGATATTATCATACCATTGTGGGTCCAACCGACCGAGAGCAGCGCTGCTCCTTTTACGCTGACACGCGCGAATCAGCTTCTCTCCTCGGATGCCGCATCTTTGCGACACGCTCAGCCGGAAGCTGGGCGGGCCTGCTATGATCTCGCCCCCGAAACTAAAGGACAAGAAGCAACCTGTCTCCAAGAGCAAGCAGACCAACAAGTCGGGCGCTGTTGCGAGAAGACCCGCGACCCTCAAGACAGCGAAAAGTCTTGATGAACTGTTATCTAACGAACGAAGGCGAAGCATTTCCCGCGGTCCGAGTAATGTACTTGCCCAACTTCGATCAGTAACGGTCTCGACGGTTCCCAAAATCAAGCGGGAGGGCAGCGAGACACCGTCGCTCCGGGGCATACCAGGTTGCGATTACGGAACTCTCAAGGAGCGGCCGGCAAACGTCATGTCTAGAGGCTCGAGTGCCGGTAGAACGCAAGACCAGAGGGCGCGCAAGAAGGCCTTGGTAGAGGCGGAACTGCACGACGCCATCTCCGCACTCAAGAAGCCGAATAGAGGGCTTGCCGGCAAGGTCCTTGTGGAAGAAACGGAGCGGCGCCTATTTGGTGGGCCGACGTATATCCAGAGTAAGTTCTTGCGGAACGAGGCTCGTCTCCACGCCTCATATGCTGACTGCCGTGGCAGAGCTCAAAAAGCCGGCGCAGAACCCGATGGACAAGGTTCAGGTGAAGGCCACCCCGATGAACAATCGCTTCCGGGATGCCCTGGTCGGTGTGGCCCGGGCTCCGGCGGGCAGCGACCGACGGCCTGCGGACGATGCCGACTGCATTCCGTCGTCCGCTCCCCGACGAGCAAATATGGGACCCCCGCCTTCGTCACGAGTGGCGTGCACGCCGTTCGCCGATAGGATCGCGGCGACGCCGGCTCGGGCGTCGGCGGTGCCGGGGAGGCTGCTGCCACCGTCGGATCGGACTGACGTTGTCCTTGCATCCTCACCACTGGGACCGAAACGGGCAGGGTCCTCGGCAACAGCGGTGACCACCCTGGCTCCTGTGGCGGAAAACTTCGTGCTAGGCTCGTCACCGCTGCAGCCGCGGATGTCTGCAGCCGTAATGCAGCCGGTTCTTCCACGGAGCCCCCGTGACGGCGGTGCTGCGAACTCAACCATCTCTCGGACACTCTTCCGGACACCTCTCAAGGCGAAAGCCAAGGCGAAAGCGGAGGTGACGCCTGAACGACCACGGCAGACTGCACCGGCGCAAGGAACTGGAAAACCCCTTTCGATCTACCAGCAGCTCGGCTGGGACGAAGCGGACGACTTATGAGTAAGGACTAGCGTTGCATTGTTTTCATGGCATCGAGATACCCAAGGTGCATGGTTTCGTGGCAGAATCATTCGCGGCATAATCGAGAAAGCATCCTGCTTGAGGCGTAGCATCGGCAGGCATCGTTTGATCGTAGCTTGGAAAGAAAGATCTAGAACATGGCAGAGGAGGGAACCGGTAGGGTTTAAACGGCATCACATGATGGTATTGCATTGGCAGACCATGTCATTGTCATCTTGCCATGTTCTGTGACAGTGCTATGACACCTGTCACCCACTCCCCCTATAAGTCTTACTGCCGCTTTTCGACGAAGATGACAGGAAGCTCCCTAACATCCACATGCTCCTGCGTCGCGAGATCGACAACCCGCACCGCCTCGACGCCCACGATACCCTCGCGCAGTGCCACGAAACGCAGTTCCGTGACGTGGCACGAATTCGGCGCCAGCGGTCCCACGCGGGCATCGGCGCTCAGGCAGACGACGTCGGCTGCGTCCACCAACGAGCTGCGCTGCATGGCGTACACGATGTTCTCGTCCAGCACCGCGTCCGCCACCAGCCGCTCCCGCTCGTCGCCGTCACCGTCCTTCGGCCCAGGCCCCGTCCGGGCGCCGGCGACCGGGTGGGCTGTGCTGTGCGGGCGCACGGCACGCACCTCGGTGCGCCGGCGATGCGGAATGGCGAGGAACGCAAGCTTGCGGGGCGGGGCGGACGAGGTCGGCGAGCCCAGGCCCGGGGCGGCGGCCGAGGAGCGGTTGACAACGAAGACGATCCAGCGGAATTCCTCGCCGGCGTAGACGGGCCCGGTGGGAGCGGTCAGGGTCACGGTGATGCCGAAATCGGGGATAGTGGTCTCGGTCTTGCGGGTCGCGGCCTCGAGGGACGGGAGGGAGTCCGGGCGGCTGACGGCGGGCGCGACGAGGGAAGCGGCGCCGTCGATGGAGAGCTGTGAGGGCCGGTGGGCGCGCTGGATGGACGGGTTGGTGAGGGCGGTGCCGAAGCCCGGGTTCACCGGGAGGGTGAAGTCGAGGGTTGCGGTCCAGGACATGGTGAGTTTTGGGGTGCAGACGCCTGGCTTGAGGAGGACGGCCGCCTCGACGGAGATGTCGACGTCGCGGGTCGGGTGACGCAGGGCGTCGAGGTCGTGCTCGAGCGGCGCGAGCTTATACATAAAGGTGATGTGGTCGTGGGCGACGCAAGATAGCGGCAGGAAGGGGCCCTGATCCTTGTTGAGGTCGGTGACGACGGCCGACGGCAAGGCCAGGTGGATGTGCGAGAGGACGGCCTCGCACTCGAAAAAGGGGGTGAAGTCGACTTCCAGCAGCGCGATGATCCCCGCGGTCGCGGGGACGCCCGACGACCGAGCAAAGCGGACGCGCATATGAACCGCCGGTGATATTTTCAAAACCAGGGACTTGAGCCCCTTGATCGGTCGCTGCTGGTCCCTGGTTTGGGTGACGGGTGCGACGCGAGACACGCGCTGGGCGGATAGTCGGGGTTTGATGCCCCCCAACGCAGGGTCGTCCCCGAAGGCATCGAGAAGATTGAGCCCCAGCGGTGCGCGGCTTTCAAGGTACGTGTTTTTCTGCCTCTCGGTCGTCTCTTCCGCAGTTCTCAGCGTCGCGACCGCAGCGAACATCACCGTCGGGTTCTGGAGTCGCATGCGGGGGCGGCTGAGCGTCACGGGAAGCTTCCACACGGCATACGCCAGCCGAGGATGGCCCTCTTCGTCATCACTGTCCCCGGGCTCGTCAAGGACCACGAGCGGCTGGGTTGTGTCCCCGACGGTACCGTTGAAGATGACCTCGGCAGCCGGACCGCCGTTGCGCTCCGGGCCGTGGTCGTTGACAACCTGGGCTTCTAGCGAGACGGTCAAGCGGCTGAGGTACGACCTCAGTGCAGCCGCATCATGATTTGTTGTTCGAAGAATCAGATGTACATCGACGGTCTCATCTAGTATCTACATATGAGCAAGCGCGTTGGCCATAAGACGGGCGAAGGTGCCACCAACCGAAAAAGAGTGATTCGCGGTCTTCTATAGATTCGAAGAAGGACTGTGGCGCCTCTCCCGACCCCTCTAGGGCCTTCTCAAGCTTGAAGTCCGTACTGAAGGGCACCAAATACGTGAGGTAGGAGTTCTGGACAAACCCCTGACCACGGTCTGGAACGGTCATGACGGGCAAGGGACCAAGCGTGTACCTTCAGCCGTAGTTGTCAGTCGTCAGCATGCTCGGGCTCAAGGGCTTCCTCGTCCGAGTTTGCCATCTAAAACGGTCTGTCTCATGTCACTGGAGATTCCCTGGCTAAATCTTGAGGACCGACGGACGATGTGACATGGGAGCATGGCTTGGGGGTTGCGTCGAGTGCCACGCGAGGGTGAATGAAGTTGTGTGGTCCGTGCGCGTCGGCCGTTGAGCCGCGTCGGGGCGACGAATCTATCGAGTGGAAAAAAATCCCAATCAAACTTCAAGATTTCTCGAATCCATCCATCGCTTTTTCGTCCACACCGTTATCCGAGATTATAGGCTGAGGCGAGGCAGCTATCAATCATGAACGGAGCCAACGGCTTCTATGGCCAACCGCCTCCGGCCGCCACGACGTGGCAGGAGTACCGCAGCGCCGATGGACGCGTCTACTATTATAATGCTGCCACGAAGGAGACGACGTGGACCAAACCCGAGGACATGATGTCGCCAGCGGAGGTATGTCTGTTTTCTGTCTATTCTTCAGTGATAACTACTGACGTGTGGCCAGCGTGCTCTCTCAAATCAACCATGGAAGGAGTACACGGCGGAGGGTGGTCGCAAGTATTGGTACAACACTGAGACGAAGCAGAGTTCGTGGGAGATGCCCGACGCCTACAAGAAGGCGCTGGGTTCATCCGCAACACCCACAACCCCGGCTACCCCAGCGTAAGTAGTCCACTCTAGGCAAACTTCCTTGGACGTCCACTTTGTGCTGACCGATGCCCTCCAGGACTCCATCGGCATTGCCCACCGGTGGCGGCTACGGCGGCGGCTTCGATTCCAGGCGCGAGCCGCGAGACACGATACCCGAGTCGCGACAGCTGACGTACGGCAGCGACCCAAAAGCCCAAGCCTTTGTTCCTGCCAGCAACGAACCCGAGTACGCGACGGCGGAGGAGGCCGAAGCCGCCTTCGTGAAGCTCCTCCGCCGCGGCGGCGTTCAGCATGATTGGACCTGGGAGGAGACTCTGCGTGCCGTCGTCAAAGATCCGCAGTTCCGGGCCATCAAAGACCCCAGGGACCGGAAGGCGGCATTTGAGAAGTTCTGCCACGACATCCTCGTTCAGGACAAGGAGCGGGCCAAGGAGCGGCTGACCAAGCTACGCGCAGGCTTTGATACGATGCTCAAGAGCCACCCGGAGATCAAGCACTATACTCGCTGGAAGACGGCCCGCGCCATCATCGAAGGCGAAACCATCTTCCGTTCCACCAAGGACGAGAACGAGCGCCGCCAGTTTTTCCATGATTACATCACCGACCTTCGGAAGACGCACCGGGAGAAGCAGGCTGCCATGCGCAAGAGCGCCATCGACGGCCTGATTGATCTTCTACCCAACCTAAACTTGGAGCCGTACTCGCGCTGGTCCGAGGCTCAAGGTATCATCCAAGCCACCCCGCCGTTCCAGAATGAAGAAAAGTATGCGACGCTCAGCAAGTTTGACATCTTGACCGTTTTCCAAAACCACATGAAGTCCCTCGAGCGTGCTTTCAACGACTCCAGGCAAGAGATCAAAGCGCAGAAGTTCCGTGCGGAGCGCCAGGCCCGCGACGGCTTCAAGGCCCTGCTCAAGGAACTCGTTGCGGCGGGGAAGATCAAGGCTGGCACCAAATGGAGCCAGATTTTTCCACTTCTTGAGCAGGACGGTCGTTACAAGGCCATGATTGGACTTGGCGGCTCTTCACCTCAGGAGCTGTTCTGGGACCACGTGGAAGAGGAAGAACGCGCCCTGCGAGGAACACGCAACGATGTCGAAGACGTGATCGATGTAAGTCCCCCCCCCCCCCCCCCATCCTGCT
>Ga0247777_1000426_pt1 | contig 11830 bp, 2 predicted proteins | sample UWRJL154409C5_FD_179937 | JGI IMG/M metagenome (GOLD analysis project Ga0247777, IMG submission 179937) | Plant litter microbial communities from Arlington Agricultural Research Station in Wisconsin, United States - UWRJ-L154-409C-5 | ecosystem: Environmental > Terrestrial > Plant litter >...
GACCAGCCCCAGATGGCAAGGCGCGTCGCGTCCACGTACGGGAGCGACGCCCAGTGCTGCGCCGCCGCGATCTGGTCGTGCGACTCGTACACGCCCAGCTTGTCCCGCACCACGACGCGGTTCTTGCGGCCGATGAAGCCCGTGCCGCGCCCGTCCACCGTCACGACGAGGTACCCGAGGTTGCCGGCGACGTAGCTCTGGAAGTCGACCTTGAAGGTCTTGTCGACCGACTGCGACACGGGCCCGCTGTACTGCTGGAAGAGCACCGGGTACCTCTTCTTCTCGTCAAAGTGCGGCGGCCGGCGCTCGAGGAAGTTGAGATCGACCCCGTCGACCTGGATGGTGCCGTAGCGGAGGAGGGGCAGCTCGTACTTCCTGGCCTTCTCGGCGAGGTCGTCGTTCTTCTCCAGCACGTGCTCGAACTTGTCGGGATTGCTCGGCGTCGTCAGGATCTTCTGCCACGGAATGTTGGGCCCGCGGTAGTTCACCAGCGCGAAGCCCGCACCGCTGGAGAAGGACGCCGAGTAGTACCCCTCGACCGTCGTGTCCGTGAAGGGGACCAAGCCGGAGCCGTCCAGCTTGACGCTGTACACGTGGCGCTGGATGGAACTTTCCTTGGTGGCGACGAAATAAACTAGATTCCGGTCCAAGTCTACGGCCGACGGCGCGTCGACGACCTCCCAGCGGCCCGAGGTGAGCATGACGGGCTCCGGGTTGTCCAGAGGCGTAAAGTAGGCGAGATGGTCGCCGTCGTCGTGGATGATGGTGTCGATGTATCCGTCCTCGGGCCGCTGCTTGGCCCGGTCGGCCGGGATGAAGCGTGTCTTTTGCGAGATCTCGAACCACCCGCCATCGATCTTGCCGACGTCCATGGTGCGCACCGCCTTGCCCGTCCGCGTGGTCACGTCGACGAGGACGACACGCATCACGTCGCTAACCCGGTTCGTCTCTTTGATAAGAACCCGCGGACCGGCCCAGACGACCGTAGTGATCAGCCGGTCGTCGTCGGCGAACTCGCCCGAGATGTCGACGGAGAAGACGTCCCCCTTCTCGACGTCGTAGAATTGCAGATCGACGACGGGGTTGTGCGCGCCCGCCTTGGGGTACTTGATCTGGCGCACCTCGGGATAACTCTCCTTCCCCGCCTCTGGAGGCTCTCCACTTGGCCGCGAGACGAAGTACTGCACGGGGTACTCGGGCACGCCAGTCTCGTTAGTCCTTAGGAAGGCGATGTATTTGCCATCCTCTGACCACCAGGTGGCACTGGCGCCGCCAAAAACCTCCTCTTCGTACACCCAGTCGGGAACGCCGTAGAAGAGCTCCGGCCCGCCGTCCTTGGTGATCTGCGTCACGGCGTCAAAGCCCAACCTCCGGAGGTACAGGTTGTTGTCTCGCGTAAAGGCGACCATGTCGCTCGTCGGACTCCACCGCGCCAACTGCACGCGGGCTTTGGGGTCCGAGGGGATGAGGGGCTCCGCCTTCTGAGAGGCGACGTCGTAGATCCAGTACCGCGCCGTCGACGAGTGCCGCCAGTTCGACTTCTTGTCCGTGGCGACCAGGACCTTCTGCAGCTTCTTGTTGGGTACCACGCTCGCCGGGATGAGCATCTCCCCCTGGTACGAAAAGGTCGAGCCCCGCATCAGAGTGCGGCCCTTGGCGATCTGGCTCCCTACCGCCGCGGCCCCGGGGTTGATGGACCGGACGTCCTCGACGACGAGGTAGTCCTTCCCCGACTCGCCCCGCTCCAGGAGCAGGCCGTCCTCCCCGTCGGGGCCGGCGATCCACGCGATGCTGCGGTCGTTCGCATACCAGAACCCGTCGCGGACCTGGTCCAGCGAGATCTTCTTACCGTTTCCCCGTGTGACGGTAGCCTGCGGGTCGTGCTCCAGCTGCGAAGCGTGCCGGTAGGATTTCGACGAGAGGTAGACGAACAGGCCGCCCAGCCAGGCGACGGCGACGGCGGCGGCCCCGATGAGCAGCAGCTTGCGCAGTCCTCGGTCCATCCGCTTGCCCCCCGGAGCGGCCGCCGCGGGACCGAGGAACGGCCCCGTCTCCATGTCCCCGTCGGCCTCATCCTTGAGCGGGTCGTCGTACTCGAAATCGGAGAGGCCTTCGGGGGGGAGGTAGGTCGTGCCGTCGCGTCGCTTCAGGGAGGTGCGTCGGGGCGACGAGGCGCCTTCGAGGAGCATGCGCTCGCTGATGCGATCGAAGACGAGGCTCGTGGTCGAGGCAGACGAGTCGGACGACATCCTGGCCATGATGTCCTCGGCCGTCTGGACGTCGAGGAACTCGTCGTCGGCCATCGTAGCGTGGCGGGGGGGGATGCGACGAGCGACGCGCGCGGCGTCGGCGTCGGCGTCGGCGTCGGCGGATAGGACGATAGCAGGGCACCCGTCCGTACGATGGACCAGAGAGCGCCCCAGTGGTGCGGTGGGCGGCGTTGAAATCAGTAGCGACCGCCGTCTATCGCAGCGGTTCGATGCCGGGAGGAGTGGGAAGCGGCGGTGTCTACCCGACGTAGGTTACCGAGTGCATTCTGACATGAGCCTGTCGGCGGCAAAGTCTCGGCAGCTTTGGCGGAGATATTTAGTCAAGCGGGCTCAAGCGAGCGGGCACAGCCACCCTTGAACTTGCAGGATGCGTCAGTGCAGGCCCCGTACCTGACCTCAGTACCAGGTACTTGGAGTCAGGAAGCGGCTTTCTTCAACGGGGATTCGTCTGAGCGCTGTAGAGCGTCAAGGTACGAAAGAGCGCCTTCTTTGCCCCAAGTTGCAGCGATGGCGCCCCATTACGATTCCCACGTCAGGGGGTCAGGTCCGAAGGTTCGTCTCGTCCCCTCGGCAGTCGGGAGCTAGCTATACCGGGTTAGTCTCACCTGAGCGTCCGAGGCCTGCCGAGCTGCCGTCCTGCTTCCGGGGCCTCGTGGGGGGGTGGGCAATGGGATTCTCGCGACTCCAACCGCCGTCGAAGCACAAAGTCGCATCCCATGCATCAACCCTCGAAGTGAATAGATTGGGTGCCAATTGCAGAGTACTATCATACAGGGAAGTGCGAATATCAGCACATCAGTGTCTGCCCCGTCGAGCCGACGGAAAGATGCTTGTCCCCAACGCCGCTCAAAGAGACCAAGTGCTCTCCACCGACCTCCGCCCTACTGCGCCCGCCACCTGCCAAACGACCGAGGCACCCTCCCCCAACAGAGTCGGCCGGTTTTGACCGTGTTGAATCGCCGCCGAACCATGGGGGCCGGCTTCAGGCTCCGCGAGACATCATCAAGACCAAGGCCGTACCGAGACGACGGGGCTCCAGCTGAAGTGGACGACGTTGGCTGAGCGTATAAGCGGGTGCCCGGGGACAAGCGGATACAACCTCTGGTTGTGGATGCAGTAATGCACCCCCTCAGGCGAGATATATACCTGCGGTCTCGGGGGCCCGACCGCCGTGGCCTTCTAGAACCCAAAGCCGGTGGGCTGGGGGGCAAAGCCGTTGGCGCCGGCAAACGGCGCAGGCGACGTCGGACCGCCCTGGCCGGGGCCGGCCGTGATCATGAGCCGGTTGCCGCCCAGGATCGGCGTGTTGTCGTCGGCCTTCTCCTGCTCCTTCTCCCGGGCCTTGCGGGCCTCGTTGTCCGCCTTGAGCGCCGCCAGCTCCTTGGTCTGCTGGCTGAGTAGGTTGACCATGTACGGCATCGTGAAGTCGTGGAGACCGTGCCGCCACGACAGCTCCAGCACGACGTCGGGCCGGATGAGATCGTAGCAGGCGTAGAGCATGCCCACAAAGCACTCGCGGTTGCCGACGTCGACAAACTAAGAGGCACGTTAGCAGGCGGGCCGCCGACGGGTTGTCGCGGTTCCGACGGTGACTTACGTAGCGGAGTAGCTCTTCCACGACTTCGGTCTTGCCCGAGATGGCGGCCGTCTCGATGGCGTCCTTCCACAGCTTGTCCTGCTTGGACAGGGCAATGGACTTCTCCCACCGCTTGTTCTTGCGGTAGATGCTGGCCGCGATCTGGCGGAAGAAGACGAGGTCGTGCTTCTCGAGGCGAGACGCGAGCTCGACGGGCTCGTAGTTGTCATAGTTCTCGACCGAATCGCGAAGCGTCTTGTAGTCCTCCTCCTCGATGAGGAGGTCGTTGATGGCCTCGTTGACCACCCGCTTGTTCTGCGTCTGCACGTTGAGCAGGAAGGGCTTGATGAGCGGCAGGTTGTCCGACTTCTGGAACATGCGGACGACGCGGTTAACGTCGATCCGGGCCGTCAGGCCCTGCAGCAGGTCCGTGAGGAGCGACGGGTGCTGCTCGAGGTAGAAGTTGATGGCCTTGTAGTACATCTCCAGGTTGGCCACCTTGACGACGATCTCCTTGAACTGCTGGTGCTCCCACGAGTTCTCCGGCCGCTCCATCACGGCCAGGGCGGCGTTGTCGAACTCGTCGTAGTGGTAGTAACAGAACACCAGCTCGGGCCACAGGTTGGCCTCCTCGCAGGCGCGGATCATCTTGGGCAGGTTCATCCGGCTCCAGAAGAGCTTGAGGTGCTCCATCAGCCGGTCCGGGTGGTACTTGGAGAGGGCGATGCCGAGCTCGGTGAACATGCCCATGTGCGCACGCTCGAGACCCAGACCCTGCTCGAGCAGGTTGATCAGTTCGTCGAAGTATCCTTCGTGCTCGTACTGCTTCACGAGCGTTTGCAGCTGGTCGGCATCGACGATCAGGTTCAGGCCGCAGATCTGAGCGAGACGGAACTCCTTCTTGTCCACGCAGGCCTGGTGCACGTCCTTCCACACCTTGATGTTGTTCGCCTTCCGGGCGCACTCGACGGCCGCCTGGTAGTCCTCGAGGTGGACGAGGGTCGTGGCGAGCTTGGCCCAGTTCGAGATGTTGGTGAAGAAGATCTTGGCCGCCTGGTACAGGCCCTCGGAGTAGGCCTTGTCGCCGGACTCTTCGATGTTGGCAACGTTGGTGCCGCGGAGGAAGTCCTCGAGCTCCGGGAGATTGTCGAGGCGGGCGTAGCAGAAGCCGAGGGCCGTGTCGATGACGGCCTCCCGGAGCGTCTTCCGCGCCATGCGCAGGTACTTGATGAGCTCCTCGTATTTGCCCGCGCGCGTGGTAAGCTCGATGACCTCTTCGTAGTTCTTGGGGTCCTCGGCCTTGATGTACGACTCGATCGAGTCGCCGACCCGGAGCCCGTCCAGCTGGGCCTTGGCGACCTTGCTCCAAACCTCGGGCAGCTCGACGTCCTCGGCATAGGCCTGCGCCCGGTCGATGCTGTAGATGTGGTCGACGAGGACGTTGACGGCGCCGATCTTGTCGCCGATCTTCTTGGCGATCTCGAAGGCCTCCTCGAACAGGCCCACGTCGACGCACACGGTGGAGATCTGCTCGGGGTCGAAGTTGTCCAGACGGTGGATGTAGTCCATGACGCGCGCCTTGTCGGCCTTGGCGGCGGTGAACATGAGCAGGTTCTGGAGGTTCTGGTTGTCGCTGAAGGGCGACGGCTCCAGCACGATTTTCTCGAGGAGCTCGATGAGCTCGGCGGGGAGGTCGGCCTTGAGGAAGCAGGCGACGGCCTCGGACACGTTGGACGGGTCGGTGGACTCGGGCACGGCCGTCGAGATGACCTGGTCGACCACGGACCGGCGGTGCAGGTTGTTCTCGCTGAGGACGAAGAGCCACAGCTCGCGGTCCGCACGCTCGAGGAGGTACCGGGCCTGGGCCTTGTACATCGAGTTCTCGTTGGTGATGCTGACCAGCTCCAGGTCGTTCTCGCCCCTGCGGTAGGCGATGTAGGCGAGGTTGGGGTCCCGCTTCTCGCAGTACTTGCCGACGACGAGCGAGTCGTACTGGTCGTTCTCCTTGAGGAACTTCTCCGGGTTGTTGTTGGAGTCGATGTAGATCTTGGCGAGCGCGTTGTAGACGGCCTGCTGCTGGTTCCCGGCGGCCAGCGTCGCCTCGAGGAACGGCAGCAGGATCTTCAGGCGGTTCCGGCGCTCCACCTCGGCGACCAAGCCGTCGATCGGGATCGAGGCCGGGTTGACGGTGCTGAGCAGGCTCTTGATGACGTCCTCGGCGCAATCGACGTCTATCAGGCCGCCGACGACCTCGGGCGCGCGGGCGGGATTGACGTTCTGCACGTACGACTCGATCGACTTGAACTGCTGGTTCTGGTAGAGGAACAGGATCAGGTCGTGCACGAAGCCGAACCGATCGCAGACGATGATCAGCGGCAGCTGCTCCGCCAGCTTGGCCTCCTTGAGGAAGTTCTTGACCTTCTCCGGATTGTAGTAGTTGCTATCTCGGCAGATGCGCTCGACTTCGTTGAACTGGCCGATCTTGGTCGCAGCCTCGATGTACTTGAAGTGCACATCGGGCTCCTCGGACATGTTGACGATGCTGCCCAGATAGTAGAAGAGACCCTCGGCCGTCTTGTACTTCTCGAAGAGGTCGATCAGGCGCGTGGGGCCGAGGAGGTCCGAGTACTTGGTGGCGATCTGCACCACGGCCTGGAGGTTCTGGCGGATGTTGTGCTTCATCATGGCGTCGAGGCAGTCCAGGGACTGCTCCACCGACAGCTTGCCGAAGAAGCCGGTCAGCCAGTCCAGGTTGAAGTTGGGGGCCCCGGCGATACCGACGACCACGCGCTTGACCGCAGCGGGATCCTCGAAGAGCTCGAGTGCCTTCTGGAGGAGGCCCGCCTGCTCGCAGAGCGTCGCGATGCGGCCCTTGTCGAAGTGCGAGAACATGTCGTTGCCCAGGATAGCGTCGGCGACCTGGGGCGCGTTGAGTAGGTTCATCTCGAGGAGTCGGGTCTGCAGCTGCCCCTGCTCGGGTTTGTTATCCTTGAGCGCGTCGAGCAGGAAGGCCGTGGCCTGCTGGATCATGCCCTGCGCCTGGAAGACGTCGACCACCCGCGCGACGTCGACCAGGGAGCCGCCTGGCTGGTTGGCCAGCGCCGTGGCGAACTCGGCCCCCTTCTCCGGGTTCGTCCGGACGATGTGCTGCAGAAGCTGGATCCAATCCGGGTGGTAACCGACCTGGACCGTGTACGGCAGGATTTTGTCGAACTGGCCCGTCTCCGCCAGGGCGGCCACCACCTTCTGCGGAACGTTGGCCTTCAGGTAGACCGTCAACGCCATGTTAATGTCGTGGGGCCGGATCATGTCGCCGAGCTGTTCGGAGCAGTCGAGCTTGTTCTCTCCGAGCCACTTCTCCAGGAGCTTGGTGCGGCCCTGGGCGAGGACGGGCATGGCGAGCTCGATGGACTCCTGTTGGTTTAGGCCGCCCTTGTCGAGCAGCATCCCGAAGTACTGCAGGATGAAAGCCATCTGGCCGGGCTGGACGGGAATTCGCTTGAACTTCTCCATCGTCTCGGGGGTGCGCAGAAAGCCGCGCGGAGAGTTGGCTGCGACCTTGGCAGCCTCCATAAAGTTGCCTGCGGCGAACAGCTGCTCGAACTGGCGCGCGTACAGGTTGTCGGCGCCGGGCAGGCCGGCCCGCGACGCCATCTTGATGGCCATCTCCGTGTTGGCCGGGTTCTGCAGCAGGTACTGGATCATGGTGGTGTCGTCCACCGTCACGAACAGCACTTGGCCCTTGCGGTTGATGGCAACGATGCCGGTCGAGTCGCTATCGGCACAAGCGGTGAAGATGGTATCGCTCGAAATCCGGTTCATGAAGATGCACGTGCCCGTCTCCAGGTCGTAAAGGTGGATGAAGCCGTACTTGGTTATGAGGTAGATGACGCCGTACTTCTGGGAGACCTGGAGCGAGACGGGGAAGTCGTTGACCGCCTCGGGCGGGAAGAAGACGTCCACATTCTTCTTGGTGAAGGCCGGGTTGGCCTCAGACTTGTCGACCTCGACGATATGAAGCTTGGCGCCGTTGGCCGTCCGGACCGCGAAGGTGAAGAGCTTCGAGTCTTGGGGGGCGCCCTCCATCCGGACAGTGCCGAAGGCGGCGGCGTGGCCCTCGATGGCCTGGCTGATACCGCGGTCCTTGGAGTAGAGTTGCATGGCGCCGACGACGCGGCCCTGCTGGGACGAGATGCCCACGACGACCATCCACTTGCCGTCCGCGTTGGTGCGGTAGTTGATGATCTGGCAGCCCTGAAGAAACGGTTAGCACGTCGTCCGGCGTGTCCGGCGTGCGATCACGACGTACGTTAAGGTTGGTGTTCCTCTTGAAGACCTCGACCGGGGCGTGCTGCGTGGCATCGAAGACGTCCCAGTGGAAGACGGACGTCTCGGTCACCAGGCCCAGCGTGGTCTCGCTGATCCACCGCCAGAAGACGACATCCTCGTTCATGGTCGACGACTTGATCTTGGCCTTCTTCTCGAGATCAAAGATTTGGAGGGTCCGCGACTGCGCCCGGAGGGCGATGATCTGACGCGACCAGTGCATGATAGCACTATCGGCCTTGATAGACCGGCGCGTGACGTTGTTGCCATTCTTGAGATCGACGATCAGGACTTCGGGCTGAGCGGCTTCCGACTTCTTCTCGCGGATGCAAATGTACGAGTCGGACTCAAGTGTCTGGAGAGGGAGAAATCAGCAAGGTTATCGAGGCAGACGCCGGGGAGCGACCGTTGATGGGGACGGCGAGCGGCGTTAGCGAGACGGTAGGGGACGCGTACACAGGAATTAAAGCCAATCGCCGCGCCGTCCACGGGGATACTGGAGAGCAGGAGTTGCTCCGTGAACTTGATGGGCAACGGCGCCATGGTGATCGAGGACGCGCGCAACGCTGCGCGACGAACGGCCCGGTCGATGGAGGCTCAGAAGCCGACGATGGTGCCGGGTCGCGGTCGCCCGGCTCGGGAAAAGGAGGTTGGAATCAGCTCCACGGGAGCGCCAAGCAGGAGAATCGGCTGGGTCGTGCAGACAAGAGATCGTGAGAGAATCAAAGATAAAACGAAGGCGATGAGGGGTACGCGTTCGATGGGGAGGACGCCTGGTGGGACAATGCGTGATTAGGTTTGATGGAAGAGAAAGAGGCGACGTCGTTGTTGAAGAAATTCCGTTTCCCCTGTAACTTTTTTGGAGGTGACCTGTTCGCTTCAGGAGAGCTTCCCCCGGTCAGACGAAATGGCGCACGGACCATATGAAATCTCACCAGCCACTCGAGGCTTCCGAATACGCCGCTTAACCTAGGCAGGCGCCTCACTTGACTGCATTCACGGAGCAGAGAGGACTTGGATGGTATCGAGGCACAGGCCCTGAGACATTGACAACAGACATCTCACAGCTTTTACGACCATGCACTGGGTTCTCAAGCAGAGTCCGCGATATACAGACTCCGGGTCCAGGGCAACCTGGGACGCTCAAGCATTCCAAGTTCGCTTCACCCACAGAGCCTGCCAAGAGTGGCTTCGTCATCTTCCTCCACAACACTAACCCTACTCCGTACTCCGTAAAGCTGCTGCCTCCGGTTGGGTTCGCTGTCCTCGCTGGGTACCTACAGTAGGTAGCTAGCTAGCTGGTAGGTACCTTGAGCCTACCTACTGTAGATACCAAGGTCGGGTATATGGATGGCAAAGATATCCTGTGTTGCATATACCTATACAACGGGCACGTGGTTGTGGGGTGGGTGTTTGTTCCTTCTCGAAAGGGCGCGCCTCAGTCCCTTTTCACCTATCCATAGATCCTACCTACAGACCGAAACTCACGTTTCTAGCTTCATGTCAACAGTCCCCCAAAGGCAGGACAGATCAAGCTACAAGCCCAGAAAGCTAGAGCCGGTAGCACTGGGTACGAAGAACCTCGTCGCGCGGCGGGGTGTAGGCATGTACGATCAATCATTGCGGTCCTTCCCACCGGCCAGAGGCCAAAAGAAGCACTGCACCCAAGATTGTGCGCTGTTTCGTTCTCCGTTCTGTTCGAAAAGGGTTCGATATGTCCTGGATAGCCGCCACCAGCAATGCCGTGGGCTACCTCGAATCAAGATACATTTTCGAGAACGTGAAAATTGCGTTGTAAGATGAAGAAAAAAAAAAGGAGTCAGGTTTTGCAGTGGCCAGCGAGGTTTTCAAGGTCCACCCGCCGCCGGGCGGGGTGCCTCAGGCATCAACGCCGCGGCTTGGCACCTCGCCCGATCGAACCTGGAAGCTACGGTTTCTCCTCCGTGCTCCGTATGCGACCACAGGGATTTCCGCGGTACCGCTAAACACCTGGCGAAGGCCTTCCCACTCCCCTCCCGCCACCTTTGCTTCTTCTTCAGACGCCATGGCTGCGGCACAGGCCGTCCCCAGGTTTCTACTCCCGCGGCTGAGCTGGCAAAGCTCTGCGCAAAGGCCCCTCCTCTATGTCTCTGCAACGAGTCCGATCAGCAGCGGGCGCTGGCCGTCGCGGACGAGCGCTTGCCCGAGGAGACCACTATCCCAGAGTGCGAGGCATGGAGTCAACAAACCACCCACGAGCCTGCTCTGGCAACCAGCGCTTCGGCGCGCATTCCACGCGTCCGCGTCCCGAAGACGAGACCACCATTTCGACACCCTCAGGTTCATCCAGCGGCTCCAGAGCGAGGGTTTTACGGAGGAACAGTCCGTGGCCATGATGAAGGTCCTCAACGACGTTATAGAAGAGAGGCAAGTCGGGGCGACGTCGTGCCGTCCCCTGTCGTCTCCCTTCTCGATCCGACGGGCTAACCGCGCCGGTCGCGCAGCATCCGGAACCTCACGCGCACCATGGTCCTCCGCGAGGACGCCGCCAAGGCCACGTACACGCAAAAGGTCGACTTTGCCAAGCTGCGCAGCGAGCTGCTGAGCGCCGACAGCTCCGAGTCCAACACGACGCGGGCGGCGCACGAGCGGCTAGCCAACGACGTCGCCAAGCTCAACAGCCGGCTGCGCGACGAAATCGGGCGGACGCAGGCCAGCGTGCGGCTTGACCTGAACCTGGAGAAGGGCCGCATCCGCGAGGAGGCCGTTAGCCAAGAGCTCAAGATCAAAGAGACCGAGACCAAGATCGAACAGGAGGTGGCCACGCTGCGACAACAGCTCGAGCAGGTCAAGTTCCAGACCCTGCAGTGGCTCATGGGCGTGTGTACGGGCTTCGCGGCCCTGCTTCTTGGTGCTTGGCGACTGTTGATGTAACGGGGTGGCTGTGAAGACGTTCCAACGGCGGAGAAGACCCAGAGGGGTCACTCTAGGCTTCCCCATTCCAAAACCACAGGCTGTGGCTGCCTCAGGTGCCTGCCTACCTGACCATAGAGACGATTGATCACAGATGTGACGAGATGGTCTGCCCTTGCGTGATGCAAGCCGGGCTCAGGATAGCGTACAGATGAACCCCCGAGCCTCTTCTCACTGCGGTTGACACGGCTGAGCCGGCCACCACAACCTCCGATCGGCTTGCTCTGGTTCATCAGGCTTGTTTTGGTTAACTTCCGCCTGCTTGTTCACCCGGTTCCAACTGCGTTCCGAGCCGCCGTTACTGAACCAAGGGAGCCGCATGTTGCGGTTCTATGAAGTAGCGTGAGATGCAACATCGCGTCAAGCTCGGCTCGTCACCGACGCAGAATGGATGGTGGGAGAGTCTCAGCATTCCTCGTGCTCGCGAGGTCGGCAGATGTCAGGGCTGCTCAACCCATGGCGGTAGCATTCTCCGGTGCCTACGGAGTACGGAGTAAGGGGATCCAGAGAGAGGCCACACGACAGGCGCGCCTGCAAAATCGGAATCGTCGCTGGCTCCGGGAAGATCAGGGATGCGCGCAGCAGCCCCAGTTCCGTGCAGCCGGTGATCACAGGACCAACGGCCTTCCAGCTTGTCGTACCAACCCTCCCAACCCAGGGGTACCCTTCCCCATCTGTATACGGATACTGCCTACAACAGCCTAAG
>Ga0247777_1000427_pt1 | contig 11823 bp, 14 predicted proteins | sample UWRJL154409C5_FD_179937 | JGI IMG/M metagenome (GOLD analysis project Ga0247777, IMG submission 179937) | Plant litter microbial communities from Arlington Agricultural Research Station in Wisconsin, United States - UWRJ-L154-409C-5 | ecosystem: Environmental > Terrestrial > Plant litter >...
CGCGTCGACGACCAGGTTTGCAAGCGCGTAGTCGCGTTCACCGAGGCCGAGCAGCAGGAGCTGCTCACGCAGCGAATCGCGCAGCGTGGAAGGCGAAGCGGTCCACTCCGTCCAGTCCGGCGCATCTTCACCGCCACCACTGCTGCCCGAGCCGCTGCTCGATGGAAAGTCGAGATCTTCGGAGGTCGAGGATTGTTCGCTCGCCTCGCCTTCGGCCTGCGTACGCGAGTCGGCGGTATCCGCCGGCTCTTCGAGGAACGGATTCTGCGAGATGGCTTGGTTCAGTTCTTGCACACACTCCAGCGCCGACAGCTGTAGCAGCTTTACGGACTGCTGCAGTCTCGGGGTGAGAGTGAGTTGCTGCTTGAGGCGCAGACCTAATCCAGCTTGAGTCATCTCGAGAAACCCTTCCGCGACTGCGAGTCGATCGTTTCAGTTACAAAAGCAACACCCATGCCAATTGTCTCGCTGTCGTCATTTGCCGTGTTTTTGAGGACCTTGCGTGGCCCCCCGGCACGGCAGCCGCGGAGTGCGGCACACGTTTTGGCCGGGACAACTTGCAACGGCGTGTAAGAACGCCCGTCGTCTTCGATGTGCGACAGGACCTTGTGAAATCAGCATGAGTTCAATTCATCAAGAGCAGAGCGGTTCCGGCGACGGCCAGGAAAGCGCACAGCCTGCCGACGCCTCCAGCGACATCTGTAAAGCGCTCGCGCAGCGCGTGGCCGAGCTCGAAGGCGAAGTGGCGCAGGAGCGCCATGCGCGCGAGCGGGCGGAGAGCGCCAATCGCGCGAAAGACGAATTCCTCGCGATCGTCTCGCACGAGCTGCGTTCGCCGCTCAACGCGATTCTCGGCTGGAATCGCATCCTGGCGATCAAGCGGGCGCAGGACGCGGAAGTGGTATCCGTGACGCCGCGCATCGAGCAGAGCGCCCGCGCCCAGCTCAAGATGGTGAACGACCTGCTCGACTTCGGTCGCATCGGCACCGGCAAACTGCGCGTCGCGCCGCGGCCGCTGAAGCTGCATGCGCTCGCGAGCATGGCCGTGGAGGCGGCGCGCCCGGCAGCCGAAGCTAAAGGCGTGCAGCTCACGCTCGAGCCTGGCGCGAGTGGCCCGGTGGTGGGTGATCCCGATCGGCTGCTGCAGGTGATCGGGAACCTGCTATCGAACGCCACGAAATTTACTCAGCGCGGCGGCCGCATCACCGTTCGTCTACGGGAGCGGGATTCACGTGTCGAGCTGCGCGTGACCGATACGGGGCAGGGGATCACCCCCGAGTTGTTGCCGCACATCTTCGATCGTTTCACCCAGGGCGACAGCTCGACAACACGCCGTACGAGTGGTCTCGGCCTGGGCCTCACGCTCGCGCGTGAGATCGTCGCGCTTCACGGCGGCAGCATCACCGCAGAGAGTGCGGGAACGGACCAGGGCTCGGCGTTCACGGTGTCACTCGCGGCCACGCCCTCGGTTCCCACGGCGTCCGAGAGCCCTGTGGCGAGTCCCGTACACGGCCGGCGGACCCCGCAGCTGACGGGCCTTTCCATCCTCGTGGTCGACGATGAGGCGGATGCCCGCGCGGTCGTAGCGGAAGCGCTGCGGCTCGAAGGCGCGCGCGTCACGACGGGCGATAGCGTGCGCGCTGCGTTGGCGCACCTCGTAGAGCCCGGGCGGCACTTCGATGTGCTGGTGACTGACATCGGTATGCCGGACGAGGACGGCTATTCGCTCGTCCGGAAGCTGCGCCAGCTATCAGCCGGCGAAAACCTCGTTGCGATCGCAGTGACTGGATACGCCTCGCGAGGTGACATCGAAACGGCGATCGACGCGGGGTTCGACCTGCACGTCCCCAAACCGGTGGATTTCGATTCGTTCGTGCCGATCATCCGTCGCATGGCGACGCGGCAGAACTGAGGCAAAAAAAGAGCGGGCTGGTCGCACCACAGCCCGCCAAACGGGGGGTCTTCGGTCAGCTTCCACGCCGCCTTCGCGGCGTCGATGCAAATTCAGCACGCACTGGGAGTTGAGAGCGACAGTGCGCTGCTTGAATATGCAACGCGCATGCCAGAAATTTGGTGCGTGGCACGGTTCATGCTCGAGCTTCCGCTGTGACACGAAGTGAGAACAACTTGGGAAGGCGTGAGCGCAGTGTCGCGCGCGCGGGCTCTGCAATCGCCACTGCGTCGCGGGACGTCACACGAAAACAACGGTTTGGCTCGAATCCAGCGGGGTCGAAAGTGACGATCCGCGCTCGTGTGGACACGAGTTCGCCAGCGTCCTGGACGCTTCACGAAGCCACTCACGGGCGGTATGGCAGGGGATTCGAGGTGCCGACGGGTGACTACATGTCGTTCTGCGTCACGGCGCGCAGGTCTGCGACCCATGTAAAACGTACAGTGTGTGAAAAAAGTACGCGCTCGGACCCGGTATCCGAGGCAGGCATTTCCTTTTTACCAAGGGCTGTGGGGCGCGGGCAACGAAGCGGCGCGAAAAAAAATTTAGCCGGCAACGAGCCTCTCAGCCGAAGAATATTGGCTTCTGAAGCGTTGTTGTCGGGTCTGTGGAATTGAACGGGGAGCTCGCCGAGTGGTCAGGCTAGCCATCGAATGTGAAGTGAGAAGAATGCGAATGCGCAACGCGCCCGCCCACCCAGGGAAGGCTTACGCCAACGCTTGCAGCCGGAATCTCAGGTTCCGGTTTGCGCTGCCGTGCGCACGGAACCGGTGGGCACCGCTCCGCCTTCATCCTCCCAGCGATGCAGGTCCTGGCGTGGTAGCCTCTGACGCTCGCGCATTCTGCGCCGGTCGAGCGTGGTTCCAAGGATTACCGCACCGATCGATAAAAGCCCAACTGCCCAGTTCATTCGCAACCCTCATTCTTTTGCGTCGTGACGGCAGGGGTCGAGCATCGATCGTTCCTGTCGGGCAAGGACGACATTTTTCGTTCACGCGGGACGGCATTACAGTGACGCCCGCCTCAGGTTTTACGGGGAAACAATGGCACACGCCCTGATAGTCGATGACGACGCGGACGTCGTTGAATGGTTGCAGGAAGTCGCTCGCATGGAAGGCTTTACCGTCGCGCGTGCGCAATCCTTACGTGAGGCACGCATCGAGCTCGGCCGGCAACGGCCGGACGTGCTGCTGACGGACCTGCGTCTGCCGGACGGTCAGGGCATCGAGCTCGTGGGCGAGCTGGAGAAGCCTGAAGCCACCGAAGTGATCATCGTCACGGGTCACGCCACCGTCGATAGCGCGGTCGCGGCCCTGCGCGCCGGCGCCAGCGACTATCTCGTGAAGCCCGCGGATCTCGAACGCGTGCAGGCCGTGCTTCGTCACGCGAAGAAGACGTCTGCCCTCCAGCACGAGATCGGCGAGCTGCGCGACGCGCTTCGCAAGCTCGGCCGCTTCGGCAAGATTCTCGGCAGCTCGCAGCGCATGCAGGTGCTCTACGACCAGCTGAGCCGCGTATCGCCGACTTCCGCCACGGCCCTGCTGGTGGGTGAGAGTGGCACGGGCAAGGAGCTTGCCGCGTCCACGGTCCACGAGCTGAGTCGCCGGCGTGAGGCACCGTTCATGCCGCTCAATTGCGGCGCCGTCGCTCCGCAGCTCATCGAGAGCGAGCTGTTCGGCCATGAGCGCGGCAGCTTCACGGGTGCGGACCGCCAGCACAAAGGCTTCTTCGAGCGCGCCAACACCGGCACGATCTTCCTCGACGAAATCACCGAAATGCCGATGGAGCTGCAGGTAAAGCTGCTGCGCGTGCTGGAAACCGGTTCGTTCATGCGCGTCGGCGGCACATCGCAGATCGTGACGGACGTGCGTGTCGTCGCGGCCACCAACCGCGAGCCGGAGAAGGCCGTCGCGGATGGCAAACTGCGCGAAGACCTTTATCACCGCCTGAACGTGTTCCCGATCCGGCTGCCGCCGCTACGCGAGCGCGGTACCGATATCGAGCAGCTGGCGCAATACTTCCTCGACGAGCTGAATCGCATCGAAGGCACCAGCAAGAGCTTCTCGCGCGATGCGCTCGTGCGGCTCTACCAGCACAACTGGCCTGGCAACGTGCGCGAGCTGCGCAACTACGTGCAGCGGGCCTACATCATGGCGGATGACACCATCGAGTGTGACGTGGCGGTGTCCGACGCCGCGCCGCGCGGCGACGACGGCACCACGATCACGATCCGTGTCGGTACGCCGCTGGAAGAGGTGGAGCGCCGCGTGACGATGGCGACTCTGGTCTACTGCGGGCACGTGAAGCGCAAGGCGGCCGAGATCCTCGGCGTGAGCCTGAAGACGCTCTACAACCGGCTCGAGTCCTATAACGGGAAGGAAGGGTCGAAGGGCGACGCGGATGCCGACGCCGAAGAGGCCCGGGAGTCCGCTCGCGGCTGAGTGCTGTTGGCGGCATTTGTCAGACGATTCCTACAATCGGGGGCGCCCACGAGGCGCCCCGGTTTCCTTAAAAATCCTTCCGCCCCTGCCTGCCTCGCCTTAACCTAGACACATGCCCGCTACCCGTGTTGCCGTCGTCGACGATCACCAACTCGTTCGCATCGGCCTGAAGCAGATCATCGAAGCGCAGCCGGACTTCACCTGGGCCGGCGAGGCGAAGACCGGTCGCGAAGCGCTCACGCTGCTGCGAGGGACCTCCTGTGACGTGCTGCTGCTCGACCTGTCCCTGCCGGACATGTCAGGGCTCGATGTGTTGCGGCAGATCAAAACGCATCACGACACGGTTGCCACGCTCGTCCTGTCGGCTTACCCCGAGACTCAGTACGGTATGAACGTGCTGCGCGCCGGCGCCAGCGGTTTCGTGAGCAAGAATGCCGACGATGGCGAGCTTTGCCGTGCCATCCGCGCCGCCGTGCGCGGCGGCCGGTACGTGAGCCCGGAACTGGCGGAGCTGCTGGTCAGCGGCATCCAGGGCGGATCGCCTAACGAGCCCCGGCACAGCGTGCTGTCTGAGCGGGAGTTTCAGATCTTCACGAAACTCGCGGAAGGCAAAAGCGTTTCGGAGATCGCGGCCAAACTGTTCCTGAGCGTGAAGACGGTGAGCACCTACCGGACTCGCATCCTGGAGAAGATGGGCATGAAGACGAACGCGGACATCACGTACTACGCAATCAAGAACAATCTGTTGCAGTAGCCGCGCGATGAGCTCCCCCGAAGCCCATGCTCCCGATACCAACGGCGCCTCCGCCGCCGAACGACGCATCCTGCTGATCGAGGATTCGGACGTGCTGTCGCGGCGGCTGGTGGACCTGCTGTCTGAGCCCGGGCGCCTCGCCGTGGCGGCGCAGGCGGCGACGCAGACGGAAGCCGTGACACGGCTGAAGGAGTCGGCGTACGACGTGCTCGTGGTGGATATCGAGCTCGCAGAGGGCAATGGCGTCGCGGTGATCCGGCATGCGCGGCAGCTTTATCCGCCTGAAGGGCAGCCGCTGATCGTTGTGCTGACCAACTATGCGTCGGATTTTGTGCGCGATCACTGTTTCGCGGCTGGGGCGGATTACTTCCTGGACAAGATGCGTGACATCTCGATGCTCAAGGGCATCGTGGCGGATGGCCAGTCCAAGTGGGCGCGGCCGCACCCGAACCACTAAGAAGCCCTCAATCGCCGGGCGGCCAAGAGGCGCTCGGGGGCCCCCTTCTCAGCCGCCCGGCGATTGAGGGCTTCTTCAGTCCGCTCGCGCTCGCGGAATCTCAATGCGCAACGTCGTCCCTTCAGCAGGGCTCGACTCAATTCCAAACGTCCCCCCCATCGCACCCACCCGATGTCGCATCCCCGCCAGCCCATGCGACCATCGAAACGCGCTGTCATCCATCTTCATCCCGCATCCGTCATCCGTAAGCATCAGCAGATAGCGCTGCGCATCCGCCGTCACCACCAGCCTTACCTGCTGTGCATGAGCATGGCGAACCACATTCGCCAGCCCCTCCTGAATCACCCGAAATAACGCGATCTGCACGTCTTTCGGCATGGTGTCAGCGTCATCCGGCATCGTCACATCGCACTGAAGCCCGGCCTTCGTGCACACGTGCTCCACGTGCGCGCGCAGTGCCGTGGGCAGCCCAAAGTGATCGAGCAGGGACGGCCGCAAATCCTCGACCACCCGACGCTTCAGATTCATCGCTTCGTCGAGCACGCCTCCGAGCTGCACCAGACGCTCCTTGTACGGCACTTCGGTGATGCGCGACTGGATCCACGACAAATCCATCTTGGCGGCGGTGAGCAGGCCGCCGAGCTCGTCGTGAAGATGTCGCGCGAGCTCGGATTTTTCCTTCTCGGCGAACTGCTGCAAATGGGTGGAGAGCTCCGAAAGCTCGCGCGTACGCACGGCGATCAGCCGTTCGAACTCCGCCGCCTGCCGTTCCGCCGCGATCCGCAACGTGCGTTGTCTCGCCGCTTCGCCCGCGAACAGGCGAATGATCACGGCGAGCAGGGCGAGGCTCACCACGGTCATGGCAATGAAGCGCCCCATGCCTTCGCCGATCACCGCGACGGCGGCGATGACGGCAAGCACCACTGCCAGCGCGATCCACACGGTCGAAGGCAACAGCTTCAGCCCACCCCACGTGTGACCGGCGGCGTCGCTCGATACGTCGAGTTTCTGGCTCTCCATCATCGGTATTCTAATGCGCTCGGCGACCCCGAAGTCTCGATAGCAAGGTGGTGGCGATGAGCCAGCGGATGCGCGGCTGCGCGAACAGCCTGAATCCCAGGCCGGCGATGCGCGCGCCCCAGGCCAGGGCCTTGCGTTTTTCCCATTGCTCGAAGGTATCCGCCAGCTCCGACCGCTGCAGGGAGGCCTCGAGCTCGAGCAGGCGCAGCCGTTCTTGGGCGAGCTGCTCGGCGTGGCGAAGGCTCATCGTTCCCCGCTCGACAGGGAGGCGCGATCCAGCCGAATTTGATGCGCCACCCGCGAGAACAATGGCGGACGTTTATGTCGCCGGTGCATGGCGATCGCGCATCCGATGGCCCCGCCGACGAGCACCAGGAAGAGCGCGCCAAGTGCCGCAGTTCGAAGATGAGGCGGGACGGTCAGTGCCAGCCACACGATGAATGTCACGCCAGCAAGCGAGCTCAGCACCACCGCCGTCACGGCCAGCTGCCACTGCCGGGTCAGGGCGAGCTTCTCGCTCTGGATCTCCGCGGTCAGCAGATCCACGCGGGTCTGCACGATCCGTAGCAACTGATCGAGCAGTGACCTGACGCGGCCGACGATGGGTTGTGCCGGCTCCATTGCGGTACGCGGTCAGGAGACCGCGCGGTCTCCCGAGCGTAGACAGCCGATGAACGCGGCCCCCAGCATCAGACCGGTAGCCAGAGCTCCGCCGGTGATAGTCCAAGGGTTTTCGCGCACATAGGCCTGGGTCGTCACCGAGGCGCGTTGGGCCATCGAGACTGCTTGGCGCTCGATCTCGGAGAGGCGCGCCTTCGCAAGGTCGACTGACGCCCGCACGCGCTGGCGAATCTCGCTTGCCGCTTCATTCTTGTCTTCGGACAGCGCCTGCAGGAGCGCTTCGGCCCCGGCCACCACGTTGCGAAGCTCGTCCGCCAGCAACGCTGACTGCTCTGCTGTTCGTTCCATCATGTCTGTTTACCCCGCCAGTACCAGCAACATCCCGCAGACCAGCGCCACCAGGGAGAGAAGATCGCGTGTGTTCATGGGCTCGTAACGTATCGTCGTCATGTGGCCGACCCTATCCGCGACTTTCTGTGAGCAGATCCGATGCCCGCTGACTCTCGCGTCAGAGGGGTCCTACAGTCTCAACGCGCCACGCTGCGTAAAGTGCCCGACGTTCCGGACTGACCTTCAACGGGGAATATGACCATGGCGAAAGTTCAGGGTGAGGGTGATTACGAATCGGCGCGCCGCTACAACGCGAAAACGCGCAACTTCGTGAAAAAAGCGGGCAAGAGTGCGACGAAACGGGCCACGGGCGGTGTGGATACCGCTGCCCTCCGCAAGGCAAAAAGCAAGTCGAAGGGCGGCAACCAGGATGCGCGGGATGAGAAGCTGCTAGTTACGCTAATGACCCGCAAGGCGAAGAAGGGCGGCACGCGCGCCCGAGCGCGCTAATGCCCGTCAAATTCCATTAGCGTCCGTACGGGGACGCCGGCGTCCTTCAGGCGCTGCGCGCCCCCGAGGTCGGGCAGGTTCACGATGAAGACTGCCGCCAGCACTTCCACCCGTTGCTGGCGTAGCAGCCTTACGGCCGCCTCCGCGGTGCCGCCCGTGGCAATCAGGTCGTCCACCAGGATGATCTTCTCCCCGGGCAGCACGGCGTCCACGTGCATTTCCATCTCGTCGATGCCGTATTCCAGCGAATACGCCACGCGCACGGTCACGTGCGGCAGCTTGCCCTTCTTGCGGATCGGGACGAAGCCTGCGCGCAGCTGATGCGCGAGGGCTCCGCCGAGAATGAATCCGCGCGCCTCGATGCCGGCCACGCGGTCCACTTTCGTCCCGGCCCAGGGACGCACGAGCTCATCCACGGTGAAGCGGAAGGCTTCGGGATTGCCGAGCAGCGTGGTGATGTCGTGGAACTGGATCCCCGGCTTCGGATAGTCGGGGATCGTGCGGATGGCCTGCTTGAGGTCCGCAAAGGTGAAATGGCTGGTGTCCTTATCGGGTGCGCGCATGCGCACCCATTCTAACCAGCCTCTAGATAATTCACGCTGAAGTAGGCCCGGTCATCCAGCCAGTGCGCGCTGGCCTTCCAGCCGGCGCGGGCGGCCTGCCTGGCGAAGCCGGCGACGGTGTACTTGTGACAATGCTCCGTCACGATGGCTTCATTCGCCTCGAAATCCAGCGTTTCGCCGGACAGCACCACGGTCTGCTGTCGCTGGCTGACGAGGTGCATCTCGATGCGGCTCGCGTCGGCGTTCCACACCGCACGGTGCCGGAACGCGTCGAGATCGAAGTTCGCGCCCATCTCGCTGTTGAAGCGGCGGAGCACGTTGAGGTTGAAGGCCGCTGTGACGCCTTCTGCATCGTCGTACGCGCGCACGAGCACGTCCACGTCCTTCACGAGATCGGTGCCGACCACGAGCCCGCCGCTCGAGCCCGCGACCCCGCGCATCACCCGCAGCAGGTTGAGCGCCGCGGCCGGATCGAAATTACCGATGGTCGAGCCCGGAAAGAACACGACGATGCGCGATACCGCCTTACGCGGCGTGGGCAGCAGAAAAGGACGCGTGAAGTCTGCGCAGACCGGCATCACTTCGAGATGCGGATACGAAGCCGAGATCGATTGCGCGGCATTCAGGAGATGGCTTCGCGAAATATCGACGGGTACGTACGCGGCGAGCGACGGCAGCCGATCGAGGAGCAGGCGCGTCTTCATGCTCGAGCCGCTGCCGAACTCCACGAGCAACGCGTCGTCCCCGATGGAACGGGCGATATCGTTGCCGTGCTGTTCGAGAATGCGCAGCTCCGTGCGCGTGGGGTAGTACTCCTTCAGCTCGCAGATGCGATCGAAGAGCTCGGACCCGAGCGCATCGTAGAAGTACATCGGTGAAATGTGCTTCGGCGAATCCCGCAGTCCCTTGAGCACGTCCGCAACGAACGGCTCGGGTGCCGGGTGATGATCGCGAAGCTGGAGCCGAACCTCCGAAGGCGACCGCATCAGGCCACATCCGCCGCGAGGCGCACGCCGCTGAATTGCCAGCGCGCCGTCGGATAGAAGAAATTGCGATACGTCGCGCGAATGTGGCTGCGCGGGGTGGCGCACGAGCCGCCGCGAAGAACGAGTTGGCTGACCATGAATTTCCCGTTGTATTCGCCCAATGCGCCGTTCAACGGTTGAAACCGCGGATAGGGTGCATAGGCCGACGAAGTCCACTCCCACACGTCGCCGAACATCTGCAGCAGCGGCGAGGTGGCCGGGCTCGTGAGCGTGCGGGCCGCGACAGCATGCCATTCGCCGTCTTCCACGAAATTGCCCTGAAGAGATAGCCCTTTCGAGGCGCTCTCCCATTCGAACTCGGTCGGCAGCCGGCCGCCGGCCCAGCGGGCGAACGCGTCGGCTTCGAAATAACTGAGATGACAGACGGGCGCGTGCGGATCGAGCGGGCGCTCGCCGAGCAGCGTGAACTCCCGATCGAGCGATTCGGCCCAGTAGAGCGGACGCTTCCACTGTTCACGCTGGACCGTGGCCCACCCATCCGAGAGCCAGTATTCAGCGCGCTCATAGCCGCCGGCGCGGATGAACTTCAGGTATTCGCTATTCGTCGTGGCGCGATTCGCGAGCCGATACGGTTCGAGGAACACCTTGTGGCGACCGAGCTCGTTGTCGAAACAGAAGCCCGGACCACTGTGGCCGATCTCGACGAGCCCGCCCGCGAACTCGATGAACCCGAGGGGCACCGGCGGATCGTTCCGCGGCGGAATCGCCGTGGAGGCGTACGCAGGCCGCAACGGATTGCGGGAAAAGAGGTGCTTGATGTCGGTGAGGAACAGCTCCTGGTGCTGCTGTTCGTGATGCAGGCCGACGGTAACGACCTGCTGCAGTTCCGGCGGCAAGGAGTTGCGATCCAGCAGGATCTGCATCTCTTCGTCCACGTGCGCGCGGTACGCCCACACCTGCTCGGTAGTCGGCCGCGACAGCAGGCCGCGCTCGGGGCGCGCGTGGCGCGGGCCCACCGATTCGTAATAGGAATTGAACAGATAGCGGTACGACGGATCGTAGAAACGATAACCGTCGATCGCCGCCTTCAGCACGAACTCCTCGAAGAACCAGCTCGTGTGCGCGATGTGCCATTTGGCCGGACTCGCATCCGGCATGGATTGCAAGGCGTAGTCGTCCGTCGCGAGCGGGCGGCACAACGACTCGGTCGCTGCCCGCACCTGGCGGAAACGAGCGGACGGAGTCTGGGCCGGCGCGGCCGCCGGAGTCGGGGTACGGATTCTTCCGAAGAGCATATCGTTTTGCATTCTACGGCCGCGTTCGCGCTCTTCGCATGACAATGGCGGTCAATGTCCCATCGAAAGACGGAAACGTACAAAATGCACAAAGGATCCAGCCCGCCCCGCCGGCAGAGTCCGGCGACGGATGCGGGCTGGAAACCGGGTGCTTCCTCAGCGTGTCGACGCCCCCGCGCTCCCCGCCGCAGCGGCTGCGCTCAACGTCGACAGATCGACCTTGGGGTGGTCAGCGACGTGGCTCGCCAGATGGGCCACCGCGTCTTCAAAGCGCCCAATATGCGTCCAGCGGCCGTGGCGCGCGCGCCAGAGCGGGGTTCCGCCCAGAGGCGTCACGCTTGCCTCGACGTCGGTGCGGACGACCGCATTCAGCACGTCCTGAGCAATTTCGTAGGGGTGCCGGGGCCAGTGCGCCCAGACACTCAGGGCGGGCTGGCTGCCGCCGGGGCCCGCACTCGTATCAGTGGGCACGCCGAGGCGTTTGGCGGCGCTCAGCAAAAGATCGGTCATGGCAAGCTCCATAAGATCCGAATCGGAAGTCGTTTTACTACCCGCGCGACCTGCGGCTAGCAGCGAGAGCTGAACGCAAGAAGCGATCCCGGGATCCCACGCGCCTCCTTTTGCGAACGGCGTTTCGTTTTAGAGGCTTGCTGCGGGGCATCGCGCTCGATCTGTGAGCCCGCTCTCGCGACGGGGCTATCGATAAGCGCCCAATACGCACCGGCCACACTGGAGGGTGGAAAAGGGCGTGCGGAAGGAGCTCCGAATGCTGATCGTCGAGGATGTCCCGGCTGAGGCCGAGATTGCGGCATATCACGTGAAAGCGGCGGGTATCGGCTGCAAGTGGCGCCGTGTCGAGAGCGAAAACGAATTCCGCGAGGCGCTGGTCAGCTGG
>Ga0247777_1000428_pt1 | contig 11811 bp, 7 predicted proteins | sample UWRJL154409C5_FD_179937 | JGI IMG/M metagenome (GOLD analysis project Ga0247777, IMG submission 179937) | Plant litter microbial communities from Arlington Agricultural Research Station in Wisconsin, United States - UWRJ-L154-409C-5 | ecosystem: Environmental > Terrestrial > Plant litter >...
TGCTCGGCCGCCATCTCGGTGAGCTTCGCGTGGATGCCGCGCACGTGGCCGATGCGGCCCAGCCGGTAGAGATCGTCCAGATGATGGCGTGACGTTTCCGGCAGCGCGGGCTCCGGTTCCGGCGCGGCAGGGTCGGGAAGTACGGGTGCCGGCTCGATACGCTCCGGCTCGTGCAGCCATTCGAGGCCGAGCAGCTCGCCGACGCGATCGAGCAGCGTCTGCACATCCACCGGTTTCATGACGAACGCATCGTGAACGCGGGTGCCGTCCGAGCTCGGCACGTTCTCGTGGGCGTTCGCCGATACGAAGATGATCTTCAGGTGCCGCTGGTCTGGCAGCTCACGCAGCGCGCGCGCCATCTGCCAGCCCGACATGCCGGGCATCGAAATGTCGAGCAGCACGAGATCGGCGCGAAGACGGCCGATCATCGCAAGCCCCGTGGCCGCATCGGGTGCGATGCTCACGATGAAGCCGAGCGAGCGCAGCAGGCGGCTTGCGATATCGAGATGCTGGGCATCGTCATCCACCAGCAGCACGTGCACGCGCCGGCCGGCGTATCCGCAGATTCGTTTGCGGGGGGCGAGCTGGAGCGCATCCGGCTTCGCTTCCGACAGGAGCAGCCGGACCGAGAACGTGGTGCCTTTGCCGGGCGTGCTCTGCACGAGAATCTCGCCGCCCATGATTTCCGTGAGCAGCTTGGTGATCGTGAGGCCGAGGCCGGTGCCGGGCACCGAGCGCACGTTCGGGGCGTGACCGCGCTCGAACGGCTTGAATACCCGCTCCAGGTCCTCCGGCTCGATGCCGTAGCCGGAGTCGGAAATCTCGAAATCCGCCACCTGGCTGCGACAGCGCACCGTGAGGCTGACGAAGCCTTTCTCCGTGTACTTCACGGCATTCGACAGCAGGTTGATCAGGATCTGCCGCAGCCGTTTCTGGTCCGTGTATACGTAAGCCGTCAGGTGCTCGGGCCGTGCGTAGCGGAACTCGATTCCCTTCGCACCCGCGTGCGGGCGGAACATGTCGACGATCTGGTCGAGGAACTCCGGCAGCTGCACCACGTCGCGATTGAGCCGCAGCAGGCCGTTCTCGATTTTCGAGATGTCGAGCAGGCCATCGATCAGGCTCGTCATGTGCTCGGCGCTGCGTCGGATGACGCGGATCGCGTTGTCCGACGGCCCGGCAACGCCGCGTTCCAGCAGCTGCGCGTAGCCGAAGATCGAATTGAGCGGTGTGCGGACTTCGTGACTCATGCCGACGATGTAGCGGGTCTTCGCAACGTTCGCGGCCTCGGCGGTCTCTTTCGCTTTCTGAAGCGCGGCGTCGGTGCGTTTGTGCGCTTCGATCTCCTCCATGAGCATCGATGTCTGTCGCGCGGACTCCGCCTCCGCCGCCCGCCGGCTCTCGTGTGCGAGCACGATGCCCCAGCAGGCAATTCCGGAAAGTACCAGCAGGCTCAGGAACACGAGCCACAGTGTGCTGCGGATGACCTCCCGCTCAGCCAGCGAAGCATCGCCGTACTGGTGATTGATGAACGACAGCAGCAGCCCGATGGCCAGGTTGAACACCAGCATCAGGCCGGTGAATTGCCCTGCGCGCGTGTTCACCGCCTTCGCAACCCGCGCCGGCAGAATGAAATTCAGGAACTGCGCGAGCTGCTGCGTGAGGCGGCTGTCCTCCTTGCACACGTCGCGGCAGCGGGCCTCGAGCGTGCAGCACAGCGAGCAGATCGGACCCGAGTAGGCCGGGCAGAGCGCGACGTCCTTCCGCTCGAACGTGTTCTCGCAGATCGTGCAGCGGATCTCGGCTTCCGCGCCGGGAATCTCATCGGGCTTGCGCGCAAGGTAGTACCGACCCTTCGTGGCCCACGCGATGAGCGGCGCGGCGACGAAGGCCGACCCGAGCGCGACGAACGGCGCGAGGATCTGCGCCGCCTCGCCGAACAGCCCCAGGAACGCGACACTCGAGGCGATCACGGAGATCGCCAGCGCCCCGACGCCCACCGGGTTGATGTCGTACAGGTGCGCGCGCTTGAACTCTATGCCCTTCGGGCTGAGTCCCAGCGGTTTGTTGATGACGAGGTCCGACGCCAGCGCGCCGAGCCAGCCCGCCGCGAAGCTTGCGTAGATGACGAGGATGCTCTCGATCGCGCGGAAGATGCCGATCTCCATCAGCAGCAACGCGAGCAGCACGTTGAACACCAGCCACACGACGCGGCCCGGGTGGCTGTGCGTGAGCCGTGCGAAGAAGTTCGACCAGGCGATCGAGCCCGCATAGGCGTTCGTCACGTTGATCTTGATCTGGCAGACGATCACGAACACGCCCGCCAGCACCAGCGCCGTCGTCGGGGAATGCAGCGCCTCGCGGAAGGCCACGAAATACATCTGCGTGGGCTGCTGGGCGTCCGCCTCGGAAACGCCGTGGCGGAGTGCGAAGACCGCGAGGAAACCGCCGGCGAGCAGCTTCAGGCCGCCGAGCACGATCCAGCCCGGGCCGGTGGCCAGCAGCGCCGTCCACCATCCGACGCGATTCTTCGCCCCGCGGTTCGGAAGGAAGCGGAGGTAGTCCACCTGCTCGCCGATCTGCGGCAGCAAGGACAGCAGCACCGACGCCGCGGTTCCGAACAGCAGGAAGTCGAATGAACCGCCCGGTCCCCCGTGCTTGCCGCTGTATTGCGTCCAGGCCTGCACTTCGCCGGGCGACTTCCAAGCGATATAGACCAGCGGCAGGAACTGGAGCACCAGCCAGATCGGCTGCGTCAGGATCTGGACGCGGCTGATGAAGCTGATGCCGTAAATCGCGATCGGAATCACGACGAGCGAGGTGATCAGGTGCGCAATCGCTATCGGTATGTCGAACAGCATTTGCAGCGCTGTCGACAGGATGCTGCCCTCGATCGCGAATAGCAGGAAGGTGAACGACGCGTAGATGAGCGACGTCACCGTCGATCCCATGTAGCCGAAGCCCGCGCCCCGCGTCAGGAGGTCGATGTCTACGCCGTATTTTGCCGCGTAGTACGCGATTGGCAGCCCGATGAAGAACATGAGCAGCGAGAACGCGACGATGGCCCACGCGGCGTTCGAGAAGCCGTAGGAGATCGTGATGGCGCCGCCGATGGCTTCGCATGCAAGGAATGCGATCGGGCCGAGCGCGGTGTTGCCCACGCGAAAGGAGGACTTGCGCGCCTTGTCCGCCGTATAGCGGAGCGCGAAGTCTTCGAGCGTCTGGCTCGCGACCCACTGGTTGTACTGGCGCCGCTCGCGGACGATTCGTTGTTGTTTGTGCATGGCTTGGTGCTAGCGACTACGCGCGGCGAAGAAGCCCTCAATCGCCGGGCGGCTGGGGAGCGCCTGCGAGCACCCCTTAGCCGCCCGGCGATTGAGGGCTTCTTATGCCCAAAGCAACGCGCATGCCAACGCACGCGACGCGCGGAGCGCCATTACATACGCCCGTATGAGCAGAAGGCGTGCAGCTCATGCCCGATACAAGTGCGCACACCCTCGCTGCGCACCGTCGGCGGGCACGCGACGAATGTTGTTTTCCTGACATACGTCAATCAACTGACCGCACTAGGCGAAATGGCCCATACCGTCGCGCGAACGCGTCCACTAGTTTCTGCCGCGACCAAGAAAAAACACTCCGGGGAGTAGTTCATGGGTTCCAAGTACCTCACCACATCGCACGTTCGCCTCTTGAAGGCGGCGTCTTTCGCGGCCCTGTTGGCCGCACCGTTCTCCAACGCGTTCGCAGAAGGGCCCGCGGTCAGCATCGGCGCGGGCATCCGTTCCAGCTTTACCGACGTCAGCTACGAGAACAACGCGCTGCCTGATGTCGACGACTTCAACCTGGACAGCGCGCGCATCTACATCAGCGGCACCGTCACCGACAACATCAAGGTGATGTTCAACACCGAATACAACGGCAGCACGGAAAACGTCCAAGTGATCGACGCTGCCGCGATGTTCACGCTCAGCGATCAGGTCAACATCTGGGCCGGCCGCTTCCTGCCGCCGAGCGATCGCGCCAATCTCTACGGCCCGTACTACGCCAACCACTGGGGCGTGTATCAGGACGGCGTAGAAGACGGGTATCCGTCCGAAACCACGGGCCGTGACGACGGCATCATGTACTGGGGCCAGTTCGGCATCGCGAAGCTGTCTTTCGGCGCATTCGACGTGCAAGGCCTGACCAAGGGCTCATCCGAAGTGCTGTACGCCGCGCGTGCCCAATTCGACTTCTGGGACAAGGAAGACGGCTACTACCTGAACGGCACGTACTACGGCGACAAGGACCTGCTCGCGATCGGCTTCGCCGGCCAGTCCGCCGGCAGTGACAAGGCATACTCCGCCGACTTCCTGCTCGAGAAGAAGCTCGGCAGCGGCGGGGCGTTCAGCATCGAGTCCGAGTACGCGAAGTACGACGGCCTGGGCGGCTACGCCGGCCCGAAGAGCGACGGCTGGTACCTCCTCGGGAGCTACCTGTTCCCGCAACCGGTCGGCATCGGCAAGTTCCAGTTGCTCGGCAAATACGGCGAAGCGACTTACGACTTCGTCACCGGCGACGTGAAGCAGAAGACCAGCGAAGTCGACCTGAACTACGTGCTCAAGCAGTTCAACGCGCGCATCTCGGTGTTCTACATCGACACGCAGTTCGAGAACGCGTCGCCCGACAAGAAGCAGTTCGGTCTCGGACTGCAGGTACAGATCTGATCCTTATAACTACAGGCCATTCTTGAAATAGGAATCTCTCCCCATGCTGAGAAATACACTGAAGCGCCTGCTCCCGGCGCTGGCCGCGACCACGGCCATGATGGGAATCTCCGTCAGCGCGCAAGCGGCTGGCGACACGATCAAGGTCGGCGTCCTGCATTCACTGTCCGGAACGATGGCGATCAGCGAGACCACGCTGAAAGACACCATCCTCATGATGGTGGACGAGCAGAACAAGAAGGGCGGCCTCCTCGGCAAGAAGCTCGAGGCGGTCGTCGTCGACCCCGCGTCCAACTGGCCGCTGTTCGCGGAAAAAGCCCGTGAGTTGCTGCAAAAGGACAAGGTCGACGTCGTGTTCGGCTGCTGGACCAGCGTGTCGCGCAAGTCCGTGCTGCCGGTGTTCGAAGAGCTGAACGGCCTGCTGTTCTACCCCGTGCAATACGAGGGTGAAGAGTCGTCGAAGAACGTGTTCTACACGGGCGCGGCGCCGAACCAGCAAGCCATCCCGGCCGTCGACTACCTGATGAAGGACCTGCAGGTGAAGCGCTGGGTGCTCGCGGGCACGGACTACGTGTATCCGCGCACGACGAACAAGATCCTCGAGGCGTACCTGCTCTCCAAGGGCGTCGCGAAGACCGACATCATGATCAACTACACGCCGTTCGGTCACTCCGACTGGCAGAGCATCGTCTCGGACATCAAGAAGTTCGGCTCGGCGGGCAAGAAGACCGCGGTGGTGTCGACCATCAACGGCGACGCCAACGTGCCCTTCTACAAGGAGCTCGGCAACCAGAAGATCTCGGCGGAAGACATTCCGGTCGTGGCCTTCTCGGTCGGTGAAGAAGAGCTCTCGGGCCTCGACACCAAGCCCCTCGTCGGCCACCTGGCCGCGTGGAACTACTTCGAGAGCATCAAGAACCCGGCGAACGATGCGTTCATCAAGCAGTGGAAGACGTTCACCAAGAACCCGAAGCGCACGACCAACGATCCGATGGAAGCGAGCGTCATCGGCTTCAACATGTGGGTGAAGGCGGTGGAGAAGATCAAGTCCACCGACGTGAGCAAGGTGATCGATGCCCTGCCGGGCACCGAGACGCCGAACCTCACCGGCGGCACGGCGAAGATGCTGCCGAACCATCACCTCACGAAGCCGGTGTTCATCGGCGAAGTGCGCGCGGATGGCATGTTCGACGTGGTCTGGAAGACGCCTGGCCTCGTCCCTGGCGACGCGTGGTCCGACTTCCTGCCCGGCAGCAAGGACGTCGAGGCCGACTGGGTGACGTTGAAGTGCGGTAACTACAACAAGGTCACCAAGGTCTGTTCGAAGACGAAGTATGAATAAACGCGGCCCGCATTAGGCGGCGGTTCTTTCTTCATTCTCAAGCCGCCCGGCGATTGAGGGCCTCTTTGAAGAGGCCCTCAGGCGCCGGGCGGCTGAGAGCTAAGAGACGGCGGCGACAGAAGAGCGACACGGCATGAGATCGATACTTCCTGCGATTCTGATGCTGGCGCTGGCGGTGTTCCTCACGCCTCGCGTGGCATTGGCTGACGACGCGGCCTTCACAGCCGCCGCTGCGCAGCTCGCGAACGACGACTTCGCGACGAAAGAAGAGGCCGTCCGCAAGGTGCTGGAACTTCGGCACACGGGCAGCAAGCCGCTGCTCGCCGCGTTGCTGGACGGGCGCGTGTTCGTGCGGTCTTCCGACATGCACGTGTTCATCGCGACGTCAGGCGATGCGGATCCGCTCGAGCTCATCGAGCCGGTTACCCAAAAGCCGGCCGGTACCGGCAAAGCTGACGAGTTCAGCAAGATCACCACGAACAATCGCCTGCGCAAGACGCTGCGCGGCGCAATCGCGAGCTTCGATCTCGGCGATGCGGACGCTGGCGTGCGACGCGCGGCCGTCAAGGAGCTTCTGCGCACGCTCGACGACGACACGATGGCGCTGCTGCGCGCGCAGATCGGCAAAGAGAAGGATCCGCACGTTCGCGCCGACATCGAGCAGGGCCTGGCGCTACAGGATCTCAAGAATGACGACAAGAAGGTGCGGCTCGCAGCGGTAGAAACGCTGAAGAACAGCTTGAACCCGGACGCCTACAACGCGCTCGTATCGATCGCCACCCCAGCCGCCGACGGCACCTATTCCGAGCCCGACCAGGACGTGCGCAGCGCCGCCGACGCCGCGATGAGGAAGATCGCGAAGTGGCGCTCCTTCTACGCGGGGCTCGAGACGCTGTTCTTCGGGCTGAGCCTGGGTTCCGTGCTCGTGCTCGCCGCAATCGGTCTCGCGATCACGTTCGGCGTGATGGGCGTGATCAACATGGCGCACGGTGAGCTGATGATGCTGGGCGCGTACTGCGCGTACGTCATGCAGCTCCTGATGCCGAATCACATTGGCGCGTCGATCATCGTCGCCGTGCCCGTGGCCTTCGTCGTATCGGGGCTCGTGGGCATCCTGATCGAGCGCGGAGTCGTGCGCTGGCTGTACGGCCGCCCGCTCGAAACGCTGCTCGCGACGTTCGGGGTGAGCCTGGTGCTTCAGCAGGTGGTGCGGGACATCTTCAGCGCCAACAACCGCCCGGTCGAGACGCCGCAGTGGATGGCCGGCTCGATGGAGATCAACGAAGCGTTCTCGATCACCTACAACCGCCTCTACGTGGTGCTGTTCACGCTGGCAGTGTTCTTCCTCATCCAGATCATCTTGAAGCGCACGACGCTCGGCCTGAAGGTGCGCGCGGTCTCGCAGAATCGCCCGATGGCGCGCGCGATGGGCGTGCGCGCGGAGTGGATCGATGCGCTGACGTTCGGGCTCGGCTCGGGCATCGCGGGGGTCGCGGGTGTGGCGCTTAGCCAGCTCACCAACGTGGGTCCGAATCTCGGGCAGCAGTACATCGTGGATTCGTTCATGGTCGTGGTGTTCGGCGGCGTCGGCAATCTGTGGGGCACGCTGATCGGTGGCATGTCGCTGGGGGTGGTGAACAAGTTGCTGGAGCCGTACTCCGGCGCAGTGCTGGCGAAGATCTTCGTGCTCGTCGCGCTCATTCTCTTCATCCAGCGCAGGCCGCGGGGGCTCTTCCCGCAGAAGGGCCGGGCGGCGGAGCACTAGGAACTGCAGATGGCCACGACTATGACTGACAGCTCCTACCTCGGCACATTCGAGCAGTTCCTTCCGCGGCCCCTGCGTGGAGACCGCGGTGGGCAGGTGATGCTCGCGGTGCTGGTTTTCACGGTGACGTTGGTGGCAGTACTGAACCTTGCCGTGCCGGCGAGCTCCGCCCTGCATTTGTCGACTTACGCCGTAACGCTCATCGGCAAGTACCTCACCTACGCGCTGCTCGCGGTCGCGGTAGATCTGGTGTGGGGCTTCTGCGGCATCCTGAGTCTCGGGCACGCGGCGTTCTTCGCGCTCGGCGGCTACGCGATGGGGATGTACCTCATGCGGCAGATCGGCACACGCGGCGTGTACGGCAACTCGATCCTGCCGGACTTCATGGTGTTCCTGAACTACAAGGAGCTACCGTGGTTCTGGCACGGCTTCGACATGTTCTGGTTCGCCATGCTCATGGTGATCCTCGTGCCGGGCGTGCTCGCGTTCGTGTTCGGGTGGTTTGCGTTCCGCTCACGCGTCACGGGCGTGTATCTGTCGATTATCACGCAGGCGCTCACATACGCCTTGCTGCTCGCGTTCTTCCGCAATGACATGGGGTTCGGCGGCAACAACGGGCTGACCGACTTCAAGGACCTGTTGGGCATGCCGCTGCAGAAGGACGGGATGCGCGTAACGCTCATGGTGGCGTCCGCTCTCGCATTGGCGCTCGGTTATCTTGCGTGCCGATACATCGTGACGTCGCGCGCCGGGCGCGTCGTCGAAGCGGTGCGTGACGCGGAAAGTCGCACTCGATTCATCGGCTATTCCGTCGAGTCGTACAAGTTGTGGCTGTTCGTGTTCTCGGCTGTGCTGGCCGGGATCGCGGGCGCGCTGTATGTGCCGCAGGTCGGCATCATCAATCCGAGCGAGTTCTCGCCGATCAACTCGATCGAGGTGGTCATATGGGTCGCGGTGGGCGGACGGGGCGTGCTCTATGGCGCGGTGGCCGGCGCGATTCTGGTGAACTACGCGAAGACCGTTTTCACCGGGGTTTTGCCGGAGTTCTGGCTCTACGCTCTGGGCGCGCTGTTCGTGCTCGTGACGCTGTTCCTGCCGAAGGGCGTGGTCGGGCTGCTCCGCACGCGCAAGGTGGAAGCATGAATGCCGCGCAGGTGTGGGCCCGTCGGTTGTCCGGGCGCTCGCAAAGTGCGAAGCCGCCCCCGCCGCCGCGCTCGGGGGACCTCCTCACGGAGCATGGGCCCGACGCGGGTCCGGATGCTTCGCGCGGGGTGATCCTGTACCTCGAAGACATCACCGTCAGCTTCGATGGCTTCAAGGCGCTGAACGCGCTCACGCTCTACATCGACAGTGGCGAGCTCCGCTGCATCATCGGGCCGAACGGCGCGGGCAAGACGACCATGATGGACGTGATCACCGGCAAAACGCGGCCGGATGCCGGCTCTGCGTGGTTCGGGCAGACGCTTGACCTGCTCAGCCTGAACGAGCCGGAGATCGCGCGGGCCGGGATCGGCCGCAAGTTCCAGAAGCCCACGGTGTTCGGCGAGCACACGGTCTACGAAAACCTGCAGTTGGCCGCGGCCGGGGACAAGTCGCCGTGGGCGACGCTGTTCAAGCCACTCAGCGGTGAGCAGAAAGACCGTATCGCTGACGTACTCGATACCATTCGACTGAAGGATCGCGTAGCCGCGCGCGCGGGCGCGCTTTCGCACGGGCAGAAGCAGTGGCTCGAGATCGGCATGCTGCTGATGCAGGGGCCTCAGCTATTGCTCGTCGACGAGCCGGTAGCGGGCATGACACCGCAGGAGACCGAGCGAACCGCGGAGCTTCTCGTGTCGCTCGCGGGCACGCATTCCGTGGTGGTAGTCGAGCACGACATGAATTTCGTGCGTTCCATCGCGCGCAAGGTGACCGTTCTTCACGAAGGCAGCGTGCTCGCCGAAGGCACCATGGACCAGGTGCAGAACGACCGGCGCGTCATCGAAGTGTATCTGGGCGAGTGAGCGCAGCCGGCATGCTATCGATCAGGAATCTCGAGCAGTTTTACGGCGGCAGCCACACGTTGTGGGACATCACCATGGAGATCCCGAAGGGCTCCGTGACGTGTCTCATGGGCCGCAACGGAATGGGGAAGACCACGCTGCTCCGCTGCGTCATGGGGCTCGTTGGCGCCAAGGCCGGGTCGATCGTGTACGAAGGCACGGATTTGCGCACGGTCGCCGCCGAACAGCGTTCCCGCATGGGCATCGGTTATGTGCCGCAGGGGCGCGAGATCTTCGCGCAGCTTTCCGTTGAAGAGAACCTGCGCATTGGGCTGGGGGTGCGGCCCACGCCCTCCAAGGGCGTGCCGGAGCATCTTTACGAGATGTTCCCGGTGCTGAAGAAGATGCTGCGACGGCGGGGTGGCGACCTGTCGGGCGGGCAGCAACAGCAGCTCGCGATCGCGCGGGCGCTGCTGATCGAGCCGCGGCTGCTGATTCTGGATGAGCCGTGTGAGGGGATTCAGCCGAACATCGTGCATGAGATCGGCGATGTGATCCTGCGGCTCAACAAGGAGCAGGGGCTCACCGTGCTGCTGGTCGAGCAGAAGCTGCCGTTTGCGCGACGGGTTGCGAACGAGTTTCGCGTGCTCGATAAAGGTCGTTTCGTCGTGGGCGGCCCTATTGCGGACCTGACAGACGATCTGGTACGTCATCACCTCACTGTGTAGATTGGAGCAAATCGTCTCCTGACGATTTGCTCGGATATCACCTTCGTTTACGGTGGCAAAAAGCGTGGTTTTTGCCACCTGCGCTGGCGCGTGGCTACGCCCGGGCCGGCGTTCTGGTGGAGGCATGCGCTGAACGCGTACATCAAGTCCGGTGGTGGGTGGTTGGCATCGCTCAACCTGGAGTTCGGCGTGCAGGGCACGCGCACCGTGCTCGCGCGTCGCGCGCACGAGGGCCCGCTCGTCGTGCAGCGGCCGTTCTATCCGGAGGGCGATGTGTGCCACGTGTATCTCGTGCACCCGCCCGGTGGCGTCGTAGGCTGCGATACGCTCGAACTGCGCGCCCAGGTGCGCGATGGAGCGCACGCGCTCATCACGACGCCGGCGGCCACCAAGTTCTATCGCAGCGAAGCCCGTGTTGCACGACAGTTGCAGGACATTGCGCTCGACGCGGCGACGTTTGAATGGCTGCCGCAGGAAACCATCCTTTTCCCCGACGCGTATGCGAACATCGCCACGCGCGTTCGCCTCAGCGAACGTTCGAAGTTCATCGGGTGGGAGATCGTGTGTTACGGGCGGCCAGCGAGCGGACTGAAATATGCGAGCGGCCGCGCGCACCAGGATTTCGAGCTGTGGCTGAACGACGTGCCCCTCGTGCTGGATCACCTGCGCCTGGACGGGGCAAGCGACTCGATGCAGGCGCGCTTCGGCCTGGCCGGCCACACGGTGCTCGGCACGATGTTCGCGTACCCGGCCGACGATGCGCTGCTGGAGCTGGCGCGAAGCGTTTCGCTTGCGGCGGGGGGCGGCGGTCTGCTCGCTGGCGCCGGCGCGCAGCGAGCCGGGGCGTCGTCTGTCGGCGCAGCCGCGAGCGGCGCACAGATTGCCTGCACCAAGGTCGACGGTGTGCTCGTCTGCAGAGCCGTCGGCTCGCAAGCCGACGCCGTGCGGCGCGCGCTGTCTTCCATCTGGTCGCTCATTCGCCCGCACGTCGCAGGCCGCACGGCGACGCCGCCGCGCATCTGGTCAACTTGAGATGACGCCTATGCCACGCACCGCCTTCCGTCAGAAAATAAAAAAAATCATCTGCGGCGCTCGTCGTTGCCCGAGCGAAGCCGCGGCCTCGCGCGCCGCCACCGAGGTCGCACCATGGAACTAAGCCCCCGCGAAAAGGACAAGCTGCTCCTCTTCACCGCCGCCCTGCTGGCCGAACGACGAAAAGCCCGCGGCCTGAAGCTCAACTACCCCGAAGCCATCGCCCTCATCTCCGCTGCCGTGCTGGAAGGCGCCC
>Ga0247777_1000431_pt1 | contig 11766 bp, 6 predicted proteins | sample UWRJL154409C5_FD_179937 | JGI IMG/M metagenome (GOLD analysis project Ga0247777, IMG submission 179937) | Plant litter microbial communities from Arlington Agricultural Research Station in Wisconsin, United States - UWRJ-L154-409C-5 | ecosystem: Environmental > Terrestrial > Plant litter >...
GGTCCGGGTTCTGCGACGGATGTCCCGGCAGGCTCATGCCTCGCTGCGGAGGGGCACCCATGGCGGCACCGGGCGGCAGGATGCCGGGGTACGACATGGAGACGGCCTTGTCTTCCATCTGGGCCTCAGGCTGGGGATAGGCAGACTGGTCATTGCGAGAATCGACATCCATGGGGGCCGGGCTGTGGACGACGTGGTGGCCGCTTCCAAGGCTCTGTCCGCTCGTGGCGCTCTGGGGACTCGTGCCGACATTGTTCTCGGCCGCCGCGAGACCCGCGGAAGGGATTGCGACGGGGTCGACAACCTTGTTGGCGGCGGCGGCATCGGCGGCAGCTTGCGCCGTGGCCGAGACTTCGTTGGCGCGACTCATGGCAGCGGCTCCACGCAAGGCGGCCAGGGCTTTGAGGGCCGGGTTGTCGCTGACAGCGTCGGGGGGATACAATCTCGCTTCCTCCTCTCTCCGGCGCTGCTCGTCTTCGAGGGCCGCCTGGCCGGTCAGGGGCGACGCGGGCGTGAAGCGCGTCGAGTCGACCAGTCGCGCGAACTTGGCGGGCGAGAGCTCGGGCTGGCCGGGGCTGACAGCCAAGGGGGAGGTCGGGGTGGTGTCGCGAGGTCGCTTCAGCGAGTTCGCCCGCGCGGGCTCTACTGTGAGATGATCGGCTGTCGACGGCGGCGCGAGGGCCACGGGCTGGGGGGGAGGAGGTGGGAGGAGAGCGACTTCTGCCACGAGGGAGGCCTTTTCCGGGGCCATGAGCTGGAAGAAGGGGCGCGACAAGCTTCCACGCCGAGTCGAATGAAAGGTGGGTCAAATGAAAAGCGATTCGACGCTGATCGCACTCGTAGCCTCACGGGTGGTCAGGATGGCATCGTCGAGCGACGAGCTTCGCGGGCGGCTTTGATGTGTGGCTGGAGATCGTGGCGAGAGCTGTGGTGGTTTGGAGACGAAGGCGGACGCGGTTTGGGGGCCCGCGCTGCTTTTGTTTCTACTTATCTGCGGCGCAGTAAGGTGGCGGAACGGCAGAGAAGTTTTACCAGGTTACTAGTCACGACGGGCCGACAAAATGTTTGGTGGTGGTGGAGGAAGGAGAAGTAGAACCGGAGTAAAAGATAAAGAAAACGAGACTTCGGTTCGACGTCGATGTCGATCGAGAGCCGCAAGGGATGAGAGAATCAAGAGGCGCGATGGAGTTGATGGAGCGGCGGAAGGAAAAATGCTATGGCTGTGTGTGGGTGGGTGTGTGTGGAGGTGCAGGAAGGCGCTGCAAGTGAGGGGAGCCCGAGTGGAGGCCACCTTTTTTCTCGCCGAAAACAGTTGGGGCGCTGCCGCCGCCGACAGGGGCTGACGCTCGGGGGTCCCACCCCAGCCGCCCTGAAGGAAGAATCAGAAGCCACAGCTCGAGCTCGCCGCCGGCACGTCGATTCAGCGGAACGAGAGGCGCCCACGCCGTCTTCACTCCTACGATTCAGCGGGGTAGGTAGGCGGCACTGGGGAGGCCAAGGTCCAGCACGAATAATGGAAACACGTCGCCCTCATGGATTCCGTTACGGAACATCCTCCACTGTAATGCTTCGAGGGTTCGCCCCGGTACCCAGTTATCCACACGGGGAGACGGGGCACTGGGGACGGGAGGCAGGCTGCCAGGGTCGTACGCCACAGCCTGCCCCCCGTCAAGCGCCACGGGGGGGTTCTGTAGCTCAAGTTAGGGAGACGCGGTCACACTCTTCGAGTGGTACGCCTGCATCTCCCCACGCCTCAACACAGGCAAATACCGAAAACCGCCACTTGGTCGAAGGCTCATTGAGATCAGCCAATATTATACCCACCTCAAGCCACATATGCTCTCAAATATAACGCAGATTGTGCCGGCCGCTCGAGAATTGGGGAACCGCCGAATGCTCCCGAAGGTCCGGAGGGTCCGAACAGCGGAGCCGGCTTCGAGACGCTGAGGCTGAAGTACAGTACTCATAGACACACGACATTCCCGACGTTCGTGACTTGGGGAGGCTCGGGAGAGAGCGGGTGTGAGAAGGGGGCAGGGGCTCCTTACACTGAGCCGCCCCTGTGGCAGTGTCCTCGGGGCGCGGCATCGTCATTGGTGGCGGCGCTCGCAAGGCGAGGAATCTCCTTCCCACGCTCCCACTAACGTGAGGTACCTCCGCCATGTCTTTGTCGCTCACTCATTCGCGTCCGTCCCCTTCCACCGTGACTCTCCAAGAACCGTAAATACCCCCTGCACTCATCACCATCCGGCCCATCACACCAACAGCGTCGAAATACGGGGTAGAAGGTGGGCGTCCTCCGAGTCGCGTATGTACTAACGTCGGCCTCGACCTCTTCCGCCCCCCGCCGTCCAGGACGCGAATCAAGACGCATCGTCGGCTCCGTTTCTGACGTTATCCATTCAGCCGCGTCTCATGAAGTCATTATTCCCCTCATTCATCGCAGCACCCGAGGCTCCGTTTGCCTTCCGGCAACGCCTCCCTGACCCAGGACGCCACTTGCCGACCGCACATCGGGTCTTGCTGCGTAGCGCATTATACAACCACAAAGCCTGCCCGTCGCTGATGTCGAAACAGCCCAGACTCGTCGAGGTTCCGTCAATTCCCCGACAACTCGTCATCAGCGGCATCGAACGCGCCGACGACCATTCGACCCATCCCTCATGCACGAAGCGCAGAGCTACCCGGATCCGGCAAGCCTCGGTGACCTTAGCTCGTCCGGTTTCGATAGGACCCCTGTCGTTGCTATTCGCTTTGGGAGAAGGGGTCACATTGCCGCGTGCCCCACCCCCGCGTCCTCCGAGGACGTCGTCGACCGTTCGGCGACCGACCCGTAAGCGTCACCATCTCACCCGACCGTCTCACGCGTCTCTGCGTTCAGGCTGTCGTGGGCGTAGGGCAATGAGGGGCAGCCTTGGCCACTTGCGTCGCAGGGTTGGACCTCTCCAAGGTGTCGGAGCTACCCTTGGTATGCGCAACTTCAGCCCTAGCGACGATTGGCCGAGTGGCAGTCAGCCTGGCCGCCTCAGCCACACTCGTCAGCCCCGAGCAGTCTGCGGGTCGTCCCAGCCAACACCAACGACGAGAAGCCCCCTTTTTTGCGATACTAAACCCCGGGCGAAACGGTCGGCACCGTCGGCTTGAGGCAGCCAACCGAGATGTCGGGCCAGCCAGAATGCAAGCTGTCGTCTCCCCCCGTTTCCAGACCCTGCGCCTTCAGCCCGCCCTCCTCCAGGTCGAGTCGTCAGCTGAAGCCTGCCCAACGAGGACCAATCAGATACCGAAGACGCTCTTCAATATCTGCTCCTGCAACCTAGACGGTTGGGTTCTCAAGTGAGATGTCTAGCGATGTACTCCTCCCGAGAGAGTACATCGTTCATATGACGTAGGGCTGCGAATGCTTTTCTGCCTTGTCGTCGTCGAGAAGCCGACCCCAAGGGTATCACCGCCAATCACCACGCTGTGATGGGAGGGAGCGTGATGGTTAATTTCGGCACCGTCGACCCGGAAGAACCATATCGTCAAGAGCTCACTTGTTGCAACGTCCAGCTTCTTTTCAGATGTATTTGATGTGGACGAGTCAGCCTCAACACCTCTGAGCCTCCCCCCCGGGGGTGCCCGTGAACGCAGGAGTCAGGGGCAACAGCACGCCATCCACCAGTCACTTCCACCCGACGGTGCACCCACGAAGTCAGTGTTTGTCTCAGCACCTTGGCTCGCTTGTGAGGGATAACAGAGCCTTTTCATTTCTTCGCGATCTCCATCTTGATGCTCTCATTCGACGCTCGAGTCGGGGAAGGCAGCACGCCACTTGAGACATCACCCCCCAGCAACGCGGCAATTCACTCTGCACCGCCCCAGTTAGGTGGAGGTCGCATGAAGCCATGCAAGGTAGACACTGTCTCATCGGCGTTTATCGAGGCTGGAAATCTCTCAAATCGACATATCTGGGCGATCAGCCACGGCCCAAATCCTGCGGTGGTGGCCCTAGTCTATCTTGAACGTCTCGAAACGGACGACTTGACCCTTCGCCCCCGTAGCAAAGATACCAATTATAGGGCCCGTGAAGTCGAAGCCGGTGATATCGAGCGTGTCAAACTTGAGCAGCGAGATCCAGTCGTTTCCCTCGGCGTCCTGAAAGGCGAGTTCGTACTCTACTTCAGAGTAGACGATCCGGAATGAGATGATGGACCCAGCTGCAGCTACCGGGTGTTCTTTCTTCTGCGTCTCCCTCCTCCCTTTGGCAGCATTGAGCAGCTCGGCGACAACTTCTCCCGTCGCGAAGTCGTAGCCGATGCTTGCGAAGCGGTGTTCGTCTTTGAAGAGCGCCAAACCGGCCCGAGCCCCTTGCCCGGCCTCCCCGCCGCCGAGATGAACCCGAACGGAACTCTGGCCGTCGAGAACGCGCTGCCGCTTGCCGACGAAGCTGACCGGGTCCATAGGTGTTCTCAAGTCCGTCTCCGAAGACACCACCGTCACCGTGTCGCCGTTGATCTCGAAGTCGCCCAAGTCCGGATCGCGGAGGTATACCCAGTCGACTCCCGCATCCGCCGTGATCGGGGCGTCGGACTGACGCGCCCCGACGCTCCTCCCGACGCTCTCCGTCACGACGGGGCGTACCACCGGCCACCCGCCGTCCTCCCACTCCACCTCGGACAGGAAGGTCTCGCGGCCCATGGGGAAGCGGTTGCCCCGCTGCCGCACGCCCAGCATGACGGCCCACCACCGGCCGCCGCCGTCCTGGAACAGGTCCGCGTGGCCCGTGTTCTGCACGTAGCGGTCGGTCCCGTGCGCCGTCAGCACCGGGTTGTGCGGACACGCCTCGTAGGGGCCCCAGACGTCGCGCGCGCGCGCGGCGCTGATCATGTGCGTGTCGAAAGTGCCGCCCTCGGCGCACACGAGGTACCACCAGCCGTCCTTCTTGTGCAGGTGCGGGCTCTCGGTGTAGCGGCGGTCCCAGCCGGCCCAGAGGAGGCGCGGCGGCGCCACGACGCGCACGCGGCTCGGGTCGGTCAGGTCGACCTCCATGTTGTAGATCTGGAAATCCGGGGTCCGGCTGCCCTGGATGTAGACGCGGCCCGTGTCGTCGTCGAAGAAGATGCTGGGGTCGATGCCCTCAAAGTCGTAGTAGACGGGGTCGGACCAGACGCTGGCCCGGACGTCGGTCGTGTGCACGATGAAGTTGTGCCCGTGCTCGCCGTCGGCTTTGGCGGCCGAGTTGTGGATGACGTTGGTGCACAGGATGTAGGTCCGGCCCGTCGCGATGTGGTGTCGGATCGTGGGCGCGTAGGTCCCGCCTGTCGAGAGCATCACGCTGCCGTCGGGCCAGTTGTTGAAGAAGGTCGAGCCGCCGCGCAGGGACAGCTGGCCCGGGCGGTTAATGGCATTACCTGCGACCAGGGGGGTTAGCACTGGGAGGGGAGGCGTTGGTGCCGAGGGGGCGGGAGGTTCGTGGGCACACCAATGTGATTCCAGTTGACCAGATCTTTGGACGAGTAAATAGGCAGGCCGGGGAAGAGTTGGAAACTAGAGTTAACGAGGTAGAAGGTGTCGCCGATGAGGCATATCGACGGGTCGGCGGCGGCGCCCGGAATGACGGGGTTGGGGGGTGCGGGCGGCATGGCGTTTCTGTCACCGAGGTGTCGATGTCCGTCCAAGTCGTCTTTGTAGTAGACCACTTACTCAGAGCGAGAGGAATGCGGCTCCCCTTATGTCCTTTGCGATTTTATAGCTACCTATGGATGGATGAGACTCTGCCGAGGACGGACGCCGAGAGACTGTCTCTGCGGCCCGGCGTTGGGGTAAGACGTTGCCCCCCTTTCTCCAACTCGACTCCATCACCAGCTCCGAACATCGCTCCCACACGGTTGGTCTTATTGGCGCGCCTCTCATGGCCGGATCCCTAGGAGGTTAGATACGTTGGAAGGACGAGCTTTATGGTGCAAGAATATGCCCGACCTAACGGCTCAGTGTCCCGTAGCTCCCGTGGATCTCGGCGGCCCTCCACAATCAACCGGATGGCGTAGATTCCGGGCCGGCGGCTCGGGTCTCTTTTGGTGATACGGGTTTCGAAGAGGTAGCATACCTATGGATGCAGCAGATAGCGTTCTTTCACGGCCCATCGAGCGCGGGCTGCAGTCATCGCCTCTGCCTTTCCATGGAACCGACTTCCTCTGGGCCTCGGAGCCCACATCGGGCTATATCCAGTGCAGCTGGATGCCTGCCCCGATCAAGAGTCCATGGTCCCATGAGTGTGCGCGGGTTTCCCTCACCGTGTCATCGCCCACTAACATTCTCACCGGACTCCTGGCGCGTGCGATGGATCTTCCACATGGACTCCGTCTCACCTTTGCCTCGTGCAACCGTATCCCGCCGACTGCCTTGAAGAAAATGCCTGCCCAGTGTCACGACATGAGTCCCACCCCAAACGACGGCCACCGTGTCCGTGGAACTGCACCCAGGAAACTTGCACGTCTCTCGTTCTCCGTCCCCGTCGTCCCGAAGCAGCAACGGCAGTCGGCGGGCCGCCAACACCTCCGATTCATCGCGGCCATGAGCGAGGGTCCCTGAATGGCGGTCGAAAACACCCACCGGCCCGAGATCGCTTGTGCACGGCTGTCTGGCGTTCCGCGTTTCTCACCACATCATTCCAGGCGCAACCAGGAGGTGTTCCACGAGTGGCGGGCATGGTCTCAGGTTTAACATCTCGAGGAATGGGTGGGCAGCGCCAGAGTCGGGTTGGGCGACGGTGGTCGACTCTGAGCACATGACGGACCGTACAGGGTAGGGTGGGTGGTCGCCTCGTAGTCAGGGGGGGGTCCCTTCATCCTGTCACAGCTCACCGCCCATAGCCTTGAAGTTTGCTGGCTCTCGTTGAAAGGTAGGTACAGTACCTAGGCAAGCCAACTCCGGCACTACCTTCGTAGCAAGGATAAGTGGACGCTCACAGGCGCAGCAGATACAGAGCTGGTGGCTTCAGGAAAGTAGCAAAGCAGGAAAATGTTTACTTCGACTGAGGCTTGATTGACCGGTTCTGCGATTTGAAACGAGTTCCTGGCTCAGTCCCCGCGTGCAGCTCCTCCCAGAAAGCGAAGGCGCAGCTTCAAGTCCCCCGGGCCGATTGGACATTCTCGTGTCCTCCGAACCTTAGCAGATCAGGTTCTTTGTCTTGGTTCGCAACCCCGCAAAGTCGTCATTGTACGGAGTACGGTACAGCGGCTGCACTACGGACGAAACTCATAGAACACTGAGCTCCACGGGAAAGGTACGGCCTTTTTTACGGAGTACTCCGTACATATTATTCTGTATACGTACACAGCACGAGTAAGCAGTTTCTCACAGAGTCGAGAGGCCACAAAGGCTCAATTCCGAGGTGTTAGTGGCTACCAAGACATGTTGAGTCTCTGATTGTCGTCATTCCGGCAGATTGCGCGGGACCCTCGAGGTCGCATCGGACCCTGGATCCTGCCGATGAATCCTACAGTACACAGTACAGTACAGAGGATTTTGTACAAAGTACAGTACTTTGTATTTAGTTGACGGCGGGAACCGCTGGACCGTCCGCACAGCCCGCCCGTCCGGGGAACGGGCCAGGAAGTGCCTGCAGAATCGAAATGGAGCCGAAGGATCGACCGCAACGCATCTGGTGCTAACTTTGTACGAGAACTCGTGGCTGGATAACTGAAGTTATTCCGGGTTTTGCCGCGACGGCAGTGATGCCTTCTGTCAGCGACTGATGCAATCAGCATGCTCTTCGCTCCGGACGAGAACGGGAACCTTAGGTCCGGATTACGCGTTTTTAAAAACGAGGCAACCCTTTTCTGGGCTCGGGATGGTGTCGTGGCGCTTCACCAGCCAATCTGCGCCGTGCCCGATGCGGGCAAGACCCAGCTTCCACTAGCCGGAAATAGCTTAGCCAGGAACGGCGCAGCTTTTGAACCCGGGTCTGAGTGGTCGGGGAGTGCACGGGCCAGCCAACGAGCAGGGGTTGGGTCGCTGAAGATAGGGGTCCAGCACTGGGCAACACCTCCATGCGAGGAGACCGCAGCCACGGAGGCGACGCTGCAGGACAGCCACGTCCTTCTGACGAGAGCAGCCATGAAGTAAAGACAAAGAATAGCACCGGGTGCCACACACAAAGAGAATGACACCGTCCCTGTATATTGCGGCGGCCCCGGTCTGCACTTCGACGGTGTGTCGTCGTCGTCCGGAGTTCCCCCCCCTGCACTTTGCAGCCCATCCATCTTCAAAGTTGCTCTCGATCCCATCCATCTCGAGCTCTCCCACTCGTACTACGTACTGTAGTACTCCAAATTGCTCCGCACCTGGTGTTCCTGCCCCGGCCGCGGCCACAAGCGCCGTCACTTGACCAACTGAGGTGGACCAAGGACCTCGCGGTAGGTGTTTTGCTGCCTTAGGCCTTTCCTCGTCCTCCCTGCTCGTGGAAGCCGCGAGTGGGCCGGCGGGCGCGGCCGTTTCGAAGATCGGTTCGTCTTCAGCGAATCTGTGAGGGCAGCCGCAGCCCGGGCCTGGTCCATTCCATATTGGGCCAAAGGCACGCGCTTTCTCGTTCGCCCCTTGGTTGAAATGCAATTTCGCCAAGACTTGGCCGTGCCCGGGGTTCAGTGCCTCTCCCTTCGAACCTCATTTCTTTTATTCCGCTCCACCACACACCTTCTCTCCAGTCCCACTAACGACGGGCCCCAGATCCTCACTTTAGTCACTCATTTTCGACGCCGGCGGCAATCGAGCCTCGCCTCATCACCTACGTCCCCTCGACCTCACTCTCCCCACTCCACACTCGTTTCTGCTGTTTACCTTGCCGGCGTCGTGGTGTTTCCTCCTTTCAACTGGGAGCCTCTGCTCTCTACCACATTCCTTTGGGGCCCCGGCAGATACTCGTCAAGGCGAACCGTTACGAAACCTCATCCGCGATCCACCTCCTCGATCCTGTCACTTTTCGGCGCATACACCTCCCCGGGACCGTGTCCATCCGATCTCGACGTATGTGCTGCCCACGGGACGCCGCCTCTTCCCCTTCCCCGCCTGGCGGCACCCTCGACTTGCTTCTCGCAAGACGGCTGTGCAGGAGTGGACTTTGTTAACCCGGGGACAGTTTCGCAGTAGCATACTCGCGGCCCTCCAACACACCGGACTGTCCGGCGCATCGTTTGCGGGTTCTATGCCGACTTTAGCTGACCCAAAGCCATGAAGTCGGTCGTGAAGCTCGCCCTCGCGGCGTCGCTTGTTGCGGGTGCCTCGGCCCAACCCCACAACCACCAGCACCGCCACCAGCACGTCAAGAGGCACGGGCATGGTAGCCCGGTCGAGAAGCGCGAGGTCGTCACGGCTTACGCGCCCGGTGCCGTCGAGACGGCATACGTGTACGACAACGGCGAGAAGGTGGATGTCGCCGAGGCCAAGGACTGCTTAAGCAAGGGCTCCTGCGTCGTCGTCGGCTCCAGCGTGCCATCGTACACCCCTGCGCCACCCCCATCCAGCACGTCGAGCGCCGCTCAGTTCTACGAGCAAAAGTCGACCGCTGCCCCGGCGGTCCCGAGCTCGTACCCAGTCGGTGGAGGAGGAGCTGGTGGTCATGGTGGTGGCGGCGGCGGTGGCGGTGGTCTTGATGCCGAGTTCCCGAGCGGCCAGGTACCGTGCAGCAGTTTCCCAGCGCAGTACGGACCCATTCCCGTTTCGTGGATGAACCTGGACGGCTGGGTCGGCATCCAGGACACGGGTGGCTGGACTCCGGGACTTTCCATCAGCAACATCGTCCAACCCATCACCGGTCCCTGTCCTCCCGGGTCCTTCTGCCAGTACGCCTGCCCACCGGGCTACATCAGCGCGCAGTGGCCTGTCGACTCGCAGGGTGCGACGGGGCAGTCCATCGGCGGGGTATTTTGCAACTCGGCAGGCATGCTGGAACTGACCAACCCGGAGTTCAAGACATTGTGCAAGCCTGGAGTGGGTGGCATCACGGTCAAGAACGAGACGCCGGGATCCGTCGCTGTTTGCGCCACCAACTACCCGGGCACGGAGAACATGAACATCCCGACGCTCACGGACCCGGGCACGTCACTGCCCCTGACAAACCCGGATGCCGCCACCGGGTACAAGTGGCAGGGCAAGTTCACGAGCCGGCAGTACTATGTCAACAAGCTTAACGTGGCTCCCGAGGACGCCTGCGTCTGGGAGAGCGCCAAGTACCCGGGCGCGTCGGGCAACTTTGCCCCTATCAACATCGGCGCCGGGGAGGACATCCACGGTATCACGTACATGTCCATCTTCCCCAACCACCCCTCGAGCACGGCCGAGCTGGACTTCGATATCGTTATCGAAGGCGACATCACGGCTCCCTGCGAGTTTATCGGCGGCGTGTACACCAACGGCGGCAACGGCTGCACGGTAAGGCTCCTGCGCCCTCCCCGCAACCATTGACGTGACTGTCACTGACTTTGTGCAGACTGCCCTCACACACAAAGGAGGTCAGGCGACCATCATCTTCAAGTCAAGAGGCTACTAAGCTGTTCCGTCTCCCTGGACCGATTTCCATCAGGTCGTTTGATGCCCCTAGCCTCGTCGATAGCGGCCCGCCGACGAGATCGGCTCACCTTGTAATGTCTCGTTAGCTGTGAATAATTTGCATAAGGGGTTGGGGGGCGCGAATGGTGGCCAACTCACCGGCAGCGAGCCTGCGACGATTTCATCCTTCGGCAAGCTCGGGACGGCCCGGTCGCGTCAGAGATTGGGAAGCGACTTGGGTGAGCTGGAAGACGTTGGCTACTTGGCGACCGAGTATGCCTGCTTCGACCGGCGATGAGTGGAACACCGGCGAGTCGCCCAACCATCATCCCGTTAGCTGCTAGTTTTCTTCCAAGCATCGCCGGCTCGCGGCCAACCTACAGGGAGAATCGCGTTGCTCTGAGAGGCACCGGTGTCACGACGGCGGGACGATGTGGGTGCAATTTTGGTTGGAGGAGGCAGGGAGAGGCCCTTGAGGCGGCGCGTTTGGCGTGAGATGAGTCGACGACGATGGTCACGGCTGTCAAGAGGAGAAGCCTCGTGTGTCTCCTATACCCTGCCATTCTTCCTCGGCGTTTCCTTTGTCTCTCATCCTCTCCCGATTTCGGCCGCTGGTGGAGGGGTTGAATCGAGTTCCGCGAACCAGGTCGCCAAGTCGGCACCTGCCTGTATTGTTACTGTAGGTTGCCGCAGCCAGAGTTCAGTATTCGAAGCACTGATATGCATTTGAGATGTTGCCCTGGTGGACATGACATCCCCTTCTCTACCCAACGTTACGAAGTAGGTACCTACGTACATACCTACCTACCCACCTAGTACCTAGCTTGCGAGCCTAGGTACTGTACCTCAGGTATTGCGCACGGAGTACGGAGTACGGAGTATGAAGGTCGGAATGCTCGTCCTTGGTCACGTGAAGGGTGGATCGGCAGAAAAGGGGGGGAGGGGCCAACGTTGGCCCCTGCCTGGAGCCGAGGCCAAGGTGTGTCCGGTGAAGACGCGGCCGTTTCTCGCCTGACCTTCTGCGGAGACCGACCGATCCATCGCTTAAACCACGGCAATCCGTACAGTACTTAGTAGCTTACAGTAGGTAGGTATGAGGGTATCTACATACTCCGCACTCCGTACCGCTGTAGATACTCCGTACATATCTGACGAAAGCAACACGGTGGTTGGGTGGCCCGGTGGGCACGGCTGTTTGCCACCCGGAGGATTCGAAGCGCGAGTAGTTAGCTTATACATACT
>Ga0247777_1000432_pt1 | contig 11755 bp, 9 predicted proteins | sample UWRJL154409C5_FD_179937 | JGI IMG/M metagenome (GOLD analysis project Ga0247777, IMG submission 179937) | Plant litter microbial communities from Arlington Agricultural Research Station in Wisconsin, United States - UWRJ-L154-409C-5 | ecosystem: Environmental > Terrestrial > Plant litter >...
AAAGTCACTGCGATGTTGGGTTGTCACTGCGATGTTGGGTTGAGAAACGTTGTTTGTCTCGCGATGATAAATTCAAACCTATCCCACGGCGCAATGACTGGCGAATGCCCAAGGTTACGTGCTGTCAAATATTAGATAGACATATTCCGTTGCTCGTAAGGTCCGGAGAAGGAGAGCTGACAAGAGCTGCCCCGTCCTGGCGCATCCTCCAGTGTCAGGTGTGGAGTGGAGTTTAGGGTCCCCGTTCTGAGGGTGCGCTGCTGGAGCTTCTCTCCGACCTCGCCTGTCGACTTGAGCTCGTCGTCGATTCTGGGCGGGAGCCATGGGATGCAGCCATTCGCGAACCCCCACGGCCCTTTTCCATCTTGTCCTCGAGGGCGTCTGCTGTGGGGTAGAAGGAAATGTCGAAGTAGCAGCAGGCCGAGAACCTTCGTCGACAGCAGTTGGATCCCGCACAAAATTCTCTCCTCTCCTCCCCTCGACGGGTCTTCGACCCAGCCGCCTGCCGAACCGCGCCGACATCCTCTTCATCGTCGCCTTCCCCACCATCACTGAGTACCTGTCGAGTCTGGCGCGGCGCGAGTCCAAGCCCATGATGCACAGTTCTAGCACCATGAGGGAGCTTGTTCTTCCTCCCGCGACGGTCATCGTCAGCATCCATGGGAAGCGTGCTCTTCCCAGCCTTGGCCGAAACCATATTTGGCGCAACTCAGCCCTCCGTTGAACGCATGTTGTGGCGTGTCATTGCCGCACACCTCGTTGGCGATTAGGCTGTCCAGGCTCTGGTAGAAGTGAGGTCTCGGCGGATGGCTCGCCGGTCGGCACGTCCCCTCGTCGCGCATGCCGTCAGGAGCTTCTGCACGACGGGTGCTTCGTCAAAGCGTCATCCGATTTGAGCAGCATGGCAGCCAGCTGCTTCCGGAGGTCCGGTACTCTTTGCCCAACACGACGTACGCAAAGCACGTTCCTCGGGTCGCACGACGTAGGGCGGCCACGGACATCGTGACAAACTTCCAAGTCATCAACCGTCCCCCAGACAAGACCTACAGTCCGATGTCGACTGTGATGTTCTGCAGGGTAGCGAAATCCATGCTGACGTACATCGCCTTTGTTCTCGCAGCCTGGATTTTGTTACCTGGGGAGTAGACTTCGCCGGGCCAGAGATAATTAGGATCCTTATAATGGGCTTGATATACCACCATCTTGTCTTTGGCGTGATTGTCGAGGCCGTTGTCCCGTTTGTAGTTCTCCGCGATGTCCGCGCGGCCCACGAGGCGGAACAAGGCATCGGTCTCGAGCCCTCCTTCCTCCTGGTCGGCGGGACAGGTCTCGCGCACCACGATGGCGGCGTCGCAGTTCCAGAAACGGACGACGAGGTCGCCTTCCTGCGCCGTCGAGGGAGCCAGACCCATGCAAAGATCATCTCCCAGGAATCTGCGCGGCTCGGAGGCGGGGTTGTCGTCCGGCCCTCCCCTGCGTGCGAACGTTACCCCGGCCGGGGTAGCCGCCCCGTCGATGTGCAGGGGCGACCACGCTACCGTCTCGGGGCTGTCGATGGGGACAATGAGATCGAGTTCGGCCTTGGAGTAGCCGATGATCTTCACCTCGTACTTCTCTTCCATCTCTCGCAGCTTGGCCAGGTCTTCGTCGCGGCCGTACTGCGCCTCCCAGCTGCCCACCCACCGCTGCCTCGAGCGAAAGGAGCCGATGAACTCGGTGTACGTGGGCCCGAGGGAGGCAATTCGCCCGGCGATGTATCCCTTGGCCACGACGCTCCCCCGATCGTCGAGACAGGTGCGGAGCAACGGGGCGACGGTGGGGATGTTCCCATCCAGGGCGTGCTGGACAACGCCGGCAAACCGGACCAGCCTAACCTTCCTCTCGTCCTCCAGGTCGTGCGGCTCCCTGCCAAAGTCGAGCTGGGGCTTGGCGCGGAAGTGCATGAGCTCGACGACATCGCACCAGATATCGTAAAAGGCCCGGTCGTAGTCGATCAGGATGGCGCCTCTGCCTCTCCCGCCGGTCCGGGCCGGCCCGTGGCCCATGACCTGCCGCCACTCCTCGGCCGAGGTGACCGAGTCGACGTCGTTGGCCAGGCCGACCAGGCCATACACGCGATCCCGCTTCTCGCGGCAGCCGCAGTGCATGAAGCGCTCGATGAGCGCCTCGAGCCGCATGGCGCTGGTGAAGCGGTTCGTCCGCGCCTTGACCAGCCTAGCCAGCGGGGACTCGCCGGTGGCGGCGGCGGCGGCGGTCGTCTGGCTGCTGCTGTGCTGGAGCACCAACTTGGTGATTTGCTGCTCGGACCACAGGCCGCCGCCGGTCAGGAAGACGATGGCGGGGGCGAGGCAGACCTCCTGGACGATCCACATGCGCGACCAGTAGGCGTCGGTGGGCGACATGTCGGCGAGGCTGTCGTCGGCAAAGTGGAAGCTGCCCGTGGCCAAATGGTGGGGCGGCGCGTCCTTGACAAGTACAAACATATCATGATACTCTTCGGCGAGGTCGTAGTGGCGGAGCGTAGGGCCCAGCCACGACACGACGGTGGCGGCGCGGCTGTAGATGAAGGCCATGAGGGCGACCTGGGCGTTGCGCTCGGCGACGTCGGCCTGGTTGATGCAGATCTGGTCGACCCAGAGCTTCAGCACCAAGCCCGATCGCAGGCGAAGCAGGGCCGAGGCCAGGTTGGGGCCAATCTCAAAGCGGCGGCCGTTGAGCACGATGTAAGGGCGAGCCCGGGGCGGTTCCGCCTCGGGCTCGTTCCCCCCGTAGTCGCCCCATGTGTACGACAGGCTGAGGTACTTGGGCTTGGCCGAGAAGGGCACCGAGGTGAGCGTTCCCTCCAGGGGCCCCCAGGCGCCGTTGCCGGTACTCGGATGGAGGATGAGGAGGCGGAGGCCATCCTCGGCCGGGAGCGGCGGGTAGACAAACGGCGTTTGACTCCTGTTGGCAACCTGCTCTTGTTTCACGCCTTGCACCTCCTTTTGCCACTGGGCGAGATGGTTGAACGTATCGCGCTGGCTGGAGCCTGAGGCCATCGGGGCGATGAGCGAGCGCTCTTGAGGCCGCGAGTGGGTAGGTAAAGTGATATGTACGTAAGTATGTTGCTGAAAAGCCAGCGACGTGATGGTCGCTGCCTGGCCCTGAACTCGGTCTTTGGCTGCGGGCGACGGCGCGTGCACGTGGGTCCGTCCTGCGAGGGCGCCCAGGCTGTGTGTGTGTGGGTGATGCATTGCGCAGACACCGACTGCAGCGCTGAACAGGGCAATTCAAGCAGCCGAGCCACGACATGCGTCGTGACCAACGGCACTGTTGAATTCTATGATCGAGAACCAACCGCAGCCAACCCATGCAGTGGGAGGATATGATACAAGACGGACGCCCGTCTCCCTGTAAGCGGTGCACGTCCGTCCCCAAACGCCGGCAGGCCGACAACCCTGATACGAGGGTTGACACTCGATCTTCATCCCGGACCAGCCCACGTCGGTCGGGCCTCGAGTAACCCCCCCTTCCGTTGTCTACAACTTCTTCTGGACCTCCTCGGCCTTGCCCTTTGCCTTGCCGGCAAGCTCGCTGGCGGTTCCCTTGGCCTCGCCCGTGAGTTCGCTCGCCTTGCCCTTGGCCTCGCCGCGCAGCTCGGCCATCTTGCCGGTGGATTTGCCCTGCACAATCTCCTCGCTGACTTCCTTGACCTTGCCGCCTACCGTTGCTGTGGGCGGGGGTTAGCACCGTAGCGATCGCCGAAGGAAGGAAGGGGGACGGCCTACCGCCGATGTCGATGCCGTCGACGATCTTGTCCGACACGGCGCGGTCGACCGCCTTGAGCGTGTCCTTGGCTCCTTCGGTGACCGTCTTGTGCAGGGTGATGCTGCTGGAGAAAGTCGCCCGCGGAGCTGTGGAAATGGCAATCGTCCGGGGGACGGTGGCGAGGCGGCGGACCGCGGCTTCGGTGATGAGGAACGACATGTTGGGCGAACGGGTACGAGAAAGGTATTTGAGTATGAGGGTCTGTCAACACTGGGTCGGTCAATTGGGTCGATTGATGATCTTGGGAGTTGGTAATGAACGAAGGAAAAGAAGTGGTGGGCGTGAATCTTATACGGGAAAGAGCTGTGGCCTTTGAGACGGGATGATGATGTCATTGTTGCTGAGCTTCCCCTGGCGCAATTCGGACGCGGGCGGGAACGCATGTGACGTTTGCCGTTGAACGACCTCGACCTGCGGAGTGCTCTGGAGACCGGGCGCTCCATTAACGCCGACACTGCAGGAGGTCATGGCTTTCAACTACAGTACTCCGTAGGTACTGTTCCCGCTTGCCCGCGGTGTTAGAGACCCTTTGACACTTGCCCCGGCTTCGGCCGCATATATGACAGAACGGCGATCTCGACGATCTCTGGCCCTTGCGGACGCTTTACGGGAATCACCCGTGCCACCAACCAAAGCCAACCAGCGAGCCAGCTTCAAACTACCTAGTAGACCGCCCCGTCTCGACTTAGCGGGACGCGTCGCTCGCATTCCTTTGTCGATAACTTCCAGGCTGGCCAACTCCCGCCGTCCGGCTGCGGGAGGTCGGACGGCGGCCCAGACGGGAGGGAACAGCCCTACCGCCCCCTGAAGACGGGCTTCCTCTGCTCCGCAAACGCCCTCAGCGCCTCGTTCCTGTCCTCGGTCGCCACCACGCGCTCGTACATGCTGTTCTCCATCGCCTCGGCAGGGTTCTGCACCGCCTGGAGGGCAGCGCGGACGGCGACCGGCCCGCCCTCGCAGACCTCCTCGGCCAGCCGGACCGCCTCGGCCAGCACAGCCCGCCGCGCCGTCCGCAGCAGCTCCTTGTTCCGCGCCCTCGCGCGCTCCTCGGCCGCTGCCGCCGTCGCGTCCTCTTCCTCTCCGACCACGGCCGCGCCGTCGTCGTCAGGTAGCACCTCGACCAGCCGGTCGGCGATGCCCAGGAAGTAGGCCTCGGGGGCGGAGACGCGGCGGCCGGTGAGGACCAGGTCGCGCGCGCGCGGCACGCCGATCAGGCCCGGCAGGCGGTAGGTGCCGCCGGCGCCGGGCAGGATGCCCAGCCGCGTCTCGGGGAGCCCCACGGCGGCCACGGAGGCGAGCACGCGGAAGTGTGTCGATAGCGCGAGCTCGAGGCCGCCGCCGAGGGCGACCGACGAGATGGCCGAGATGGTCGGGACGGGGAGCGCGGCGAGGGTCGTGAAGGTGGAGCGTAGGTGGGCGAGGAACGCCGCGGTTCTGTTGCCGCGAACGCGGGTCAGCGCTCGTCTTGGGCAGGTAGCCTGCGGGACAGGGCGGCCCTACTCTTCCGGGGTGAAGCCCCGCCTTTCCTTGAGATCGGCGCCTGCGCAGAAGCAGCTGTCGACGGCGCTGGCTATCACCAACGCCCTGGTCGGCCCGGAGATTTCGGCGCCGGGCCCGTCTCCGGAATGGCCTCTCTTGGTCGGGATCTCGTTGCCGCCCGCGTCATATTGTGCGTGAACCAAGTCTATCTGGTCTCGTAGGGAATTGAGCAGCGCCCGGGAGATGGCGTTGCGCGCCGAGGGCCGGTTCAGTTCGAGGATGCGGATGTGCCCGCTGTTCGGTGCGGGGAGGTCGGTCACTACGACCAGTGGTTGCGTGTCTGCCCCGGAGGAATACGACCGCGGGAAGGCTCTCAAGACCGCTGCATGGGGTTTTCGGAAGGCTCCAGCGAACAGTGCTGTCGGCGGTAACCGTGGAGGCATTTTGGGTGGCTATTGTTGCGCAAGGAAAGGGAAGGTTGGGATTCCCACCGGCAGCGCCTCGCGAGGTCGCTCGGCAGTGCCTTGAGAATTCGGCTGGCCGCGGCTCACGGCGGGTTTCTTCGGTCCAGTGCACTGCTCCGGCCCCGATAGCCCTGCCTCCGACCATCCATCACAACAGAGGCGATGAAAAGGGGCACGGAGTGGTTGAGAGCGCCTCAATGGCGACGATAAACTGCCACCTACCTACCTACCTACTTACATAGGTACGCAGCCACACTCCCCCCCCACAGGTTTTTCATCCAAAGGCAAGGCCACTTCGAGCACAGAAGCACCTATTAGATACGGCGGCTCGATGGCAGCTCGGCAGGTACAGTACCCAGGGGGCCGGGGAGCCAGGCTCCCGGGGACCACGCTCAATCGACTGGCTTCTGGGTCCAGATGGTGGAGCTGGTAGACTACGCGTCAGCGAGCCATACCAAAGACCGCCCGACAGCCCCGCCCCAGTCAACGCATCGGGTTTACATACCAGGGGTAATAAGCATGATAGTGCTTATTCCTGACAGCCTGCCGCACCTTGGCCAGCAGCACCTGCAGCTCCTCATACGACCAACCCAAGACATGGGTGCCGAGATACAAGGCGTAGCCCTCCAGGCCCTGCTCGATACTCGCCTTGTTGAACAGTCCGATTTCCTTCCAGCGCTTCTCGGCCGGCCAGCCGCCGACGGGGAGCTTGAAGTTCCTGGCGTGCACGGGGCCGGGGAAGCCCGCGGCCTTGACCCACTCGACGTTGCGGCCCGGGTCGGCCACGCGGAAGGTGCGGCGCGTGGCCTCGCCGGCGCGGGCGAAGAACTGGTTCCAGTCGGCGTAGGCGCTGTCCGCCGGCACGGAGCCGTCGTCGGACCGGAAGACGACGGAGAAGTCGCTGTGCTCCAGCCAGCCGCCCGGCCGCAGACAGCGGTAGGCCTGCCGGTACAGCTTCGTCCAGTCCTCGATGCTGCCGAGCATGAGCCGGATGTGGATGAAGTCGAACCGACCGTCCGGGAAGGCCCAGTCTTGGGAGGCGTCGTCTAGCTCGAAGGAGCAGTTAGGGGGCGTCCACGATGGCTGGGAATGGTTATGCGGAGTTGTTAGCAAGCGCTTCGTATCGCGGCATGAGCTCGGATGGACTTGGATGCTCGCCTGACCTGAATCGGTGAAATGTCCGTCCCGGTCACCTTGGCCGACGGGAACTGGTCTGCAAAGTCCCTGATACGGTCAAACGACGTCAGCGAGTCACTCCAAGCCTCGATCCTGCGACTTTGAACTCCTGCGGGAGGCTCTCACATGGCCCAAATACCGGTCCCGGTGCCAACGTCGAGTACCTCATGCGGGTTCTCGATTGGAGAGAGGAAGAGCTGATGATCGTGCAGAAGGAACATCATGTGGTGGCTAGAGGGTGCGCAAGTCAACCGCGGAACTTGAATGCTTCGCCATGCATCTGCACTCAACAGACCTTAGATCAAGGCCTTCATTCTGCGCGTCGTCATTCGGTCCCCTGCCCCGTAGCAGCATGTCAGAGGTCACTGCCTACGAAGAGACAGGGGGGAAGAGAGTCAGCCCGCACCAGTATTCGACATCCTTGAAGTTCTGGTATGTCCTGCCATGCAGTTTGCGGTATTCGAAGATGGACGAGTTGAGGCTGGCAGTGGACAAGAGGGAGCCTTCACTGTAGGGATGTCACTATACTAAAAGCCTAGGAATCGCATGGAAATCGCAGAGTACAACGTACCCATCACCCACGGCTGAGTCGTTGTCACCAACATCGGCCCGGGCGAATTCTGGATCCTATAGCAGAAAGTATGTTTTGAGTTGATTGCGTTCGGCGGCCTCGCTCTATTACCCAGAGGGGAAACGGATGGTGACTCACAACAGTGATGGACGTGGCTATGTCGTTTTGGATGTCTGCAGGTTCATGGCCCTGAGTCGGGGTTTCTGGAGTCTGTCGTCCAAGATGAGCTGAGATGAGTCGCTGCCTAGGCGTTTACCGTGTGTGAGATCTTGCTGGGGACATATTTCACCTACAGCAGAAACAAGGGGAGCCGTGTCATCTGCGGCGGCATGCGAAGTGGGTGGCAATTCCTGGCTCATGGTGAAAACTCTTTGCTCGACTTCCGCTTCGCGCTTGATGAGGAGATGGAATAGCGGGGGGGTCGTGAGGGAACTTGGTGGGAGGTACAGATGAGAGAAACCCGCAATGCCCCGCTCTCCCAGTGCTCATCGGGTCACGGTGCGTCTGATGGCAGTTCGTGGCGTCTCGCATCACTTGTATGCAAGCTTGAGGCACTCGCCCTTGATTGATTCGCTGCAAGCACATGCAAGCACACGCACAAGTACGAGGCAGCCCACGCCGTCCGGAGCACGGAATTCCTGTGGGCGAATTGATGGAAACTCAAGTTGTGACGAGGTCAGGAGAGAAAGACGTATGTTGTTGACCTTGTAAGCCCGTCTCAGCGAACAGAGGGAGGGCTTGCCTTCGGGTACCACGTGACTCGCCAGGTCGATACACCCCGGCGCGTATTGCTGTAGAGTAACGACGCTCTGGAAACACTATTGCCGGACATAATTGTGCCTCAGAGGATACAGACAAGTTTCTCCCCGTCAGTCTCCACCAGGTAAACGTCGCGGAACCAAGTATTCCTCTCTTCAAAGTTCGGGAAAGTCATCAAAACAAGCGCCACCCTCTCATACGTGTCGTCAGCAACCGTCGCGAGTCGTCTGAGAACCAGGAAGTAGTCTGTGACGGAGTCCTTGATAGTGGCGGCCGAAGGTGACTGAGTGTCATAAAGATGGAGGAGGAAAATCGGCGCGAGCATGCAGGCGCCCGCCTTTCTGGTGCCGATGGAAAAGTCGAAGTCCTCTTGGCCCTGGAACTTGAAATCCCGGTGAAAGCCAACAGTCGCAACACCGCCTCTGTCTAATCTGCGAACCGAAAAGGTACATGAGCATCCGGCGGCGGTCATGTCCAAGTTGTAGATGGCCGTGGGGTTCCGGCATTTCACACAGAACAGCCGAAGGTAGGTGGGGCATAGGCGCGATCGTATGCGGAGGGCCCCGGACGCGACGGCGCCGGTGGTGTCCTTGCCGGCGGGGATGCATTCGACTGTCTCGATTCTGTCCCGGAAGGCCGATCTATCCACCGAGCTGAGGCGCTGCTGGTTGTACGACACACCGGCCGAAGTGTCCACGCTGGCCCAGGACCAACTCGGCGCCCGGAACGGCGGGCGCCGCTGTTTGGTGGGCTTCTTGACCAGCCAGAGAAGGCCCTCGGCGAAGTTGTTCCGCCACAAACCTGCGAGGTACGTGTCCCCCGGGAGGTGGCGGGCGAAGTCTTTGGCACAGCCCGACAAGGCCGGCAGCTTGTCCGTTCCGTACGAGAGCTGCAGCTGGGTGTAGTCCATGACGATCCGCTGCCAGTAGGCGTACAGGCCATCGGAAGGGAGGGTGCCCTTCCTGCTATAGTCTTTCTTCGTCGAGAGGGTGATGCCCGGGCGGAAGGTGACGTGGGGTGCCAGGTCGGACGACAAAGAATTGCCGCACTCGCACCTCCTTCGCGTGCGGCACTCCAGGGAGAGCTCGCCATAGGTGCAATGGAGCACGCGCCGCGAGAGAATGCGCTCCTGGTAGCACCAGGCTCGTGTTTGCAGAGGCTGGAACGCCCCGTACCGTTCTCCGGGCTCGCGCGCCGCGGCCGAGCCGTCCCGCACCCCCATGAGGATATCGGGGCGCTCCTTTATCTTGACGCGGAGGCACAAGTCGGCAGCCTCGCCGCGGGAGAAACACCCCCCGGTAAAGTCGGGCGACGAGACGGCTGCGATGGTGAGGAAGCTGTCGCGGTAGATGCTGCTCATCTTTCCGGACTCGATCTGCCAGTCGTCGTCGGAGTCTTGGATAATACATATCGAGTCGATCCAGAGGTACCGGAGGCCCAGCCTGTGGGTTATGAGAATGGCGTCTTGGAAGGTCCTGGGAAGCTGAGTCCACGGGATGAGGTTGGTGTACGTGCTTAGTGTCTGGCTCGTGGTCCGCACGGGCATCGGCGCCTTTCCCCAGCAGTGCGAGAGGCATACGTACGTGCCTATCATCCCCTCTGTTGTCGAAAGTCTTACACCGGAACTGTCGAGGTTGCAAGGATCGAGGGGCTCCAGATCGATAAGTCGTTTCGGCAGCGCCACATGGCGACCTGTTCCGCACTGCTGGTGCTGGTCCTCGCACTCCTGAATCCAACGGCGTGCCCTACCGAACGACGTTTCGGACGATGTGTCGCCGTCGAGCATTATAGACAACGGCATCCCATGCACAACAGCGCGCGACGCTGAGCTTGGTGTTAGTGGGTGCCAGGCAAGCCAGCGTGGCTGGGTGGGATGTCAGCGGAATCTCTCACCTGGATGTCGAAAGAGATGTAGGGTAAGGGATAACCCGTTGGTCTCATTCATGATGCTAAGACTAAAGGTATACCGGATCCACGTGAAGATGAGTTTCTCTGAGGACCTGGAGAGATCCGCTCGGGTTGAAATGATGCATGTGAGGAGCGCGTGTTGAAAACCGCAACTGTTACATCCGTTCTTGCGGGACGCGTCGAGATCTGCGATACTGAAGGGCGTCCGGCCTTCCCTGGAACTTTTGTCCACTCTTGGCTCGGCAACATCTGGCTGCTTCTGTTGAGACTTGTAGAGTTGAACTTGACTCTTTTTCAAGTCTAGTCGATCCGACCGTGCCGTGATGGCGACCTGGTCCTTATAGGAGTGGATCGCTTCCCAAGCCTGGCAATCAAGTCGACAGCCTTTTGTACCGCAGGTTGCAAATATGTTGAAGCGGACGAGCTCGCTGCGAGGAGCTTCGTCCAGGGATATCACATCGCTGAGGGGGACGAGGGAGACTTCCATGGCGGTCGCGGTGCACTTCTAGCAGCTCAACCGCGTGCTTGCACAAGTGGAGGAGGGCATCAGCCCTCGAAAAGCGCTCGGAACCCAAGTGGTACAGTACTGTAGCCAACGCTCGTCGGAGCTCCAGGCAGCACTCGACCCACTGTAGCGGCCCAACGATCTCACAACGAACCAATCAGACGCTCAGAAACCACAAGGGCAGCGCATGATCTCAGGCCAACCTCTGGATCCAGGGCCTGTCGACATACCACCCCCGTGAAGGAAGTGAATGGAAGGCTTCGTTGTACGGCTTTATTTAGAGATGATGTGAAGGTAGAAGCTTTGCTCACTTCGGCTTGCTTTTTTGCTCGACTGATTGAGAAAAGAGAACAACAAGTAGGCCTGATATCGGAAGACTGCCGAGGCGGGAGGTAAAGAACTAAGCCAACGTTAAGGGGTACGGATAACAACGTTTCGTGAACAATCTAATTCCTACAGTACTTACTACCCCGTACTGTAGGTACCTACCCGAGTACTTCCAGACAGTACTCAATGTCACCTGCCATGAAACACCGGATACTCCGACGCCCGCAACGGCACCCGATCCTCATCGCCCCGTCTTTCCCCGGGATACCGCTTTGCCGGCGCTTCCTTGGCGGCCACGTCCCCTTTGCTCCCCAAAAAGTCCATCGAACCATCCTTCTCGATGAACCCGACGGTGTACACCATCCCCTGCCCGCCGGGGCGCCGAAACCACCCCATCCGAAACCCCTCGCTCGCGAACACGCGGTGCATCTCCTCGACCGGCAGCCACAGCGCCGGCCTGCGGCCGGGCATGCGGGCGAAGACGTTGGACGCGGCCAGCAGCCGCGCCACGACGGCGACGCTGCCGACGCCGGCGGGCGCCAGGCCCTTGAGGTCCATGTTGAGCAGCCAGCGGCCGCGCAGGCCGCGGCGGCGCAGGGCCGTCGACAGCAGCGCCCAGCCGTTGACGGCGGCGGCGAAGGCGAGGATGCCCACGAGCGCCCACGTCGGCGCCGCGTTCTGCACCAGCCGCCGCCGGGCGCCGTCGACGACGGTGACGGCCAGCGGCGCCGTAGCGGCGGCCGGGGGGGCGCGCGGCTC
>Ga0247777_1000433_pt1 | contig 11749 bp, 11 predicted proteins | sample UWRJL154409C5_FD_179937 | JGI IMG/M metagenome (GOLD analysis project Ga0247777, IMG submission 179937) | Plant litter microbial communities from Arlington Agricultural Research Station in Wisconsin, United States - UWRJ-L154-409C-5 | ecosystem: Environmental > Terrestrial > Plant litter >...
TCGCGAGTAAATCCGGTCGGCAGTACCTCGGGGTCGAAGAGTTCAGCTGCACGACGTGCCGTAGCGTCGGCACCGTGGTGCTCGAGTTGCCGAGCGGTGCCCCGTGTCCCAAGTGCAAGTCGGGCAACTTGAAGGACGAGTGGGTCTAGCTTCAGGGAGCTGAAAAGCCGGCGGCCCGCAGGGAGCTCGCCAGCCAGATCAGCGGCAGGCCGACGATCGCGGTCGGATCCTGCGAGTCCATCCGTTCGAACAACGTGATCCCCAGCGCCTCGGCCTTGAATCCGCCGGCGCAATCGAAGGGCTGCTCACGCTCGATGTAGCGGTCGATCTCCGCGTCGGCCAGCGTGCGGAGCGTCACGGTCGTGGTGTCGACATGCGTGAGCTTCAGGGCCGCCGACACGCAGCGCACGGTGCAGGCCGTGTGGAATTCCGCAGTGTTTCCCGACAGCAGCCGGAGCTGCTCGCGGCAGGTATTGGCGTTGCCCGGCTTGCGCAGCACGCGCGTGCCCAGCGCCGCCACCTGGTCGCCGCCGATGATCACCGCGTCGGGGTATTGCGCGGCCACGGCCTCGGCCTTGGCTTCGGACAGCCGGAAGGCTCGATCCCGTGGGGATTCGTCTGCCTGCTCGGCCTCGTCCACGGCCGGACTGGCGGTATTGAAGGCAAGACCGAAGCGGCCCAGCAGGGCGGCCCGGTAGCGTGAAGTGGATGCCAGGATCAGGGGACGGAGGACGGCCTTCGGGCTCATAAAAACAAGGACTTGGGCTTAAAGTTGTTTTGACTTGGGGGAGGGTCGCACCTATGATACGCGCCCCATGTCACTGGGCTGGTCCCGTCGCGCTCTCGTCGACACCCTGGTAAGCACCGAGACGGCGCTCGATTTTTCGATCCCGCTCACGGAATTGCCCCGGGTCGCGCGTGAGCTCACGAGTACCGAAGGCGAAGCCAGGGGACATGTGCGCTTCTCGAGGCAGCTGGGCCAGGCGGTTGCCGATCTCGAAGTCAGTGCACAGCCGGAAGTAGTTTGCCAGCGCTGCATGCAGCCGATGCGCTGGCCGGTGAAGGTGAAGTCGCGCGTGGCACTGGTCAGCGACTACGCCACTGCCGACCGGGTGCCGCAGGAGATGGAAGTTTTTCTGGTCGAGGGCGACAGCGTAAGCGTGCGCGACCTCGTCGATGAAGAAGTCATGCTGGCGCTGCCCCATGTGCCGCGGCATGACGAAGACAGCGAGTGCGCTCGCCAGGAGGTTCAGCTCCCGGGTCAACCGGACGAACCCGATGACGCAGCGGACTTACAGGTTCAGAAACCGTTTGCACAGTTGGGCGAACTGTTGAAACGCAAGTAACGTCGCCCGAAAGAGGATTGGTCAATGCCCGTTCAGAAGAGTCGCAAAACGCCGTCGAAGCGCGGCATGCATCGTTCGCACGACGCCCTGTCGAAGCCGGCGCTGTCGGTCGACCCGCAGTCAGGCGAGACGCACCTGCGGCACCCATTACCCCGGACGGCTTCTATCGCGGCAAGCGCGTCATCGAAAAGCCGGCCGACGTCGAAACCGAAGAATAGTCTCCCGCGGGAGCGCATGGCGTCCGTCGCCGTCGATGTGATGAGTGGTGACCGCGGTGCGCAAGAATGCGTGCCCGGCGCCCTGCGCGCCCTCGAGTCAGATCCGGCGCTCGAACTCATCCTCGTTGGAAAACCCGAGAACATAGAACCCGCCCTCGCGGGCGCGCCGTCTGGCGTGCGCGCGCGCGCGCACGTGTACCCGGCTGCCACGGTCGTGGGCATGGACGAGCACCCCCGTGAGGCCATTCGTCGCCGCAAGGACTCTTCCATGCGGCTGGCCATCGACCTGGTGAAGGAAGGCCGCGCGGCCGCGATGGTCAGCGCCGGCAACACCGGCGCGCTCACCGCGATGTCGCACTTCGTGCTCAAGACCGTCGGTCCCGTGGAACGCGCGCCCATCATGTCGATGGTGCCGGCGCGTAATGGCGGCCAGACCCACATGCTGGATCTCGGCGCGAACTCCAAGGCCACCGGGCTGCAGCTGGCGCAGTTCGCGACCATGGGTTCGATCGTCGCCCGCGATGTGTTCGGCATCGCCAACCCGCGCATCGGCCTGCTGAACATCGGCGAAGAAGAAACCAAGGGCCACGAGCTCGTGCAGGAAGCACACGAGCTGATCCGCGCCAGCGGCGTGAACTACCTGGGATTCGTCGAAGGCAACAACATCTTCGACGGCAGCGTCGACGTGGTGGTCACGGACGGCTTCACCGGCAACGTCGCGCTCAAGACCATGGAAGGCCTCGCCAAGCTCATCGTCGAGCAGATGCGCACGGAATTCACGCGTGATGCCCTGAGCAAACTTTCAGGGTTGCTAGCCGCGCCGACCCTGCGTCGCGTGGGCGAGGGGCTCGATCCACGCCGCTACAACGGCGCCTGCATGGTCGGACTGACCGCAGTCGTGGTAAAAAGCCACGGCAGCGCAGACGCCCTGGCATTCGCGCAGGCAATCGCGACGGCCGCCACCGCCATGCGGCGCGGGCTGCCGGCGGCGATTGCCAAGGCGTTGGCGAATGCGCCGGCGAACGCTCCGTTGCCCGACAAAGCGGCTTAAGACAAAGGTAGAGCATGTACTCACGCATTGCCGGCACGGGTTCCTACCTGCCGGAGAAGGTCGTCACGAATTCCGATCTCGAGAAGGTGATGGATACCACCGACGAGTGGATCCGTACCCGTACCGGGATCGAGCGGCGTCACATCGCCGCGGACGGCCAAACTACCGTGGACCTCGCGGAGGTCGCGGCGCGGCGCGCCATCGAGGCGGCGGGCGTGACGCCGGCCGAGATCGACTTCATCGTGTTCGGCACCACCACGCCGGACCTGGTGTTCCCGAACTGCGGCACGCTGCTGCAGGCGCGCCTGGGCGCGCGCGGCTGCCCGGCCTTCTCGGTGGAGACCGCCTGCAGCGGCTTCATCTACGCACTCTCGATCGCCGACAAGTTCATCAAGGCCGGCGAAGCGAAGTGCGCGCTGGTGGTGGGCGCGGAGACGCTCTCGCGCATCACCAACTGGAACGACCGCAGCACCGCGGTGCTGTTCGCCGACGGCGCCGGTGCCGTGGTGCTGAAGCCCTCGGCCGAGCCCGGCCTGATGAGCACCCACCTGCATTCCGACGGTACCTACAAGGACCTGCTGTACGTCGAGAGCGGCGTGTCGAAGGGATTCAAGGTCGACCCGGCCACGCAGAAGGTGGACATCGGCATCAAGATGGCCGGCAGCGAAGTGTTCAAGGTCGCGGTCACCAAGCTCGGCAGCGCGGTGGACGAGGCGCTGGCGGCCAATGGGCTCGACCGCTCCGCCGTCAACTGGCTGGTGCCGCACCAGGCCAACATCCGCATCATCCAGGCGATGGCCAAGCGGCTCGAACTGCCCATGGAGCGCGTCATCGTGACCGTGCAGGATCACGGCAACACGTCCACGGCCTCGGTGCCGCTGGCGCTCGACACGGGCGTACGTGACGGCCGCGTGAAGCGCGGCGACCTGCTGCTGCTGGAAGCCTTCGGCGGCGGCTTTACCTGGGGATCGGCGCTGGTCCGCTTCTAGCGCGACCCGATCTTCGCCATTTCCTTTTCGAGATCGTCGAGTAGCGACGCCACGTCGTCGCCATTGCCCGCGTCGTACGACTCCATGTCGATGACGCCGTCATCGTCCATCTCGACCTTGGTGATGCCCGGGTTGTCCTTCTCGAGCGCCTCGAGCAGGTTCATGTTCTTCTGGTGCTCCTGCAGCAGCTTGCGGCTCTGCTCCACCAGCTTCTTGTGCTGCAGGCCCTGCAGGATGGTCATCTGCAGTTCCTTCGGATGGCAGGGCTTGAGCAGGAAGCGGTACACCTCGCCCTCGTTGATGGCGCGCACCGCGGCTTCGAGGTCCGCCTGGCCCGAGAGGATCATGCGGATCGTATTGGGCCACTGCTTGCGGACCTCGGAGAGGAACTGGCTGCCCGTCATGCCCGGCATGCGCTCGTCGGAGACCACGACGTCGATGTCGTTGCCCGCGAGGATCATGAGACCTTTCTGCGCCGAGTCGGCGGTGAAGATCTCGAATTGCGAGCGGTCGAGGCTGCGCACCAGGGCCGACGTGAGGTTCGGCTCATCGTCGACCAGAAGTAGTTTGCTCTTTGACATGTGAATCACCCTGAAGCTAATCCAGTACCTTGACTGAAACACGAATGGGTTCGACCAGCCCGACGCCACCGGCGACAGCCTTGAGTCTCTCGAGCACCGTGGTGGTCACCTCGGTGCCACGCGGTACCAGGCGCGTGCCACGCGCGCTCATCACGTCGGCATCGATGGTCATGCCGGTCTCCAGCTCGCGCAGCGCGACGCCGCGGCTCATGACCAGGCCCGAGTCGTCGCTGATGGCCTTGACCATGGCCTGCGTGATGCTGGGCGGCAGGCCGGGCGCCGCCTGGTTGACCAGCTGCGCGGCCTGGTCGGGCGTGCGACCCTGGGAAATGTGCCGATCGAAGCGCACCGCGGCCCACAGGATGGCGGCACCGATCTTCTGCGGTTCCCAGGTCGCGGGATCGCCGCTGGCGAGATCGCGCGCGGGCACCTGCATCTGTCCGGCCACCATGCCGGCCACGGCTTCGAGGCGCGGGATCGTGCCCAACAACTTGCCGGCGATCTCGGGATGCGACTCGTACAGCCGTCGTTCTTCGTCCGACAGCGCCTGGCCGCTGATCGCGCGCGACAGGGTCTCCTGCGGCAGCGTGATGCAGCCGAGCTGCGAGACCATCGCGGCCAGGTGGTACTGCCACAGGTGCGGCAGCAGCCGCAGCGATCCGGCGGCGCTCTCGGCGTAACGCTGGATCTGCGCCGCGCGACGTTGCGCGACCGGGTTGATCAGCCCGAGCACGTCGCACAGCACCTTCACGGTGGCATTGAGCGTGTTCTCGAGCAGGTGTTTCTCGGCGTGGATCAGCCGGTACTGCTCGATGCCGTTCTTGATCACGCCGAACAGCGTTTCGGAATTGCAGGGCTTGAGCAGGAAGCGGAACACGCGGCCTTCGTTGACCGCGGCAATGGTCGACTCGAGATCGGCCTGGCCTGACAGCACCATGCGCACGGTCTGCGGCGCGATCTCGTTGACCCTGGCGAGGAAACGCGCGCCGTCCATTTCCGGCATTCTCATGTCCGAAACGACCACGGCGAACGGACCCTGCTTGTCGATGATGTCGAGGCCGGCGGCCGCGCTGGTCGCGGTCTCCAGGTCCACGCGATTGCGCAGCTGGCGGCGGATGCCGTCCAGCACGTTCGGCTCGTCGTCGACGAACAGCACGCGATCCTTCACGATGCCTTCCCCTGGGCCTTGCTTTCATTGACGAGGGCAGCGGCACACGCCTCGCGCCATTCATTCCACTTGCGGCCGCGCTGGTGCTTCTCGAGGTACTCGAAGTTCAGGAACAGCTCCGGCGTGCGCGGGTCGCTCATCTCGGGGTGATGCGCGATGCGGTCGGCCACGTGCACGATGCCGGGCAGGCCGAACTCGCCGGTCGACTGCGCCGGGTCCTCGTGGAAAGCGATGGCTTCGGCAATCGTGTTCGGCAGTCCCCAGAGGCCCACGAGATAGGCACCGACGTCGGTATGCGCGGCCTGCAGCTCCAGCGTTTCGATGTCGCGTTCGCTGCCCGGGCGGCCCCGGGCGAGCTCCAGCACGCGCGCGTATTCGGCGGGCATGCCCATGGCCAGCACCAGCTTGCCGATGTCGTGCAGCATGCCGGCGAGAAACGCGGCGGCGATCTGCTCCTTGTCGAGGTCTTCCTCGATGGCGATGCGACGGGCGGCGGTCGCGGTCGCGAGGCTGTGCGTCCACAGGGCCTCGAGGCTGAAGCCACGGACCTGCGGGATCTCGCCGCCCGAGAAGATTCCCTGGCCGAGCACCAGCGCCATGATGCGATCGAGGCCGAGCAGGGCGCCGGCACGCGCCACGTCGGCGACCGGCTTGGCGAGACCGAAGTAGGCCGAGTTGACCACCTTGAGCAGGCGCGCCGACATCGACGGATCCATCGAGATGATGGTGGCGACGTCTTCCATGTCCGCGGTCGGGCTCTTGAGGCACTCGACCAGGCGCTGGTAGGTGGCCGGCAGCGTGGGTAGTTTGTTGATGCGGGCCACCAGCGTCTTGATCGCCGCGTTGCCCGCGAGATCGCGCAACGTGAAGGCGCGCGCGATGGTGCCCTGCAGGATATCCGCGTCGCAGGGCTTGGAAAGGAACTGGTGCGAGACGCCGAGCGCCTTCATGACCGATTCGGTCTCGGCCTGGCCCGAGAGAATGAGGCGGATGGTGTCCGGATATTCGCGCTGCACGACTTCGAGCAATTCCGCGCCGCTCATGCCGGGCATGCGCATGTCCGTCACCACGACCTCGCAGGGTTCGGCCTTGAGGGCATCGAGCGCGGCCTGGGCGCTGCCGACGAAGGTCATCTGCCACTCATTGCGTTTCGGACGCAACATGCGCTTCAGGCCTTCGAGAACGCGAGGCTCATCGTCGACGAACAGGACGCGGATCGCGTTCAAGCAGCGGCCCCCGCGGCCTCCGGCTCGGACTTGCCACCGATGGGCAGGCGGATGATGAACGTGGTGCCCTTGCCCGGCGAACTCACCACCTTGATGGTGCCGCCGTGCTTGTCGACCACCACGTTGTGGGCGATGGCCAGGCCCTGGCCCGTGCCCTTGCCGACTTCCTTGGTGGTGAAGAACGGATCGAAGATGCGCTGCTGGATGTGCGGCGGCATGCCGCAGCCCGAGTCGCTGATCTCCACGACCGCCCAGTCGTTGTCGGGGCGGGTCTTCACCTTGATCTTGCCCTTGCCCTTGCCGCCGTCGCCGACCACGTCACCGATGGCGTGCGCGGCGTTGACCACCATGTTCAGCACCACCTGGTTGAACTCGGCCGGCGAGCAGTGGACAGCGGGCAGGTTCGCGTCGAGATCCATCTCGATCTCGGCCACGTACTTCCACTCGTTGCTGGCCACGGTAATGGTGCTCTGGATGGCCCGGTTCAGGTCGGTCGCGGTCTTCTCGCGCGCCGGGTGCGAGAACTCCTTCATGGCGCGCACGATCTTCGCGACGCGGTCCACGCCTTCGAGCGACTGGTTGAGCGCGCGCGGGATCTCTTCCTTCAGGTAGTCGAAGTCGGCGTCGCCCAGTAGTTTGCCGGCCGGCGCGCCGCCGACCTTGACCAGCTGCGCGAGCAGCGAGTCCAGCTCGCCGAACGATTCCTTGAGGAAGCGCAGGTTGTCACCGACGTACTGCGTCGGCGTGTTGATCTCGTGCGCGATGCCGGCGGCCAGCTGGCCGATGGCTTCGAGCTTCTGCGCCTGGCGCAGGTTGTCCTCGAGTCGGTCGCGCTCCTCCAGCGTCTGCTTGAGCATGGAGATGTCGGTGAGGCTGCCTTCCCATCCCACCAATGCCTGCGTGGCGTCGTACAGCGGCGCGGTGTTCACCAGCACGTGCAGCTTGCCGCCCTTGACGTCGTGGATGGAGGTTTCCCAGCCCTCGACCATGCGCTGGCGCGACATCATGTCGAGGAAGTGCGCACGCTTGCCGGGCTCGAACAGCAGGTCGAGGAAGTTCACCTTGGCGAGCGGAATGCCCTGGCAGGCCAGCATCTTCATGCAGGCCGCATTGGCGGTCTTGAGCGCGCCGTCGTGGTTTGCGGTGAACAGCGCCACCGGCACGTTGTTGAACAGGTCCTGGTAGCGGCGCGTGGCGCGTACCAGGTCGCGGTGGAACATGTTGCGTTCCACCGAGTAGGAAACCACGCGCGACAACATGCCGGCGTTGACGCGGCGTTTCTCGAGATAGTCCTGCGCGCCTTCGCGCACCGCGGTCAGGCCCTGCTTGTAATCGTCGGACCCGGTGAGAACGATGATGGGTGTCAGGTCGGCGACGGCGCGCAACGCGCGCAGCGCTTCGAGACCGGTGGCGTCGGGTAGCCCGAGGTCGAGCAGCACCAGGTCGTATTCGACCTTCTGCAGTCGTTCGGTGGCGGCCGCCGCGGTCTGCACGACTTCGCAGTTGACCTGCGCGAGGCCGGCGTCCTTCAGGTGGCGCTCGACCACGCGCGCATCGGCGGGGTTGTCCTCCACTAACAACAACCGGATGCTCTTCATCATCTCGACTTCGTTGGTGCTCATCGGCGCGTTAACTCGTGTTCTGGATGGAAACTCGTGGCGCAGCCGATCCGGCCGTCCGCCACAGCTGTCATATCGGCGTCCGGCGAAAAATCCTTAGGTCTGGCGAGACTTTGCCGTCGCGAGCGAGGTGCATCACATATCGGCCCGCCGGGATGCTCCTTGACCCTACGGGCGGGCTAATTTCGCGTTCCGGCTATCCAGACTGGCGGGGAATGGCCGATTCCATAACGCGGCATATGACGAATCTGGCGACACACAACGGAGCGGCCGATCCCCTGTTCGAATTGCACCCTGCGCCTTCGCTGCTGCATGGGCGAGACGGCGGGATCGTGCATGCCAATGCGGCCCTGCAACAGCTGCTGCGCTCGAACGGTGCGGACGTCGAGGGCGCACGGCTGGCCGATTTCTTCCCCGAGGTGTCCACGCAGCTCGCCGAGGCCGTGACACCTTTGTGTCTGAAACGTGTCGCAGTTCGTCGCCCGGACGGCAGCAACCTGATCGCGCGCCTGCAGGTGGTGCCGAACGCGCGTTGGGGACTCACCTTGTTGTGCGTGGAGGATCTCTCCGAGTACGAGCAGGAGCTCTCGGCCGCGAACAAGGAATTCGAGTCGTTGACCTCGGCCGCGGGTCATGACCTGCGCGGACCCCTGCGCATCCTCAAGGGCTTTGCCGAAGCGCTCGACGACGAATGCGGCGCGACGCTCAATGAGGAGTGCCGCAACTTCCTCAAGGAAATCCTCAAGGCCAGCGATCGCATGGACGGACTGATCGATGGGCTGCTGACGTTCTCGCGCGCCGGCCGAGCGGAGTTGAGTTGCGAGAATCTCGACATCGGCACGCTGGCCGAGCTCGTGCACTACGACCTGCGCCACGCCGCGATCGAGCGCACCGTGAACTTCGAGATGCAGCCTGGCATCTCCGCGTGGGGCGACGTGCGGCAGATGATGACCATCCTGCGCACGCTGCTCGGTAACGCGTGGAAGTACACCAGCCGCAAGGCGCAGGCGGCGGTGCGTCTCTATTCCGAGGAGCGCGAAGGCGCTACCTGGATCTGCGTGAGCGACAACGGCGCGGGATTCGACATGGGACAGGCCACGCGGCTGTTTCGCCCGTTCACACGCCTGCATCGCCAGGATGAATTCGCCGGCCACGGCATGGGCCTCGCGACCGTCTCGCGCATCGTGCAGCGGCACGGAGGCCGCATCGAAGCCGAAGGCGCGGTGGGCGAGGGCGCGACGGTGCGTTTCTGGTTGCCACGGCCCGACTGAGCCGGAACCCGGATCTCCGCACGCAAAAAAACGCCCGGCATTGCCGGGCGTTTTCAGATCAACGTGAGATCTCTTACTTCGAGATCGAGCGACGGAACATCCGGTCGATCTTCTCGTTGGTGGCATCGCAGCAGGACTGCGAAGCCTGCGCAGCCGCGAGCGCCTGGTTGGCAGCGCTCTGCGCACCGCTGGCGGTCGAGGAGGCCGACTGGGCAGCGGCGTTAGCCGCGTCAGCCGAGCTCTTGGCGGCAGCGAGATCCGCGGTGAGACGGCTCACCTGCTGCTTGAGATTGTCGATGTCGGCTTGCAGAGGCTTCAAGTCCTGGCAGCCGGCCAACATGGTGAACGCTGCAACGGCAGCAACCTTGATAATCGCACTCTTCATAACGATCAATCCCCTTATTGGTGGTTGAGCAGGTCCGCTTCGCTAACCGCAAACAAACGCGATGTGAGCAGAAGGTAGACGTCTAATATGCGGGCGCAACTGCAACAAATTCGCGAGTTGTTTGCAACTGATATTTCTTCGATGTCGGCCTGTGGCGACAAGTGGCGAGTACGTACCTATTAGGGCTACTAACATCAACGAAAATCAACCAGCACGCTTGGCGAGCCCGTCGCGCAGAATTTCTCGCGCTGCGTTGTGACCGGGAATTCCCGTGACGCCGCCGCCGGGATGCGCGCCCGAGCCGCACAAGTACAGGCTTTTCAGCGGCGTGCGGTAATCACCGTAACCTAACATCGGTCGCGCGGCCCACAACTGATCAAGGCCTAACGCGCCATGGAAGATGTCGCCGCCTGCTAGGGCCAATTTCTCTTCGAGGTCAATTGGGCTCAAGGCCGAGTGACCGACGACGCTCGCGCTGAAGTTGGGCGCGTACGAATCCACCGTCGCGAAGATGAGGTCGACTGCACTCTGTTTTTCCTGACGCCAGTCGCGTCCGCCCGGCAGGTTGTAGGAGAAATGCTGACAAAACAGCGAGGCGACGTGGGCTCCCTTTGGTGCCAGCGTCGCATCGAGAGTCGACGGAATCAGCATTTCCACGATGGGCGCGCGTGACATGCCCGTGAGGCGCGCGTCGGCGAAGGCGCGGTCCATGTATTCCAGCGACGGCGCGAGAATGATTCCCGAGCCCAGGTGCGCGCCGCCGTCGTTGCGCGGTGCAGCGGTGAATTTCGGCAGTTCCGACAACGCGACGTTCATGCGGAACGTGGCGGAGCCGACGCGCAGGCGCTCGATGCGCGCGCGGACTTCCGCGGGCACGTCGGCCTCGGCCAGCAATTTCAGATAGAGCAGCTTGGGGCCGACGTTCGCCGCGACCACGTTCGCCTCGATGACGCGTCCGTCCTCGAGCTCGATGCCGGTGGCGCTGCCATTGCTCGTGAGGATGCGCCGCACCGGCGCGTCGGTCTCGAGCGTGACGCCGAGGCGGCGCGCCTCGGTGGCCATGGCCTGTGTGATCGCTCCCATTCCGCCGACGGCATGTCCCCACACCCCGGGTTTGCCATTCACTTCGCCGAACACATGGTGCAGGAGCACATAACCGCTGCCTGGTGTGTAGGGACTGGCGTAGTTGCCGACCACCGCGTCGAAGCCGTACAGCGCCTTGACCGCGTCGCTCTCGAACCAGTGATCTAACAAGTCGCCGGCGCTGCGGGTGAACAGTTCGTGGATGTCGCGTTGCACCGCTGCGTCGAGCTTGCGGAAATTGCGTCCGAGCCTGAACGCGCTCCACAGGTCGCGCATGCGCCGCGGATCGGTGGGCGGTGTCTCCAGCAGCTGGCTGCGCAGCATGTCGACGGCGCCGTCGAGCATCTTGAAATAGGCGGGCAGGCGCTCCGCGTCGCGCGTCGAGAATGAACGCACGGACTCCAGCGTGCGTGCGCTGTCCGGGCCCGCGGTGAGCGCGCGGCCGTCGGGCATGGGCAGGAAGTTCTGCATCGGGCGCTCGAGCACCTTCAGGCCGTGCTGCTCGAGGCGCAGGTCGCGGATCACCTTGGGGTTCAGCAGGCTCACCGTGTAGCTGGCGGTGGAGTTGCGGAAACCGGGGTGGAATTCCTCGGTGACCGCGGCCCCGCCCAGGATCCCGCGACGTTCGAATACGCCCACGGACAGGCCCGACTTGGCGAGATAGCAGGCGCAGGTGAGGCCGTTGTGGCCGCCTCCCACGATGACCGCATCGAAGCGGCTTTGGGTGCTTGACCTGGATAAATTCACAGTGTACAAATCCTCAGCCCTGATTCTTCTTTAAAGGAATCCGCCATGTCCGATCTCACTCCGCG